>Ga0206828_1111_pt1 | contig 12698 bp, 20 predicted proteins | sample Alteio_BWOrgCont_78_FD_152858 | JGI IMG/M metagenome (GOLD analysis project Ga0206828, IMG submission 152858) | Enriched cells from forest soil in Barre Woods Harvard Forest LTER site, Petersham, Massachusetts, United States -... | ecosystem: Environmental > Terrestrial > Soil > Temperate forest >... | reverse complement strand
TGAACGCGTTTGAGCAAACGCCTCTGCCGCAAGTACTTAGAGATTACGCGCCGCAGACTTTCGAGGGTGACGTTCACAACCAGTTGGTATTCAACGACTTATAACCGGACACTAGTGGTTTCACATAGTTTTTAACAAGCGGGGCGGCAAGACCAGAGTTTTGAGGATTTTGAGCAAAAGGTTCGCACGTAGCGAGTCCGTGGAAGCAGCTTGTGAAGGCGCTCCGCGTTTTTTTGGCAACCCATCTCTCCCTATGCACGGTGTCCAGAGCCTAGTGTGCTGTCGTAGAAATACGATTCGCCAAAATCGTTGGTTACCGTCGGATTTCGGAGAAAATAGCGACAACGTATTTGCATGACACTACACTAGGCTGCCGGACGCCCCGGTTTTTGTTTTGGGCACCCATCGCTCAATGATAAGCAACGTCCAGCAACGCATCAAACCTAAGTGTCACGCCGAGGTCCTCCATTCAACTGGTCATAAGCGTCATAGCATTATGCTATGACGGATAGGTGAAAGTCTGACCGAGCAATATTAAAGACGGACACCAGGGGACGGGGCAGACTTCGGTGGCTCGCCGGGAGTGCCTGCTAGACGAGTTTGAGTGCAGCGCCTTGAGCGCCGTCAAATTTGTGGCGCCGGTGGGGCTCAAGTGCCAGACCTCTGCCGCTTGGTCGGCGCAAGCGGGTGGCGGCGGGCAACGCGGCCCCGCCGACCGAGTCCAGTGGGCCGGCTCGAAGCGGCGGTGCGGGAGACGGAAACTCCCCTGGTTGGCCAGGCGTCGGCGCTGGTCTTGCGCCTGCCCGGCGGGGCGCCAACCGAGTTGGCCGGTCTGGGAACAGATGGCTTTGGCCGTGGCGCTGCTCCGTGCCCCGGGAAAGTCGTGCTGAACTTTTCCGGAAGCCTCCGGGTGTTCGTGGCGATGGAGCCGTGCGACATGCGCAAAGGTTCTAATGGTCTGCACGCGCTGGCAGCCCAACGCCTGGGCGAGGATCCCTCCCAGGGCGCGTTCTTTGTGTTTACCAACCGCCGCACCGCTGCAGTATCTTCAGGATCAATACCCTGCTCGGCGGCCAGGCGTTTGATGTAATCCCATTACTGCTCGTCGGTGTTGCGATGCATCAGCGCCCGCAACAAGGCATTGGCCTCGATCACCGAGGAATCAATCCTCAGGTTCCTGCCCCTCAATCGGTTGTGCTGGCGCAAGGCCTGCACCGTCAGCGTGAAAATATGCTAGTAGATGTCCAACCGCAGCCGCTGGCGAATCTCGGTAAAGCTGGAATGCTCCCGGGTCTTCTCATGCAGTTCATAATTCAGGAAGGTTCGAATTGACATCGAATACGCGCACCGGGCCGCGACGGCCCGCTCACGGGGCAGGTTCTAAAAAACCAACAATGCTCATCTCGAGGTAAACCACCGGATCAATCCCCGGCCTCCCCACGCCGCTCTTGTCGTAGGCCGGTTGGCACAGTGCCCGCACCTTGGCCGAAAAACTAAAACTCTCCAATGCGTCCTCCAGCTCCGCGTAAAACCCCTTTTGGGCTGATCCAACCACCTGGTCGGGCCGCGATCCATAACTCGGGTTGCGCCGCCGTCTTCTTCTCGCTGAACATGGTTCTCTGACCGCTTTGGCAAGCAGTTATTCAAACAATACAGCGAGTTATTTCAACACGCTGCTAGGCCGGTAACTCCAGTGCCGATGGAATGCTCGCGAGAAATGAGTCACATATCGATATCCGAGCATTCCCGCAGTCTCTTTCACCGAGTATCCATATCGCAGAAGATCGAGTGCCTGCATTTGCCTTTGTTCAATAAGCCACATTTTTGGACTCTTGCCAACTGTCTTGAAAAAGTGCCGTTGCAGAGTTCGCGACGACACGTTGCAGTGGCCCGCTAACGACGAAGCTGACCAATTGGCACTCCTGGCCAGAGCGAGCCAGTCTTGGCCATGTTTCAAAGGGCTATTCATACTCATATAAAGATAAATCCGCCGATTAGAGCACACGCCTCCAAGAGGTCGAATGGACTGAACCAATCGCATAAATACGTTAGAATTAAATGAATCCCAACTCTCAAAGTGCGATAGCTATCAACCATTCCTGCTTCGTGCAACCATGCCATCGCATAGTCTATATTAGAGACGCGGCCTAAGTATTTATGCCTCAAGCGATGTTCGATCAAGCCAAAAGCTATGTTGTTTAAAGCAATGTGGCTACGATCGTTCGTAACTTTCTCGCGAAGCAAAATGAACCTGCACATGGCCCTTCATCGAAGAACCATGTGCAGTATATTAGTGCTACGTATAGTGTATTGTCTCATAACTTAAGTGCAGAATGCAGAGTCGGGAGAAAAACCATGAAGAAGCGCGGAGTCCAGAGACAAAACCGTTCGAAAACCGGTTTTAGACCGCGCCAAACCGGCGAACCATTCACCACTTGCTTAACGCCACGACGCCGCGCACTCACATCACGTCCATGAGAAAAATGCTGTTTTTATCTGGGCACCAAGGGGCCGAGCCCATTTCCTTTTATATTGGCCAGGAGTTTACCCGGTCCGTCGCCAAAGTCAATGGAAAATAGGGAAATTTCTGCTCTTTATTGCACGTTCTTGGTAAGCCGGCTCTCCGACAAAGCATTTGCACCGTTAAGCCGGGACACCTGATTCCAGTTCGGGAGCAAGACTTGGCAACTGAGTTGCGAATAGTATGTAGAAATCACCAGACTTGGACGGCCGCCGTCATTGACGCGGTGAATAACACAAATTACAATCATGATCTGGCCGAATCTGACGCCGTGGCGGCTTATTCTAATTTGCTTTCAAGATGAGTGTAAGCGTGCGATAGTATGCGGATGGCCAGACCAATCCAAATTGATTTGAAACGTGTGGCCAAAGCAAAGCTTACGGTGAAAGTGACCCGAAATCTGGATGACTTCAAGTCGGCGCTGGCTGTTTTACTACCAGCTAAAGCGGGTCTGACACTTGAGGAAACCGCCGGCCTGCTGGGTGTGGGGACGGCGTCGGTTAACCGGATGCAAGCCCGGTTCGACCTGGGCGGCTCATCGCCGTCGGAGCGGCGAAATTGGGGTGGCCGAAGGAGAGGTCTTAAGTCCGGAGGAGGAGGTCGAGTTTCTAAAGCCATGGGCGGAACAGGCCCGGGAGGCGGGTTTGTTGGTTCTCTCGCCGATTCGCGCGGCGCTGGCGCAGCGCGTGGGCCAGCCGGTGAAGGCCTCGGTGGTCTGGCGGATGCTGGCACGGCTGGCGTAAAGCGGCCCCCGACACCAAGCATCCAAAGAATGATCCGCAGGTGGTGAAGGCCTGGAAAAAAACTCCCGAAAACTCTGGCAGCCCTGCTGCGAAAGGACCTCGTGCGGGGCCGGCACGTTCGCCTGATGTTTCAAGACGAGGCGCGGTTTGGCCGGATGGCGAAGCCCCGCCGGTGCTGGGCGCCGAGGCCCTGCCGGCCCGTTATGTTGAATGGCTACGAGCGGGAGTTTGTCTATGCCTATGGCGCCGTAAGCCCGCGCGAGGGAGAGCTGGATTGGAAGCTGTGTCCGAAGATGAACACCCAGCGCATGAGTGAATTCCTTAATCAGGGGGCGCGGCGTCATCCGCGTGACTTTATCGTGATGGTGGTTGATGGAGCCGGTTCCCACCGGGGCAAGGATCTGATCGTGCCGGAGAATATCAGGTTGTTGGCGCTCCCGGCTTACTCACCCGAACTCAATCCCCAGGAGCACCTATGGGATGAAATCCGGGAGAAAGAGTTTCCCAACCGGGCTTTTGACTCCCTCGACGGAGTGAGAAGGCAGCTTCGATCAGGCCTGGTCCGCCTGGCGCGGGATGGCGATCGGTTACGTAGCATCACCGCCTGGCCATAAATCGTTACACTCATCTTGAAGGCAATTTAGAATTAAACCAGCGCCTTCCACTCACGGCGACGTCGGTGCAGGGTGGGAACGCGAATAACACGTCAATGGTGGCGTAGGGAGGAAGCCATTCCCGCACGTCCGCGCCAACGCGAATAATATTTCCCTCCCGATGTTCACCCATGTGATGTTGTATATCCACACAGTAACAGAGAAATCCGGCGGCTGCCCAAGGCTCGATCATGCTTCCCGTCAGATCAAACAGGCTGACGACGATGCGTTGAGTCATGTCTCCAGGATACGCGGCGCAATCTGCCCGCAAAGACACATAAAGCTGCCGCCGGCGGAAAGTGACCGCCAATCAAGGTCAGCACATTTGACATTGTATACTCCTTAGCTACAATGGACAGACAAACGGCTTCGGCCTGCCCCCGTCCAAAAGGCGGGTGAGAATAATTTTCAGGAAACGCCGGTGAATGCTGCTCCAACCAGGGCCTTTTGCAATGACTGGAATGTTTCCGATTGCAGCGTGCAGAATTTGTAAGCTAGCCGCACGGGCAATGGCCAAACGACCGATACCACGAGATCACCGCAATTTCAGGAGTTCATCTTCCGTTAGCCCTGCCTGCTTCAGAATCTCTTTTAGTGTAGGTGCCGGGATATCGCGCCCATGCAGAGCGACAATAGTGGTTCTGCGCTGCTGATCATTCCAAAGGACCACATGGCTTCCCTTTTGTCGCTTTTCCACAAAACCCGCACGTTTGAGCACGGCCACGACTTCCGAGTGGCGGACCGTGGGTAGGCGGGTCAAATTAGCGCCGGCCGCCGCACTTGGACACCGAGCTTTACCGGTCGCGCCATTCCGCGCTCTTCCGGGATCGGTTGGCCGTGTTCCTGCATTTCTTCAAGCCACAATCCTATCGCCACCTGCGCCATCGCGACCGCGTGGTCAAATGTCGTTCCCCAAGTGACGCAACCAGGCAAAGCAGGCACGGTGACGGAGAATCCGCCATCTTCCAGTGCCTCCAATTCAACTGTGTACGTCAAGGGTTCCATGCGGTTATTGTGGCACGGCGGCATGAATCAGGTCAAAGGCGGCAAACGGGATGCGACAAAATCGCGACGACCATAACTTTGAGAGGTAAAGCCAGAGCGTCCCGGCTTCCGGGATTTATTTTCAGTCAAAAACTGACGCCTGATGTCCCTTCAAGTTTCATGCAAGCGATGTCTTCCACCGAAGCGATGAGCGTGCCTTCGAGCGATTGCGAGGCCGTGAGAATTGGATACCGATATTCCAAGAACGAGAATTTCACTCCGTCGAGGAGGCCAACCGCGGACTGCCGTTCCCGTTGGACAATTTCGAGCTTCCCAATCTTGATGAGGTGTTCAGTCGAGGCAGCTTCGTCAAACGGCTCGCCGGTGAAGAAATCAAGGTCCACCGACGTTCGATGGCCCAATTGAAGGGCGAGCGCAGTTCCGCCTGCCAGGTAAAAATCAGAGAGCCAATCACACCCGGTTAATTTCCTGAACAAACTGCGCGTCGCTGGAACGAGGGTTTCTTCATGCGTGGGGAATCAAGTGGTATTTTAAGCTCCAGTAACTTCGACTTTTGGGCGACAGAGACCTGCTGGTCGTGATTGTCTGCCGTAATTCCCCTGCGGAATAGGTCTCTTCGAGCCAGCGAACGGCCGCCTCATCTCCCATTTCGAGAAAACGTGAGATTACGTAACTTTTGTTGGTGGTGCGATCTATTGTTTCGAGGGGCACGTCCCAAGAGTACTTTTTGAGGGTGATCGGCAACATGGTTCCTTCATTATATCATACCCACCGGTCATGTTAAGTCCCTCCCCATTTCATCCACTCGTCCTTACCAAGGCCAGACTGCCGAATTATTCTGTCGAGCGTCTTTAGCGGGTAGCTGCTGTGCGTGAAATTGATCTCCACCGTAATGTCTGATTGGCCGTCTTGTCCCACCTTGATCCAACGTTCGTGGGACCCGTCAAGCGGCTTCGAGAAGCGGAAATCATTTGTCTTGAGAAAATCAATGACGTTTCGGTAGTTCCAGTTACGCAATCTCCGGGGCATATGAACAAGAATACGGGTGAGGCGCCGGAAGAAATAGGGCCTGAAGTTTGCCGTTTGCGGCAAGCGCCTCGCATCGTCCCTGTCGAGAAGCATCGGGCGTGGTGGTTTCTTCGTCCGCAAGGTGTCGTTTGCAAAATCCCAAATCCGCTCGCCAAAATGCAGGCTGCTTGCCTACGGTTCCCAAACGGATTGCGCTCCCGGTTGCGCCAAACACGAATTTGTCAAGGAATCCGGGCGTTGAAAGCATTGAGCGCCATAAAACGTCTAATCGATCGTCCAACCTTGTGGACGAAAAAACGAGAGAAACAACCATGATTTCATATCAGTGTCCGTTTCGTTATGGAAATCAGCCGAATGGCTATTCCGCGTGGCCGCGACCTCCATCGAATGAGACCGCATTGAAAACGGGACCATTCAAATTACCGCAAGATGCTTATTTTTATGCTCAAGAAGAATCCACGCGGCTGTTTTTCTACGGATTACCGAGGGTGTGGGTGGTCGTCGCGACACAATTGTCATTCCGGACACGGGGCTAAAGGTTCTCAAGCGAATCGTGGGACCCGTTTATGGCAAATAGGGATTGAAAGAGACTCGATAAAACGACGCCTGATTTGTCACGCTCAGCGAATTCCCTGACCCATCCCAGAACTCGACAAGCCCATCGAAGCTTGCAGTCGTCGAAGCCAATTGGAACCAATTAACCGCGTCCATTATGTCGAAAGTTTTTTCCAGAACAAACGGAAAGGCGGGGATGCCAGAGCATGTAATTTGGAAATTATTAGTGCTTGAGGAAATCCCGAGATCCAGAATCTGCTTCGCGGGCACGCCATCAAAAGTAGGCCCCCAGCCGCTAGCAGCCTGTTGAAATATTCCGCTGAATTATTTGAATAGCCGGTGGGTGGAGCGGTCAGAGAATCATGTTCTCCGAGAAGAAGAAGGCGGCGCAACCCGAGTTCTGGATTGCCGCCGAGCAAGTGGTAGTTACCGCCCAACACTGTTTCTACGGGAAGCTGGAGGAAACCTTGGAGAGCTTTGGCTTTTCTGCGAAGGTCCGGGCGTTGTGCCAGCCCGCCTACGACAAGAGCGGCGTGGGGCGGCCGGGGATTGACCCGGTGGTTTACCTCAAGATGATTATGGTGGGCTTTTTTGAGGACCTGCCCAGCGAAAGGGCCATTGCGGCCCGGTGCGCCGATTCGCTGTCGATTCGGACGTTTCTGAAGTACGAACTGCATGAGAAGACGCCGGAGCATTCCAGCTTTACCGTCATTCGCCAGCGGCTGGGGCTGGATGTTTACCACCAGATTTTCACCCTGACTCTGCAAGCCTTGCGCGAGCACGGCCTGCTGCGGGGCAGGAATCTGGGGATTGACTCCTCGGTGATCGAGGCCAACGCGTCGTTGCGGGCCCTGGTGCATCGCAACACCGAGGAGCAGTATTGGGACTATGTCAAACGCCTGGCCGCCGAGCAGGGCATTGCTCCGAAAGATACGGCGGCGGTACGGCGGTTTGACCGGCATCGTCCGGGCAAAGGGAGTAATCAAGAGTGGCGGAACCCGCACGATCCGGACGCCAGGATCGGGCGAACCAAGGACGGCGCCACCGACATGATTTATAAACCCGAGGCCGTGGTGGACCTGGACACCGGCGCGATGGTGCAGGCCGACGTGCTTCCAGGCGACCAGGCCGACCACAAGGAGGTGGCCACGCGGGTTTTCGAGGCGCAGCAAACGATCAATCAAGCGTGCGGGCAACCGCCGGACACGCTGACGGCCGCGAGCGTCACCTCCGACAAGGGATACTATGCGGTGGACCAGTTGGAGGCCCTCCAACAGGAAGGGATTCGCACCGTGATCAGCGACCCCATCGATAACCGGCGGGTGGACAAATTGGAGCCGGCGCGGCAACGAGCCGTACAGGCGGCGCGACGGAGTGTGAAGAGCAAATCGGGCAAAGAGCTGCTAAGGCGGCGCGGCATGCATATTGAAAGAAGCTTCGCGCATATCCTGGATTGCGGCGGGATGAGACGCACGACGCTGCGGGGCTGGGAGAACCTGAACAAACGCTTCAAGCTGGCGGCGGCTTTCTACAATCTATCGCAACTCATGCGCAAACTCTTTGGATTTGGGACGCCCAAACAACTGGCGGCGGCCTTGGGACGGGCCAAACGGGGCCTTTTTTGGCGATTGCTCGCGGTGCTCCTCCAATTGACGATAGTGATTGACGGGATCAGGTCGTTTTGTCACTGCGCATGGCGGGCGTGCTGCGAAGTCGTCGGCAACGGCCGACAAAGTGATTCGGCGGAAAACGGGGTTAGTTCAACAGGCTGCTAGGGCCGCGTCCAACCCATTCCACTAGACCGTCGATTTTGAGAGCTTTGAGATGAAGGGCAACAACACCAACGGTGCAAACAGAGAAACGAAACCGATTATCCGACGGAGTGACATTACGTAGTCCAACACCGCCCCTAACTCGAGGTTGCCGAAATGACCGCTATAGTTAGCCGGCATTGTCCTCGTTCCAAAACCTCACTATATGCTTGGGATGAAAGCGCACTTCGTTTTCCGCTTTCAATATCGCGGAAAACTGTGGCGAGTCGTCGAACTGCCCGATGAGACAACCCTGTCCATATTGTGTAACCCTCACCCACATGTGCTCGGCACTAAAAGTCTGGCCGTTTCGAACGACGGGATCACGATAAAGGAAGATCAGCTTCACAACATCACCCGGCTTCACGGCAAATCGCTTTTCGTCGCCCGGAATCGGATGGGGCAGAAACGGATGGTGTGGCGAACCGTCCTGCTCAACAACTTCAAATTCAAAACCATCCTCTTTCATCTTCGGATATGGATAAGGCAACGACATATCAGCTAAATTTCACGTCGTTTCCGCTTCGTTGCCCATCAAAAGAATCCGGGGAGAGGAAAAACTGCCGGTTCAACCCCAGCGAGTGCAGCCGTTAAACCAGTACCAAGGGACAAATCGGTATTTCGCTGAGGCGGGCCGCTTTGCCGAAACATTGACGTTTGTGGTGGCTTTTCAAAGGCCGTCGCGGGAGGAAAAATTGGAGCGAGCGAAGGGATTCGAACCCTCGACGTTCACCTTGGCAAGGTGATGCTCTACCAGACTGAGCTACGCTCGCTGCCGATTGATCTGAAAATGACGGTTGCCCGTCCGAATTGCAAGCCCTGATTTCAATTTGCTGAACAAACTAAAATCCACCGTCATCCCCCGGGGCGGTCGGCACTCCGCCCTGACCGTGCTTCCGCCACGGACCGCCTGAAAGGCGGAACTCCAAACGGGGGTGGAACGCGCGCTTAGGCGCGTTCCATGTATTTGCCGGTGCGGGTGTCGATCTTGATCTTTTCGCCGGTTTTGATGAACAGCGGGGCCTGCACGGTGATGCCGGTTTCCATCGTGATGGGCTTCTGCACGTTGTTCGCGGAATCGCCGCGGATTCCCTCGGGCGCGTCGGAAACGGTCAGCACCACGCTGGAGGGCAGTTCGATGGTCACCGCTTTGTCGTCCACGAAGGTCATGGTGACCGAGGCGTTCTCAATCAGGTAGTTTTTCGCGTTGCCCACGAGTTCGGGCGGCAGGGTGACGGTTTCAAACGTCTCGGGATCGGAGAAAACGTAGTCCTCGCCGTCCTTGTAGCTGAACTCCATCTTGCGGGTCATCATGGGGATGACCTCCATTTTCTCGGTCGAACTGAACCGGACGTCGGAGGACTTGCCGGTTTTGATGCTGCGGATGGTGGCCTGCACGAAGGCGCGCAGATTGCCCGGCGTGCGGTGCTGGGTGTCGAGCACCACCGCGACGTCGCCGTTGTAATTGATCGCCATGCCGCGGCGAAGATCGTTTGCTGTTGCCATAAAATTGGTTGATTCAACCGCCGTCAGTCATCGAACGGCGAGTTTGCAAGAATAGCCGGGCGGCAGGCCATTGCAAGCGCGGATTCGCCGATTTTTTCCCTTTGGCATTTTGCCCGCCTTTTTGGCGCAACGGCCACCCCGCGCTTGAATTCCCGAACGTTCTGAGTTACCATGTTGCCGGTGTGAAGGATGCCCACCAATATCTCGGAGGCCAGTTATTGCTGGACAGCGGCCAGTTGTCCGGCTCCTTTTTTCAACGCACGGTGATTCTCGTCTGCCAGCATGACGCGGACGGGGCTTTCGGCTTGGTGCTCAACCGCTCCAGCGGGAACAAGGTCAGCGAGATGCTCGTGGCGGACATTCCCGAAAACATCAAGGATCAGCCGCTTTTTCTGGGCGGCCCCGTGCAGCTTTCCGCGCTGAGTTTCCTCCATTCCGACCTCTTTTTGCCAAACGCCAGCGTGATGCCGAACCTGGAGTTGGGGCATTCGCTCGATTCGCTCGTGGAACTGGGAGAATCTTTCTCCACCACCCGAAAACTGAAAATGTTCGCGGGTTACGCCGGTTGGAGCCCCGGGCAGCTTGAGGCGGAAATGAAGCGCGACTCCTGGCTCACCCACCCCGCCTCGCTGGAACTGGTTTTCGACGCCACCCCCGATCAATTGTGGCGCAATATCCTCCGCCAAAAAGGCGGGAAATACCGCCTCGTGGCCGAAATGCCCGAGGACGTTTCCTTGAATTGACTTTCCGCCGCTTCCCGGTCCCGGGACTATAGCGGTTCAAGAAAAGGAGTTGCCGACCCTCACCCGGCCTTTGGCCACCCTCTCCCATCGGATGGGAGAGGGCCGGGGTGAGGGACTATAAATCCAGCGCCGACCGCAGCATATCGAACCGGGTTTTGCCGCTTTCCACCGTCACGGGCACCTTGGCCTTTTCCTCCGCGGATTCCACCAATTCCTCCGGCAATTCTTTAAGAAATTGCGACGGATGCCCCGGTGACATGACGCCGTATTTCTTTCGTCCGCGACAATAACTCAGCGTCAGGGTCTCCATGGCGCGGGTGATGGCGACATAAAACAGCCGGCGCTCCTCGTCCAGAGTGCCCTCGAGTTTGGAGCGCGAGTGCGGCAGCAACCCCTCCTCCAGCCCCACGATATAAACATGCGGAAACTCCAGGCCCTTGCAACTGTGCATCGTAATCAACGTGACCGCCTCGCCCGCGTTGTCCTCTTTTTCCTCCCGCTCGCGGTCCAGCGTAACGTCCTCTAAAAACGATTCGAGCCGTCCGGCCGGATTCGCCGTCATTGCCTCGCCGCCGCCCAGATCCACCGCGAGTTGTTGTACATTGCGGACCCGGTTGTCGGCCGTGTCGGGATCCTTTTCCGAGCGGCGCAGGTCAGTGAGATAGCCGGTCTCCTGCAAAAACCGGTCCGCCCAATCCGGAAACGCCAGACTTTGGCCGGCAACCAGCGGCGCGCGATACTTCTCAATCAATTCAACAAACACCCCGACCGCCTCGCGCGCCCGGGCAGGCAGCCCAATCGTGACGACCGGATTTTTCATCACCGCAAAAACGGAGCACTCGCGCTCCTGGCTGGCCGCCAGGAGCCGCTCCATTGTCGCGTCCGTCATTCCGCGCGCGGGCACGTTCGCAATACGCAGCAGGCTCACGTCGTCATCGGGATTCGCGAAGACCTTGAGATACGCCAGAAAATCCTTCACCTCGCGCCGGTCAAAATAACTTTGCCCGCCAATCAGGTGATAACGCACCCCGCCTTTGCGCAACGCGGCCTCAATCGAGCGCGACTGGATGTTCGTGCGAAACAAAATCGCCTGCGTGGACCACGGCGCGCGCTACGCCACCCGCGCGTACTCGATCTGCTCCACCACCACGCGCGCCTCCTCCTCGTCATCCTCAAACGTGTGCAGGGTGATCTTTTCACCGCCGGCCTTTTGGGACCACAACTGCTTCGCGCGACGCCGGGCGTTGTTCTTGATGACGGCGTTGGCCGCCTGCAGGATCGTCGTCGTGGAGCGGTAGTTTTGCTCCAGTTTGACGATTTTCACTTTCGGAAAATGCCGCTCCAGTTCGAGCAGGTTGGCGATTTCCGCGCCGCGCCAGCCGTAGATGCTTTGGTCGTCATCCCCCACTACGCACAAGTTCGCGCTGGCCCCCGCGAGCAGGCGCACCAGTTCGAATTGCGAGGCGTTGGTATCCTGGTATTCATCGACCATCACGTAGCGGTATTTGGCGCGGCACGCGGCCAGCACCTCGGGGAAACCCGCCAGCAGCTTGAGCGTAAGCAGAATGAGATCGTCAAAATCCACCGCGTTGCAAGCGCGCAGGGCGGACTCGTAATTCGCGCGGACGTGCATCGCCATGGCCGCGCCGGATTCCGTGAGCGCGGGCGTGCGCGAACCGCCGTTTTTTAGTTTGCTCGCGCCGAGCTGGTCTGATTCGCTGTAGATGACAAAGTTTCGTTTGTATCCAAGCTGTTCAATGTGCTGGCGCAGAATGCGCACGCCCAGCGAGTGAAAGGTGCAAATCGTCGGCCGTTCAGGTCGCTCGCCGTCCGGCCCTTTCGCCCTTTTCGGCAGCAGGCTGGAGACGCGCGCCGAGCACGTAACCCCAGAATTGCGTTCCGCCCTCGTAAACCCACAGCAAACTGCCGCGCATCGGCGCGCGGTAATCAGGGGTCCACAAGTCCGCGGGGCGGCGGAATTTACCGTTCCACGAGTGCACAAACTCGTGAGCCAGCAGGCTGCCGAGTGACATGCCTGCGTCGGGTGAAATCAATGCGCGCTCCGGCAGGCGACTGTCGTTGGATTCGTGGTGCTCAAGGCCGAAGTGGGCAACGTGATCGCTCAGGGTAAG
>Ga0206828_1048_pt2 | contig 12820 bp, 7 predicted proteins | sample Alteio_BWOrgCont_78_FD_152858 | JGI IMG/M metagenome (GOLD analysis project Ga0206828, IMG submission 152858) | Enriched cells from forest soil in Barre Woods Harvard Forest LTER site, Petersham, Massachusetts, United States -... | ecosystem: Environmental > Terrestrial > Soil > Temperate forest > O... | reverse complement strand
CGGAACTTTTTCATCCGCGGATTTTTCACTTGGGGACGGAAAGAATAACCAGTTTCATTTCACGGATTTTTCAATCGACGCGTCTTTTGAGAATCAAAAACTTCAAGGCAAGGTGAGTTTGGGTCGAAGCGTTTACGGGTCGACCACCCTGGATTTGTCCGGCGATAAACCGGAAATTCAAGCCTCTCTCAGGGTTGGTCCGGTTTTGCTGTCTGACGCGCCCAACCTCACCCAGTTTTTACCCTCTTCACTGCAAATTAAGGGACTTGTTTCGGGACAATTGGAGTTGAAAAAAGGAACTTTAGACGAGATGCCGATGGAGGGTTCTTTTACCATCACGGATGGGTCTGTTCAAAAATATGATTTTGACCGCGTTGAATTTTCTTTTACTGGAAACAAACATAAGATCGAGCCGAGATTTTCCCTGGCAAGAGATGACGCGAAGTATTCATTGTCGGGCACGCTTTCCTCGGCACAGGCCTTTTGGTCGCCGGACAGCCAGGTTTCGATCAACGGACCTGTTCAAAACGAAAAACTGGCCAATCTTTTGGCGCTGTTCGGGGTGAAACCTGAAAAGCACAATGTGTCGGGAAGCGTGGATGGAAATCTTTCGTTGTCCGGCACATTGGGAAATCTTTCGGCGGGTTTTTCTTTGAACGGCCAGAATTTGCAGCTGGATGATAATTTTATTCCGTCCGCGGAGCTTAATTTTACCGAAACGAACGGAAAAATATCCTTAGGCAACAATCAGATCAATTTGGAAAAAGGGCAAATCAGCATTAACCAGGGAACCATTGGATTGGATGATTCGGATCCCAGTTTAGTGGATATCGATGTACTGGGCTCGGCCAAGGATGTTCAAATTTCTTCATTGAACCTCGCGGGTCAAGTTCATTTATCGGGCAAACTGGCCCTGGAGGATAAAGAATCCCGTCCGACTTTTGACGGGATGATTTCTTTGAGCGACGCCGGGCAGGCGCCGGGGAATGGCCCCGCCCAACAAAAATCCTTTAATGTCCCAATAACCGTAGATAAAAAAGTGCTGACGTTTAAACCGCTGGATACGGATGATCCGCAGTTATTGGGATCATTGGATCTTTCGGAAGAAAAGAAAATTGTTTTTAATAATGTGCATTTGATCAATTCCACGGGGACTTTTTCGGTGAACGGCGTTTTGGATTTAAACGGCCAAAGCAAACTGGTTTCCGACGCGAAGGATATTCCGATAGAAGAAGTTGGAAAATGGTTCATAAAGGACTTTCCCCTCAGTGGGACGGGAAGCTATCACCTGATTTTCGAGGGCGGTTTGGGTAATCCGCTGTTTACGGCCTCGCTCGCTGTTTCAAATGGTAAGGCGGGAGACCTGCAGTTTGATCTCTTGAGCGGGGACTTAAAGGCGCGGGACAACGTGCTTTATTTTGGTTCCAAAGAGGCTCCGATTGAGTTGAGCAAAAGCGGGGTTTTTGATTTTACTCTGGACGGCAAAATGCCTTTGGCCTTGACGAAAGACAGCTGGGAAACGGTTCGAAACAATGAAATGGACATTAATGTCCAGATGAACAAGGGCGATTTTGGGGTCATTCTTTTAGCGGGATTGGCTAAAAAGGCCTCGGGAAATATGGATCTGTCCGCCCATATCACGGGAACTTTGGACAGTCCGGTGGTCAACATGGATCTCGATTTAAGCAAGTGTGAATTAGTCCCAAGCATGATCGCGCAGTCGATTGAGGACTTAAACGGCCGTATTAAAATCAGGGACAACAAACTGGCCATATATGACCTCAACGGACTTATCGGCAAGGGAAGAGTATTTATTACTTCTCCGCCGGTGGAACAGTCCCAGATGGTTCTGGTTAATTTTATTCCCCAATATTTGGATTTCAGGGTTCAAACCATCGGCGAGCACGGGGTTTGGCTCAGCATCCCCACCATCATGAAAAAAGGCGAATGGGGCGAAATTTGCTTTTATGGCGCGACGCCTAAAGATCCTCTTCTGATCCGCGGTCCCATTACGGAACCCCACGTCATTGGTACGGCCCGGCTGGAAAGCGGGCACTATACTTTTCCGCCAGAGGAAGCGTTGGATGAACACGGTCAAAAAATTGAGTTTCGTGAATTAGCCAATGTATTTTTTGAGTTGAATTTGGTTTCCGGTAAAAACTGCTGGTATTCCAACGAGTTTAACTCCCAATATCTCGAACTTCGGGTTGATCCTGAAAATGAGATGTTGATTACGGGTAAGGACGCCAATCGAACGGCGGATCAGCCGGGGATTAATTGTATCGGTACAGCCGGGTCAAAACAGGGTTTTCTCCGTTATCTGGGCCATGAATTTAAATTGGACGAAGCGACCCTCTATATTCCCAAGGGACGGCTGCCTTATATGTGGGGAAGGGCAACGGACAAACTGCAGGATGTGCAGATTGTTTCCGCGGGCGGAGTTCGGACTACGGATATGGATATTTGGATTAACTTTAAAGGTACTTTCGGCAATATCGATTTCACTTTTGATTCCAGCCCGCATTTCAGCACCAATGACCCTGATCTCAACCAAAAACTGCTTTTGTCTTATATTGTTTTCGGCAGGGATATGACGGGCTATACCAGCCAGCAGTTACAGACCTACTACCAGCAAAATAATGGACAAGTGGTAAGCGACGCCATACTGCAAACGTTAGACCGGATCACGTCGAATGAAATAACCAAAGATATTCGTCCTTTTGCGCAAAACATCGGCGGTCTGGACGTGAACGTAAAAAGCAGCCTCATTTCCGGCGGAGGCCCTAATCCGGTGGCGACCGCCGGGGCCGGACAGCAGCTCGTGTCGGAGCCGAACGGAAATACGGTTTCGGGCAGCGCGGTGCCTCTATTTCAGCTTGAGCTGAACAAACCCATCGATCCCCGTTTAACAGTGAAATCGGTGGTGGGCGTGGGTAAAAACCTTTCCACGGACGACGCCGAGTTTCAGGGCGAGGTGGGTCTTCAATATGAGTTGCGTAAAAACTTGACTTTGAACTTAATGACGGGCGGAAACGACAATGGACAGCAGGAAACCAGCTTAAATCTGGCTTACCGGGCGATGCTCCCGGATATTATGAGCGCCAAGCCGGGTGATAAAGAACCACCCAAATTTATTCGGTTTGATACCTATCCCATTGGCCTGGGCAAATTTCAAATTAATTGGGAAACGGATAAAGTGACGAGGAGCGAGGTGCGGGTAATTGACGAGAACAATCAAACCGTTCAGGACATCGTGGAAAAGGGACAGCCCGCTTATGACCACCAGATCGTGGTGGATCAATTGAACCCGGAGGAAACTTATCAAATTCAAATTACGGTCAAGGATTTGAATTCAAACGAATCGGTAAGTGTCCAAAAGGTGTCCCCGGCTCCGGGTTGACATGTTGAAGTGTCTTCTCCAATCATCTTTTTAGGATGGTCGGTTTATCTTTTTGAAACGTCTTTATTCCATGAATCAAGGTTAATTAATTGCTGATTTTTGAGGCATCGTGCTAGAATGCGCGGCATTTGCCTGGGATTTCGTGGTTTTTACGCTGTTATAAATTCTTTATTCATCTAGGGGTTCATTTTGTTTTCAGGTTTTCGACAACTTTTTTTGATTTTGATGATTTTCTTTTTAGGGTGGGCCTGTCTTTTTTTGCCTGGGCGTCTTTCAGCCCAAACCCCCGATTCAGTCAAAATTTCCTCCATTAAAATTGAGGGCAACAAAAGCGTGTCCGCGCTGGTTATTTACGGTCATTTGGAAGAAAAGGAAAATGACACTTTCTCCCTGCGCCGTTTGCGGCTGGATATCCATAACCTCTTTTCCATGGGTGATTTTCAAAACGTGACCGTGGATGCCGAACCGGGTGAAAAACCCGGTGAAATCGCCTTAACTTTCCAGGTTGAAGAAAGACCCGTTGTTAAAAAGATTATTTTTGATGGCAATAAAAAATGGGATGCGAAGAAATTTTCCGACGAGATCAAAACCGCTCTCAATAAACCATTCAACCAGGCTATCGTCAATCAGGACGTTGAAGTGATCAAAAAAGATTACCGGGATGAAGGTTATTCCAATGTCACCGTTACTTCCGAAACAAACCCGAATACGGCTGATAACACGGTGAACGTGACATTTAAAGTGTCCGAAGGAAACCAGATCAAAGTAGGCGGCATCGTGGTCATTGGATCGGAGGCCTTTAGCTCAAAAAAGGTGGCGGATCAGTTTAAGGATAACCATGAAGGAAATAATTACAAACCCGATATGCTGGACTCGGATATCAAAGCGGTCGAGGATTTTTATCATGATGAGGGCTATTTAAAAGCCGTTGTTTTGGATCATAAAGAGAAAATGAGCCTTGAGCGCAAAAAGGTTTATATCACGCTGACAGTCAAGGAAGGCGTCAAGTACACGACCGGAAACATACAATTCCAAGGGAATATTCTTTTCGACGACGATGAATTGATGAAGGCTTTAGCCCTTAAAAAGGGGGATGTACTGCGTAAAAAAGACATGGACGACGGTCTTAAAAAAGCCAAAAGTCTTTACGCGGACAAAGGCTATATTTACTCAAATATCGTGCCCGACATTCAATATGATGACGACGCGAAGACGGCGGATATCACTTTGAACGTTACTGAGGGCCAAGTGGCCTATGTTCAAGACATAAAAATTGTCGGAAATTATAAAACCCGCGACTATGTAATCCGGCGCGAACTGGCCATCAAAGCCGGAGACAAGTTTGACGCCAGTCTTATCCGCTATTCCTGCCAAAATCTCTATAATTTGGGTTTCTTTGACGAGGTAAACCCGGATGTGGAGCCGGGGGACGCGCCCGGCAAGGAAGTTCTTATTTTCCGGGTCAAAGAACGCAAGACCGGCTCGATCAGTGTTGGCGGCGGTTATAGTTCGGTTAACGGATTTATCGGCGACGTGAAGCTGGAAGAAGCCAATCTTTTTGGTAAGGGTCAAAAAGTCAACTTGGATGTGGAATTGGGGGCCTCGAGGTCCAGTCTTTCCCTTGGGTTTACGGAACCTTGGTTGTTTAATACGCCGACTTCCTTGAGTCTTAGCGTATTCGACACGACCCAAATTTTTACCACGGCCGTTGTTGATCCGGACGGCACGAATACTTTCTATACCGAAACTCAAATCGGGGGTTCGGTCAGCGTGGGCCGGCGTTTGAGCCGCTATTGGAGCATTTTTGGCACCTACACGCTACAAAATGTCGATATTTACGACGTCGATCCCTATTACGAAACGCAGGGAACACCGCAATATATCCAAAGTTCGGACAGTACGACCAGCAGCATTACGCCTCGGATTGTTTATGACAGCCGTGACAACGTGTTTGATCCCAATACGGGCTGGAAGCATCAATTTTCAGTCGAGTTTGCCGGCGGTCCTTTAGGATTTGATAATAATTTCATTAAACTCATTCAGGATTCCAGCACTTTTATACCCCTGCCCGGCGAGTTTGTATTGGGTGAGCACGTGAAAGTCGGCGTAGGTCAGGGTTATTGGTTTTCCGGTAAGGGTTACACCGATATTCCGATTTATGAAAAGTTTTTCGCGGGCGGTACGGACACGATTCGCGGTTATAACGAACGGACCGTGGGTCCAACCGCCGGCGGCGACGCCTTGTTTGTCTCCAATACCGAATTGAAGCACGCAATTGTGGGTCCCTTAAAAGGTGTTATTTTCTTTGACGCTGGCGATGCCTGGACAAGCGTTTGGAGTTTGGATGAGTCGCATATGCAGTTTGGCGCGGGTTTGGGTATCCGCTTGACGATCCCCGGAACTATCATGGCGATCCGGCTGGATTATGGATGGCCGATCGATTCGGATCTTCCCGCAGCCTCCGCTCCTCCGGGCGGCGTTTTGCACTTTAACTTGGGCAACCTTTTCTAAGTTGAGACCTTTTCAACATTTTGTTGAGACCCGGCCATGAAAATTCTACTGACCAACGACGATGGAATGGACGCTCCCGGCTTACGGGCGCTCTATGAGGCGGTGAAACCGCTGGGTGAAATCGCCATTTCAGCTCCCGATCAACAGGCCAGCGCCACAGGGCATTCCATATCACTAAATACTCCCTTTCGGGTTCAAGCCGGTTCTTGGCCGGGGGTAGAGCATGCTTTTCGAATTTCCAGTACTCCCGCGGATTGTGTCAGGACAGCCGTCCTTCGTTTATTGCCCTGGAAACCCGATCTCGTCATTTCGGGAATCAATCAGGGAGCCAACTACGGAACGCTTATTCTTTATTCGGGAACGGTAGCCGCGGCGGCTGAGGCGGTTGTTTTGGGTATACCGGCCATCGCCGTTTCATTGACCAGCCACATCTACAAAAATTTCGAGCCCAGCGCCAAGTTTTGCGCTCAATTAGTGAAATGGGTTGAAAAACGGGGATTGGAACCGGGTCTGCTCCTAAACGTCAATGTACCGCCCTTGGAAAGCCGTCTAATCAAGGGCGTCGGACTGACCCATCAGGGTCAGTTTCGACACGTTGATGACTTGGAACCCCATTCGGAACTGGCGGGACATTTTGCTTATGTTCTCAATAGCCCCAGCGAGCCGGCCGCGGAACACCCGGATTCGGATGTGGCCAGAGTTCAGGAAGGCTATGTTTCGGTGACTCCTTTGCATTTGGATCTCACCGCGCGGCAGCATTGGACGCCTTTGTCAAAATGGCCCTGGAACGACCGTGAATGGGCCGATTAAGTTAAGGTTTTTTATTTAGAAGTTAAAAAATATTTTTCAATATAAGGTTAAAGTCTTTTATACTGATCGAGTTTTCCCCGTGGTTTTCCTTTCTTCGCTCAAATAGCTGATATTTTGAAGATTTTATAGGTTGAAGTTCGCAAGCGAGCCAAACCGGTTTTGTTCTCAGGGAACGAGGCCGTTGAGGATTTATTTTCTTTTTGGGGGTTTCCTTGATCGCGAGATACACCTTGCCGCAAATGGGTCGAATTTGGACCGAACAGGCGAAGTACGACGCCTGGCTGAAAGTGGAAGTGGCGGCATGTGAAGCCTGGGCGAAGCTGGGCCGAATCCCCCAAAAAGATATGGCGGTCATCAGAAAAAAAGCCAAGTTTTCCGTGAAGCGCATCGAGACGATCGAAAAGAAGACCAATCATGATCTCATCGCTTTTTTGACCTCCGTGGCCGAAAACGTCGGCCCATCTTCCCGTTTTATCCATTTGGGCATGACCTCGACCGATGTGGTCGACACGGCCCAGGCGATTCAACTGACCGACTCAGCCGACCTTCTTTTGGCCAGTCTGGGGCGGTTGGCCCAGGTTCTGAAAAAGCAGGCCAAGACCCACCGCTATACCATGATGATAGGGCGCACTCACGGGGTTCACGCCGAACCGGTGACTTTCGGGCTCAAAATGGCCTTGTGGTACGACGAAGTGAACCGAAACATTGACCGCCTAAAGCAAGCCAGGGAACATATCGCGGTGGGAATGATTTCGGGTGCGGTGGGTACTTTTGCCAATATTGACCCCCGGGTGGAACAGCAGGTTTGTAAGCTTTTGGGGCTGAAACCGGCTCCGGTTTCCACCCAAACGCTCCAGCGCGACCGCCACGCCTATCTTCTTTCGGTTTTGGCCGTGATCGCGTCATCGCTGGAAAAGTTCGCCACTGAGCTTCGTAATCTACAGCGCACTGAAATTCTTGAAGTGGAAGAGTATTTTGCCGAAGGACAAAAGGGTTCTTCGGCAATGCCTCACAAGCGTAATCCTTTGACCAGCGAGAGGGTGGCGGGCCTGGCCAGGGTTGTCCGGGGCTATGCGGTGACGGCCCAGGAAAACGTGGCTTTGTGGCACGAGCGGGATATTACCCATTCGTCCGCCGAAAGAGTTATTTTTCCCGACGCGACTATTCTGCTCCATTACATGCTGGAAAAATTCATTGGCGTTGTGGAAAAAATGAATGTTTATCCCCAAAGGATGAAACGCAATATTCAGTTGACCCGGGGATTGGTTTCCTCCCAGCAGGTGTTACTGGCGTTGGTGGGGAAGGGATATACCAGAGAAAAGGCTTATGCCATTGTCCAGCGTAACGCCTTAAACGCCTGGAAAAACGAATTGAATTTCCGGGACTTGATCCAGGCCGATCCACAGGTCATTACCCATTTGACTCCCGCGGATATTGAAAAATGTTTCGATCTTTCCCATCATCTTAAAAATGTTGATTACGTTTTAAAACGTGTCGGCATTCAATAAACAAGGAGCGGTCATGGCTTGGCATGTGAGTGTTTATGTAACATTAAAACCTTCAGTAATGGATCCCCAGGGCGCAACCGTACAGCGGGCCTTGAACCAGATGGGTTATAAAGCCGTAACGGATGTGCGCGTTGGTAAATTTACCGAACTTGAATTTGAGGAGAGTCTTTCCGAAGCGGACGTGAAAAAACAGGCCGATGAAATCTGCGACAAGCTCCTGGCCAATCCGAATATTGAGGCCTATCGTTTTACCGTGGAGAAAAAATGAGATTTTCGGTTACGATTTTTCCCGGCTCCAACTGCGATCATGACTGCGAATATGTTCTGCGGGACGTGGAAAAACAGCAGGTGGAAATGATCTGGCACAAGGAAACGGACCTTAAAAAGCCCGACTGCGTGGTAATTCCCGGCGGTTTTTCCTACGGCGACTATCTGCGCACGGGAGCCATCGCGCGGTTTTCGCCGGTGATGAAGTCAGTGGCGGATTTCGCGGCCAAGGGCGGTTTGGTGATCGGTATCTGCAACGGATTTCAAATTTTATGCGAGGCGGGCCTGTTGCCAGGCGCGCTGCTGCGAAATAAGAACCTCAAATTCATATGCCAAAACGTCTATTTACGGGTGGAAGAAACCAATACACCCTTTACGAACTTCTGCAAGCCTCATCAAGTACTTAAAATTCCAATCGCCCACGGCGAGGGCAATTATTTCATCGATTCGGATGGATTGAAAAAGATCCAGGATAACCGTCAAATTATGCTTCGCTATTGCGACGCCAATGGAAAAATAACACCCGAATCCAATCCCAACGGCTCCCTTGAAAATATCGCGGGTGTTTGCAATCTCAACCGCAACGTATTCGGCCTGATGCCCCACCCGGACCGCTCCGGCGAGGATATTCTGGGCAGTCATGACGGCACTTTTATCTGGCAGTCCATTCTGTCGGCCAAAGTAGGCGCCCGATGAGTTCTTCCATTATGGACGTTGAAATTACGGATAAAGTCATCAAAGAACATGGCCTCAAACCCGATGAATACCAGCGCATTTGCGATATTTTGGGCCGTAAGCCCAATATCACCGAACTGGGGCTCTATTCGGTCATGTGGAGCGAGCATTGCGGTTATAAGCATTCCAGGGCGCTCTTAAAAACCCTTCCGACTAAAGGCGACAAGGTGCTTCAGGGTCCGGGTGAGAACGCCGGTATCATGGATATCGGCCAGGGCTGGGCGGTGGCTTTTAAAGTCGAGTCCCATAATCATCCTTCAGCCATTGAACCTTACCAGGGGGCGGCCACAGGGGTTGGCGGTATTTTACGGGATATTTTCACGATGGGCGCCAGGCCGGTTGCCAATCTCAATTCGCTTCGCTTCGGCCCGCTCACCGACCCCAAGGTCAAACGTCTTTTTTCAGGCGTGGTCCACGGCATCGCGGATTATGGCAATTGCATGGGGATTCCGACAGTGGCGGGCGAGGTGGTCTTTGACGAAAGTTATTCGGAAAACTGCCTGGTCAACGCCATGTCGGTGGGTCTTTTAAAGCACGACCAGATTATCAAGGGCAAAGCCACGGGTATCGGCAACGCCGTCATTTATATCGGGGCAACCACCGGCCGGGACGGCATTCATGGGGCCACTTTCGCATCAACCGAAATTACGGACGAATCCACCGAAAAACGAAGCGCCGTTCAGGTGGCCGATCCTTTCATGGAAAAGCTTCTCATGGAAGCGACTTTGGAACTTATCCATGGCAACCTTTTGATCGGTATTCAGGATATGGGAGCGGCGGGATTGACCTGCTCTACCTGCGAAATGGCCAGCCGGGGCGGCGCCGGTATTGAAATCGACGTGGCCAAGGTACCCCAGCGGGAAAAGGGAATGACGCCCTATGAAATCCTCTTGTCCGAATCCCAGGAACGCATGTTGTTGGTCGCCAAACCGGGCTGTGAGCAAAAGGTTCATGACATTCTGGCCAAGTGGGACCTGCACGCCGCCACCATCGGCGTGGTCACCGATACGGGCCGCATGGTGGTGAAAGAGAACGGCAAAGTAGTGGCGGATGTTCCGGCGGATTCCTTGACCGAGGCTCCGGTGTATCATCCGGCCAAAAGTGAACCGGCTATTTTGAAGAAGCACAAGGAGTTTGACGAAAACACCGTGCCGGTTCCGGCAAACCTTTCTCAGGTATTGGAAACCCTTCTCGCGGACCCGACCATCGCCAGTAAACGCTGGGTTTACCGGCAATACGATCACATGGTGCGCTCCAACACGCTCATTCGTCCTGGTTCGGACGCGGCGGTTATCCGGGTTAAAGGCACCCAATTGGGTTTGGCCATGACCATTGACGGATTAGGCTCCTATTGCGCCCTTGACCCCTATGAAGGCGCCAAGATTGTGGTGGCGGAGGCGGCCCGTAATATCGCCTGTTCGGGCGCGGAAGCCATCGGCATGACCGATTGCCTCAACTTTGGTAGTCCTGAAAAACCCGAGGTTTTTTATTACTTGGACCGGGTGGTAGCCGGCTTGGGCGACGCCTGCCGGGCTTTCGGCATTCCCATTACGGGCGGCAACGTTTCGCTTTATAACGAAAATCCTACCGGCGCCATTGACCCCACGCCGATTATCGGCATGATGGGTCTCTTCCAAAATGTTGAAAATCGGATTACCCAGTGGTTTAAAAATGACGGTGATGACATCTATTTGCTCGGGTCGATAGGTCAATCGATCGGCGGGAGCCGTTACTTAGCGGTGACCCATGGAAAAAAGACCGGTTTGTGTCCTACATTAAACTTGGAAATCGAACTCAAACTTCATCAGTCTCTCAAGGTTTTGGCGGATCAGAAGCTGCTTCAAAGCGCCCATGACTGTTCGGATGGTGGTTTCGCGGCAGCCCTGGCCGAAAGCTGCTTTACGGGGCTTACTCACGAGGAAAAGTCTTTAGGCGCGGTGGTGACTTTGCCGGGAGACGGACGGCTGGATGGCCGGCTTTTTGGGGAAGCTCAGTCCCGGGTGATTGTTTCGGTTAAGCCGTCTGATGCGGCCGAGGTTGAGGAAAGATTGAAAAAGTCTGGTGTGCCGTTTGAGAAAATCGGAACGGTGGGCGGAGATTCCCTGGTGATAGGTAAAGAGGTGAAGTTGGCCGTAAGCCGGTTGGCGGATTTATTTTTTACCAGTATCGAAAAGTTGATGGCTTAGCAGGCTGTTGAAAAACCTTTTTCAACACTCTGCTAATCAAACCGGAGGAAAACCTTGGAGCATTGGCTAGACGACGACAAACCCCACGATCAGTGCGGTGTTTTTGGTATTTATAACCATCCCGAAGCGGCCAAAATAACTTACCTGGGTCTTCACTCGCTCCAGCACCGGGGCCAGGAATCGGCGGGCATCTGTACGATGTCCGAGGGTCATCTTTACAACTATAAGCGCATGGGTTTGGTGGCGGATATTTTCAACGAGACGGCTTTCAAGGAACTGCCCGGTTCCTGCGCCATCGGCCATGTGCGCTACTCCACCACGGGCTCCAGCCAATTGCGAAACGCCCAGCCCATCGCGGTGGAATACGCCCAGGGCTCCATGGCGTTGGCCCATAACGGCAATCTGGTGAATGCCCGCCGTATTCGGGATGAACTGGAAGCCCGCGGGTCCATTTTTTCCTCTACCATCGACTCGGAAGTCATTGTTCATTTGATCGCAAGGTCTTCGGCGCACACCCTGATTGAGGCGATGATCGACTCTCTCCGGAAAGTCCGGGGAGCCTACTCACTGCTGATTTTGTCCGACGACGGGTTGTTCGGCATGAGAGACCCCCATGGTTTCCGTCCCCTTTGCCTGGGCAAACTGGGTGATTCCTGGGTCTTGGCCAGTGAAACCTGCGCTTTTGACATCGTGGACGCCAAATACATCCGTGACGTGGAACCGGGCGAAATCGTCCTAATCAACGAAAACGGCCTGGTATCCATCAAGCCCTTCGAAAAAACCTCCAGTGCCATGTGTATTTTTGAGCATGTTTATTTCGCCAGGCCTGATTCGCGCATCTACAACACCAGCGTCCAGAAAGTCCGCAAGGAATTGGGCCGAATTTTGGCTCTGGAACATCCGGTGGACGCCGACGTAGTCGTGCCTATTCCGGATTCGGCCAATATGGCCGCCACCGGCTACGCCGAGCAGTCCAAAATCCCTTATGAGATGGGGCTGATCCGTAATCATTATGTGGGCCGGACGTTTATCGAACCGGACCAGGCCATCCGTGACTTTGGCGCCCGTTTAAAGTACAACGCCGTCCGGGAATCGCTGGAAGGCAGAAGGGTTATCCTGATCGACGATTCCATCGTGAGGGGAACGACCATGCGCAAGATCGTCAAGATGATCCGCAATGTAGGCGCCAAAGAGGTGCATCTGCGCATCACCTCGCCTCCGATTATTTCTCCCTGTTTTTACGGTATGGATTTCCCGAGCCGAAAAGAATTGATCGCTGCTACCCATACCTTGGATGAAATTAAAACCTATCTGAGGGTCGATAGTTTGAGCTATCTTTCGGTGGAAGGCATGCTGAAGGCGGTTGAGGGCGGCGGCAAAGGACATTGCACGGCCTGCTTTAC
>Ga0206828_1110_pt1 | contig 12831 bp, 7 predicted proteins | sample Alteio_BWOrgCont_78_FD_152858 | JGI IMG/M metagenome (GOLD analysis project Ga0206828, IMG submission 152858) | Enriched cells from forest soil in Barre Woods Harvard Forest LTER site, Petersham, Massachusetts, United States -... | ecosystem: Environmental > Terrestrial > Soil > Temperate forest > O... | reverse complement strand
GGTGGAAACAATGCTGCGCGGAAAAAAAACCGTGGAGGAGATTAGCTGGACTGTGGCGGTCGCGGTGGGGCTGGGACAGTTGGTTGCGGCGGCTTTCCCCGGCGCGTCGCGGTCGGGAACGACCATTATTTTTTCCTTGTTGTTGGGCGTAAGCCGTCCGGCGGCCACGGAATTCTCGTTTTTGGTGAGCATTCCGACAATGCTCGCGGCTGGCGGCTACAAAATCTTCAAGACGCTGCACCACGCCGACCCAAGCGCGCCGAAGGAAGATTGGGCCATGGTTGCGTTGGCCACGGTTATTGCCGCGGTGGTTTCCTTTGTCGCGGTGAAGTGGTTGCTGCGCTACGTGCAAACCCACACGTTTATCGGCTTCGGTTGGTATCGAATTGTGGTAGGCGGGGCATTGCTCGCCTACGTTTTCATGGGACATAGCTAATCAGTCGGAAGAAGGCCCGCCCTCATCCCGGCCTTTTCAACTGCTGTTGGGTTTTTGTCAGTTCTTCATAAGATGGTAAGCACGAGAGGGTTATGTCAATTTCGCCGTCCCCGATCACGATCTTTTCAACGATGCTCTCCGCGATTGCGCGCTTTTCGTCGGTGGCCAGTTTTGGCCAGCGGTCATGCAACGTCTCGGCTTCCGCAAGAACGGCATCGGCGGACAGGTCGTTCACCTTAAGGAAATCGACCTCGGCCTGGAGCTTGGGCAATTCGGCGACAAGCTGGTTCAGGCGTTCCTCGGCCGGTTTGTAGAACTGACTGAATCCCTGGGCGGTGATGCCGCCGTCGAGATACAGCCGGTGGGTGCGGTTCATGTCCTCCCGGATGCCCTGGATGCTCTTTTCATGGGCAGCAAGCAGCGTTTCCTTTTCCGAACGATTGGCGCGGGCATTTTGTAAATGCTCGGCAATCCGGTCGCGGTTGGCAAAGAATCCTTTCAATTCGTCCTGAAAGATGGCTTCCAAATCGACGATGGGAATCTTGTTCTGGCAGTTGCGGCAGACGTATTTGGGCGACTTGCTGCGGACATACATTTTGTGACCGCACGCGCAATGGGCGAGATTGCCAAAGACATTGACCGGCATCTTGCCCGGCTTTTTCCACGATTTGAGCTGTTCCTCCATGATCTGATTGACCTGTTCCCACAACACAGGGGCCACGATCGGCTCGCATTCGACCTTGCCCCATTCGCTTTCCGGTTTGGGAGACTGTCTCCAATCGCCGTGCTTTTTGAAGCGATTGAAATAGTAGATGCCTTTGGCGCTCGGCTCCGAAAGAACGCGGGCGACCTGGGTATCGCGCCAGATCACGCCGTCGCGGGTCCGGTAGCCAGCGGCGTTCAAGAGTTTCGCAACCCGGCCTTTGCGCCGGTGCTGGAGGAACAATTCGTATGCTTTGCGGCGGATGGGGGCTTCATCGGGCTCCGGAATGAGCTTTTTGTCCTTCCATTGGTAGCCGTAGGGCGCCCGGCCATTGATGGATTTTCCGAGCTTGGCGCGGGTGATGACGGACGCGTTCACCCGCTCGGTGATTTCCTCCCTCTCCCACTGAGCAAAGACTCCAAGCAAATGAAAGAACATCCGGCCACCGGCGGTGCTGGTGTCTATGGCTTCGGAGAGGGAAATGAGGTCGGCGTGGTGCTTGTTGAAATAGTCGGAAAAATCCTCAAGTTCCCGCCGGTTGCGGGACAAGCGGGCGAGCTTGGAGAACACCAGGCCGGTGATGTGGCCGCGCGCAACGTCTTGCATCATGCGCTTGGCCTCCGGGTGCTGCATGACCGCTTTGCCGCTCTGTCCGGCAAGGTCATACACTTCCTTTACCTCCCAGCCCCGGCTTTTGGCATAGCTCCTGGCACGTTCCTCGTGATGGGCCGGGCTTTCGCCGTTGGCCTGATCCTCGGTCGAAACGCGAATCCAGATGCCGACATTCTTGGATTCAGGGAGTCCGATATTCGCTGTTTTCATCGCGCAAGTAGTGTATTTAAAATGAATATGTTTTCAAGAAAAATATCGCTTTTCCGACAACTTTTTTGGCACCGTTTTCGGCATGGAAGATGAGCTTGTCGAAGAACAAAAACTGGCGAAATTGGCGAAGAAACTTCGCATTGCGGCTGGAAAGACCAGGGCGCAAGCGGCACGGGATATGGGCATCCGGCAGCCGTCGATCTTCCATGCGGAAGAAAGTCCCGAGCAATCTTTCACAAAACTCCGCTGCCGGATGATCGAGGCATATTCCGACATGAAAGTGAGCGGCCCATATTTTCGCATCACGAAACGGTAACGGCTCATTTCTTCTTTTTCATCGCCTCGGTCATGACTTTGAATGCGATATCGTCCTTCGCCCGCTGCTCATCCGCTGTGAGGGCTGGCTTGTGCCGCCGCACTTTCCAGCCGCGCACGGTGTTTTCGCCCGGTGTAGTTGGCGGCGCGGGTTTGCCGGCTTCCTCGGTAGCAATTCTTTTGAGTTCCGCAATCAATTCGTCCGGGGTGTGATAGCTCACCCTGGTCGAGGCTTCGGCTCCCAAGCCGGCCTTCACCGCTTCGCGGATCGCCTGCAACTTCTCCGCTTTGGGGGAGACGACGGCTACCCGGGTGAACCCGGCGGCAAGGCATTTTTTCACGTTCCCGAACTCGTGATCAACGGTGGTGGTGATGGAAATTTCGACCGCAATTGTGGCATCGGCTTTCCGCAAGATGAGATCGGCGGCCTGCATGGAACCTTCGGCAAGCTGTTTTTCAATGAGGGCTTGGAACCCGAGCGCCTGCGCCTCGGCCTGAATCCGCTCCTGAATGGTTTTGTGCTGCTCTCCGCCACGGCCCAAATCCCGTGGGGGCGACTTTGGAATGACCGGTGCCGGTTCTTCGGGCGGCGGCTTTGGTTCAACTACCGGCATTTCAATCGTTGGTGCCGGTTTCGGAAATTCGGCGATGGCAGGAACTGGTTTCGGCTCCGGGGCGTTCGGTACGGCCTTTGCCTTCGGACCTTCCGGCGGTTCCGTCTCCATCTTTGCCCGCAACATCGCTTCGATGTCGGCGCGTCGCCGCCCATATTTTTCTCTCGAAGCAGTGATGACTTCGGCCCGGCGTAGGGCGGCGCCATCGATGTCTTCCGGCTCCGGCAAGGGAACGGTGAGGTTGAAATCTCCCGCCGATTTTTCCACCCGGCAGATTGCCTGGCCGGTTTCGAGATTCTGCACGTCCCGCGCTTCAAAGAAGGAAAATCCCTCGGCAAGTTTTTTGGCATCTGCGTCGCCCACCCGGAACACGACGCGGGTGTATGGATTCGAGAGAACTGCGCTTTCAACCTCGCGGTTGCGCTCCAACTGGTGCAATTCCTGATGGGCAAGGGTGAGACCGATACGGTATTTCCGCGCGCCGGCAAGAATCTGCGCCATCGACGGGGAGATGAAATGGTGGAATTCGTCGCAGTAAATCCAAAAATCCGTCCGGGCGGCGATCTGCTTTGCCTGACGACTCATGGCCAGTTGCTGAAACTTGCTGACCAAAACCGTGCCCAAGAGATATGAATTTTCCTTGCCCAAAAGTCCCTCGGGAAGTTTTGCCAAAAAGATTTTCCGCGAATCCATGATATGGGCGAAATCGAGCCGGTTTTCCTCTTGGGACACCATGTGACGGATGGGTTTCTGCGCAAGAAAGCCGTCGAGGCGCGTCAGGACAGAACCGATGGATTTGTTGCCGACAAGCTGCGGAAAGCTCTTCTGCCAGTAATATACGACTTCGGAATCTTGGACTGATTTGAGGAATTCTGCGCGAAAGCCCGGTTCAATGAGGAACCGGCGCATATCGGCAATGGTTCCGCGCCGGGTGCTCTCCAAAAAGGCAAGAATCGCATTCGACAACACGCTGTTCAATTGATCGCCCCACGACGTGCTCAGTCGCTGGAATACGGAAATGAGGTCGGAAGCCAACAGGTTCTTTTCGAGGTCCGAATGCGCGGCAAGGATGTTGAATCCAACGGCATATTCTTCGTCCGATGGATCGACCAAGACAACTTCATTGATTCGATTCGATGGAATGACGCCCAAAATCCGGTCAATGAGGTCACCATGGGGATCAAAAACGGCCAATCCCTGGCCGCTTTCAATATCCTGCCGGATCAAATTGAGCAACAGGGTTGATTTACCAGTTCCTGACGCACCGATCACGTGGGCATGTTGCACCCGCTGTTCCGGGGTCAATCGAACGGAAACCGACTGCCCGGCGTGGCGGTTGGTGCCAAGCAAAATGCCCGGTCCGTTTCGGACGCTCGCCGGCGCGGCCTTTGACCGCTCCGTATCACGTTCCAACGCCGGGGACCGGACGGCACTCGATGGCAGATGAACGAAGCCAATTAGTTCGTCGCTGTTGAGCAACATCCCGGAACGCCGGGACTGACGGCAAAGCACGTCCACTATATGATCGTCGAACGGGTAATCGTCGTTTGAAAGCGGGATGAGTTCGTTGCCATTCGGGGCGGCAAATACGCGTAATGCTCCGGCCAAATCGCGGGCAATCCGCAACGCGCCATCGAAAGTTTCGCTTTTTACCGCTATCCGCACGACCGCCGCATACAACGGTCGCCCCACTTTGTGTTCCGCAGCCGATGCCAACTCCGGCATATTGACGAAAAACGGTTTGCCGTCGGCGTGGGTGACAGAACGGACGATGCTTTCTGACCAATCCTGCTCTACGGATTCAAAGAGGACTTGAAACAACGCCAATTCGTTCTCGTCTAATTCGGAGAGCGCCGCGATGATGCCGATGAAGGGGTCGATCTTCCCATACTCAAGGGAGAACATGAACTCGCGGGCCAAGCCGAATTCAACGACCAGAATTTCCTCGCCCGGACACGCCTCCCATGCGTCGAAAAGCGCGCCTTCGCGTGGCAGGAATGAAGCTTCGGGGAAGTATGCCTGCAACTGCCTGCGCACGATGGATGAGTCGTCCGCGTTCGTCGCAAATTGAACACTCACGCCCCCCGGCGTGCCGAGCATCTCGAACGAAACCGGTTCGCGACAGAACGAGAGATTGCGCAAGAACTGCTCGAACGCATCCTTTCCGATGTCGAGCTTGGCCGGAAGGGAAGTTTGAAGCTCAACGAGAGATTCCCGAATCAAAATTTGCGGCTCGGGTTCTTCTTCCTGCTCTGGAATCAAGGGAGGTTCCGACGCTTGGGTGCTCAGTTTGCGACTGAGCCGTTCGACGAGTGAACTCAGGAACGTGGGGCGGCGTCCGTCATCAATTACCGGGGTGGCAGGCAAAAAGTGTCCATAGAAAGGAGAAAATGGCGGTTCGGGGCGGACGGGTTCGGAGAAAACCTGCCAGCCGCGCCCACGTCGTTCCCATTGATGAAACTGCTCGGAAAGCTTTTCCTCAATGTGCGACATACGTCAGGCAGGCTTTTGCTCAGGCGGGGACGCAACATCCGGCAAACTGGTTCTCTCGCGATACAATTCGCCCAAGATCGGCTGCCGCTCATACCGTTTGACCATCTTGATGCCCTTGGCCGCCGTCACTTCGTCAACGAGGGCCTTGGTGATGAAGTCCACGACTGAGAGATACATGAGCCGGGTATCCTCGCGATAATACGTCTCCTTGCGGAAAAAGATTTCGTAGATAGCGCCGATGACCGGCGCTTTCAAGAGAGTGTCATCTAGGTCTTTCAAGCCGAGCGCGACAGCGTTCCGCATGACCCAAATGCTCGCACCCATAGCCGCAACGAGAGCTAGAAGTCCAAAAATGACCCCAAATGCCTTTATGAGCAGGCTCGATACCAGGACGAACCCAACCACGAGAACGACGATGTGGAGCGCCTTGATTCCCAAGGGCAATTCGACGAAACGGAAGGAAAAGAAATACCCGGTGCCGAAGGGTGCGGCGCAAATCTCGAAGGCGAGCCGTTCACGCCTCAAATGCAGATATTCGCGCTTAACGGAGAGCATCCCCCCTTCTGCACGATCAACGCGGGAAATCTCGAGGCCCGGCACTTTGCGCGAGGTCAATTCATGTTCGATCCGCTGGTAGAAGTCGTCGGTTGGGTATTGGAAATTATCCACCGGCGCATACCAGTGGTTCAAGACCTGCTCCCTTGGAAAGAAGAAGCGTTTCAACGATTCCCACAATCCGGCTTCCATATTATCCCTTTTTCAATCGCGGAGACAGGACGGTGAGGACCAGGCCGAGTGCAAGCCCAGCGTATGCCACAATGGCAAAAATGTCCTTGATGGCGTCAACACCAAGCTCGTGAACCCAATACGCAAGGGCCAAGCAAGAAGCGCGTCGGCAGGTTGCGCAGCCGCCTTCTGCCTCGGTTTAAGGTGTCCGGCGATGATCGTGATGACGCACGATAGCGGGTTTAGCCACAGGAATTTCTGGTTGCCCCCGAGCTTTTGCAAGGCGTATGCCAAAACGTCATGCCCAAAGAATCGCGCCCAAAGAAGAAAAAAACAGATGAAAATCCCAGCAGCGCATACGCTGATGGCTCTAGATTTGTTGAGCCAAGATGCAGTACAACCTTCCAACGAAGCCGTTCCCGTTTTCGCTGGGGTCGGTTGAGACCCATTTTCCACAGACTTGTTCTCCGACATATATCTGTGCCTTTCCAGACGGTTGTTGTTAAGTTACGGCACTAACCGACTAAGCGCAAATAAAATTTGCGGCGAATTCGTGCCCCAACACAGTTGATTCAAAGTTGCTGGCGCTATCATCTTGCTACATGCCACCCAAGGGCCAAACCACAGCGATTGCCTAAGGCATCATGCGAGTATAATCCCGCCGAAGCGTCCGACTACTCTGCACTCGTCAAGCGGTTCCAGGGTGCGTAGGAGTCCATGAATCTGGTGGCAGCATACTCCACAAGCGATAGCAGGACGTGAGCAAAAACCACACACCGGTATTCTCTTGGGTGTGTATTTTAGTCATAAGACATCGAGAATTCACGTATCTCTCTAAATGCCTTTCGATTCGTTACCAGACATAAAGAATATGGCCCGGCGCCTTGAAAATTGCTCTCTCCCCAGAACGCTTGCAAAGTTGAAGACGTATCACAAGCAGCCATTCACCTCTAAAAATGATTGTAATCGTTTCTTCACAATCAATTTCAACAGCATCGACTATATTCGTTATTAGACTGCATAACTGATCCCGGTATCCTGGCAATCCGAATCTCCACGTGATCCCATCGTTTACGATTTCCGGCCACACAAGCGTCGTAAGGGCACCATTCGGTTCAAAGCCCAAGATTAGATAATCAAGCACAAATTGAACGGATGACAGCCGTGCGCCAACCAATCTTTTCATAACCTCTTCAGAATCCCTTTTTTCTTTGCCAAACATAGATGATAAAACGATTAAACTGCTCAAAGGTGAATCGGAATATGCCACCAAGGATTCGACTGTGAAATGGGTTGGCCCGTGTAAGGATTTACGCTTTGCCAACCGCCATTCTCTTGGAGGCTACCATAGTTTACATATCCACCAGGATATTGAGTGGTGGGATCCATAATTCGCATATCGGTAACATTGCCCGCAAGTCCGTTTCCTCCGCTACCACCGTTAAATTGGATGCCTGGGTTTTGAGTCGGATACGGACCATTCGCACCTTGCGGCACCGGAATGACCTCCGCACTGGGGGTGACAATAAAATCCGGGCCGCTATTTTCTGCTTGTGCGGACTGACCTATAATTTGTGTCACTGTCGGTCCTCTAGCTGCGGCTGGAGTAATGCCTTCGCCATCTTCAAGAACAGCATCTTCGGTTGCAAATTCAAGTGGTGCCGCTAAAATTGTCTCGGGTCCGGCCAGAAAAAACCCCGCGCCAACTTGGACTAAGATGAGTCCGGCATTAAGGACTTGGAAAGCGATCGCACTTCCACCGCCAAAACCTGAGGCCCGCGCAAGCTGCCCGGGAAGATATGCCGGAGTCGACGCGGACGTCTGCCAGTTGAGTCCTTCTGTCGCAACGAGTCCAGATGGGTCACTGAGCCTGAGCGGGTTGCTCAGCGCATACACGTACCGATTTAATGTCTGACCATCGTGAGCGCGGCTCGCCACAGAATCCTTTGTGAAAAAGCGTCCTAACTGTGGGTTGAAATACCGAGCACGGGCGTAGTAAAGTCCAATGCCGTCATCTACTATACCATATCGCCCTAAATAACGGAAGGGCTGGGGGCAATTGGTCCCGACATTGGCCAAAACCCCAAAGGAGTCATACGCGTAGGAGTCGTTGATTTTGCCAGTAGAATCCGTAAGAGCAACGGTGCTTCCCTGGGTATTGAAATGATACGTGGCCGTTTGACCGGAAGGGGTGATTCGTTCCGCCAGGCCGAGACCGTACACATAGTAGGCAATTGGAGCATCGTTGGTATCGCTTTCCACCAGCACTTGCGTCATTGATCCCAAGCGGTCGAGCACAAAGCGCTCGGCGCGGCCATCTATCGTGCGTTCGAGACGATTCCCGAGGCCGTCATACAGAAAGGAAGCGGCATTGTTCGTAAGAGCGAGTTCGCTCAATCGATCCTCCGCATCATATGAGTACGTGTTGGGGCCAATTGCGGTTAGATCGCCATTTGAATTGTGAAGGACAACGGCGTTATCGACGGATACCATGCGGTTATCGGAATCGTAGGCATAGCTGTTCGTCTGGTTCGCCAATATGGGGAGAAGCGGTTGATCGTACGCCTCTTGTAAGTGATTGCCCATGCCATCAAGCACGAGTGCATAGGCCGCAATGACGGTTGCATCAGGCGCGGTGTTCGTTACGGCGAAAAGCCGGTCAGCCACGTCATAGGCGTACGAAACGGCCGTCCCGTTGGCATTCGCCGCCGAAATCAAGTTGCCCCGGGCGTCATAGCCGTAGGTAACGATCCCGCCAAGCCAGTTCCTGAGCACGGTCATCCTATTCAAGGCATCGAATCCGTATTGAACGACGTTTGTCCCGGCGTAGGTGAGAGCCACGCGATTTCCGGCTGCATCAAACGTGTTGGCCACGGCTTGGCCATAGGGATCGGTGACGCTACTCAGTCGATTCAGAAGATCATACTGCCACGATGTTGTGCCAGCGACATCCACCATGTTTGTTAGGTTTCCAACGCTGTCGTAAGCAAACGAAACGGGAAGGTCGTTGGGATAAACGATATTGGTTAACCGGTTTAAGGCATCATAGGCGTAAAATATGCTGTCCCGATTCGGCGTCATTTTGTTGGTGAGATTGCCAACGGCATCGTAGAAGAGAAGGGTTCTGTGGCCCAGTGGGTCATCCTGTTCGACAAGCCGATTCAATGGATCAAACACATTTGTCCACGTGTGTCCATTCGGGTCGGTGACGTGAATGCGATTGCCATTACGGTCGTACTCGAAAGCGACTGATCGGTTTGCAGCATCAACCACGTTCGTTAATCGCCCGGCGGCATCGTACCGGAATTGCGTTACCCGACCGTTCGCATTCGTTCTAGCGACGACGCGACCGAGCGGATCATAGAGAGTCAGATTGGTGGAAATCGAAACATTGATGGTGCCGACTTTGCGATTCAGGGAGTCAAATTCATTCGTGATGTAATGCCCTGTGGGGTCAATGATGCTTGTTTGATTGCCCTGTGGGTCGTACGTGAACTGAGTCGCCTGCATAAGGGCGTTGGTAACTGCCAGCAAATTCCCGACGTTATCGTAGGCAAAAGCCGTCTCATTGCCCAAGGCATCAAATGTGGCGATCTTTCGGTCAAGCGCGTCATACACCGTCCCGTTAGTGGAGTTCAAAGGACCAAGTACTGCGACCAACCGGTTTTTCAGGTCATAAACATAGGCTACGGATGCCGGCCGTGGATCGGTCGCCGTAATGCGGTTGTTATCGCCATCATAGGCATACGAATTGGTATAGCCGAGCGCATTGACCGCATTGGTTACATTGTCATTATTGTCGTAAACGAGGCTGTTGGTGCGGTTAAGCGCGTCGATCTGGCGAATCTTTCTTCCGGCACCATCGTACTCAAAGCGATTACTAAATCCGAAAGTATTGACTACCGCGACCAGGTTGCCCTGTGAGTCGTAGTAATTGGTTGTGCTAGATTCACGTGCATCGGTTAGCACAATGGGTAAGCCGCTTGTGTCGTATTGAACTGATGTCACGAATCCGAGCGCATTAGTTACTGAAGTTAGATTTCCATAGGCATCGTATCCGAACGAGTTTGTGTTGCTCAAAGCATCTACGCGAATGATTGGATTATTTGGCGCGTCATAGTCAATGGCCGTTTCGTTCGTGAGCGCATCGACTTTGCTTATAACGTTGCCGACGCTGTCATACCCATAACGAGTTACATTCTCATTTTTATCCCTATAGTAAATGCGATTTTTGTCATCGTCGTAATAGGATACCTCCTCGCTGCCCGCCTCGTCGGTGGCATTGGTTTCGAGCAGTTGGGTATTAAAGAAATGCGCCGAGACCTGCGAGAGCGCATTTGTTTGCCAGGTTATTCTATTGGTAAAATCATAACCGAAGGAGGTCCAGTTTGTATAGGCGTCATGCTGTCGGACTACGACAAACGTCGTTGGGTCATACTCGTTATGAACAAAACGGTTGCCATTGCCATCGAAGCCATCGGTCATCTCATGGTTTACATCGTATTCGAACCGGTTCGTATTGTTATTCGCGTCGATGACCTCCGTGAGATTCGTGTCGGCGTCGTATAGGTATTGTATAGTCCTTCCAATTGGGTCCGTCATCGTCGATATACAACCGAACGCATTAGTCGAGAAAAGAATTGACCGACCGGCCGTGTCTTCAATTTCACTTAAAGCACCTCCCGAATACGTGCAGGTGAGAATATTCCCATTCCTATCCGTGATGGACGCGAGGCGACCGCCCGAGTCGAAAGCAGTCACGGTTTGGCTTTTATCAATCATCGTCCACGTGCCATCGGCGTTGCGCGCCAGAGAGTCGTAGATGCCAGGCTCCGCAATATATCCGTTGTTTGTGGGAAAAAACGTCCACGCACTGCCATCCCCCTGAATGACAAGCACATTCGTTCCGCTGTCCGATAGGCGTTCGTTGTAACTGAATGTCCACCCAAATCCGAGCGGCAGCCCGGTCATGTCCGAGAACTTGCTGTTGTAAAACCGGCGGAAGTTGAATGGAAATCCGATTCCAGGAAGGCGTAGATCGACGCGATTTTGGATATAATTGCCCGTCGCCAGAACGACTGGATCGGCTCCGACGGCAACGCCAAACGTCGTGCCGTTGTTCGACGCTTGGACGTTAATCGATATCGAGGCCGTGTCGCTTCGTTGATCAACATCTGTCACGGTCAGCGAGATTGTATAAACACCTGGCGAATTAAATGAGAATGAAGGGTCTTCGGCGGTCGAACTCTGGCCGTCACTGGTCATCCAAGCGAACGTGAGGCCGCTGCCGGTGGAATAATCGCCATAGTATACAGCGTTCCCGGTGACCGGAGTTAAGTTGCCCGCAATTATGGCGGTGGGCGCGGCGCCAGTGATGCTTGTCGTAAACGTGCGATCACCTCCCGAGCTTGATCCGCTCAGATTTTGAGCAACTAATTGAAAATGATATGGGTTGTTCGGGCTAAGACCGGTAAGGCCCGCCGCAACGGAAGTGGCGATGGTGCCGGAGCCGACAGCGGTGCTGGCAGTTTTGTTACCGTACGCTGTTGTCAACCCATATTGGAAGTAGTAAGTTGTCGGGGCTCCATTGGGATTAAGCGATCCGTTCAGGGTTGCCGAGGTGCTCGCCACGCTGGTAGCAGCCCCCGTCGTCACAGTGGGAGTTGCGGGCGAAGGAGTCGTCGTAAATTGAACGTCGTCGCCATAGGCCGCCTGACCAACGACGTTTATTGAGCCGACGCGGAAGTGGTAGGTGGTGTTAGCGGTAAGCCCAGAGACAACGGCGCTGTATGCTTGATCCGCCGTTCCTGTGAGACCATAGGTAATTGGAGTAATGTAGGCGTACGGTATGCTTGGTCCGTACTGGAAAAAGCCCGATGCACTCACACGTCGTGGATTGATAGAAGAGTTCAGCGTTGCCGACTGGAAGTCAACGGATGAGGCATCCACGGTGATGACATAGGGCGTATAATCAAGAGCGGCGGAGATCGGCGCTGACCAAGCGGAATTTCCACCTAGATTTGTGGCTCGCATTTGATACCAATAGGATATGCCGGGACTGGCCTGATCATCGAGAAATGTCGTCACATTTTGGCCGGCGAAACCGATATCTGACCAGGGACCTGACGAAGTGGCCGCCCTTTGCAACTCGTATTCGGCGGCCGCCACGACGCTATTCCAACTGAGGGTGATCTCACTGGAAGTTGCGGTTGCGGAGAAACCCGACGGTGCTGGCGGCGGGTTGACCACCACCACGAGACTGACGTTATCAACCCGGAACGTGCTAACATTACTAAAATCATTCGTGGCATAGAACTGCAGGAGTAGTTCCTGGGACCCGTACTGGGTCAAATCGTAAGAAAATGTTTGAAAGCTGTACGTGCCGTTTGGGGCTTTGTCTAGGTTTGAGAACGTATGGAGCTTTTCGATTAGAGCGTCCGGCGAGGCTGTTCTTAAATTGACGTCCATGACGTCATACATTTCCGTCGTTGTGGTTTCTTCTGATCCGACATTCAAATAAAAAGTAACCGAAGCGGTGCTGGCACCGGCGGGTACAGCAAATAGTTGGAAGAGTGATCCAATGGAATTTAGCGAGTCGCAATTCTCGATTGCAATCAAAAAACAGCCGGTCACGGTATTGACCGGCTTTTTTGTACGTTAATCCACCAACATCCGGTACTTTAAAATAGCACGGATTTTCCTTGAGACTGCGCCACTACGAC
>Ga0206828_1108_pt1 | contig 12897 bp, 8 predicted proteins | sample Alteio_BWOrgCont_78_FD_152858 | JGI IMG/M metagenome (GOLD analysis project Ga0206828, IMG submission 152858) | Enriched cells from forest soil in Barre Woods Harvard Forest LTER site, Petersham, Massachusetts, United States -... | ecosystem: Environmental > Terrestrial > Soil > Temperate forest > O... | reverse complement strand
GGCCCTTGATCGCCTGCAGCGGGAGGCTCTTCGTGCTCAGCGGCTTTTGCAACTCGATCGCATCCGGCGAAAGCCGAACCTTGCTGTTGAATGTCCAGTACGTGAACACCAATCCCCCCACGGTGACCAAAGCCCCGGCCAGAAATGGGTCTTGCCGGGGATTCCCGGTGTCATAATTACCCGCCGACCACTGAAAGAGCACGAACCATCCACCCAGCATCAATAAGATGCCCATCCCGCGATCCCACCAGCTCATTCGATACTCATGCGTTCCCGGATAGCTCTCTCCACCCGGTCGGTCTACCAACTTACGCACTCTGGCTCGGCTCCTTTTGGCGCGACTGCATTTTACCGTGCCTCCTGCTCAGCGATGCTCGACGCTCCGCGTCAGCTAGAATCGGGAGCCGGGAGACCGCACGCATGACAACCCTTCCAATTTCTCTGGCGCGCACGGTGGCCGCCGCCGCCCTCATTGCCATCCTCACGACCTGGCTCGCCGCCGCGCACGCCCAGCATCCCACCTACCCCACCCGCGATCCCCACACGCCCGGATACGTCACCGCAACAGAACTCCCCGACGGCACCCTGCCGCCTGCCAACAAAGACGGCAACTTCATCCTCGGCCCCACGCATCCTGCCGCGCCGGAGATGATCCTCCAGCCCGGCGTCCCCCAGGGCTCCGTGACTGAATTCACCATGACCTCCGCCGACAGCAAAATCTATCCCGGCATCGCCCGCGATCCCGGCACCTTCGGCACGCCCGATCCCGACAATCCCGCGAAGCTCAACCTCACCACCAGCCATCCTCATCCGTGGACGCGCACCGTCGCCGTCTACGTCCCGAAGCAATACGTCCCCGGCACCGCTGCGCCCTTCATCGTAGGAGCTGACGGTCCTGACCGCAGCCTCTTCACCGCGCTCGATAACTTGATCGCCGAGCACAAAGTTCCGATCATGATCGCCATTTCCATCGCGAATGGCGGAGGCGATGCCCAGGGCAGCGAGCGCGGCCTCGAGTACGACACCATGTCCGGCCGCTACACCGACTTCGTCGAAAAAGAAGTTCTCCCGCTCGTCGAATCAAAAGCCAACGTCACGCTCACCCACGATCCCAACGGCCGCGCCGCCATGGGCGGCAGCTCCGGCGGCGCCGTCTCTCTCATCATGGCGTGGTACCACCCTGAGCTCTACCACCGCGTCCTCGCCTACTCCGGCACGTGGATCAACCAGCAGTGGCCCTGGGATTCTGCCACCCCACACGGCGCATGGGGATTCGTCGACGACCTCGTTCCCCACGCTCGCCGCAAACCCATCCGCATCTGGATGGAGGTCGGCGATCGCGACCTCTACAATCCCAACTCCATGCGCGACAACATGCACGACTGGGTTCTCGCCAACGAGAAGATGGCCGCCGCGCTGGCCGCCAAACACTACCACTACCAATTCCTCTTCGCCAAAGATGCCGGCCACGTCGACCACGCCACCAAACTCCAAACCCTCCCTGAAGCCCTCGAGTATCTCTGGCAGGGCTACCCAAAGAAATAGGGAGCGGTGGTTTTCCACCGCTCCCCGTCTCGGCCTTCCTGGCCGGGTTTTCTAAGTGATGCTTCCTTGCTGCTTACCTACCGGCCCCGCCCGCCAAAGTGATCAGGGGCGAAAGCGACTCCGCGAAGCACTTCGCCGGCTTTGGCGCTGCGAACGGTGAAGAAACGTCCCAGAAAGCCATCAGCCGAGGGTAGAGTCGTGTCGCTGACGCGATCCGTCACCGCGACCAGCTTGTTGGGATCGGCTCCAGTGTCACCATTGGCGCTGATCGTTGACGTGATGGCATAGATCGTCACCGTTCCGTCCCAGTTATGACGGCCTGTGATGTTCCGGCAACCACCCGTCGCCGGATTCAGCGAGGAGGGATACCGGTCGATGCTGTACGGCACGCCGATATTCAAACCGCTCTGCAGCACGTATTGCATCACCCACGTGCCGTTGACCAGGCTCCACTTCTGTAATCCCGCGGTCGCCTGGGATTGCGCGTCGGCAACATTTCCGTTGACCGGCGGCGACACTAGAACGCCGTCACCCTCGTCGCAAACATAGAGCGTGTTGGCGTCGGCAAACCAGATGCCGAAGGGAAACGCAGTGCCCGTGCTGGCCGCGGTATTCGGAAATCCCGGCAGGATGGTCAGCGGAACGTTGGCGAGATCGGCAGCAGAGCCGGTCGGCAAAGTGCCAGCCGTACCCGCCTGATAGACAGTGTTAATGCCATTGCCGCCGCTGCCTTTGGTCACGTAAAGCGTGTTGTTGAAGATGGTCAGGCCGCGGAAATTCGTGTCTTTGCCCGGCTTGTCGGTGCCGAACTCCAGACGCCCGATCATATCGATGTTCGGCGGGAGCGGCGGCGTGACCCCAGGGTAGAGCAGCTCGGCGCCGGTCGCGTTGACCAGGTCGATCCCGTCCTGTGTCGTCGACATTTGCTTCTTCGACAGGTTGCCCGAGTTGTCGTTGCCCACCATGTAGTAAACGTCGTTGCCGCCCTTGATGGCTGCGCGGCCGTTATCGCCGCTGTAAGCGTTGCCGGGAGTGACGCTGAGATGGCCGTCTGCATCCACTTCCGCAACTCCGCGGTAATAGGCCGCGGGAACCACAGGATTGCTCGCGAACGTGCTGATCACGGGATTGGTGGCATCGCAAACACCCGGCGTGTTGGAAGCCGAAGCATCCAGCAGGTTCGGCCTCGTGGGAGAAACCGTCGATCCCCCGCATCCGATGCCGCCAACGTAGCCCATGAATGTGATGGAACGTCCGTCCACCGAGCGGTTCAGGGCGAGTTCGGACTTGGAACTGAAGCTGGTAACGATGTCATTCGTCGGAACGGCGAGCGTGCCGAGCGTCCAGCCATCGGTCGTAATGTCGTCCAGATAGATGGGCGAAGAGACGCCGAAGCTGCCGTCGGTGTTCGCGTTATTCCATACATTGTGGCTGTCGAACAGGTTTGGATACTCGCCGTTATCGCTGGCCACCCCGCACGGAACGGCGACAGGAGTCGTGCCGCCGGTGGTGGTGGGAACATTGACGGTGAGTCCGGTCAGGCCGCCCTGGCAGCCGAACGGCAGCGACTCGCCAATGGTGACGGTAGAGGCTTTTCCTTCATAGACGCTGCGGCTAACAACCAGAGTGCCGGGCACGAAGCGGAAATGCTGGTCCTGATCCCAGGGATCGTTCTGTTGCGCATTGAGCTGTACCGATGTTCCTGCCGCAAAGGCCAGGACCAGAATTGGAGCGATAAGGAGATGTTTTTTCACGGATTGCCCTCAGCGCCAAAAATACAGACCACGTGTGCGCCACAAATCAATAAATGGAGAAAGGAATATGAACGCTCGGTGAACAATTTGGCGTTCCTGACGCGGATGGCTGCGTTTCCCCCGCAAGTCACCCGACCCACCTGGGGCGCGCCGCTCCCAGCCCTCACGAGTTCGCGACGCAACCGAAACCAGCTAAACTGGACCTTGCCGTGGCTACAGCTGTGACCCTTTCGCCTGAAATCCGCGCCAAATACGAGCCCGTCATCGGGCTCGAGGTCCACGTCCAGCTCCTCACCGAGACCAAGGCCTTCTGCGGCTGCGCCAACCGCTTCGGATCGCCGCCCAATACCAATGTCTGCCCGGTCTGCCTTGGCCTGCCCGGCGCCCTGCCCGTCCTCAATCGGCGCGCAGTCGAATTTGCCACACTGGCCTCGCTCGCTCTCAAATGCCAGGTCCGCGAACGCTCCATCTTCGCCCGCAAGAACTACTTCTACCCCGATCTGCCCAAGGGCTACCAGATATCGCAGTTCGACAAGCCGCTCGCCGAGCACGGCTTCATCGACGTTCCCACGCCTGCCGGCATCAAGCGCATCGGCATCACGCGCCTCCACATGGAAGAGGATGCTGGCAAAAGCCTGCACGACGGCTTTGCCGATTCTGCCACGCGCACCTACGTCGACCTGAACCGCTGCGGCACCCCGCTGATCGAAATCGTGAGCGAGCCCGACATGCGCACGCCCGACGAAGCGTACGAGTACCTCACGCGCCTGAAGGAAATCATCGTCTACACCGGCGTCAGCGACGGCAACATGGAAGAGGGCTCGCTCCGCTGCGATGCTAACGTCAGCATCCGTCCCGTCGGCCAGGAGAAATTCGGCACCAAAGCCGAAGTCAAAAACGTAAACAGCTTCCGCTTCATCCGCGCCGCGCTTGAATACGAAATCGAGCGCCAGATCGAGTTGGTCGAATCCGGCGGCCGCGTCGTCCAGGAAACGCGCCTCTGGAACGCCAACGAAGGCCGCACCTATTCCATGCGCTCCAAAGAAGCGGCCCACGACTATCGCTACTTCCCCGAGCCCGATCTTCCCCCGCTGATTGTCACAGAAAAATGGAAGGCCGAGATCGCCGCCGGCATGCCCGAACTGCCCGAAGCCCGCCGCGCCCGCATGATCGCCGAATACGCCATCTCCGATCAGGACGCGCACACCCTCACCGCAACCCGCGCCTTCGCCGACCAGTTCGAATCCGCTGCGCGCGCTGCGAAAAATCCGCGCCGCGTCGCCAACCTCGTCCAAAGCGAGCTCACCATGCGCCTGAAGGCCGCTGGCCTCGAACTCGAACAGTCTCCGATTTCCATGAAGGGCGTGGCCCAGGCCGCCGATCTCACCGAAGACGGCAAGCTCTCTTCCAAACAGCTCAAGCAGCTCTTCGACCTCTGCTTCGAGCGCAACGAAGACTTCGGCCCTGTCTACGAGCGCGAAAAACCGCAGCAGATCAGCGATGCGTCGACGCTGGAGAAGATGATCGACGACGTGATCGCCGCCAATCCCGCGCAGGTCGAACAGTATCGAAAAGGCAAGAAGACCGTCGCGGCGTTCTTCGTCGGCCAGGTCATGAAGGCCTCAAAAGGCCAGGCGAATCCCGCGCTTTTGAACGAGCTGGTCACCAAAAAGCTTGATGGCTAGGTTTGTCACAATGACAGTGACGAATCACGCTTCAATCGACGCACCGCTGGCCGCTTCGCTCGCCAGGATGTAGCCGCATCGCGAGCACGAATCGAATGCGCTCACGGGTCTGCTTTGCCGCTGCGGCCTGCACCGCTGGCGCATGCTCGATCGGGGAGAATTCGCGTCCGGAAAAGATGTGCACTTTTGCTTCTGGTGTTCGGCGGTGCGCATCGACGGCAGAGTGATTGAGCCGTAGCCAACGCTAATCTGTCGCTGCAAAAATTTCTTCTCGCCGCGACGCCGTGCTCATGACCTTCACGACCCACATCGCTGGCCCCGCAAAATAAGTCCCCACCAGGCGCGGAATCCTCTTCAAATCCGTAGCCAGCGAGTGCGACTCTTCACCCACCAACAGCGCTCCATTGCGAATCATGTGCCAGTGGAACGTCGCCGACACCACGGTAAACACAAGCGCCGGTAATCCCAACTGCCGCGTCTGCCGCCCATCCAGCCAGAAGTGGATTGCCGCATCGCAGCCCAGAGACGTCAGCGGCACTACAAGTACGCACGCAACCCACGCCATCGCCTCCGGCGCAATCTTCAGGGACTGCTGCTGCAAGGCCGAAAACGATCCGCACGTCAACAGCACAAACGCCGCTTCCACCATTCCGAAATGCTGCCGCGCATGCAGTTCCACGTGCCGCAGCGCCCACACGCACGCCAGGCCCCGCAAGACTGCCGTCAGCATCGCCACCTTCCAGTTCCAATGCGTCAGCGGATACATCACTTCCGCCATACTCCCTGCCAACCCTCCGCGCACTCGGCCGCGTTGTCCCATCGCGCCTCCGGCATTGCAGAATTCAGCGGGCTCTCCCTTCATAGCCTGGCAGCGCAGTCGCGTTTCCACGTCAACACCCCATGACAGTCTGCACAATTTCTCGAAAAAGGTAGTCAATTCGTCACGGTCGCGGGTACGAATAATGCGCTTCAGGCACAAATGTCACAAATTTTTCGAAACTTTGCCCGCACCCCCGTGTTCACCCTCACCAACGGCGATAAATGCTCGACGCCGCGGACACCTAAAAACGAATCACCCAGCGGTTCACGGGGCACACCTCGTTCATCCTGGCGCCGCCGCTCTTCCGAGGATCACAGTCCTAATCGCATTCCCCGCGCACATCCTCTTCGCGCAAACGGCCCAGCTTTGCCCGGACTGTACTCCTCGCAACAACGGCATCACCGGCAGACGAAGTTCCCGGACCGCGGAAAGAGACTTTGCATGTCCACTCACGCTCACCGGCGCATCTTTTCTGTTCTCACTCTCGCCGCTCCCCTTCTGGTACTGGCCTTACTGGTCGCGGGCTGCGGCATCGTCAACACAATCACAGGCACCACGGGATCCAACACCGGCTCCGCCTTCGTCATCGGCACCGACGCTCCGGTCGCCAGCGTCGTCTCCTTCAACGCCACCATTAGTTCCGTCGACGCCATCACAGCAGACGGCACCTCCGTCTCCCTCGTCAGCGGCAACCCCACCATCGATTTCGCCCGCTACAACGGCCTGCAGACGCTCATGGATATGAACAACGTCGCCGCCGGCACCTATACCCAGATCGCCGTCACCTTTTCCAGCGCCACCATCGGCTACCTGCAAACGCAGGCCGGCGCGCCACCCGCCGTTCAGACCATGAATGCCACCTTCACCAACCCCACGTATACGCAAACCCTGGCCAATCCGCTTGTCGTCGCGCAATCCGGACCCGTTGGCATTCGCATGGATTTCCGCCTCGACAAATCCATTCAGGTCTCCGGCGGAGCAATCACCGGCGACGTCGATCCGGTTCTCGACATCACCGCGGTCGGCCCCAGCGATCCTGGCGCGTACATCGACGAGTTCGACGCCGGCGTGGTCAATCCAACGCTGTCCGCTCAGAGCTTCACCATCCAGGGTCCGCATGGCCGCGTCTTCACCGTCAACGTCAACGGCAGCACCGAGTGGGACAACGGCGAAGGCCTCAGCAACCTCACCAGCACCAGCATCGTCCAGATCTCCGGCGTGCTCGACAGAGCCGATTCCACCATCGACGCCGATGAAGTCGCGATCCTCTCGCAAAACGGCTTCTACGCCGGCGGCCTCATCACCGACGTCATGCCCAGTTCCGGCGCCGCGACCAACTTCCAGATGTACGTGCGCGGCACGCTGCCCGCCAACGGCGACGGCATCACCGACGGCACCATCGCTCAGGTCGACCTCACCGGATCAGAGAAATTCTTTATCTACTGGATGCACAACAAACTCACCCAGTTCCTCTTCAACCCATCAACACTGCTGGCTGGCCAGCACGTCACGGTCGGCGGAGCGTTATCCGGCGCCGCCAACGAGCAGGCTCTCAGCGTCAAACGCGTCGTGCTGCGTCACTGGGGATTCAACGGCACTGTCGTCGCTAACTCCCCTGACACCAGCACCGGCACCTTCCAGATGACCGTCAATGGATTTGCCGGAGTGCTCATCCCGCAAACTGTCACCGTCTACACCTTCCCCGGCACATCGTTCCGAGGCGGACTCAGCGGTGTCGGCGATGTCAGCTCCGCCACCGAAGTCCGCGTGGTCGGTCTCCTCATCAAGGATCCAACCTCCGGTAATTCTGTCATCCTGGCACGCTACGTCGACGAACTCGACTAGCACGCTGGGCGAACCAGAAGGCGGCAAACCCACGAAGGCGGCGCACTCCAATCCGAGGCGCCGCCTTCGCCGCGTCTGTGGCCTTTGCTTTGGTTGTGTCTTTTCCTAATCCCGGGCACCTGACATCTGGAACCTAGCTTCCGCCATACCCCGACCGCAAATACTTCCGCGCCAGTTCGCCCTGCGCCGTGTCGCTGCCTGCGTTCAGCACCTGCTGATACTCCTGAGTAGCTTTGCCGTGATCGCCCATCAGGTCGTAGCTCTCGCCTGCCTCCAGCAGACACCGCCGCTTCAACTCCGGGCTCGTCGAGGGCTGCGTCGCACCATTCACGTACGCCTGCACCGCCTCCGCGTATCGCCGCTGGCCGCGCAAACTGTCGCCCATCCCAAAATAAGCCAGCTCCAGATGCGCGGAGTAGAAAAACCCCGGCTGCTTCGCCATGGCAATCAGCCGCTGATACGTATCCACGGCTTTCATCCCCTGCCCGCCGTCTTTTTCCAGATTCGCTTCTTCCAGTCGAAATAAATAATCGTGCGGATATTCCGCAGCCATCGTTCGCGCCAGGCCCACCGCTTCCCCGTATTTCGCCTCCCGGCGGAGAAACAGCATCATTGCCGTCCGCGCTTCCACGCTGGTAATCACGCCATGCGCGGCATCGTCCCGCAGCAGCGCCATCCCCTCAATCTTCGATCCGTGAATCCCCACAATACCAACCAGCAGCTTGAACGCAAACGGCAGCGCGCCCACCACATACTGATACACACCCGACACCAGCTTTGCGTCCGCATATCGCGGATCCAGTTGCAGCGCCCGGTCGCAGTCGTTACGCGCGCCCAGCGCCTGCTTCAGCCCCGCGCCAAACGCCCGCTCCACCATCCCCAGATACGTCGCCTCCAGACTGCGCGCCCATCCCCGCGCGAACAGAGCATCAACGTTGTTGGGATTCGCCCTCAGCTCGACGCTCGCCTCGCTCACCGCTTCGTCCGTCAACGCCCGTATCCGGTCCCGCGTCGGCGGATCCTCCGTCACCGTATGCTTCCCGGTCAGGAATCCGTCGTTCGCGTAGAACGTCGTATCCAGCAGGTCCAGCCGGTTCAGCTCACGAAACAACACCGCGTCCAGCAAATAGTCGGTCGCGATCGGATCCCCGGAGTGCTCGCTGTGAATCTTCTCGAAGCGCGCGATCGTCACGTCGTAATCCATGCTGTAGAAATGCTGGAACGCGTCCCGCACCTCCGGCTGCCGGTTTAGCGGATCCGTATCCACCGCCTGCGCCCCCGCGCGCACTCCTGCCCCAGCCAGAAGCAGAACCACCAAAGCCGTTATTGTTTGCGCGCGAGCCTGATGACGCAGCATGTCATCAGGGATTGTAGACGGATCACCTGATTGCAAATCCGGAATCCTGCAGCCGCCTCACTTCGCTCCGGCAAAGTGGTACAGCCCCTCAGCATTCCCGCGCAGCACCGTCCGCGCGATCTCCCCGGCACGCGCGCGGCTGATTTCCCCATCGCGAACCATCCCCGTCAGCGCAATCCCCAGCGCCGCGCGCCCGTTCCGGTTCGCGATCCACGTCGACTCCGCCCACCCCATCTCATCGGAAAACGGATAGCCATCCGTCCCGAACAGCACCTTCTCCGGTTCCCACTCCAGCCACTCCCGCAGCCATCGCGCCTGGGTGTGCGGCGTCATCAGCAGGTCCTGCGACGACAGATCGGCATATACATTCGGCTTCTCCAGCAGCGCCGCCGTCTCGCGCTCATACGGCCATCCGCCGTGCAGCAGCACAAAGTTCGTCTTCCGCAGCCGCGGATCGTTGAACACCGGCTCCAGCAGCAGCGGATTCACCCCCGCCACTCCAAAATAGCTGCCGTCCCCCGCCATCGCGTGCAGATGTACCGCCATCCCCAGCCGCCCGCACTCCTTCGCGATATAGCGAAAGAGAAAATCCTGCAGAACCTTGTAATCCGCGTTGCTCGGTACACCTCCCCATGCATACTTCGCGTAGATTTTCGCGGCCTGCTCCTGCGTCGGATCGCCAAAATCAAATCCGCGCAGATACGCGACTTCAAACTTCACTGCAATCGCTCCCCCAGCGCGTTGCCGTTCCAGAGTTCGTGTAACAACTCGCGAAAGATAGACGTCCAGCGTACCTGCAGTCGCCTCTACACTCGACTCGACGTAATAGCGGCGCAGCACCTTATCTTCCAGCGGAAAGAATTCCTTCTTATCCGGCGATCCCTGGGCCAGTCCACCGTTATTCAGCGGAAACAGCAGTGCATCCACATAAGGCACCCAGCGAAACCGCGGCGGCTCCACGCCCCGCCCCATCGCCACGCGGTTCCCCACCTGCGTCCCGATTCTCGCCTGGTCCAGCAGCCACGCCGGATACCCTTCACCCTCCCGCGTCTGCACGCGCGACCGCGCATCCTTCAGCCTCGCCAGTCCCGCAGCGTCCAGCGGTGCATTCCCCTCGAATCCCCACAAGGCCTTCCACGCCGCAGGCAGTTCGTTAAAATCGGCGCGATACCCAGGCGGCGTCGACTCCGGCTCCAGCGCCTCTACCGGCAGCGCATCAAACTCCCGATCCGTCGCATCGGCCGGCGGCGCCAACACCGGATGCGCATGATTATCGACCGCCCATATGCCGTCGATCTCCTGCGCAATCCCCGCATCAATGCCTCGCGCCCCATCATCTCCGCCGCGATGCCGCGCGCACCCGCACGCCAACAGCGCGCAGCATGCCGCAAGCACCACCCACGCACGCGCCGCTCTCATGCTCTCTCGTGCTCCAAATTGAAAGGGAGTCTCACAGCTCGCAATTCTGGGCAGTGGTCGGCAGCGCCACGGGCTCGCCAGCCGCAGCGGCCGTCCATCAGAATCGCGTGGTAATGCCCTTCTCACCGATGATCGTGAACACATCCAACAGGTGCGTGATCCCCAGCACTTCCCGGATCCGCTTGCCAATATGCATCAGTTCCAGGCTGCAGTCTGCTGACTTCGCTGATACATAAAGCCGCACCAGCGTTCCCAGGCCGATGCTGTCCATAAAGGTGACATCGCCCAGATCGATCACTACACGCTTCGATTCCGTGACCAGCGGCTTCACCTTCTCAGCGAGAAGATCGCTCAGACCCGCCACCAGCCGGCCGTGCACCATCACCACAACCGCATCGCCCTTCCGCTCAATATCGATTGTCAAAGGACTTGCAACGGCTTGTTCACCCATGGGGACACTCCTTTTTCCGCGCCAATCGGAGCTGCCAAACCCAGCGTCCGATGATTCTCTCACAGCCTGACCAGCGTTTTCTCCATCTCTTTCTCAATCTTCTCGCCGCACTTCCGTACCGGAGCCCGATGGGTCTTCCCAGCCGATTCGCCCGTCAAACCGCCGATTGAACGTTATCCTTCGCAGTAGTAGCCGTTCCGGGGGCCCTGCAATGAGATCCCATCGAGCCGTCCTTGTTCTTCTTTCCTGCCTTACCATTCCTCTTCTCGCCTCCGCCCAATCGGCCCTCGTAACCCAGCCCATCGACGAATCGAAGCTGGTGCCCCTTCCCGGAACCGTGCATCCGCTGGCCCAGGCAGCGACCGACCGCGGTGCCGTCTCCGACTCTTTTGCTACCGGCCGCCTCATCCTCCAGCTGAACCGGCCCCCGGAACGCGAAGCGGCCCTCCAGCAATTCCTCCAGGACGCCCACACCCGCGGCTCCGCAAACTACCACCAATGGATCACCCCGCAGCAGTTCGGCGACCGCTTCGGCGCATCCGATGCCGACCTACAAACTACGACTGGCTGGCTCCAGTCCCATGGATTCGCTGTCGAGAAAACCTCCAAAAGCCGCCAGTTCGTTGAGTTCTCCGGAACCGCCGCCCAGCTGCGCGAAGCCTTTCATACTGAAATCCACCAGTACGCCGTCCAGGGCCAAACCCAGTTCGCCAACGCGACCGGTCTCAGCATTCCCACTGCCCTCGCGCCCCTGATCCGCAGCCTCTCGCCGCTCAACAGCTTCATTGCAAAACCCAATCTTGAATTGCTGGGCTCCGCCACCTACGCGCGCAGCACCGGCAAGACCACGCCCGGCTGGACCCTCCCCATCGGCGCGTCCACCTTTTACGCCGTCGCACCCGAAGACTTTGCCACCCAGTACAACCTCGCGCCCCTCTACAAAGCAGGCGTCACCGGAACCGGCCAGACCATCGGCATTCTCAACGACTCCAACATCAACCTCACGCTCGTGCAGTCGTACGAAAAGCTCTTCGGCCTCTCCAATCCCGCGCCCCAAATCGTCATCGACGGAACCGATCCCGGCGCCACCCCCGGCGTCGACGTTGAAGCCTACCTCGACGTCGAAGAAGCCGGAGCCGTTGCCCCCAGCGCTACGGTTAACCTCTACATCGGCGAATCCAGCGCGCTTCTCGATCCCCTTTACCTCGCCGCTCTCCGCGCTGTCGAAGACAATCAGGCCGGCGTCCTCAGCGTCAGCTTCGGCAATTGCGAAGGCTTCCTCCAGCAATCCGGCAACGCTCTGTGGTCCAGCCTTTGGGAACAGGCAGCAGCCCAGGGCCAGACCGTCCTCGTCTCCAGCGGCGACAGCGATTCCGCGGACTGCGACAATGCCGGCGCGCAATACCGTGTCGCCTACGGCCTCGCCGTCAATGGCCTGTCCTCCACTCCCTGGAATGTCTCCGTCGGCGGGACCGACTTCTACTACAGTGACTACGCCACCGGCGGCGCCAGTGCTGCGACTTTGTGGAATCAAACCAACGACGCCAATCACGGATCCCTCAAAGCTCCGCTGCCCGAGCAGGTGTGGGACACCTCCTTCGGCCTCAATGCCACCGGTTCGTTCGACGAGAACACCGCCATCTCTGTTCCCGGCGCTGGTGGCGGAGCCAGCGGGTGCATCAACTCCGCTCAATCCACCACCCAGGGCAGCCCACTGCCCTTCGTATGCAGCCCTGTCTCCGGATCTCTCTACGGCTACGCCAAGCCCACCTGGCAATCCGGCGCTGGCGTCCCCGCCGATGGCGTGCGCGACCTTCCCGACATCGCCCTGTTTGCCTCCAACGGGCTCAACTTCAGCGGCTATCCCATCTGCGCCAGTCCGGGAGACTGCGCCATCGATTCCAGCGGCCAGACCACTGTCACCATCGTAGGAGGAACTTCCGCGCCCACGCCCGCCATGGCCGCCATTCTCGCCCTGGTCAATCAGAAGTACGGCCGCAAGGGCCAGGCTGACTTCACCC
>Ga0206828_1107_pt1 | contig 12971 bp, 5 predicted proteins | sample Alteio_BWOrgCont_78_FD_152858 | JGI IMG/M metagenome (GOLD analysis project Ga0206828, IMG submission 152858) | Enriched cells from forest soil in Barre Woods Harvard Forest LTER site, Petersham, Massachusetts, United States -... | ecosystem: Environmental > Terrestrial > Soil > Temperate forest > O... | reverse complement strand
CTGCGGCGGCAAAAGCGGTCCCGGCGACCATCGGCACACCAGCTGCCGCGCCGCCTGGATCGCGGCGAATTGCGTCTCCGCGATCACTCCCACAAAATCTTCGCGCACCACCACCTTCGCCAGGCCGGCGATATCGCGCACGGATCCTTCGTCCACCGCAATCAGCTTCGCGCCCATTTCCGGCGGGCGCACCACGCGCCCATGCAGCATGCCCTGTACGCGCACGTTCTGCACAAACTCGAATGTTCCCGTCACCAGCGCGGGGTGATCGAGCCCCGGCACCGCCTTGCCAAGCACCGTCCACTCATTTCGAGAACGGCGCCTGGCGTGTTGATCCACCGGCAGGTTGAACTTTTTGGATCCGATGAGCTCGGCGTAAGCGACCCGCCGTCCATCGGGCGCCGTCACCGCACCATCCTTCGCTGATAGCCGGCTCGCATTTTCTCCGAAATGCTCGGCGGCCATGCTCAGCAGCGCTTCGCGCGCGGTGGCTGCGGCGAGCGCCAGGTCCTGCACGTTAAAGTTGGTGGGCGTGGATTGGCTGCCGGCGGTACTGCCCTGATCCGGAGTCACCGCCGTATCGCACTGCACCAGCTTCACGGCTGCGAGCGAAACACACAGCTCTTCGGCAACGAGCTGCGTCTGCGCCGTGAAGATCCCCTGGCCAAGATCACATTTGCCAGTGCAGGCTGTCACCGTGCCGTCCGCATGCACGGCGATCCACGAGTCGAGTTGGTCCGGATCCATTGAGGAGGCATGCGTTCCAGCCCGGCCGTGCGTCTCCTGCAGCAGCCCGTGCCCAGCGGAGCGGAAGCTCACAATCAGGGCGCCGGCGCCATGCAGAAATTCGCGGCGGGAGATCATGAAGGGTGCCTCGCATCGCGATAGCGTTGGATCGCGCGCAGCATCCGTGCATGCGCAAAACAGCGGCACAGCACGCCCCCGAGCGCATCGCGGATCTCCGCATCACTCGCGTCCGGCCTGGCATCGAGAAGCGCTTTGGCCGTCAGAATTACGCCGCTCAGGCAGTATCCACACTGCATCGCGCCTTCGTCGAGGAACGCCTGCTGGATCGGATGCGGGCTTTCAGGAGTTCCCAGCCCTTCGAGCGTCGTGATCGCCGCGTTGCCCACGCTGCCTACCGGCTTGGCGCACGAGCGGATCACCTGCGTCCCCATCATCACAGTGCAGGCGCCGCACTGCGCCATGCCGCAGCCAAAACGGGGACCATTCAGATGAAGCTCGTCTGCCAGGACGAACAGCAAAGGAGTAGCAGGGTCAACGTAGACTGTGTACTCCTTGCCGTTGACCAAAAGAACCTGTTTCATGGCCAGCCACACTGGTGGTGCGTACGGGCGTGCCATTCCAGATTCGCACAAATCCTGCCCCCACGACTGCTCAACCATGAGCAGAACGATGTTGCTGCCGAACGCTTTCCTTCTTTCAGAACTCGTACTTCAGCGAAAGCTGAATGTGGCGCTCCGTAGAGTTCGTATTCGTAATCTGACCGAAGTTGCCGTCCGTCACGTTGTTGTCAGGAGATTGATAACTGACGATATTAAATGCGTTGAAGAAGTCGCCGCGGAAGTCCACGCGATTCTCTCGCCACACCGGGAACGTCTTCGCCACCGACAAATCGATTTGTTCCTCGCCTGGACCGCGCAGCGAGAAGGGACGAACATCGCCGAAGGCATTGGTCGGCTGCTGGCTGAAGACGCAGGTGCCATTGTCCGTGTTAGGGGCACAGGCGTATCCAGCATTCGGCGTCCCGTCCGCTGCGATCTGAACATTGGTGCCGAACCAGGCGTTGACGGAGCGGTTGACCACCTTCAACGGGCGATTCTGATTGGGACGCGCTGCGCCTGTGAAGCCAAACACCGAGCTGGAGTAGTTTGCAGGCGAAGCGGCGGTGAGGGGAAACGCGCTGTAAGTGACGTCGGAGCCGGATATCTTCCATCCACCGATGCCTTCGTCGACGACGCGGTTCCAGTTGGATCCGAAACGTTTGCCGCGGCCAAACGGGAGAGCATATTCGCCTGAGACGCTGAGCGCCTGGCGGATATCGAAGCCGGACGGCCCCCATTCCGCAGCCATGTTATACGCGTCCTGTTGATAATACTGGCCGCTGTTTTCGTTCGTAACTCCGTAATATCCAAAATCGTCGGTCAGCGATTTGGAATAGGTGTAATTGGCGGTCAGTTCCAGGCCTGCGGTGAGCCGTTGCCGGAAGACGGCCTGCAAAGCATTGTAATTGCTCGCCGCTTCCGTAGCGCTGATCTTGATGACGCCGGTTTGACCGACGATGTTGGCGTAGGGTGCTGTGGCTCCGGGATAGGGTAACTGGTTGCCCCAGTACGGTTCGGTGAGATGGTGTCCGAGGATGCCTACATAGCCGACTTGAAACGACGAAGAAGGGTTCAGCTCATATTCCGCGGTTAAAGTGGCCTCCTGGGTAGACGCAGGCTGTAGATTCTTCGGCCAGACGTAAAACGTCGTAGTCGGAGGCTGCGCCGTCGGGAAGCCCGCAGAGGTGGTGTAGAAGATGCCTTTGGACGAAGCCGTAGGAGCCTGGCCCTGCTGTTCGAAGTCCGTATGGAATGGAGGGTTTTGCGTGAGGCGGAGGTTGGCGCCCATGCCTTCAAGGTAGCTGGTGATGCCGTAGCCGCCACGGATGACGAAGCGGGGAGTCGCCTGATAAGCGAATCCGAAGCGCGGCTGGAACTGCGTGTAAACAGGGTTATAAAGAGCGCGGCTGTTGCCATCCACACCCGCGTATTCAATCTGCTTAGTCGTCATGTTGATGTTAGCCATCTTATTGTTGACTTCGTAGATGGGCTGGTCGTACTCCCAGCGCAAGCCAAGGTTGAGCGTGAGGTTCGGCAGGACCTTGAAGTCGTCCTGAGCAAAGAAGCCATCGCGGTACTGGCGCTGCCCAGTGAGTCCGGTAACATTCCCGATTTGCACGTCGTAGACGCGATCGGTAAGAAAATCCGCAAAAGGATACAGGGTGGTTGCGCCCGGCGCGGCGGAGAACTGGCCGGTGTACGTAAAGTCGCCCAACTCTCCATCGTTGCCGGGATAGAAACTGTTCTGCTGGTAGCGGGTAACCTCGGCGCCGAACTTGAACAGATGGCGGCCGCGTTGCCAGGTCAGGTCGTCGGCATATTCAAAAACGTTGTCGATGAACACTTCCGGCGTCGGATTGGCGCCGAATCCATCCACATAGCCGTTGCCCTGCGACGTGCTGCTTTCAATCCCATTGAACGACTGCAGGCTGAAGCCCGCGGCTTCCTGCGCCTTGCTGGGAATGCCGACGATGGAGTTACCGGTGAGGCCGAAGATGCCGCTTGGATCGACGGTCACGCCGCTGTTGAACTGAATGCGGGAGTAGGAGGCACGGACATTGTTCACAATCGCCGGAGAGAACGAGTGAGTCCAGGTGACGGTGCCGAGGTGGTCCGGGTAGTTTGAGGCGCTCGGGAACTCAACCGGAATGGGATCGCTGACGGTTCCGTCCTGCGCGTATCCCTGCGAATAGCGGCCGGACACGACATCGTTGTTATGCAGGTGCCAGTCGATCTTTACGTCGCCCTGATCGTTGCGGGAGAAGACGTTCTGTGGACCGATGAAGTTCTCGTAGATATTGAGCGGGTCGCGGGTGGGGCTTTGCCGATTAGGAAGCGGATAAGCGTTGGGATGGCTGAAGAGATACAACGCCACCGGGTTGGTGATCGGCACCTGGTTATTGGCATAGGGCGTGCCCGTTTGCGTGTTGTAGAGCTGAATCCCGAGTGCGGATTTCAGGGCGGAGAGATCGCCGGTGCGAAAGGCAGCCGGAGCCACGCTGAACGCGCTTTGACCGGACGAATGATAGCGGAAAGCTTCATAGTCGGCGAAGAAGAATAGTTTCCCCCTGAAGATGGGGCCACCCACGGTTCCACCGAAGATGGACTGGGTGTAACCGGCTTTGGGGACGCCTTTATTGTCGTTGACCCAACTGTTGGCGTTCAGGTTGTCGTTCTCCAGAAAGCCAAAAGCACTGCCGTGAAAGCGATCGGTGCCGCTCTTAGTGACCATAACTACTTCGCCACCATTCACGTTACCGAATTCAGCGTTTGCGTTCGATGCGATGACACGGATCTGTTCGAGAGCGTCCGGGCTGGGGCTATAACCGATGGTGTTGTTAATATTCTCGTTTATCTCCTGGCCGTCGAGCAGGAAGTTATTCGACTGCTGACGGCTCCCGTTCACATTGGCTTCGTTGCTGGCGTTGGTGGAGCGCTCAGAAGAGTTCGACGAGCTGCCGCTTACCATCCCATAGCTGCCGTACCCGGTGGAGACGGCGCCGGGCGTAAAGACGGTGAGCTGGGAAAAGTCGCGGCCGTTCAGTGGCACACTGTTGATTGTGTTCTCGGTAAACGTTTCGCCGTTGGTTGCGTTTTCCGTCTGAAGAATCGGCTGATACTGCGCGTCCACCGTGACCGTGGAGCTGGCCTTGCCCACACTGAGCGGGATATCGACTTTGGCCATCTGATCGATTTCGAGCGAGAAAGGCCCGTAATTAGCGGTCTCGAAGCCGGGGGCTTCCACGGTGAGCTTATACTGGCCGATCTGAAGAAAGCGAATGGAGTATTCGCCGGCCTGATTGGCGGTCGCCGCGGTTTGGACACCCGTTGCAACATTTGTCGCGGTTACTTTGGCCCCGGCTACGATGGCGCCACTGGGGTCGGTGATGGTTCCGCGGACGGCTCCCGTCGTCGTTTGCGCGGCGGCAGGAACGCCGGAGCCAACAACACAAACAGCAAGAGCGAAGCACAGCACCCAGGGGAGGGTCCGATTCATAGGGTCTCCGAATTATGAAAGTATCGAATGCGCCGGCGCGAAAAACGGGAATGCAGATTCTCAGAGCGCCGGCCGCCAGCCGCCGACGGTTCACGCTAATGTATAAACAGTTACCCCATAAATGCAAGCCCGTCGGCTGAAGACGATGGAATACATATGTTTACTGATGAGTTATGTTTCACTATTCAGGCAGACCAACCGTGATCGGGGCGGAATCTGAGCTGGCTCTGAGAAAGCCCAAGCGAGCCTCCGCTCTCGAGGTAGAGATCAGCGGAGGCTCCTGAATGCGGGATCGAACCCGATCGTTAACGTGGCGTCTTCTTTTTACCTGCCGCCCTGCCTGCTTCGGGGATAAAGCTGCACGACGCATCGGTGAGCTTCGTGGGCGCCAGCGTGAGCGAGTGCAGTTGGTTCTTCACCAGCAACGCGTTGAAGTCGGTGATCTGTTGCTGCGCATCTTTCCATGCTTTCACGGTGCGGTTGTAGTTGTTGCAGTCGCTCTCCCACGTGGCGATTTGGGTTGGTGTGGGCGCCATATCCAGGCCGACCTGCATCATGCTGACCATGGTGTTGTATGCGTTGTTCAGCTCCCCGAACGATTGCAACGCGTTGGGATCGGGAGTCGCAGGGCGTCCAAATCCCCCACCTCCGCCTCCGTTCGCGCCGCCAATCTTCGTCAGGCTGGCATCGAGCGTCTTCGCCTGCGCGGCCACATCCGCCTGGCCGCCATGGATCAGGGCCGAGAGCTGGTCCTTCACGGCTTCGACTTCCTCATGCCCGGCGTAGCTCTGCTCCATACCCTGCACAGACAGCATCGTGAGCTTGTTCTGGATGCGCAGCCCGGCCATCAGCTCCGCGCTCTCACCGGCGCGCGGATCATTCACCACCGTGACGGTGCGGGTGTAAGCCTGGCCGTCCACGGTGAGCTTCAACGTATACACGCCCGGAATCACCTGTGGCCCATGCGGACCTGGAGTGGTCGCGCCTTCCACCATGTTCATTTCGTCTTCGAGGTCATGCCGCAGCGCGGGCGGGTCGTCATGGAACAAGTTCCAGTTCACGCGATTCATACCAACATGCGTGCTGAGGGCGAGCGACTCGGGAGCGGCGAGCCAGTAGCGCGGGTACAACTGCCCTTCGACGGGTGGCGGTGGTGTGCTGGTCATGGTGCGAACCAGAGTGCCGTGGTCATCGAAGACCTGGAGTTGAATCGGCCCGCTGGGTTCGCGGCTGAGGTAGTAATCCAGAATCGCGCCATACGGGGCGTTGTGTGCGTGCGGCACTTCGATCGAGGTTGGCTGATCCCAGTTGCTATTGATGCGGGAACGAATAGCCTCCTCAGGCTCAAAAAAATAAACGGGCGAGGAACTGATGCTCTGCGCGTTAGCGGCGATCTGGCGCAACGGCGTGATGTCGTCGAGAACCCAGAAGCCGCGGCCATAGGTGCCGATAACCAGATCGTTCTGGTGGTAATCGGTGTGGACGTCGAGATCGCGAATGGATGTGCTGGGCAGGTTCTGGCGCAGCGATTCCCAGTGATCGCCGTTGTCGAACGTGACGTAAACGGTGGTTTCGGTGCCGGCGAACAGCAGGCCCGCCTGCTTCGGATCGACGCGAAGGCTATTCACCCAGCTTCCCGTTCTCTCGTCCACGGGCAGACCGTTGACGATCCTGGTCCAGGTCTTGCCGCCGTCCTGCGTGCGCCAGATGAGCGCCACATTAGCGTCTTCATCGGGTGGTACGGTCTCGCCGCGGCCCCCAGCGATTCGTCCGGCAACATAAGCGGTATTCACATCATCGCCTGCGTCGATGGTGTTGAAGTTAGTATGCGGCGGTAGATCCGTGAAGTTGGTGACGTTGTTCCAAACTTTGCCATGATCCGTCGTGTTGAAGATCTGGCCGTTCGAACTCACCGTCCACATCACGCCCGGTTTGACGGTGGAGATGGAAAAGTCCGTGATCGACGGTGGCGGTGGGGGTGGCATCCCTGGCGGTGGCGCAGGCGTGGGCGCGGCACCAGATGCAGGCGCGGCACCGGGTGCTGGCGTCGTCGCCGGCGGCTGCGGACGTGGCGTGCCGCAGGCTACCTGCGGCGCATCCTTGGCCGTTGTTAAGTCCGGACTGGCAGCCGTAAAGGAATGAGCGCCGTCACGCGTGACGAGCAGGCATTGGTACGCGACGTAGAGAGCGCCGGGTTCGAAGGCGCGATCAAACTTCTTTTGGAAGTCGCGCCATGCAGAGTATTTGGTGGAATCAGAGCCGAAGTTGGGCGCGACGTTTTCCCATTGCCCGGTCGACATATCGATTTTGACCATGCCGCTGCCGCCGCCGCCCGGACCATAGCCGACGCCGTAGATGATGTTTGGGTTCTTCGGATCGGGCGTAAGGACACCAAATTCAGAAGAAGGCACGGGGCTCCAGTCGATAAAGTTGACCTGGCCAAAGTTGCCGCGACTGCTGATCTCGACCGCGCCCGTGTCCTGCTGGGCCGCCATAATGTGATAGGGATACTGATTGTCGGTGGCGACGTGGTAGACCTGCGAAATGGGCTCGGTGTACCAAAGGCTCCAGGTCTTGCCATTGTCGAGCGTGACGCTGGCCCCCTGGTCGGTGCCCACCACCATGCGCTTTCCATTCGTGGGATCGATCCAGAGCTTGTGATAGTCCTCGCCACCGGGCGCGCCCTTGAAAGGTTCAAACGTCACGCCGCCATCGGTGGAGCGGTACATGGCCGTGCTGACCGTGTAAAGAATGTCCGGGTTCTGCGAGTCCACCCAGACGCCGCTGCTATAGGAGCCCTGCCCATTGCTGATGCGGAGATCTTTCTCCGCCATATGTTTCCAGGTGGCGCCACCATCGTCTGAACGGTACAGGCCTGAACCGTTTTCAATATTGTTGCCGACGAGGTACATCCTCTGGCCGTTGGTGTGCATGGCAATGGCGACGGAAACGCGACCCGGGAAAGGCGGCATTTTGATTTCGGTCCACGTCTTGCCTTCGTCCGTGGATTTGTAAAGCGTTGCCGGCTTCGGTTTGGGTCGATTGCCGCCGTTGCCGGGAGCGCCGCCGCCAAAGCCGCTGGTGCCCTGCGTAGATGCGAGCATGATCTGCGGATCGTCGTAGGCGTATTCCAGGTCGCGCGTGCCATCGTAATCCGCGGGCTTCAGCACGTTGGTCCAGGTCTGGCCGCCATCGGTGGAGCGATAGACACCGCCGCCGTGGTGATTGATATCGCCAAGCGCGGAGACGAGCACCAGGTTGGGATCGGCGGGATCGACCACGATGCTGGCGATTTTCACCATATCCTCGAGCCCCATGTGCTGCCAGCTTTTGCCGGCATCGGTCGACTTCCACATACCGTTGCCGAGGCTGCCGCCAATCGGGTCCCCGGCTCCGGCATAAACGATGTCGGGATTGGATGGAGCGACCTGGACAGCGCCGAAGCTATCCACGCTCGTCTCCTGATCGAAGATCGGGAACCAGGTCACGCCTGCGCTGGTCGTCTTCCAAATGCCGCCCAGCGGCGTACCCATGTAGAACGTGCCGGGATCGCCGATGACACCGCTCACGGAGGAGATGCGTCCGCCATGGAAAGGCCCGACGTTCCGCCACTGGAGCCCCGCATAGAGGTTGGAATTCACCTGCGCTCCTGCGCCCAAAACGGCTACCAACATGCCGGGGAAAATCAGCGCCCCATAAGCTGCCCACGACTTTCGCATCATTCAGTAATCACCTCTCATCGGATTGCCAACGGTTCGGCGCGTAGTATACAGGATCGTCGCAGGCAGAAAGTGCGACGGCGCCGCCGCTGCCAAGGTTTCAATCCCATGAACTTCTTGCAGAACTCGCCGCATCCCTCGCCAATGCACAACCCGCGGTGGTAGTGTTCTGTGGTGCAAAATCCGGCACGCGGCGGTCCCGGTAAAACCGAAGCCTCAGCTTCCCGGGGAATCAAGATGGAAATTGCCCCTCAGCGTGACCGGGCGCACTCGAGGTCAACCTATGGCAACCCTCTCCGTCGATCCCCGCGTTAGCGGCGTCACCTCCGAATTCGTCTCCGCGCGGCACCTCATGTATATCGATGGCCGCTTCGTGAACGCAGCCTCCGGCAAAACGTTCCCCGTCTACAACCCCGCTACCGGCGAAGTCCTCACCCACGTCCCTGAGGCCGAAGAGGAAGATGTCAATCGCGCCGTCCTCGCGGCACGCCGCGCCTTCGACGACGGCCAGTGGGTGCGCCTGGCGCCTTCCGCGCGCGGCAAGCTGCTCTGGAGACTCGCGGACCTCCTCGAGCAGAATCTCGAAGAGTTCGCCGAACTCGAATCGCTGGACAACGGCAAGCCGTACTCCATTGCCCGCGTCGCCGACGTGCCTCTCGCCGTCGACATGTTCCGCTACATGGCGGGCTGGGCCACCAAAATCACCGGCACCACACTGCCTCTCTCCGCCGGATATGACTTCCACTCCTACACCATGCGCGAGCCCATCGGCGTAGTCGCGCAAATCATCCCGTGGAACTTCCCGCTGTTGATGGCCGCGTGGAAACTGGCTCCTGCGCTCGCCTGCGGCTGCACCGTCGTCCTCAAACTGGCTGAACAGACGCCGCTCTCCGGCCTCCGGCTCGCGCAGCTTTTCGACGAAGCCGGCTTCCCCGCTGGCGTTGTCAACATCCTTACCGGCTACGGCGAAGGCGCGGGCGCGCCACTTGCCAAGCATGACCTCGTCGACAAGGTCGCCTTCACGGGCTCAACCGAAGTCGGCAAGCTCATCGTCAAAGCTGCTGCCGGCAACCTGAAGAAAGTCACCCTCGAGCTCGGGGGCAAATCCCCGGCAATCGTCTTCCCCGATGCCCGCATCGATCAGGCCGTCTCCGGCACCGCCAGCGCGATCTTCTTCAACCACGGACAGTGCTGCTGCGCCGGCTCTCGCCTCTATATCCACGAGAAGGTCTTCGACGAGGTTGTCGAAGGCGTCTCCCAGATCGCATCGGACATCAAGCTAGCCCCTGGCCTCGATCCCTCCTGCCAAATGGGACCGCTGGTCAGCGATGAGCAGTACGCGAAGGTTGTCGGGTACATCGAATCCGGCATCAGCGAAGGCGCGAAGGTCGCCGCCGGCGGACCTGTCTCCGGTTTCGAACGCGGATACTTCGTTCGTCCCACCGTTCTCACCAACACCAACCCGCGCATGAAGGTCGTTCAGGAAGAAATCTTCGGACCCGTGGTCTGCGCGGTTCCCTTCTCCGACGACGACGTGGACCGCATCGTGAAGCGCGCCAACGACACTGTCTTTGGCCTGGCCGCTTCCGTGTGGACGCAGAACCTCTCGCTCGCCCACAAGGTCGCGCGCAGCCTTCGCGCCGGCACCGTGTGGGTGAACTGCCACAACATCTTCGACGCCTCCCTGCCCTTCGGCGGATACAAACAGTCCGGCTGGGGCCGCGAGATGGGCGAAGAAGTCTTCCACAACTACACCGAGGTGAAAGCCGTCACCGTGGCTCTCTAGCTCGGTCCGCAACTCGACGCAAAACACAACGGCCGGCAGGTTGACTTGCCGGCCGTTGCGCGTCTGGCGATCAGAGACGCCGCTTAGCGTCCTCCTTTGCCCTGCGGCTTCGGCTTTGCTGTGTTGTTGTTGTGCTTCTGGTTGTAGATCTGCTTGCTGTTCTGGTTTTGCTCGCGATTCACCTGGGCCTTTTGTTGCCTGTTCAGAGCCCCACCGTTGGCCGTGCGGTCGTTGTGCACCTGCTGATCCACACGCGCCTGGTTACGATCCGTGCGCGCCGCTTCGCCTGAGGTTTCCTGGCCGCTGCGCAACCCCTGAGCCGTGCGCTGCTGCTGGTTGGCCTCGCGACTGTCGACGGCATTCGGCCTTACCGTATTCGCATTGTGCTTTTCGTTGTAGATCTGACGGCTGGCTGCGTTTTGCTCTCCGTTGATCTGCTGACGCTCCTGCCCGGTCAGCTTTCCACCGTTCGCCGCGCGATCGTTGTGCACCTGCTGATCGATTCGCGACTGCGTGCGATCAGCCCGCGCTGCTTCACCGCTGGTCATCTGTCCGCTGCGCAGGCCGTTCGCAACGCGCTGATCCTGATTCGCCTCGCGGTTGTTCGGATTGTAGCTGCGCCCCGCCGAGCGATCCGCTTCCGAGATCGGCTGCGACTGCGCGTGCTGCTGCGCAACCTGGCGATACGCTCCCACATTCGCAATTGCCGCCGTCGCAGGGCGTCCATGATTCACCGAAGCCAGTTGCGAACGATCCTGCGAAGCGAAGTTCTGATGCTGCACCTGGTTCGGCGTCGCCTCCACGTGCCGTTCGTTCGCATACCGCATCTCGTCCGCACCGGGCTGGCGATCGATGCCGCCCGGGCCGTTAAAGCTGGTGTGGTTCATGTTCACAATCGTCGTCTGATTCACAATGGTGCGGTCGACGTAGACATTGGTGACGTGCACGCCGCCGAAGTTCGCCACCGCGCCGTTATACGCAAACACTCCACCGCGCCACATGCCGCCGCAGAAACCGACGCCGCCGTACCCGAAGCCGTAGTTCACACCGCCGTAGAAGCCAACGTGCGGGCCCCAATATCCGGCGTGCCATCCGTAGGCGCCGCCCACAAATCCCCAATATCCCGGCGTCCACAACAGCCCAACCGTTGGCGGCTCCACCCACACGCCTGGCACCCAGTAATAACCTGCCGGACCCCACGCCCAGTAACCAGGCGTCCAGATATACCCTGGCGCCGGAAGCGGCGGCTGTACATAGACCGGCAACACCGGCGGCGCGACGTGGACCGAAATACCAATGCCAATACTGATCTGCGCCTGTGCAGCGGACTGCATCGGCAACGGCGCCGCCATCAATAATGTAGTAGCGATTAAAAGACCGCGAATGTCTGTACGAATAATCATCGTGAGTTCTCCGTTTCTCTGGATGCATCGTGTTGCTGCATCTCAGCCAGCCCAATTCTTCCGGGCATGTTTCCTCGAACACAAAACCGAAATTCGAGTTGCTGCAAACATCCGATCAAATTCCGGATGACATCACCCGCACCTGAGATGCCTCTATGTTTCTGCAGTTACTCGCCTGATCATTTTTTGCTTCAGTAGACGCAGCGCCGCTTCAGCCGGATACTGGTTGCTCCTTATGGAAATGAATCGCCGCCGCTTCGTACTCTCCTCGCTGGGATCCGCCATCGTTGCTCCGCGCATGATCTCGTGGCTTCCCGGCCCATCTTCAGGCCCGTCTTCCTCTCCGCCTTCATCCGCCGCCAAGCCATATGGCTCCGGATATTTCGGCGAGTGGATCGACGATGAAAATGGCCTGCCCGCCTTTCGCTACACCTGCGATCAAATCAACGATCCCAAAGCGCATACCGACGTTTCGCCCGGCGTTCTCGCGCCCACCGAACACATTCATCAAGTCGGCAACGATCGCATCATCGCCCTCGCTTCCAACTATGGATACGTCCGTGTTCGCCAGGATGAAGGCTGCCCGAAGTTCCTCAACGATTACGATCCGGAAACCAGTCAGTATGCGGGCGGCATCGGTTGGCTCACCGATGGCCGTGAGAATTTGTCGACGCTCTACTCCGGCAATCCTTCCACCTTCGAGCGCGACTTCGGCATCGGCTATTTCCGGAAAAAAGTATCCAGCCACAACTACACCGTCGATCAAACGATCTCCGCGCCCTTCGGCGACGATCCCGTTCTCCTCTCCCAGGTCACCATCACCAATCACTCCGCTGCGCCCGCTTCGCTGCGCTGGGTTGAATACTGGGGCTGCCAGACCCTTGAGTTTTCCTTCCGCGATTTCATCGAATCATGGTCCGGCATCGGCAGCCCGACTGAATTGCGCCGTCGCGCCGGGCGGAATTCCAGCCACCATGTGCAGCGGGTCGACGGCAACCGCGGCCTCATCGAATCCCGCCACTTTCTCGGCCACACGCCCCAGGAAGACGCAACGTGGCATGCCATGCGCGCGTCGTTAGCTGCGCATCCCAACGGCTTCATCAGCCCCGTGCAGGACCCCGCGCCAGGCACATGGTTCGAGAGTGCAGATCCTCCGTCTACGTTCCTTGTTTCGCTCGATCCCCCCGCGACCACGTGCAGCTCCGACGGCGCAGCCTTCTT
>Ga0206828_1105_pt1 | contig 13072 bp, 7 predicted proteins | sample Alteio_BWOrgCont_78_FD_152858 | JGI IMG/M metagenome (GOLD analysis project Ga0206828, IMG submission 152858) | Enriched cells from forest soil in Barre Woods Harvard Forest LTER site, Petersham, Massachusetts, United States -... | ecosystem: Environmental > Terrestrial > Soil > Temperate forest > O... | reverse complement strand
GATACGGACAATGCTAAGAATGCCAGGGTAATTCGAGCTGTCTTCATAATTTTCGATCGTTCTCTCTTAATATCGCGAACTTTTCCGCTCAATAAGTAATGCGCAGTGAAAACTCCAGAACTCGTGGCGTTCCTGTTCCCACGAGGCCAGCCGAGTTAACTGTGGATGTAATCGTTCCGAAGCTGGACGGAACAGACAAAGTGCGTATCTTGCCTTGCGATGTGCAGTTTGGATTGGATTCGGGACAAACACTGTTGACGCTCAAAGAAGACGATGGCTGACCGTATTGGGAGCGGTTGAAGATATTGAATGCCTCGGCACGGAAGATGATGTTATTCCGTTCTGTGACGTGAAAGTTCTTTTCAACCGCGGAGTCGTTCTGCCATAGTTGAGGACCGGTGATAAGGTTGCGGCCGGCATTGCCCCAGGTTCCAATCGCGGGTAAAGCGAATGCTGCCGGGTTGATCCAGTGCGAAATGCCGCGACTTCCGAGATAAAGAGGGACACCGGGGACTCGATTGGGCCTCTGGTCTACGTTGTTTCCGTCCGAAAGCTCTGTGCTGTTGCGGCTGAGCGTCACGTTGATCGGGAGGCCAGCACGTGCGCTCAGCAAAGTGTTTACCGACCATCCTCCGACAAGAAGATTCATAGGAGTTCCACCTGATAGATATTGGTGGCTGCGACCGAAAGGCAGTTCATAGACAGCGCTGAAGGTTCCACTATGCCGCGCATCAAAGTCGCTGCTGGCATAGTCACAACGGAAGCATGCAATGTTCTGGACTGCATCGGCATCGCCTGCGCCCACGGAGCCGTCGTTCAGAGCGTGGGAGTACATGTAGTTGCCGGCCAGAAAAAGGCCGTTGTGAAAGCGCCGGTTCACGCTTGCGACCAGAGCATTGAAGCTGGAAGCGCCTTCGTTGTATTTCGTATCGATTTCACTCGGATATTGTGGAAGTGGACGAGTATTCGTCGCGGGATTGATGAGGTTTGTATAACTACGACGAAAGAGGTGGACTCCATGCGCTCCGAGATAGGTCAGCGTGAAGACAGTTTGACCGGGAAGAGCCTGCTGTACCGATGCAGTCCACTGCTCCACATAAGAGTCAGGATGGTTGCGCGCCATGGAGCGTGGTGTGAGCGCCAATCCGGTGGAGGGAGTCAGTGAAGGATCTACGGGATAAGAATACTGCACGGTCGTTCCATTCGATTGAATGCCGCTGGTGAGCAGTGTAGATGGCTCGGTATTCACCACCGGGCTATCCTCATCGCCGAGCTGCACCTCACCGTGATAGCTGCCATAACCCGCGCGCAAGACTGTCTTACCGCTCAATGACGCGGGAGAGTAGGCTACCGATATGCGTGGGTCGAAGCTCAGATAATTAGGATGGTAGAAGGAGGTTCCAATGCCGCAATATCCGCCACAATCAGCAATATCGAAGGGGTCTTCGTTATTGTGTACCTCGTGAAAAGGCGAAAAGTAGTTGTATCTCAGGCCATAATTCAACGTCAGGTTCTCCGCTATTTTCCATTCATCCTGCGTATACCCTGCGACATGAATTTTGCGCATCCCCTTATCCGGAAGGGCCGCAGTTGTTTGGAAAGTGCTCAGCTGGTTTGCGAGAAGTGCCGGTTCATTGAGATAGGTTGCTGTACCATCGATAGAATTTTGCTCGTTGAACCAGGGGAATTTAATTTCAGCGCCAAACTTCAGCGTGTGGTAGCCCCTCGTCCAGGTGACGGTGTCGTTTACCGATTCTGATTGTCCAACCTGCTCTTTTGTGTAGTTTTCCGATAGCGATGTGAAGCCAGTGATGGAGAAGTTGAAAGGCAGCCCCGTCTGCTGTGACTGAATGTAGGTGTTACGGTTAAGCCCGAACTGCGCCTCATTGATTACGTGCGGATTGATGATGTGAGTCTCTTCCAAGACGAAGTTCTGTACACGCGATGTAACGGTGATGCCCTGTGCCAGAGCATTCAGAGCGCTGGTGGAAACCCCATCGTCGATGTTGTAGCGTGCATAACCTGAATCCTGTTGCGAAAACCGATGATCGACGCGAACGGTGCCTGCATTTTCGCTGTTTGGACTTGGAACGACTCCCGTGAATGAGTCGACATTGAGATCAGAGGTTGGGGCCTGTCCCTGGGGATAAGCGTTGACGATGAAAGCCAGCGCCGGTTGTGCAGCCGTCAGTTGAGAACGGAAGGATGCACTGGGCACGAATCCAGTTTGAGGGACTCCACCAAGCTGCTGGCGAAAGCCTTCATAGTTTACAAAGAAGAAGGTTCGGTCTTTGATGATGGGACCACCGAGACTTCCCCCAAACTGATTCAACTGGAAGACGGGACGCTTGTTCTTGCTTTGAATAGGCCCTTGAGCGTCAAAGTAATTGTTGCGAAGGTAATCGAACACGCTGCCGTGGAATGCGTCGGTTCCAGTCTTCGAGATGAGACTTACCTGGCCGCCAGCGGAGCCGCCTGTATCGGCAGTGTAGACACCAGAATCGACCTTGAATTCTGCCACGGCTTCTGTCGAGAACTGCAGGCGCAGCGCTGATTTTAGCGAAGCGTGGAAGACTCCGCTTGCGTCGACTCCATCGAGGCGAAAGTTGTTATCGTCGGTTCCATTGCCTGAGAAGCGAATGGATGATTGCGCGCCTGATCCGGAGTCTATTGCGCCCGGCGCGAGGAGTTCCAGATTGGTGATGTTACGGCCGTTCAATGGAATCTTTGAGACCTGAACAGACTGGATCGTTCCGCCAAAGGTCGCGTTACTTTTATCGAGTTGCGCCCCGCCCAGATCGGCTTCGACGCCAATTGTCTGAGTAACTTCTCCGACTTCGAGCTTTACGTTGATTGTGCGAACGTCGCCTGAATGCAGATCGAGATCGGCGATGCGAAGGTCTTTAAATCCATCATGAGTAAAAACAACAGAGAAACGACCAATTGGGAGCGAGGAGACCACGAATTGCCCATGCGCGTCCGTGGCTACTGTACGACGCTGGTTTGTTCCTTCCTGAGTAATCGTGACGGTGACGTTCGCTACTGTGGCACCGGAAGGGTCAGTAATTGTTCCATTTAACTCTGTTCTGTCAATTTGCGCCCAGGCAAAGACTGGAGACAGGATCAGGCTAATTATCAATGCGTATCGCGTCAGCAATTTCATTCATGGATCTCCAAAGATGATGTCGGATGGAGTCTGGATATACACTCCGGCTGTACACGCCCAGACCACGTAGCGGCTGGGCCTTCGTTGCTTTTCAAATCGTCATTGGTTCAGTTGCCGGCAGGTGTGACGAACAGCGATTCCAAACTCGGAATCTTTTTTGAGACTTCATCGCGGATCGCTGCTGCTTTACTTGCAGCATCCTCTTCACTCGTCGCGTCGGTGCAAGGGATTTCCATGACGAGGATCCCGATCTTTCGACCCTGTGCATCGAACATAAGCATCTTCATGTTGTAAAACTGGCCGTCTTCAATCTTCGGGCCATAGACTTTCCCGCTTTTCACAGCGGCAAAATCGCCTTCTGATGTTGGAATACCGATGCGGGTCGCATTCCCATTTGCGACGATGACCATCTTGTCTCCGCCGGGAGGGATCACATGCAGCCCAAGCTTGCGTATTGAGGGATGCGCAGAGAGTGTTTCGAGCACAATGTTTTCTGCAACAGGAGCGTGGACCTGTTCTTTGGTTTCTGCTGGCCGAGCCTTAGTTTCGGGCAGGTTCATGGGTTGGTAGACGAGAATGCGAGCGTTCTGCTGCCCACTTTGCGGGACAGCGATAAACAGACGGTTCCATTGGGATACCAGCTTGGCGGTGCGACCATCTGCTCCGGAGGGAATGCTTCCCAAAGAAACATAGTGGTCGAGATCTGTTTGTTCCAATACATTCACGACGCCATTTGCAGCAGCATAGAGCCGTCGCGTGATGGGGTCATAGATCAAATCATCGATTCCCGTTGCTATTGGAAGCGCCTGCAGTTCCTTGCCGGTATTGGTGTCGAATACGACGACCCGACCGCTTCTGCAGCCTATGAACAACCGCTGATGTTGTTCATCAAGTGCCATGGCGACATTCTGCTTCCCGAGAGTGATTGGCCACTTCGCAATAACAGTATCCTTAAAGCGATCGACGACCACCACCTCGTTCGTTGCCTTATTGTTCACATAGATGCGGGGACGATAGTTATCGAGGGTCATCGCCTCCAGCGTGTCGCCCTCGATCCGAATGTCCTTCAGCTTCGAGTTCTTTGTGGTATCGATGACACTCAGCATGGAATACTTTTGGCCGACATCGCCGCCGCCGTTATCGACATAAAGATAATTCCGCGAGATATCGTAACCGATGGAGTCCGCATCCTTGAAAAGAGGAATGCGAGCTATCTGACGATAGGTCTGTCCGTCATACACCTTCACCGATCCATCGCCTCCATCGGTGATGTAGAGCCGATCAATATCAGCCCGATACAAGATAGCGTGGGGACGAACCAGGCCTTCGATCTGGTGAGTCAACTTGCCCGAGGTTATATCAAGAACGAGCACAGCTTTGGAATCTTCCGCAGCAGAGAAGAGACGATTTCGCTTGAGATCCACTTCAAAGTGATCGAAATGCCCTTTGATTGTGGCTGAAAGCTGATAAGTCTGCACCAACTGCAAAGGCTCATGAGCTGAACCCGACGTCTGGTCAGCACTTTGACAATAGCCGGTAACGACGGGAAAAAGTGCTGCGCAAAGCAGGACGGTCTTTAGACGATTAATCTGGAGTTTCAACGCGGTTTACTACTCGCTCTCTTTGGGATTCTGTAAAGAGAGTAGGAGTTTTTTTGTGCGTAAATCGTGACGATGGAATCAATTTCGAGCAAATTGTAGTTCAGTAGAAATTCAGCTTCACCTTGCAGGAATACCGAACTTCAATTGATCCCTGCTGGATGTCTAAAATTTGATTCGTCCCGTGAGCTGTAGCCTTCTTGCAGGCATTGCTGCCGTAGGCTGTTCAAAGAAAGATGATTGCACATTGCCGACATACGATGTGTAGTTCGTCCGGTTGGTAATGTTGAAAGCGTCGACGGCCAGGGAAAAGTACGGCATCTTATCGGATGTTCTGGGGTGGGGCAATAACTCGTGATTCCAGCGAAGGTCAAATTCGACGTTGCCGCCGCTTTCGAGAGTATTTCTGTCTACTCCAGCAGGACGCGCGTTGAGGATACCAGTGTTGAAAGTATCGTTGCCAGATGTCTCCGTATAAGGTGTGCCTGAATAGACTTTGGCTGCTATACCTAGATTGAGCCAATGGTCTTCGTTGATTGTTCCGAGCACATTGAAACGATGGCGTTGATCAAAGTCCGCTCGTCCATACTCTCCTGCCAAAGTGTACTGATTTGCAGGGAACCACGCGATGCCTCCCGTATTGTTGTTCGTGTGGCTGAAAGTGTACTGCGCCAAACCCGAGAACCAACGGCTTGCATTGCAACTGAGAGTCAGATCAAGCGCATTGCCGACTTGCCTGCCTTCGGATTCAATCTGCCGCATTACACCTGGGTCGGGGTCCGGTCGACCCTGATAGAGCGGAGAGAGAGGCGCATTGATATCGCGAGACCGGAACATTGCGACACCTGTTGTTCCGCGATACGTGGCTGCAATCGTCAAACCTTTGGCAAGTTGCCGTTCCACGCCCGCGCTGTAATTCGTCACGTAAGGGAGACGTGTACCGTTCGCCAGAAGCACGAGGTTTGTAGGCAGAGCCGCAAGCTCAGTATCTGGTGGATATGGGTTTGGAAAGCCAGGGTCGAGCAATGTGAAGGAGCGCAGGATGACTCCGTTGTAGCGCTTGAGATCAGCCATGGGTTGCGCGCCTGAACGGTCATAGAAAATTCCCAAGCCTGCGCGCAGCACCGTTTTGTGGTCTCGTGTGGCATACGAAACTGAAAACCGAGGGGCGAAATCATGAATGGATTTGAAGTACGTCTGCCAGTCATATCGCAGACCTGCAGAAATCTGCAGATTTGGTCGAATCTGAATCTGATCCTGAATGAAGGAGCCGATTTCATTCATCCAGAAGACCGTTCGGCCGACTCCAGTCTGTTGCGTGAAGGAATAAGGTATTTCCGCATCGTAATCTGACAGGCTTGAAAAATTGAAGGTTCCGATTCGATTGGAGTGATCTTCCCAGGCACGCCGACTCAGATTTGGAATATTGACGCCGAACTTGACGTAGTGGTGACCGTGAGTCCAACTCACAATGTCGTTAATCTTGAGATTGTTTTCAGTATTCAATGAATCTGCCTGCGCTCCTCCACCTGTGAAAGCACCATCTACCGCGATCTTTTGCGTTGAGAGCACGCTTCTGGTGGGATTGTGATCTTTCTCGAAGAAGAGCTGCAACTGATTGAGCAGTGTGGGCGAAATCACGATTCTGTCATTAAAAATGACATCGTCTTCGCGGGCCTGAGCATTGACGCCGGACTGCGCGAGCACTAAGCCGCCAACGCCCAGATTTCTCGAAACCGTGTCCGTCACGTTGTATTGCAGTGAGATTCGATGTAAAGCGGAGAGATCGTGCGACACTCTCGCCGCAAATTCCGTGTCGTGAACCGGTGTCGGCACATTGGCGAGACAATGCCTGCAAGCGTATCTGCGTGAACCACGGATTGCAGATTGTCTTCCTGCCTTGAGCCCGAAAGAAGAAAGGTTGTCTTACTATCGATAAGAATCGGTCCGGTAACCGATCCCTCGTAAATACGCTTTTGTTCAAACGGCTTCGTGGTGGCGAAGTAATTTTTAGCATCGAATATAGAATCACGAAAGGTGAAATTCAGAGTGCCATGCAATTGAGCTGAACCCGGTTTCGTGATGATTTCGATTCGTCCTTTACCGGGCCTATTGGTCTCCGCGCTGTAAGGGTCATTATTAATATGCGCCTCTGCGATGGCGGAGGCTGAAACCCCAGTGCCCTTCATCTCAACCCCATCAACGATGATGCTCACACCGCTCGTGGCGATACCGGTCTGATCGAGAAAGGGTGTGAGTGTTGCGATGTAGTCCTGATCAAATACCGGGACCTTTTCGAGCATCTGCGCATCGGTAGAAACCTGATCGCGATTGGCCGATGGATCCAGAGTCACAGTATTGGAGTCGGCGGCAACGGTCACGCTCTGCGTAACGACTTGTGGAGTCAACCGGATGTAGAGATCGTGCATGCCCGCAGCAATGTGGATCGGCGTTTGATACTGTTCGAATCCATATTTCGAGGGCACCTCCAATTCGTAGTCCCCAGGTGCTACATGAACGAAATGGAAGTGGCCACTTGAATCGGCAGTTGTGGTGATAGTATTTCCATCTGATGCGTTGCTCCCTGACATCAGCAACCGTACGTCGACATCCGGTACGGCAGCGCCATCAAGATCCACGGTCATGCCTGCGACATTCATCTGGGCAAGCAAATGACCACAGTTCACCAGCAGAATGGCACAGAATAGCCATCTCAATCCACGACGCAATACACACTTCATTGCTTATATGTAACCCGGACCGTCTGAATTTCTGCTGAAACTTCCAGTGCAGATTGCTAGTGGATCAATTGCGGCTCCGCAACCCCATGCGGAAGGTCGGCACGCCGAAAGGATGCCTTGAAACTGGAACCTTCACCGATCTCGCTTTCAAGGTGAATCGTTCCTCCGTGAAGCTCAATCAGGCTTTTTGCGATCGAAAGGCCCAAGCCAGAACCACCATCGCGCGGGGTCCGTGTGGAGTCAACGCGGAAGAATCTTTCAAATATGTGCTCGTGATGATTGCGTGCGATTCCGATGCCGGTATCGCGAACGATAAACCCGCAGAGTTCTGGTGCGACCCACGTCTCGATCCATATTTTCCCGCCGGGGGGAGTGTATCGCACGGCGTTATCGATCAAGATCATCAAAATTCGTTCCGACATCGTTTGATTGCCAAGTAATGGCACGACCTGATCATGAGGTAAATATTCAAGTGTGATGTTCCGTGTCATCGCCAGAGATCGGGCTCGATCGAGAATGGTGCGAACCGACTCATTGAGTTCAAGAAGTTCCATCGGGATCGACGCATCTTCGCTCCCACTTCTGGCCAAAGTGAGTAAGTCGCCGATTAACTGCGTCATGTAAGTGCTCTCGGCGAGAATGTCTGTCAGGCCACGCTCTACTCCTGGGCTGTTATCGCGGGCCATCAACAGCAATTCAGCATTCGAACGAATGATTGCTACTGGGGTACGTAACTCATGGGAGGCGTCAGCGGTGAATTGCGCGATGCGCTCATAGGATGTTGCGATGCGGCTCAGCATGTGGTTGATCGTTGCTGAAAGCCGATCGAGCTCATCGTCTGTATCCAATAACGGTAGGCGACGTGAAAGACTGCGGCCATCGATAGAATTTGTTGCTTCGGTGATTTGGTGGATGGGATAGAGTGCACGGCCGCTCATCCAATACCCTGCAAATGCCGCCAGCAGGCCAGCCAACGGAACGCTGAGAATCAAGATCCAAGCTAGTCCGGTGGTGAGTTCACGGTATTCAGTCTGGTCGACGGCAACCTGAATGAGAAATGTGTACGGTCCTACTGTGGCGAAACGGCTGATGGTGCGATAAGAGCGTCCCTGTACAACAATGTTTTCTTTGCGCAGCTTATCGGACTGAGAGGGGATGGATGTAACAACCGCCATGGCGTCCGGTTGATAGACAACCGAACCATTGAGGCTGCTCACCCTGAACATCTTCCCACGGGGCAGAAGCGCTGAGTGCTCTCTCAACTCCTCATTCAAGTTATTCATCTCATGGATTGCAAGCTTATGGTTGAGGAATGCTGCCACACCGTCGATACCCGACGTCAGTTCTTGATCTGCTGCCTTGCGAAGTCCCCATAATGCCGCAAAGAGAACGCTGACCCCGAGAAATGCCAGGATAATAGCAACCAGCGCCGCATACCAGATTGTGAGCCGGGTACGGATGCTAAGGGTCATTGCCCGCTGTCCACAGTAAGTTTGTACCCGAATCCGCGTACGGTATGGATGAGTTTTTCCTCAAACCCACCATCGATCTTTGATCGAAGTTGCTTCATAAATGCGTCGAGGTTATTGTTTTCGACTGTGCGCTCGTATCCCCAAACTGCGTTGATGATGGAATCGCGGCACAGGACAACGTGGGGATTCCTCATCATAAATTCGAGGAGCAGGAACTCGGTACGGGTGAGATTGATGGGCGAGCCGGAACGGGTTGCGGCATGTGTGGCTGGATCGAGTTCCAGATCTGATAGGCGGTAGGAAAGCACAGCTGCAGTGGCTGTTCTGCGGCTAAGAGCACGTAGACGAGCGAAAAGCTCTTCGAAGGCGAAGGGTTTTGTCAGATAATCATCGACTCCGCTATCCAAGCCGCGCACCACGTCGCTGGTAGCGTCCCTTGCCGTAAGCATGAGAATCGGGGTCGATATCTTTGATTGGCGCAACGACCTCGCAACCGCAAAGCCATCCATTCCCGGCAACATAGCGTCCAGAATGATCGCTTCAAACTGGTGATGAAGTGCGATATCGAGTCCCTCCGAGCCCGATGGCGCGAGCACAATGCGGTGGGAACGCTTCTCCAGCGCATCGCGGAGAACCATGGCCATCTTGGGGTCATCTTCAACGATCAAAATTCTCATTGGAAACAGACAACAGATAAATGCTACTCACCTTATCTGAATTTTTGCTGAATAAAGCCGTGCAACCGATAGGTGTTATAGCAGCACTACCGCAACAGGAAAGAGAATCCCTAAGAGTACAGCCACGCAGGCAACCTGTCTGCTTCCGCCATAGAGCATGGCCATCACGATGCCGAATAAGGTGTCCGCCATCAACTATGCTTTCGGATTCAAACGATAGCCCTGAAAGTGAGTACAAGGCTCTTGGTTTCGTCTTTCGTATCGATGTAAGCCCCTAATAGAACTCGCTACATATCACTGAATTTCATTCAATTTTTACATGTTTAAAAAGCTATGAAACTCCGCACAGGAGGACCCCATCGTAAGTTTCGGTTAAGGTTCGGATGCTGCACTAGAGTCGACACACACAGCTAGCCTGGGCCCAGATACGCCATCTAGAGTGTGTGCACTTTTAGTGAGGCGCATCATGTTCGACTATCATCGTTTTCCCAGTTCTCATCACAGACTTCCATTTGCAATTCTTCCTTTGGCTCTGATTGTTCTCTACATCGGCTGCCCCAAAACCGTCCAAGCTCAGCAAGACCGCGGATCGGTCGCTGGGACGGTGACGGACTCAAGCAAAGCCGCACTACAGGGTGCACGCATCGAGATCTCTCCATCTACCGTAGCTCCCGGAGCCAACACTGGTGGCCCATCTGCGGCCATCCCAAACGTCATCTCAGGCGCAAAGAACGTCACAACCGATCAAGAGGGCAACTTCATTCTGTCCGGTCTCACGCCCGGCCACTTCACCCTTAAGGTCTCTTACATCGGTTTCCAAAGCTACACCACTGACGTAGATGTCATCGTCGGCAAGGTCACCAGCATTGCACCCGTCCTTTCTGTGTCCAGCTCGAACGAGAGCGTGACGGTGCGCCCAGAGCGCGAGGTAGGTGAGGCAGAGGCGCTCAATGTTCAAAGAACATCCTTGAATGTGGTCCAGGTTCTGCCCTCAGAGGTCATCAACAGCCTCCCGAACGTCAACATCGCCGATGCCGTGGGCCGCATGCCCAGCGTCTCCGTCGAGCGAGATGAGGGCGAGGCCAAATACGTGCAGATTCGCGGCACAGAGCCACGTCTTAACAACGTCACCATCGATGGCGTCCAAATGGCCTCTCCGGAAGGCATACGTAACGTCAAGCTCGACACGATTCCAGCGGATCTCGTCGAGTCCGTCCAAATCAATAAGACACTCACGGCTAATATGGACGGCGATGGAATCGGGGGCTCCGTCAATCTGGTCACGCGCGAAGCAGCCGACCAACCGTACTTCGCCGTTGAGGGGCTTTACGGTCACACGCCGATCAACGGAGGTCGCGGACAGGATCAGGTCTTCGCCACCTACGGACGTCGCTTCCTTGCGGACAAGAAGCTCGGTGCTCTCCTTACTGGCAGCTATGACTGGAACGGCCGTGGCATTAATGACGTTGAGCCATCGCAGGCTGTCAACAACATCGTTACCGTCAACTCCGACGGCTCTACAACGCAGACGGGAACCACGGTCAACGCACCCAACAGTATTGACATTCGCGACTACTTCTATGATCGTTCACGCTATGGGATCGGCGGGACGCTTGACTATCGCTTCAGTGACAGAAGCACCGTATATCTCAAGGGTCTCTACTCTTACTTCAATGACTACGGCGAAGACTCCATCAATCGATTGAACGTCGGCAACTTCACCTCAGCAACAACAACGGATAACTCCGGCAATGTCGTGTACCAGAACGTCTACCGCCGACCAACACAGAATATCTGGAACGTTACCCTCGGTGGCCAGCACGGCTTCGGTACCTCCAACGTTAATCTGTTGGTTGCGCTCGGCCAGGGCAGCATCACAGGCCCATTTATCACATCGCAATTTAATGGACCCGCGGCGACGACCGATGCGAATGGAAACAATCTGCCGGATGGCGTCGGATACAGATTTAGTAATCAGGACATCTTCGTTCCAAAGTTGACCCCGGTGGTCACACCGGGCAATGTCAGCATCTATGACCCGACGCAATACTCGCTGAGCAACATTAGCTTCACGCCGGGACACACATTCCAGCGCAACGCAGAGGGCCAGGCGGACTATACGAAGAGCTATACACAAGGCACCGCCTTCGGCTCCTGGCAGATCGGATTCAAGGTTCGCGACGTCATCAAGAATCAGATCTCAAACGCGTTTAACGTCTCTGGCTCGGGGCCGTTGTTGAGTAGCTTCCTTGCCAATCGCGGTCAGGGGAACAATTACTACTTCGGTCAATACCAGGCTGGGCCACAGTCAAAGGCAACGCAAATCCTCGCATACTACAACGCTAATCAGGCTCAGTTCACGCTCGATCCAGAGACAGCTACTAACCTCCAGAGCGACTTCAAGGTGAACGAACGCGTTTACGCGGGCTACGCGATGAATGCATTTACCTTCCGTCGCTTCCGTGTGTATTCCGGCCTCCGCGTGGAATCAACAAACGACTATGCTCGGGGATTTCAGACGAATGTTAACAATGACATCGCCCCTGTGAATCTCAACCACTCCTACACTTTCCTGCTGCCCATGGAGCCAGCAGCAATGACTCCAGTTGCTGACGTCCGGACTTGCTCCACAGCGCCTTCTTGCGTCGTACACCCTCGTTCATGGCCGTGGCCTGGATCTGGTTCATGGCCCCGCGTGCGCATCTGCACCAGGCGATGCCGATGCCAGATCAACTGGCGTAGATCACGGTTCTCCGGACTCGGGACCCAGAGGCGGGGAAAGCGATCCTCCACCAGCAGCTTGAGCAACAACAGGGCGTCCTGCCGATCCGTCTTCTGCTTGCGTACCCGGGCCGCCTTGATCTCGGCCGCGTTTCCAATCCATAGCTCGAACTTCAACTCCGCCAGTAACCGCTCAAACCAGCGTGCATGTCCGGTAGCCTCGATCCCTACCCGCACGCTGACCCGTCTTCGTTCAAGAGCGCGATAGAAATGCTCTGCCTCTCCATCGCTGTGGTTCAATCGCCGTTCACAAGTCTCGCCTGTCTCTGTATCGACATACGCTATCTGCTGAACGCTTGGGTGATAATCCACTCCTATGATGATCATGTTCGGCTCCTTCTCCCGAACCTTCGGTCGTCGATGCTCCAGAGTCTAACCGGCCCTCAATGGAGAAGACAGTGTTATGAAATCAAGTGAAGGTTCGCTCGAAGAACGCGACTACTGCCCAGAGACGCTGGGCATCTTCAGAGGCAGACCATTCCTCTGCACAGAAGCACTAACGTCCGCTGTTTGAAGTCGGCAATTCCGAAACACCTCGCTCGTCCGATACCCAAAAACGTCAGATTGCATCTGCACCAAATACGTGGAAGAGTTCCTATTCCTTAGGCAACACTTTATTGACGGAAGACACTTCCGC
>Ga0206828_1104_pt1 | contig 13075 bp, 8 predicted proteins | sample Alteio_BWOrgCont_78_FD_152858 | JGI IMG/M metagenome (GOLD analysis project Ga0206828, IMG submission 152858) | Enriched cells from forest soil in Barre Woods Harvard Forest LTER site, Petersham, Massachusetts, United States -... | ecosystem: Environmental > Terrestrial > Soil > Temperate forest > O... | reverse complement strand
AGGCCCGCAAGGCTACCATTGAGTTGCTGCTCGGCAATCATCCCCTCGACTGCCCCGTCTGCGACGCCGGCGGCGAATGCGAATTGCAGGACATGACGTTCAAGTACGGCGCAGGCGAATCGAAATTCGTCGAGATCAAGCAGCACCGCGAGGAGCAGCAATGGTCGCCCGTCGTTTTCTTCGATCGCCCCCGCTGCATCCTCTGCTATCGCTGCGTGCGCGTCTGCGGCGAAGGCATGGACGTCTGGGCCCTGGGCATTCAGAATCGCGGCGCCGGCTCCGTGATCGCGCCCAACAAGCAGGATCACCTGGACTGCGAAGAGTGCGGCATGTGCATCGACATTTGCCCGGTCGGCGCGCTCACTTCCGGCGCGTACCGCTATAAAACGCGTCCGTGGGAGATGTCCCACGTCGGTACCGTCTGCACGCATTGCGGCGATGGCTGCAAGACCACCCTTGGTGTTCGCCGCTCCAACGAGGGCATGGACATTGTGCGCGGCGACAATCGCGACAAGAGCGGCATCAACGGCGATTTCTTATGTATCAAGGGCCGTTACGCATTCGACTTTACCGCCCGCGAAGAGCGGCTGATCAAGCCGCTCATCCGTCAGGCCGATGGACAGTTCGAGCCGGTCAGCTGGGATGAAGCTATCGACTTCGCCGCCAAAAAGCTGCGCGAGATTCGCGATACGCGTGGCGGCTCCGCCATAGGCGTCATTGGCTCGAATCGCACCACCAACGAAGAGTCGTACCTGCTGCAGAAGTTCGCGCGCACCGTGCTCGGCACCAACAACATCGACCACCATCGCACCGCGGATTACCCGGCCTTCGCCGCTGCACTCAGGGGGCAGAACGAAGCGTCGCTGCGCGACTTCGCCGCGGCTAAAGCCATTCTCGTTCTCGGCGGCGATCCAACCGAGCAGCATCCGGGGCTCGCGTGGCAGATTCGCACCAGCGTCCGCCTGCACGGCGCGCGCCTCTACGTGGCCAATCACGAATCCATTAAGCTGCGCCGCCAGGCCACTTCGTTTCTCGAAATTCAGGAGGGCGAATACTCCCCGTTGGTTGCTTACCTCGGCGGAGACGACAGCGCGCTCGCAGGCAACAGCGAAGCGGCTGCCTTCCGCGACGCCATCCGCAAGGAAGAATCGCTGCTCGTCGTCTTCGGGCAGGATTTTCGCGGCGGCGCCATCTCCTCGCTGGTCAAATTTGGCGCGACACAACCCAACGTCAAATTTGCCTGCCTCGGCGACTACGTCAACTCGCGCGGCGCGGCGGACATGGGCCTCTACCCCGATCTGCTGCCTGGCTACGTTCCCGTCACCGCGGCTGCGCAGTTTACCGACGAATACGGAGCCGCGCTGCCCACGCAGCCTGGCCTCGACATCCTCCAGATGTTCGACGCGGCCGAGAGCGGCTCGCTCGCCGCGCTGCTGGTCGTCGGAGCCAATCCCGTCGACCGCTATGGCATCGACGCCGCGGACCTTCGCAACACCTTCATCATTGCTCAGGATATGTTCCTTACCGAGACCGCGAAACTTGCCAGCGTCATCTTTCCGGCAGCCAATCTCTACGAGAAGTCCGGCACCGTCTCGAATACCTACGGCGATCTGCAACTCGTGAAGAAGGCCGCCGACAAAGCCGGCGTTCGCACCGACTTCGAAATCATCGTGCGCCTCGCCGACGCCATGGGCGCCGACATTCGCAAACTCGTTCCGTTCGGCAAGGCCGGCGTTCGCGCCGACTTCGGCCAGGCGCGCGGCGCGCAATCCGGCGAGGTCGATCGCCATGGCGTGTGGCTGGCTGCGAATCATCTCGATCCGCGGCTCAGCCCGTTCGATCCATTTGCAATTCTCGACGAGATTCAGCGCCTCGTCCCGGCTTACAGCGTTCCGCGTCTCGATTTGCTCGCGGGCAACGACCAGCACCTAAACTCCGGCCTCGTGCAAATTGAAAACGCCGCACCGCGCCGCGACCTGGTTCTGCCCTCCAACGACACGCTCTTCACTTCCGGCACGCTGGGCCGCTACAGCCACACCCTCGGGTCCGTACTCGAGGCACGCAAACCCGCGGAAACAGCGGCGGATTAGGAATTCCCTGGAAGGCTTTGGATGGAGACCGGCTTTTTAACGTTTTTTCTGATTAACCTGGCGAAGGTCATTGTGGTGGTGGTCATCACTCTGATGTCCGTGGCCTACACGGTGCTTCTGGAGCGCAAGCTGGTCGGGCGCATCCAGAATCGCTGGGGTCCCAGCCGCGTTGGCCCCTTTGGACTGCTCCAGCCGCTCGTTGACGGCGCCAAGCTGTTCCTGAAAGAAGACCTGATGCCGGAAGCGGTTTACCGGCCGCTCTACATCCTCGCGCCCATGATCGCGCTAAGCTGCGCCCTCATGTCGGTCGCCGTCGTGCCTTTTGGCGCGGACGTGAAATGGCATGGCGTCGACCTCTTCCAGATCGCCGACCTCAACATCGGCCTGCTCATCATCCTCGGCATCACTTCGATCGGCGTCTACGGCATCGCGCTCTCCGGCTGGTCGTCGAACAATAAATATTCGCTGCTCGGCTCTCTGCGCGCTTCCGCGCAGGTCATCAGCTACGAGCTGGCCCTCGGCCTCTCCCTCGTCGGCGTCGTTATGCGCGCCGGTTCGCTGCGCCTTCGCGACATCGTGGGCGTGCAGGCCCCGCACGGGTTGCTTTCCTGGAATTTCTTCGGAGGCTTTCAGTTCGTGGCCTTCTTTATCTATCTGATGGCCGCCTACGCGGAAACGAATCGCTCGCCCTTCGATCTGCCTGAGGCGGAAAGCGAGCTGACCGCCGGCTATCACACCGAATACAGCTCCATGAAATTCGCCATGTTCTTCATGGCCGAATACGCCAACATGATTACCGTCGGCTGCGTGGCCACGCTGCTGTTTTTCGGCGGCTGGACCAGCCCCTTCGGCAACCTGCTGCCCACCTTCGGCGGAATCTTCGTGCAGTCGCTGCTTCCGGTCTTCTGGTTCGTCGCTAAAGTTTTCGCATTTCTCTTTCTTTACGTCTGGGTGCGCGGCACGCTGCCGCGTTTCCGTTACGACCAGCTCATGGGCTTTGGATGGAGATTCCTTATGCCTCTGGCCATCGCCAATATCGTAGTTACCGGCCTCTGGATGGGACTGCGTCTGCCCATGCAGTGATTTACAATTTTCTATTCCGGTCTTGTGGTTTTGTCCTTGTTTTACGCGGGTTTTCGTTGATTTACTGAGTCATTAAATATCATGCATCTGGCTCTCTTCATTATTTTCGGCGGGCTTTGCGTAGCGGGAGCGCTGAACCTCCTGCTGCAGCGCCATCCCATCAACAGCGCGCTCTCGCTCATCGTCGTCATGAGCTCGCTGGCGGTTCTCTATTTGCTGCTCGGAGCAGAATTTCTCGCCGCCGCTCAGGTCATCGTCTACTCCGGCGCCATCATGGTGCTGTTCACCTTCGTCATCATGCTGCTCAACGCGGGCAAAGAAGAGCGTACTCACGGCAGCAAAATGGCCTACGTCGCCGGTTTCCCCGGTGCGGCCATCCTGCTCAGCCTGCTCACTTACATCTTCCTCTCGCATCGCGCAGCGTTTGACCAGGCCGGGCTGGACGACAAATTCGTCACCGGCACCAGCGCGCTCAGCGCCGTTCTCTTCAGCCATCTGCTGCTGCCCTTCGAGGTCACCTCGGTCCTTATCCTGATCGCCATTCTCGGCGCCGTTGCGCTGGCCAGGAAGGAGCACTGATGGTTCCCATCGCTTATTACCTCGTGCTCAGCGGCATTCTGTTTTCCATCGGCGTCGCTGCGTTTCTCATCAAGCGCAACATCATCACCGTCTTTATGTCCATTGAGCTCATGCTCAATGCCGTTAATCTGACCTTTGTCGCATTTTCCCGCTACTGGAGCCAGGCGCAGTACCGCCTAAACCCCACGAATTATTTGCAGGTGAACGGTCAAATCTTCGTCTTCTTCGTCATGGTGGTTGCTGCGGCAGAGGCTGCTGTCGGCCTAGCCATCATCATCGCCATCTTCCGCGCCCGCAACACTCTTAACGTCGACCAGATCGACCTGATGAAACTATGACCGACCTCCATCTCTGGCTGATTCCGCTCGTGCCCCTCGCCGGATTTCTGGTGAACGGTCTGCTGGGCCGCAAATTCCCCCGGGCGCTGGTCACCACCGTCGCACTCATCGCGGCGCTGGTGCCGTTCATTCAGGTTGTTTCCATCGCCGCGAAATTCGGCTCCCTCACCCTGCCCCACGTCGAAACCATCGGGACATGGATTCGCGCCGGCGCTTTCCACGCCGATTTTTCTTTCCAGCTCGATCAACTCACCCTGGTGATGCTCTGCGTGGTCACCGGCGTCGGCTTCATTATCCATATCTACTCCGCCGGCTACATGGCTGAAGAAGAAGGCTACTGGCGATTCTTTGCCTACATGAACCTCTTCCTCTTCTTCATGCTTACGCTGGTGCTGGCGGAAAACTTCCTGGTGATGTTTATCGGATGGGAAGGCGTTGGTCTTGCTTCCTATCTGCTCATCGGCTTTTACTACACAAAGGATTCCGCCGCCCGCGCCGGCAAGAAGGCCTTCGTCGTCAACCGCATTGGCGACTTCGGATTCCTGCTCGCGATGTTTCTGCTCATCGCGCACTTCGGCACGGTGAGCTTCAGCGAAGTTTTCACGCAGATCGCCGCGCATCCCGCATGGCAGGGCGGATTTCTCACCGCCATCGCGCTCTTCCTCGTCCTCGGCGCCACCGGCAAGTCCGCGCAAATTCCTCTCTACGTCTGGCTGCCCGACGCCATGGAAGGCCCGACTCCGGTCTCCGCGCTCATCCACGCCGCCACCATGGTCACCGCCGGCGTGTACATGATCGCGCGCACCCACGTCATCTTCGATCGCTCGCCGTACGCCCTTGCCGTCGTTGCCATCATCGGCACTGCGACCGCCTTCTTCGCGGCCACCATCGGCATCGCGCAGACGGACATCAAACGCGTCCTTGCCTATTCGACCATCTCTCAACTCGGCTACATGTTCCTCGCCTGCGGAGTCGCAGCGTATACCGCGGGCATCTTCCACCTCGTCACGCACGCGTTCTTTAAGGCGCTTCTCTTCCTCGCGGCCGGTTCGGTCATCCACGCGCTCTCCGGCGAGCAGGATATGCGGGTCATGGGCGGCCTGCGCAAAAAGATTCCCGTCACGTTCTGGACCATGACTGCGGCGGTCTTCGCCATCTCCGGCGCGCCGCCTCTGGCAGGCTTCGTCAGCAAAGACGAAATCCTCTACCAGGCCTTCATCACTCCTGGCCCGGGCAAAATCCTGTGGGCTTTTGGTCTGCTCACTGCCGGACTGACCTCCTTCTATATGTTCCGGCTCTGGTACATGACCTTCTTCGGCGAGAGCCGCGCTGTCGAGAAAGATCTCGAAGAACATGGCGCTGCGGTCCATGCGCGCCGGGATACCAAGCTCACCCTCGAGGCCGAACATCACGCGCATCCGGTTCACGAGAGCCCCGGCCTTATGATTTGGCCGCTCATCATTCTCGCCATCCTCTCCGTGATCGGCGGGTGGATGGGCTGGCCCGAAGGCCTGGGCGGCGGCAACTGGTTCGCGCACTGGCTCAGCCCGGTCTTTGCAGCAAGCTCCAGTACGTCGCCTGCCGGTTCGAATCAGTTGGAATTTCTGCTTGCCTGCGTTTCCACGCTGGTTGCCGCGGCGGGATGGTTCGCTGCGCACCTGATGTATTACAAAGACCCCGCCATGCCGGAGCGCGCTGCAGGGAAAATTCGCTCGGTCTACTCACTGGTCAAAAATAAATACTGGGTCGACGAAATCTACGACGCTGTCGTCGTCGCGCCCGTCTTCTTCATCGCCCGCTATCTGCTCAACGTGCTTATCGATCGTGGCGTCATCGACGGCGGCACGTATGCTGCCGGAGCCACCGCACAGGGATTTGGCGCGCTGGTTGCGCGCATTCAGTCGGGAAATATTCGCTCGTACGCCGGATGGCTCGCGCTTTTCGCCGCCCTCCTGCTCGCCGCTTCTCATTTTGGATGGACCGCGCACTTCTGGGTGCACTAAAAGCTTTTTTGAAGGAAAGGTTTTGTGCTGAACGACTCGATACTGACGCTGATCACTCTCGTGCCCACTGCAGGCGCGATCGTCGTCGCGTTTCTCCCGCGCAAAGGGCGCGTTATTCCCGCTTTCACGCTCCTCGTCACCCTCGTGACGTTCGTGCTCTCGCTGCACCTGCCGGCCCACTTCGATTATTCGCACCACGGCTTCCAGTTTGAGGAGAACCGCTCCTGGATCACCAGCCCCGCCATCCGCTACCACCTCGGCGTTGACGGTCTCTCGCTCTGGCTCGTCCTGCTGACCACCTTCCTAGCGCCCATCGGCGTACTGGTCTCGTGGCGCACCATTCAGAACCGGGCCAAGGAATTTTATTTTCTCTTCCTGCTTCAGCAGACCGCGATGATCGGCGTCTTCGTCGCGCTCGATGTGTTCCTCTACTACGGGTTCTGGGAGCTATCCCTCGTTCCCATGGCCATCCTGATCGCCATGTTCGGACGCGATCGCGGCTCGCAGGCGGCGCTCAAGTTTTTCATTTACACGTTTCTTCCGTCCGCGCTCTTTCTTGTCGCCATCCTGTGGCTCTATGCGAAGACCGGGACCTTCGACTTCGTGCAGATTCAGGCGTATCTCGCGACGCACGCCCTCGCGCCCCAGGCTCTGTGGTGGGTTTCGCTCGCGTTTCTCGTGGCCTTCGCCGTCAAAGTTCCAGTCTTCCCGCTGCACGGCTGGCTGCGCAACGTAATTGAGGAAGCGCCCACGGCGATGGCGATGGTGGTCGCCGGCAAACTCGGCCTCTACTCCATTTTCCGCTTCAACCTCGGCCTCTTTCCCGCACAGGCTCGCGACATTGCGCCGCTGATGATCGCGCTCGCCGTCATTGGCATCCTCTATGGAGCGCTCAACGCCCTGGTGCAGACCGATATGCGCCGCCTGGTGGCCTACGCCATTCTCGGCAATGTCAGCTTCTGCATTCTCGGCATCTTCTCCTTCGCCCTCACCGGCCTGAACGGAGCCGTTTTCCAGACTATCAACGAAGGCGTGAGCGGCGGCGCACTGCTCGTGCTCATCGCCTTTCTCTACGAGCGCTACGGCACCTTCGATATGTCGGAATATGGTGGGCTCGCTGCAAAGCTTCCCATGCTCGCCATGCTGTGGGTCATCACGTCGCTGGCGCTGGTGGGCCTGCCGCTCTTCAACGGCTTTATCGGCGAATTCCTCGTCCTGAGCGGCAGCTTCCCGGAACATCCCGGATGGGTCGCCGCGGCTACCATCGGTGTCATCCTCAGCGCTGCCTACATGCTTTCGATGGTGCAGCGCATCTTCTACGGCCAGGCCTCCGCGCTGGTTCGAGATCGCCCGCACCTCGACCTCGGCGTGCGCGAACACCTGACCCTCTGGCCCATGGCCCTCATCATGCTGGCGATGGGCGTCCTGTCGCCGTACTGGATCAACGGCATCAACGGCGCCATGACTTCGCTCGCGAATCCCTCCGCCGTGCCCACCGCCTCGCAGCAAGCAGTGATCGGAGACCAGCCATGAACTCGGCCCTCCGCATCCTGCCTGAAATCGTTCTTACCCTCGGCGGCATCCTCGTTATGTTTGCCGACGCCATGCTGGCGAAGGCCTCCAGCCGCAAGCCGCTCGGATGGCTCGCTGTGCTCGTTGCGCTCGCTGCTCTCGGCACCAGCTTCTGGCAATACCAGCTCGGGCCCGGCACCGCCTACTCCGGCGTAGTGCAGACGGACGCCTTCAGCGTCTTCTTCCATGTCCTGATTGCGGGCATCGTTCTTGCTGCGCTGCTGGTTACGCTCGACGCGGTCACCGACGCCACCGAAAGCCTCGGCGAACTGTTCGCGCTCATCCTGTTTGGCGCCGTCGGCATGATGCTGATGACCAGCGCTGTCGAATTGCTCCTCGTCTTCGTCGCGCTCGAGATTTCGTCGATCTCCACATACATCATGGCGGGATTCCGCCGCAAAAGCGCAAAAAGCCCGGAGTCAGCCCTCAAGTATTTCCTGCTTGGCTCGTTCGCCACTGCGTTTTTCCTTTACGGCATCGCGCTGGTCTTCGGAGCCACCGGCACAACGCGCATCGCTGATATCGCCGCCGGCGTTTCAACAGCCCTCGCAGGTGGTCAGGGCGCGCTCCTCACCATCGGGCTCGCGATGATCATAGTCGGCCTCGGCTTTAAGGTCAGCGCCGCGCCCTTCCATGTGTGGACCCCCGACGTCTACGAAGGCGCGCCCTCGCCCGTCGTCGCTCTCATGTCGACCGCGCCCAAAGTCGCGGCCTTCGCCGTCCTTCTTCGCGTCGTCTACGGAGCCCTTCCCCTGCTGCACGCCCACTGGGTTCCCATTCTCTGGTGGCTGGCCGTTGCCTCCATGACCATCGGCAACCTCGGTGCGCTGCGCCAGCGGAGCGTCAAGCGCCTGCTCGCGTATTCGTCTATCGCGCACGCCGGATACCTGCTGGTCGCCTTCACCGCGCTCTCTTCGGAAGGCATTGCCGCCGCCACTTTCTATGCGGTCTCGTACGCGGCCATGAACGTCGGCATCTTCGCCATCATCAGCCATGCCGGCGGCTACGACGATCGCCTTACTCTCATCGACGATTTCCGCGGCCTCGCCTGGCGCTCGCCCCTGCTCGGCGGCGCAACGGGATTCTTCCTCATCTCGCTCATCGGCATTCCGTTCACCGGCGGCTTCTTCGGCAAGTTCTACGTGTTCTCCGCAGCGATTCACTCGGGGTTCGTAGGGCTCGCCATCATCGGCCTCATCAACAGCGGCATCGCGGCGTTCTATTATTTGCGTATGGCTACTGCTGTGTTCACGCGCCCCGCGGATGCATCACCGGTTCTCACTGTCCCGCGTCCCACGCTGCCTCTGCTGGCTGCGCTGTTCATCACCGTTGCCACCACGCTCCTGCTCGGCATCGCGCCCGGAGGCATTCTCGCAGCATCCCGCGCCGCCGCCGCAACCTACTCATCGCCAGATGCAGCCCCGCCAGCCCCAACACCCCAAACTGCGTTGCGCTAATTGGTTTCCAGCTGACCGCACTTCTGTTGACCGGCCCATCGCTGACCGGACTTTAGCTGACCGTTTCTCAGCTGCCCTTTAAACTGGATCCATGCTTCACCTGCTCAACCCCATCCCTGCGCATCAGATTCGCCTCATCGTCTTTGACCTCGACGGCACCCTCATCGATTCGCGCCGGGACCTCACCAACTCCATCAACGCCATGCTCGCTGAGTTCGGCCGCCAGCCCCTCCCTGAGGAAATCATCGCCAACTACATCGGCGATGGCGCTGCCATGCTGGTTCGCCGCGCCCTCGGCGATCCTGACGACCAGTCCCTCGTCGACAACGCCCTCGAGCACTTCCTCACCCACTATCGCGTGCACAAACTCGACTTCACCTACGTCTACCCCGGAGTCTTCCAGTCCCTGGACGCCATGCGCACTCTGCCAGAGGGGTCGCCGCGCCAAATGGCTGTCCTCACGAACAAACCCGTCCGCCCCTCCGTCGACATCTGCGAAGCCCTCGGCCTCGCGCCCTATATGTTTCGTATCTATGGCGGTAATAGCTTTGTAACAAAGAAGCCGGACCCTGAAGGCCTGATCGCCATCATCCGCGAAGCCGGTGTTTCGCCCTCCGAGACTCTGATGATTGGTGACTCAAGTGTTGATATTTTGACTGCGCGCCGTGCCGAAACTTGGGTTATTGGCTGCAAATTTGGGTTATCCTCACACACAGTGGAATCCATTCCATCCGATTGCCTCGTTGACAATGCGGCGGAATGGGCTGACGCGCTCTCGCTGGAGACAAAAAAGATTTCATCGCCGGGACCGCTCAGCGCTTCCACCCGGTAATTTCCATCAGGCAAAGCCGACTGAGCCTTGCCGAACAAAATCGGTCACGGGACTGCCGTATTGCGGCAGTCGGTCAGACTCACTCACCGCGCTGGAGTTTTCTGTCTTGAAAACGATTGCATTGCGTCTCTCTGCCCTGTTGTTTGTCGTTTCGCTTTTACCCGCCTGGCAAGTTGCTTCAGCGTGTGCCACGGCCAAGCCGCCTGTCACCGCGCCTGCGCCTCTGCCAGCCTTCACCGGCACGGTCACGGACGGCACGGGTGCGATTGTTCCCGGCGCTGAGGTCCGGCTCCTCGCCGCTGACGGTACCGTGGCCGCCACAGCGGTCGCCGATGCCGACGGAAGTTTCCGTCTCCAGCCTGCGCATCCCGGCCAGTACACCGTCAGCGTCACCATGTCCGGATTTCAGAGCGTGACCCAGTCCGTTCACGCTGCCACCACGGCAACGGTTCCGCTCAGTCTGGTCCTCACCACAGCGATGTCGGTTCAGCAGGTCACCGTCAACGCCAGCACCAGCGTCGACCTCACCAGTTCCGACAGCAACGGCGACACCGCCGTCATGACCTCCGACGATCTCAAAGACCTTCCTGTTTTCGACAATGATTATGTAACCGCGATGGGCGCCTTTCTCGATTCGGGCGACACCGCTACCGCCGGCACCGGCCTCATGGTCGATGGCGTCGAAGCCAACCGCGCCATGGTGTCGCCATCCGCGGTTCAGGAAGTCCATATCAATCAGGATCCCTACTCGGCGCGCTACTACCGCCCCGGCCGGGGCCAAATCGAAATCATTACCCGCCAGGCCGAGAGGGATTACCACGGCCAGTTCAATTTCCTTTTCCGCGATTCCGACATGAACGCGCAACAGGAATTCTCGCCCAGCAAGCCCTTTGAACAACGCCGAATTTACGAGGGCAACGTCACGGGTCCGGTCCTCTTCGCGCCGAAAAGCGCGTTCCTCTTTTCGTTCAATCGCGCTGAAGAAGATCTCGACGCCGTCGTCAACGCCACCATTGCGCCCACCCCCGACAATCCAGACGGCATCGAGAACCTCAACGTTCCCGCTCCTACGCGCGATACCGAGTTCTCGCTCCGAGTCGGTCACCAGTTCAGCGATTCCAACAACGCGTATGTGATGTACGCCTTCCAGGACTCGTCGAATCAAAACGAGGGCGTCGGCAATCAAACGCTTCCCGAAGCCGGCTACAACAACCAGTATCGCGAAGACGATCTTACCTTCCACGATGATTACGTGGTCTCCGCCGACACGCTGAATCAGGCCTCCCTGGTGCTGGAGCGCACGAACGATCCCATCACCGATGTGCAGGAAGGCCCTCAAATTAACGTCAACGGCAACTTCATCGGGGGCAGCGCGCAGGACGATCAGGTCAGCAGCGAATACAACCTGCGCGCCAACGAGATGATCACGTGGACGCACGGGAAAAATTTGCTGAAGTACGGCCTCAATCTGCCGCATTTCAGCCGCCGCGTCTTTGACGATCACACCGACGAGGACGGCACCTACAGTTTCAGTCCCACCTACGCGCCTGACGGCACGCTCACCGCTACCGCCATACAGGAACAGCAGGCCGGCGACCCTTCCGCGTATTCCATCAAGCAGGGCCAAACCCGCTTCGTGTATCACCAGCAGGAAGTCGGCGCCTTCGTTCAGGATCAAATCAAACTCGCGCCGCGCTTCTCCATCACCCCCGGCCTTCGCTACGACTGGCAGAACTTCCTCCCCGGCGACGTGAAGAATTTCTCGCCCCGCTTCTCCTTTGCCCTTGTGCTCGATCAAAAGCACGAAGTCGTGCTGCGCGGCGGTGGCGGCATTTACTTCGACCGCATCGGCTCCAGCCCGCTGCTGGACATCGCGCGCTATCAGGACGCGAAACTGCGCCTGCTGCAGATTTCCGCTAACCAGCAGCCGCTCTGCTATCCCATCAGCGACTGCCTCGATGCGTCCGCGCTGCCGCCCTCCGTCGTCGAGCGCGCGCCCGGCCTGCGCACTCCGTACCAAATCCAGTACGGTGTCCTCATCGAGCGCAAAGTCGGCGAGAAGGGCAATCTCTCTGTCGGTGGTCGCGTGAACAAGGGCGTGGATGTGTTCCGCTCCATCGATCTGAACGCGCCCCTCGGCCCCGACTTCAGCACGCGTCCCGATCCCAATTTCTCGCAAATGCGCCAGATGCAATCAGCGGGCGCGCAAAAAGGCGCGGCGCTCGACATCAATTATCGAGGCCGCTTCAACAAGCGCTTCACCGGCTTCGCCTGGTATAGCCTCAGCCACTACGGCAACAACACCAGCGGCATCTGGTGGTTCCCTGAGCAACAGCAGAACCCCAACGCCGACTGGGGTCCCGCTGACTGGGATCAGCGCCAGCACTTCGGCGTCTACGCAATGCTCAACCCCCAGCACGTGCTCAACCTCGGCGTCGGGGTCTTCGCCAACAGCGGCCGCCCCTGGACCGTCCTCACCGGTACTGACGCTTACGGAGACAATCTTTTCAACGCGCGTCCCGACGGCGTTGCGCGCAACTCTGAAATCGGCCCCGACTACTCCGACCTTGATCTTCGCTGGGGCTACGATTTCAAACTGCATCCGAAGGAGCTCGACCGCAGTCCGACGGTCGGCGTCTCCGTTTCGTCGTTCGACGCGCTGAACCACCCCAACGGCTCCTACGTCGATACCGTTGAGGGCAGCCCCGACTTCGCCCAGGTCACCAGTTCCGATCCGCCGCGTCGTACCCAGCTGGGAATGCGCTTCAATTTCTAAGCCCAGTCTCCCGCGCCAAAAGGCGCACCGACGCTCCTCGCGCATCGCGGCCTGCATCCAATCAATGCGGGCCGTATGCCCCCGTCTCGCGAGGAGAAGCCATGGGATCCACTAAGTCATTAGCATTGGTGTTCGGCCTGGCGCTGGCCGGAATTTCTGCCGCCGCGGTACACGCGCAGCAGCAACCTCCAAACCCCTGGCAACCGGAGGAGCCGCAGGGCTACTGGTCGCAGACCTGGCACGATGGTTTCCGCGCAGGCGCGGACGCTGCCAACCAGAACGTACGTGCGGGCCAGCCGCCCAGTCCCGCACGCAGCGATCAATTCAGCCATCCCGACCTTGCTC
>Ga0206828_1094_pt2 | contig 13116 bp, 11 predicted proteins | sample Alteio_BWOrgCont_78_FD_152858 | JGI IMG/M metagenome (GOLD analysis project Ga0206828, IMG submission 152858) | Enriched cells from forest soil in Barre Woods Harvard Forest LTER site, Petersham, Massachusetts, United States -... | ecosystem: Environmental > Terrestrial > Soil > Temperate forest >... | reverse complement strand
GCCTCGGCCACCTGGTCGAAATAAACGCCGTCCGCCCCGGAGATTTGATCAGCAGAAAGGGTTCGCCGCAGGGTCTCCAGGGCTTCCTGGGCCCTTTCGTAATAGATGGGCGCCTCGATCAGGGTTAAGTCCGCCGCGAGAAGTTTTTGAATGGCCGATTGGAACTCCTTTTCCGCCGGGGAGTCGCCGTCCAGGGGGACGCTGTCGAGCAGGGCATAGACCCAGGAAAACATCCGGCGGAAATCCCCGGCGTGGCTCTTGACCTCGACGGCGACAATATCGGCCCAAGCGGTGATCTCGGTTTTTTCCTCTATCCGGTGGTCGGAGGCGAAGGCGTGGGCGGCGTCCCGCAGGGCGTCGGCCTGGAGATCGAGCCTGTCCCAATAACCGGCCCATTTGGAATGGGAGTCAAAACGCGCCTCCCCGTCGAGCTGTTCCTCAAAAAGAGTGATTTCTTTTTCCAACTGGCTGAGAGGGGTCACCGCGGCGCGTCCGTGGTGGGGAAGCTCCCGGGCCGCTTTTTTCAACAGGCCCACCGAGTCCTTGATGCCGGACAGGACGGCGGTGGAAAAAAGCGGGCGGTGGACCAGGTCGGCGCAGGATTGGGACAGGGTGAGCAGATGGCCGGCCAGGTTGCCGCTGTCCACGGTGGAAATATATTTGGGCTCCAGCGGCTGAAGGGTCCGGGTATCCATCCAATTGAAAAAATGCCCGCGGAAGCGGGGCAGGGACTGGAGGCTGTTCAGGGCTGATTCCAGCCGATCGGTCATTTCCCCTAGTCCGCACCACCCAAAATCGTGGGCCGTCACGACGGATAAAAGATAAAGGCCGAAATTGGTCGGCGATCCCCGCGGAGCCGCCAGGGGCTCGGGGTCTTCCTGGAAATTATCGGGTGGCAGGAAATGATTTTCCGCCGTGGAGAATTGGGTGAAAAATCTCCAAATTCGCCGGGCATAGAGCCGCATTTCCAGCGTTTCCTCCGGGCTCAAGGGAAGACTGACGTTTTTAATCTCCGGCAGACTGATCCAACGGGCCACCCAGGGCGCGGCTAACCATAAGAGGACAAAGGGCAGGCAGACCGGTAGGGCCTTGGGATTGAAAAGCGCGGTAAGCGCTCCGGCCAAGAGGCCGATCGAAAGAGAACCTTTCATTCTTTGCCGGAAACTGGACAGGGCCAGGGAAGAACTAGATTTGGCCTGGGCGGCGGTGACCCACTCGAGAAGGTCGCGCCGGGTGACGCCCAAGCGCCAAAGGGTCCGCGCCACCGCGTCCAGGTGCATCCAGGCCCGGTGGGCGGCTAGGGTCAGGTTTACGAAAAACTGGCCTGTTCCCATCACCCCATCCCGGCGCAGTTCTTCCAGCCGGTCCCGCCAGTGGAGAGAATCCCTCCAAAAGGCCAGGTCTTCCCAAAAGGGAGTGAGCGACGGAAGGGCCAGGGCCAAAAGGGCCAGGCCGGCCCAAAGGGTCCGGTTGGCCGCGGGAAAGCAAAAGGCGGCCATCAGAAGACCGACCGTCCCGATGGGCGAAAGGCTCCGGCGCAAATTGTCCATCATTTTCCAGCGGGCCAGGGTGGATAGGTCGGCCCCTGACCGTCCGAAGATCCAGGGCAAAAGCTGCCAATCGCCGCGGATCCAGCGGTGGTTGCGGGCGTTAGAGATTTCGGCGTGGGAAGGGAACTCCTCGAAAAATCCCAGGTCGCTGGCGTAACCGCACCGGGCGAAAGAGCCCTCGAAAAGATCATGGCTGAGCAGGCGGTTCTCCGGTATCCGTCCGGCGGTGGAGCTTTCATAGGCGTTCACGTCGTAAATTCCCTTGCCCGTGAAGGTGCCCTCGCCGAACAGATCCTGGTACACATCCGAAACTGCCGAGGCATAGGGGTCGATGCCGCATTCCCCCGAGAAGAGTTTTTGAAAGATCGACTTTTCGTTTTGGCTAGGCAGAAAGGCAGTGATCCGGGGCTGGAGGATACCGTAACCCTCCACGACCTTGTTCAACCGAGGGTCCAGGCGGGCCCGGTGCAGGGGATGGGCCAAAATGCCGACCAATTGGTTCACCACGCCAGGGGGAAGTTTGGTGTCCGAATCCAGAGTGATGACATAGCGCACCCCCGGGGGCGCGGTGGCGGGCGAACCGTCGGGATTGAAATAACCGGTGTCGACCGCTCCCCGCAGGAGACGGTTGAATTCATGAAGTTTCCCCCGTTTGCGTTCCCAACCCATCCATTTTCCCTCCGAGGGGTTCCAACGTCTTTTGCGGTGGAAGAGGAAAAAGCGAGGGCCGCCGCCGGGAGCAGGACCGTGTTTTTGGTTGAGCGCGGCCACGCCCTGAAAGGCTAGGGGAAGCATTTGGACGTCCTCGGGGGATATTTCCAAAGTCGAGTCGGGCCAATCGGTGAGCAGGGCGAAGCGCAGGTCACCCTCGGAATTGGAAAGATAATGCACCTCTAATTTTTCCAACTGATCGGGAATCTGATCCTCCGTTCCCAACATCGTGGGAACCACCACGAAGGTCCTGAAGTCGGTGGGGAGGCCCCCGGTAAATTCCAGGCGGGACAGGTGGCGGGGCGGCATCATCCGGGTGACGAAACGGTTGACCCAATGGACGGCCAGGTCGGAAGCGGGAAAAAAAGCGAAGAGCGACAAGAGCAGTAGGGCGGGAATCGAAAGGCCGGGATTGAGGAGGAGCGCGATCCAGAGGATGACGCCGGTCATGAGGACCTCGTTGCCGAAATAGGTCATGGCCGGATGGTCGGTGCAAATCCTCAAGAAACGGTTTTTCAATAAAACCCGGAATCCGACCTCTTTTTCGAATTCCCGGCGGCCTTCGGCGAAAAGATAATAGCCCGGGTCTCCCAGTCTTTCCGAAATCCCCGTTTTCCCCGAAGCCTCCCCGGCCTTTTGAACCGCCGACCGGGCGATGACCAATTCGTCTTTTTTCGATCCCTTGGCCAGTTCTTCCACCGCGGTGCGGTAGCTGTTACGGGTCATGAAATCCATTTTTTTGAAGTTGGGATGCTCGGTCAGGATTTCCTGGACCAGGCTGATCTTCTCAAAGAATTCCTGCCAATCGAAGGAAGTCATGGAACGGAAACTGGTGATGACGTTGCGGACCGTGAGATTGTTGGAGGATTGCCGGGTGTGGATCGAATTCACCAATTCCTCGGCAGTGGTTTTCTCGAAGGACAAGCGTTCGTTCAGCCACCGGACAGCCGGTGTCGCCGCCGGATCCTGGTAGCGCAGGCGCTGGATGAGCTGGACCAAAAAGGCCGGATGTGCGGATTGCCGTTCCAACTGGGCCGCCGAAGGGCGGGAGTCCTCGGAATTTCCTCCGATCAAGCCCAGGCTCTTATCCACGAAGGCGTCGGCGTCCTGCCTGGATTCCTGGGAGGTGACCAGATAAACGGCGATCCGGCGTAGGTTATCCACCATCACCACCCGCAGGGTGATGGCCAGGGCCCAAAGCTCTCCGATGGTCAGGGGCTGAACCTGTTGATAGGAACGCACGAACTGGGTCAGGGAATCGGCATCAAAGCGGCTGTCCGTATGGGCCACATAGGCCCAGGCTAGGCCGTAAACCCGGGGATAGCCCTTCAGGAACCCTTCCGAAAGTTTGGGAAGCTCATTGTAAAAATCATGGGGCAGGTAGCGTTTGATGTCCCGGAGCTGTTCTTCCACCACGAAAAAGGAATCGATCAGCCATTCGCCGGCGGGATTGATGGTTTTCTTTTTTTGGACTTCCTCAGTCAGGTAGCGGAAAGAAGCCTGGAGGATTTTTTGGTTTTCCCGGAGGCGGGGCGTCAGCGAAACGCCCGCCTTCGGGTTGGCGGTGATGGTCTGGGCTGCCGCCAGCGACCGGGCATGCTGGTCGAAGCGCTCCATGCTGAAAAGCTCGGATCGGATGGGTTCTTCCATGGGCCGGGAGATGAGAAAGGCGAAGGACGAAAAGGGCGGGAAGGGGATGTTGAGCTTGGCGAAGATCGGCTTCATTTCAGTGGAGTTCCGTTGGTCTTATAGGATGCCGGGGATGGATCCCGCCGGGGTCTTGGAATCAAAAAGGACAAAGCAGTGGCGTCTGAAGTCGGCAAGGTTACGCCGATTCTCCCGTCAAAATATTAAAGTCCATCGGCGTACTACCGACATCCTTGAATGTTTATCGACAGGTCGGTACTGAGCGATTCTCTTTTAGATAGAGCAAGAAACAAGCCGTTTATCCCGACGGCTTTTATCCCTTTTCTCATTCCCAAAATGGTTTAAAGGGTGTTCGCGAATCAAAATGAACGGCTCGAATCTCGCTTTGATAGCCGATCGAAAGGGATCGGCCCGAATGGTTTTAAAGGTCTTTAAAACCAAGACTTCTTTTCTCAAGCCGGGGGCATGGTCCTTGCTCTCATCAAGGCCGTGACTCCTTGAATCGCGGCATTGGGGTTTAGCCGGTGATGACTCCACGGAAAAATTTAAGGAGACTGAATTGAAACCATCGTTTGGATTTTTTGATTTTTTGAGACCAAAACCGAAGCCGACCGCGGGCCGGGGCAGTCGAAAAGAAGTTCCGCGCCGAATCGAGAAGTTTTATCCCCGGGGCGCTGCGGGCCGCCGGGAAGTCCGGGGGACCTCCGGTCCTCACAAAGCCGTCATGCCGCGTAAGGGAAACCGCCCGAAATATCCGAAGTGAATTTTAAAAAGGAGAAGTTATGGCTAAAGGCGAATTCATCAATGATGTCCGGGAAATCCGTAAAAGGGCCCGGGAGCATATCAAAAAAGGCGCGGTCACCGAAAGCTACCGGGCCAACCGGGAAGTGGTGATTAAAATCCTGAATGAGGCCTTGGCCACCGAAATCGTTTGTGTGCTTCGGTATAAAAGGCATTTTTACATGTCCCAAGGCATCGGGGCCGCGAACGCCGCGCAGGAATTTCTCCAGCACGCGGGAGAAGAACAGGTTCACGCCGATTCGATCTCCCTGCGCATCACCCAATTGGGGGGGGAACCCAATTACAACCCGGCGGGGTTGCTGGACCGCAGTCATTCCGAATATGTCGAGGGAGGCGGGTTGACGGAGATGATTCAGGAAGACCTGATCGCGGAACGGATCGCCATCGACACCTATTCGGAAATGATCCGCTATGTGGGCGATGACGACATCACCACCCGCCGGATGCTGGAAAACATCCTGGGGATGGAAGAGGAACACGCCAATGACATGGCGACCCTGCTGGAAAAGATGAACCCCGGCCCCGCCAAAGGGTAGCTTTCATTGTGAAGGATTGTTCGAAAATCAGCAGAAACCCCTCCGCCGATCACCCCGCACCAGTCGATTTGAAAGGAATTAAACCATGTCTTATCAAAGCACCAATCCCTACGACGGAAAAATCTCGAAGAAATTTGAGGAAATGACCGATTCCCAACTGGAAGCGGCGTTAACGACCGCCCAGGCCTGCTTTCAAACCTGGAAGCTCAAGACCTTCGCCGAAAGGGCGGTTATTGTGGCCAAGGCCGCCGCTATTATGCGCGCCCGGGTCGACGATTTTGCCCGCCCAGTCACTCTGGAGATGGGCAAACTCATCGACCAGGCTCGGGGCGAGGTGGCCCTCAGCGCGGATATTATCGAATACTACGCCACCAACGCCGCAAGATTTTTGGCCCCACAGCTCCTCCGGCCCAGTTCGGGCGAGGCGGAAATTGAAAGCGCCCCCTTCGGCGTGCTTTTTGGCGTCGAACCCTGGAATTTTCCCTACTACCAATTGGCCCGGTTCGCCGCACCCAACCTGATGGCGGGCAACGTGGTGATGGTGAAGCACGCGGGATGCGTTCCCCAATGCGCTGTCGCTTTCGAGAAGCTGTGGATCGAGGCGGGAGCCCCCGCTGGCGCCTACACCAACTTGTTTATCTCCTATGACCAAGTGAACCGGGTAATTGACGATCCTCGGATCAAGGGCGTGGCTTTGACCGGCAGTGTGGAAGCGGGGAAAGTCGTCGCGGGCCGGGCCGGACAAAATCTCAAGAAATCGACGATGGAGCTGGGCGGCAGCGACGCTTTTATCGTGCTGGAAGACGCGGATCTCGACAAGACCGTGGAATGGGCGGTTTGGGGCAAGATGAACAATGCGGGCCAATGCTGCGTGGCGGCCAAACGCATCATCGTGGTGGAGGCGCTGGCCGACCGATTCCTGGATAAGTTCAAGAAGGCCCTGGCGGCGCTTAAGCCGGGAGACCCGATGGAGAAGGCAACGACCCTGGGTCCCCTTTCCACAGAAGGGGCGCTGGTTAAATTGCTGGATCAGGTGAAGCGCGCCGTCGCGAAGGGAGCCACCCTGGTCATGGGTGGTCAACGGATCGATCGGACAGGAGCTTTTATGCAGCCGACTATTCTTTCCGATATCCAACCCGAAAACCCGGCCTATCGGGAGGAGTTTTTCGGCCCGGTCGCCCTCTTTTTCCGGGTCAAGAACGAGGAGGAAGCCATCGCCCTGGCCAATGACTCTGAATTCGGTTTGGGCGGATCGGTTTTCACCCAGGATGTGGCGCGGGGTAAGCGGGTGGCCAGCCGAATCGATACCGGCATGGTTTTCGTCAACCACCCCACTTGGACGACGGCGGATCTACCCTTCGGAGGCATCAAAAATTCCGGCTACGGCCGGGAGTTGTCCAGCCTGGGTATCCAGGAGTTCGTGAACAAAAAATTGGTGCGAGTCGCTTCTATCAACGCCCCGGCTTAATCGCCGGAGGCGCCGATTCACTGACAGAAAACTGAAATTGAAAGGATTATTTTATGCTTCATCAAGCCAAGACGCTCAAGGGTTACCAGTTGCAAAGCCTGGACGGAAAAATCGGGACGGTCCAAGAATTTTACTTCGACGACCACCATTGGACCATCCGTTACCTGGTCGTGGAGATGGACGGGAAGGCGGGAAACCAATCGGTCTTGATCTCTCCCTACGCGCTCAAGGCCGTGAGTGAAGACGAGAAAACGATCACGGTCGATTTGACGAAAAAGCAGATTGAGGAAAGCCCCTCCTGGGACAAGGACAAACCCGTCTCCCGGCAATTCGAAGACAAGTATTACGCCTATTATGGGTGGCCGGTCTATTGGGGCGGCCCTTTCATGTGGGGTTCCCAGCCCTTCATGGTGCTGAACGGGCCCCGGAGTATGGAAACCGCGCCCAGTGAAAAAAAGGGAGACCTCCATTTGCGCAGTACGGACAAGGTCACCGGTTATTTCATCCAGGCCTCGGACGGCGACATCGGCCACATTGATGACTTTATGATCGACGATGAAACCTGGGCCATCCGCTATCTGATCGTGGATACCCGAAACTGGTGGCCGGGCAAAAAGGTGCTGATCTCGCCCCGCTGGATTGAGGATGTCAGCTGGGATCATTCAAAAGTATTAGTCCATCTATCGCGCGAAACCATCCAACGTTCACCCGAATTCCGGGAGGGTTTGTTGGTCACCCGGGAATATGAGACCGAATTGCACGGCCATTACAACCACCGGGGCTACTGGGTCGAGGAATCGCACGCGTCGTTTAAAGATCCAGCCTCCCTATTTTCCGAAAAAAAATAGAGGGTTTGGTTTTTCAGCCGGCGGCAACCAGTTTATGTTCGGGGCGCTTTGGCGGATCATTGGACGGCCGGGTGACGGCCGGGGGATTGTTTTGGAACGCGGGAGCCAATTCGGCGTTGATCTTGGCGTATTCGGGATTCTTTTCGACCGAATCCACGATCGCGCCGATGGGACAGGCGGAAAAACAGCTGGAGCAATTGGTGCAGAGCTCGGGATTGATAACCATATAGGCCTGGTCCTTATATTTCCCGGTGTGGATACAATCCACGGGGCAGACCTCCACGCAATTGGCGTAAACCTCGCCTAAACATTTATCCGTAATGACATAAGGCATAAATTCCTCCTGGGAATGTCGCGTCTATCGAACTTCCTCCAATGAAAGCAAGAAACAAGCCCCGTCCCGCCAGGTCTTTATCCTTTTTTCAGAGGCTTTTTCAAGATTCAGGTTATCGAAAGGCATCAAAATGAAAGCCTCAAGGATCGTTTTGATCGCGGCACTGGATGGGTGAACCAAAATTTTTTCCGAACGCCTTTAAACGATTAAAATTTCAGCCCGCCCTTTCAGGAGGGAAGGCATGTTCCTTGCTCTAAACAATGACGCCCCTCTTTGAATCGCGGCGCCGGGGTTCCGCTGAAAATCGAAGGAGACTGAATTGTCAAACCTGTTTGGATTTTTCGATTTCTTGAAACCAAAACCGAAGCGAGTCCCCAAGGATGAACCCCAGAAAAGCCGGGAGGCCAAAGGCGTCCGAAAAGCGGTCCTACCCGCCAAAGGCGAGCGGCGCAAGACTTTCAAACAATATTTTTAGAATAAAAATACAGGAGTGAAAAATGAACGCCACCGGAACGTATAGCGAAAGAAGCAACCCGCCAGGTTCTCTCTCCAACAAAAGCCTCCAAATGCTTTTTACCGAAGCGAGAACCCAAAACGCTTGGACTTCCCAAGAGGTCAGTGAGATAACACTCCATGATATTTATGAGCTCCTGAAGTGGGGGCCCACGAGCGCGAATTGCTGCCCGGGGCGGATCCTTTTCATTCGAAAGGGAGCCGCGAGAGAAAAACTATTGACTTGCCTGTCCCCGATGAATGTCGAGAAGGTTCGGCTGGCGCCGGTGACCGCGGTCATCGCGTGGGACGAGAAGTTTTATGACTTGATCCCCAAGCTTTTGCCCGCCGCGGCGCAATTCCGGGATAAGTTCGCGGGGGACAAGGTTTTCGCCGGAACCACCGCCTTTCGAAACAGTACGCTTCAGGGCGGCTATTTTATTTTGGCCGCCAGGGCTTTGGCCTTAGATTGCGGCCCCATGTCGGGCTTCGATAATCAGAAGATGGACGAGGCTTTCTTTGCGGGGACTTCCTGGAAATCCAATTTCATCTGCAACATCGGTTATGGGGACCCGGAAAAGCTTTTGCCCCGGGGGCCCCGGTTGGACTTCGCCGAAGCCTGCCGGATTATTTGAAAGGATTTAAAGGGGATCAATCTATTTGCCCTCGAAAAAAGGATTTTAGCTGTACCCGCTAAGAGCGGGAATAGTTAGAAAAAAGGCAAGACGGAACCAGGAAAAGGAGGTTGTTATGTATATCGGAGGCGGGCTAGGATTACTGCTGTTGATCGTCGTTCTGATTTTGATTTTTCGGTAAAGGAAAGTTGGGTCCATTTTCCCCGGTTTAAATGGGGAATTACCCATTTCATTCCCTAACGAAATGAGAAGACGCAGTTGGGTGTCACTGTGCCGATTTTCCAATATTGAATGGAAAGTGGAAATCGGTACTATGCCGACTTCTTTTTTAGGATTACCGCCATGAGCCAAGAAGATGACCGCGTCGCCCGGATTCAAGCCACCGCCCGGGTGGGCCAGCAGCTCGAAAGCGCCCGCTTCGCCGAGGCCCATTTCGCGGCCATGAAGGCCGGCGATCTTATCGCCCTCAGCAACACCCTGCACCCGCAGGCTCAGATTGTCGGCCCCTCGGGGGAAATTCATACCCGGGAAAGCTTTTTAGAAACCTACGGGAAGGTCTTCGCGAATATCGATCGGGTGGATGTGACCTCTCAGATCGAGCATGACAACCACACCTTCTCAATTTACAACCTGGTCTTCACCCCGCCCCAGCCGCCCCTGCGCGTCGCCAGCCTGATGACCCATGATTCGGAAAAGATTACAAAAATTGAAATGGTCCACGACCCGCAGATTTTCCAGAGAATTGTTTAAGTCCTGGATGGATTGCCCATTTTGTATTTTCAGGCTGGCCTTTTTTATAAGGTTTTCACCCATAAAACGGGGCGGGTTTTAGGGCCAAAAGGTGGAATTTAAACTGAAGGATTTTACGCGGAATAATCCTTGAAGTGTGATTCCGCCAACCGCCTTCAAAATCGTTAAAATAAATATAATTGAATTGGAAGGGCCGATCGGTTCGAGTCCAATCCGGAGAACCACCCCTTGAAATTTATGAGTATATTGGGATTGGACAGCATCCGTTCAATCGAAAAACCGAGGAGGAGATTATGGCTTGGTATGTTTATGTCGCTTACTTTTTTGGCGGGGCTTTTCTGGGTAATTTCGTTCCTCATTTCGTCAATGGCGTTTCCGGGCGAAAGTTCCCGTCGCCTTTTTCCAAACCGCCGGGGAAGGGATTGTCCTCACCTTTCATCAATGTGCTCTGGAGCCTGTTGAACCTGGTGATTTCCTATTTTTTGATCTTCAAAGTCGGCGATTTCGACATTCGGCAGCTCGCCCAAGTGGGAACGGTTGGAGTGGGGATCTTATTGATCAGCGTTCTATCGGCGATAACCTTTGGCCGAGCGAAACTTCAATAGGCCGAAGGCGGTTCGGCGGGTGGCCTCGGTTCGAGGGAGCCGGGTCCATCGTGGAACCGGCACACCCATGCTCCTTAACCTTTGGTTAAGGAAATCAGCATAGTCCCACAATCGTTATAGTTTTTATTGGAAAGTGGGACAAAGCTTGAATCTCGGCAGGTGGCCTCGATTTAGGGGCCCGCATTGGACAACAAAATTCAGGAGGTATCATCATGAATCCATTCGTCAGTTGGGGGATCGCGGTGGCCATTATTATGGCCGTCGTTCTCGGCCTATTTTGGTTCATGGGTGGTGAAGAAAAAGCCAGGCCTGTCGCCATATTTTTCGCGGGCTGGATTGTCGGGGCCATCGCCATGTATATCAAAGCGACGCTTGTCTATAAACCCTAAGCGGTAGTGTCTCAATTTGTCATTGCGAGGAGCGTCTTTCCTTGGTTTTAGCGACGAAGCAACCTCAGTTTATGGGTAGCTAATACGCCTTTCGATTAGGCTTTTAAAAAGACTGGAATTTTATTTTAAACTGAGGTTGCTTCGGCATAACCGCCCGCCTAGCCCCATTCTTCTAATGAATTTTTAAGGAGAAAGGGATACTCCCACATTTCATTTATAAATTTATGGAGATGTGGGGATCGGCGGTCATTCCTCGCAATGACATCCAATCGCGTTTCCGCATTTTTAAAAGGGGGTTAGTAGTTCCAAAAATACTTGTAAAATGCCGGAGGTTGAATACATTAAGGGGCGAATGGACCAATTCTTTTATGGGATGAAGGAGGAGTGATGGAAGAGCCAAGCGTCAAGTTGTACCCGTACCGCTGGGTCGTGCTGGCGGTCTTCATGCTCATCAATGTCATGGTCCAGGTGCTGTGGATCTGTTACGCGCCCATCGCCACGCAGGCGGCCGCCGCCTATGGCGTGAAGCGGGAAGACATCGACCTTCTGGCGAACTTGTTCATGCTCATCTACCTCGTGGTCTCGTTCCCGGCGGCCTGGGCGATCGATACCTACGGCTTCAAGAAAGCGGTCGGCTTCGGGGCCCTCTTGATGGGCGCTTTCAGCCTGCTGCGCGCGTTGTTTCCCACCAATTACACGATGGCGCTGGTGGGATCGATCGGAATCTCAATAGGCCAGCCCTTTCTTTTAAACGCCTTCACCAAATTCGCCGCGATCTGGTTTCCACAAAAACACCGGGCCACGATTACGGGTGTTATTTTCCTAGCCATGTTTTTGGGCATCGGGCTCGGTGAAGTGCTGGGTCCCGCCTTGGTTTCGGCCTGCGGTTTTTCCGGCATGCAGCTCATCTATGGCGTCGCTTCGGCGGTTTCGGCCCTGTTATTTATCCTGCTGGCCCGGTCCGGGCCGCCGACCTCCGCCAGCCTTCCGGGTGAGGAGGTCCGCGCGCTGGTGCTGGACAGCCTGAAGCAGATCCTGAAAAACAAAAGCGTCTATATCCTCTCGTTGGCGCTGTTCCTGGCCAGCGGCATTGTGAACGGCGTGTTTACGCTCATCGACGGGCTCGGCCGTGAGCTTTCGCTCACGGTGGATCAGGGAGTATTGCTGACGGCGTTGTTGCTTCTCGGCGGGATCGTCGGCAGTCTGGTGATCCCCGCGATTTCAGACGCCCTCGGGCGCCGCAAGCTGGTACTGCTCATTGCGGTCATTCTGGCGGTGCCGGCCACGCTGGGCATGGTGCTCGGCCGGGGCTTCGCGCTGGAGGTCGTTTGTTTCTTTGTCATGGGCTTCGCGGTCACGGGCGTGACGCCGGTGGCCTATCAATACGGCGCCGAAATCACCTATCCGGCCCCCGAGGGCACGAGCAACGGCATCTTTGCCCTGGTCGTTCAGGCCTCGGGTCTTTTGATTGTCCTGATGGACGCGCTGCGGGGAGTGTTTCACAACTCTTACATCCCCTCGTTTGTCGGCCTGGCGGTGTTGCTGGGGGGAGCCGCTTTCCTCATGATCTCGCTGTCCGAATCCCCGAAGATGGTCCAATCCCTGGCCGCCGCCGAACCCGAATCGATATCTAACGCGGGATAGGGGGTTCAGGGTCGATTTACTGAACCAATGTTTCTGACACTCGGTTAATCCGCCCCGGAGACGATCTGCATCCCGTTCGTGAGGTTATTCACCCCGGCGACACTTTGAACGAGGGAATCGATTTGCCGCTTGGCCGCGAAATCAGCCACCCGTCCGGAAAGGATGACGTGGCCGGCCTCGGCGCTGATATGGATATCCGAGGCTAAAGAACGGATCGCGAGGCCGATGACGGCTTCCAGCTCCGCGTCCTTTGAATTCGATCGTTCAAGATTAAACATAGTCACCTTCCTTGAATTGGGCCGCGCCCGCGGTCTTTTCTACCTTGAGCCTCGGTTAATCCACGATGGGGACGATTTGCATCTCATTCGAGAGAGTTTTCACTCCCGCCACGCTTTTTACCACGGAGTCGATTTCCTGTTTGGCCTCGAAATCACCCACCCGGCCCGAAAGCCGGATGTAGCCGTCGAGGGCGATAACATGGATGTTCGTGGCTAAATGATGGATCGCCAAATTGATGGTGGACGCCAGCTGGGCGTCCTGGGGGGTTGACCTGCCTAAATGAAACATAGTGATCCTTTTACTCGAAATCTTCCCGCACGGCTCTTTCGGCCTCAAACCAATCGGTCAGCTCGTCGCCCGCGTGGTTGTTATTGACACGGTTCAAACCGATGTAATAGGCGGCTTCCTCAATCTGCTGTTTGGTGTC
>Ga0206828_1102_pt1 | contig 13187 bp, 15 predicted proteins | sample Alteio_BWOrgCont_78_FD_152858 | JGI IMG/M metagenome (GOLD analysis project Ga0206828, IMG submission 152858) | Enriched cells from forest soil in Barre Woods Harvard Forest LTER site, Petersham, Massachusetts, United States -... | ecosystem: Environmental > Terrestrial > Soil > Temperate forest >... | reverse complement strand
TAGAGAAGCCGGAACTAATGTAGTCCGCGAAATGATGGGCGACCAGGCGGCCACAAAACTCAGCTCTTCTGCTGATTCAAACACCTTCGGTGCCCCGATCGCTGCCTACGCGGTCGACCAGGTCTTTGCGGATATCTGGACTCGTCCCGGTCTGGACAGACGCTCCCGCAGCTTGGTTTCGATGTCCGTCATGATTGCCATGCGTCAGCCCCATGAATTCGCCATCCACATGGGGGCCGGGCTCAATAACGGCCTCACATTGAAAGAAATCGAGGAAGTTCTCATCCAGGCGCTGCCGTACGTTGGCTATCCTGCCATCGCAACAGCACTGGCTGCCGCTGCTGAGGTTATCAAGGAGCGTGGTCTGGACGTCGACAGAGACTACACTGGCCACCGCGGCCTGCTTTGACACTAAGCGGAGACCGCACTACCGGTGTTGAACGAGGCTTGACTGTGCAACCCGAACCGAAGCGCGCTTGGTATCGAACGCTTCCCGTCATTTCTGAAGATGAGCAACGCTGGTTTACACAGGATGAACGCAGGCATTATGGCAGCGGCGCGCGGTCAATATGGCGTGTTCTTTCACCTTGCGGGTGCGAGCGGTCTGAGATTCGGTGAACTATGCGGGCTTCATGTTGAAGATGTGAACTTCGCACGCGGTGTGCTTCATCTGCGACGTTCGATCTGGCGCAGTGCTGAAGTGAGCACCAAGACGAAGCGGGGTTATCGTGACGTGTGGATTGATTCGGCCACAGCTACAATGATCCGAAAGCACTTGGGCACTCGCACTTCGGGCCGTGTCGTTGAGACTCGAACGGAACGCCTTTGAACAGCAAGTCCGTGTTGCATGAGAAGCTGTCGATCAAACGCGGAGGATGCACGCCTTCAGACACTGCGTGTGAGTCGCTTGCAATCGAACGGTGTACCGAGTGATTTCACGAAGTCGCAAGTGGGTCATTCCAGCTTGCAGACAACCAGCCGCTACACTCATTTCACGGAGCAGTTCCAGCGTGAAATAGTTGAGCGTTTGGCATCTTAAATGACGTTCTGTACACAAAATGCAAGTTTGTACACAATGCAAAACGTTGTAACTAGTTGTAAGATTAGATTGTTGCAGCAAAGTTGTTCTGCGTTTTCGGAGGGCGTGTAGCTCAGCTGGGAGAGCACCTGCTTTGCAAGCAGGGGGTCGCCGGTTCGATCCCGGCCACGTCCACCAAACCTTTACTTCTCTCCTTTCTGTAACTTAGGCTGCGATTTCGACCTTTGGTTTTGTGCTGGATTTTTTTGGAGCAGTTGGAGCATTTGCGTCAACGACACGCTTTAGCAAGACGAAGCCAAAGTTTACCCGTTCCGATTCCTGCAGCCGTAGTTCGAGCTCCTCGTGGAGATGGGAATAGAGCTCGGACATTGTTTGAGGCTTGTGTGCCAACCAGAAGTTGTTGAGGTCTTCCAGACAGCGCGCGCCGCGAAGCCACGTCTTTCGGAAGCGCTTGAACGAATGCCAACCCATGCCTCTTTCTTCCAATCCCATTTGAAGAAGTCGAGGCGTGAGCCAACGATCTTCGAGGTTGTTATACAGCCGCGGCGTTCCCTTTGCCGTGTGGAACAATAACCCGGATTTCTCTGCTCTGTAGCGCCGCAGGAAGTCTGCGACGTCCGGGTGCAGATCGATTTCTCGCTTTGCAGCGGAGGTCTTCAGGTATTTCACGATGCGAGGACAATCCTTAGCGACCTGCTGCTCGACCTTGATGGTCCGTCCGTCATTGATGAAGTGGCGGATCTCAAAGGCCAACGCCTCAGCCCGCTACATCAACGCCGTAAGTCTGAGTCCTGCGGACGGAACGTTGACTATCGAGCCGGAGATGGAAAAAGAAGTGTTCATGTGGAAGCAGTTGATATGGTACTACGTCATTCTCAACCCGGCACTCGCAACGCAGCAGTTTGGACAGCAGAAGATTATTCGAGACCTATTCCAAATGTTCCTGGAGGCCGCAACAACTCAAAAGAATCTTTCGATCTTCCCTCATTCATGCCGAGAAAATGTAGCGAACGCGGATGGCAGCGCGACCTTAGTTCGGCTCATCGCTGACTTGATTGCAGGTCTCACTGAACGTCAGGCCATTAAACTTCACAGAAGGCTGACAGGTGTATCGTTGGGTTTGGTTTTGGATCATATCGACTTCGGATAGATCCGTCAGAGATCGGTGTTTAACACCTCTTCTTCAAATCCATGGTCCTGAAACTTCAGGGTCCTCCACTTCTCGATAACCGTTCGCACGACCTTTTCGGACACGCCATGTTGAACCTTGGCATGAACTTCCAAAGCGACGGTAACGTGATAAGCGCCTCGGCGCGGTCAGCGAGCAATAGCGCGAAGCTCCGGCGGCCTTCGAGGTCGGTTCAGGACAACCGTTTCAGTTACGGCATGTAATATCGGAGGCGAAGGCGTGGGTTGTTCTCTCACTCGCCCTGGTACAAAAAGTCGGCCCGATCAGGAGGACGTGGGGTGTAATCCAATCGTTTGGCAAGGGATGCTTCTCCAGATTAGTTGAAAAGTCGGAGAGATTTGCGCGATCCGTCTGCCGCAAGGATCGTGCTTCAACGCAGCCAGTGCGACCTAACTCATTGTTGCAGGCGGAACAACCCTAGAGCCAAAAGGAAAATACCTAACAGCAGACAAGGCAACATGAGATAAACGGGTCAGGCTGATTACTCATGTATCAACTGAACTTTAAAATACATTATGGGCAGTCCCCAATCTGACGGGCGTGCGAACAGCGGGTACGTTTTGTGGCCGATCTCTCTCATTCGCAATTGCACGTGTACAACAAATAGCGCAAACGCCCCCAGAAGAATCAGACCAAGGACAGGCCAGGGATCGTGCTTCATCATGTAGGTTATCGAGTTGACCGATTCCCTCATGGGTAGAGCTCCTTCCTTTCCGACTGTCGGATTTATCTACTATTCGATGGTTCTATGCCCGCTAGTGTTTCATCGACCGCATGCGCAACCGTGGTCACCAGACGGAAGAGGAAAGCTCAAAGGTGACACAGGGGTTGTAAACGTATCGGTCACGTACTGCTCCAGTGTTTTGCCTGCTCGCCTGCAAATAGCCGCGATTTCACGTCGCTCGGTCAAGTCCACTCGTTCCACGGTCACATCTACTCCCAAAACGTTAGTTTCAAAGGGCGTCGCGAGGTTGTCGTCAATCAGTGTTAGGAATCCCACGATTTGCTCACCTTCGTTGTAAGCGTCAGTTGTAGCTTCCGCGACGAGAGCGTCAAGCCGGGCCTTGCTCAAAGACGGTCTTCAAAAGGCGGGTCTCTTTCGCGCACCAGGTCTTGAGAGTCTTCGCCGCACAGTTGCATTGTACGGCAGAATACCGTACACTTTCAACGTGAGGATCATATGTCCCTAAGCCTGAAGCAGCAGAGACACCAAAGGAAGATCGCGCGCATCGAAGCGCGCCTGAATCCCGAGCAGAAGCGCCGTATCGAATATGCAGCTCGACTGAAAGGCACGTCCCTGTCGGATTTCATGGTGATGAGCGCTGCTGATGCCGCCGCGCGCGCCATTCAGGAGCACGAAGTCTGGACTCTTGCGGGCCGCGACCGTGAGCTGTTTGTGCGGGCCTTGCTGAATCCTCCGGCGCCCAGCGCACGCATGAAGGCTGCCGCGCAACGCTACAAGAGACGGCTGGGCACCTTGTGAGCAAGAACTATGACGAAACTCACTACCAAATCGAGCCGCTCAGCGTTAGGCACGATCGTGCGGCTTTTTCCTGTGGCGTGGAAGCGTTGGATCGATACCTGCAAAAGCAGGCCGGACAGGATATCAGCAGGCGTGTAGCGGCTGCTTTTGTCATCACCCCCGACGGCACAACAATCGCAGGGTTCTACACGCTGTCCGCTCATTTGGTGAATCTGGCCGATCTCCCGGAAAATGTTGCGAAGAAACTCCCACGCTATCCGAACGTGCCTGCGACCCTCTTGGGCAGATTGGCTGTCAGTGAAAACTTCCGGGGTCAGGGAATCGGTGAATTGTTGCTCTTGGATGCGCTACAGCGCGCTCTCGGAAATACCCGTGAAGTCGCTTCGGCAGTCGTTGTTGTGGATGCGAAAGACGAACGAGCGCGTGGATTCTATTTACGCCACGATTTCATACCGCTTCCCATGCAACCCAATCGTCTCTTCTATCCCATGAAGACCATTGAGAAATTGTTTAGCCGCTAGCCAAGACTCGGGGCGATGAGAAGCTGCATCGCGCCACACACGACGGCGCTCCCACAAGATGTTTCGGCCAGCATTGCGATAGCTCTTTCAGTCCAAGTATTCGGCGGAATGTTACTATCTTGACGTTCAGCAACGAAACCGGCATCAGAAGCTCGGCAGCCGGATGAACATGAGCAGATTTTCCGCCACGCGGTCGGGCTTCTCAACAGTGTTCATGATCCGGCGCAGCGCCTGGTCGTGACGCCGCAGATAGTCGATCTCGCGCGGAAGGTCGTATTCGACCGTGTGCTCGACACAGGAGTAGAGGAATTCCGCCGCGTCCGTGGCGTCGAAATACCGGTACAGGTCTTCCGTATCGTTGAGCACTTCGACGTTGCGCTGCGGTGTCGGTCGCCACTCGATAAAATCCAGCAACGGTCCCGAATGTGCCCGTAACGTCCTGCGATATTCATCGATGCGGTCGTACATAACAGAGGAAACTGGAAAAACAACTCCCGGCGGCGTATATTTCCGTTCCGCCAGGACGTGATGAACCAGACAGCGATGCAGCCTTCCATTACCGTCCTGGAAGGGATCGATGTAAACGACGCCAAACGCTGTCGCCGTTGCTTGTAACACAGCGTCCACGCCGTCTGCGCTCATGCGATCGTTGGCCTCGAGCATTCCTGCCATCAATTCGGGCAAGTCCTCCGGCCGCGCCCCGATAAATCCGGGTAGCGGATCATGATTGTGGTCACGCTCGCCGAGAAAGACACCATCGTGCCGCAGGCCGACATGCACGAAGCGACGATCCTCAATTAGGACGTCCTGGAGCCGGATGATTTCGTCGAGGGTAAGTTTGTTTTTCCCAGCTTGCAGCACAGCCTTGCCCCAACGTTCGAGGCGGGTGCGCGGGGGCCGTTCCCCTTCGATTTCGAAACTCGCGCGGTTGTCGGCCAAGAGAAGGAAACTCGCTGCGCGCGTTAAGACGTGAGCGCCCGTTCGGCCCAGAGTTTCAGCCGCCTTCTCAGACAGCCCGCGTTGCGTAAATTTGGTGAGCTTCGCAGTGCGCCGTATAACGGGGCAATATGTGCCGCTTCCCAGAAGGTTGTCACGCACACGGTGGCGCCGTGAGAGATGTGGTTTGCCTGTGAAGTAGGGCTCGGAATCCAAGAGGTCTACTGCCGGAACGCCTGGGTCGTCCGGAATGTCTAAGGTGCGCCTAGTCATCAGCTCGTACAGATACCATGCTCGCCGGGCCGGTATTCCCTTGGGTGTGGCTTTGACGAAACCTTCCATAATCTTCGGATCGATGGCCTCGAAAACCCGCTTAAGCACCAGAAGATCGAGATTCTCGTTACGGAGAGCGAAATCGAGATGATCGTCGAAGGTATCTCCCGGCCAGTATCTTTTGTCGTGGACGCGCCAAGGCCCTTCCGTGCGGACGCTCCCGCTGATGTGATTGTCCGAAACGCACGCGGGTGTCCGAACGGGCGCGCTAACATCGAACTCGTTGGCTAGAGCCGCCACGCCCGCTAGGCGGCTCTCGTTTGGCAGCGGCGCGGTTTGGAAGCTTGCAACCCTTGTATTTCTAATGTCCATCGTCGAAAAACAAGTGTGTGACATCGAAATGTAGCCTCCGCCAAAACTAGGCGTCGAAAAACACTAATAACTGGCAAAGCTGACGTCAGGTCCTCGCGTCTTTTGTTGTGCGTAATCGCCTAAGCAAAGTCGGAAGATCGTGCCCATCCCAGGCTCCTGCCATCACTCACAAGATTGGGAGCTAGGCGCGCCTGCGTTGGGGATGGGGATGTTGGTTGCTCGCCAGCCGAAGAGCTTTTCGCGGATGTTGCAATACGCAGTCCGAAAGAGAAGGAGCCGTGGAGTGAGGCCTAGAGTGAGACAGCTTCACGATGCACATTCTCGCGGGTTGAGCCGCCCGCATTCTCAGGCACAAACGACCTCTTCGGCGATGCTCTTCGGGTGAAGTGTCAGCGCCGGCGCAAAAATCCCCATAGTGCCGGTTGAAAAATCCCCACCCCTAGCGTGGTAAGCCGGAGCCGACTCCACACGGAGGAGGTTCCGGGACCTGCTCTGGTGGCAAATTCGCTGTACCCAGGGCAGGAGAAGCGTACGATCAACAAGCCAGAGGTCCAATCGGAAATTCTGGCTGAATAGCTCCCGCAATCGGTACAGTGAACTGTGGACTCTCCCCAGTCCAGTGATTCCAATGCTTCCAGAACGGCTGTGCCACTGAAAAAAGGGACTCAATAGATCCGATGAGGATAGGAGTTGTAGTCTTGCTTCACCCATTAGGGCACACCGGGGGTGATGGTGGCGGAATGAATGATCTTTTAAAACAAGCTGTTTCGCTTTCGCTCCTCGGGAAGTGCTTTGCCGCAGCGGCCGGAATTCTGATTATTCACGGCACGTTTCGCGTGCTCGAAGAGACGCTGCCACGGCGGTTTGGGCGGTCCGATGCGCGATACAAAGTCCGCAAGCTCGTGGTCTTTTCCGGATACCTCTCGATTCTCATTTTCCTCGCTTTCGTTTTTGAAGATCGTTTGAGCCGCCTGAGTTTTGCGCTTGGCGCGGTCGGCGCGGGTGTGGCCGTGGCGCTGCAGGACGTGCTGGCCAGTTTTGCCGGCGCCTTTTCCATAGGTTTTTCAAAGCTGTACGCCGTAGGAGACAGGGTTCAGATCGGGGAAACGCGAGGCGACGTGATCGACATCGGGCTCCTGCGAACCACGTTGCTGGAAACGGGAAACTGGGTTAGCGGAGACCTGTACAACGGCCGGATCGTCCGCATCCCCAATAGCGCGGTCCTGAAAGGGAGCGTTTTCAACTACTCACAAGGGTTCCGGTTTGTCTGGGATGAAATTAAAATACCGTTTACAACCACCAGCGACTTCCAGTTTGCCAGGGAGATGCTTTTGCGGGTGGCTAAAGAGGCGATTGGCGAGTACCTGGCCGAGGCGCAGACTTCCTGGAAAGCGATCAGTGATAATTATCGAAGCGCAAATCCTCCGCTGGAACCTACGGTCACTCTCGTCGTAGTTGGTGGCTCGTTGGAATTCAGCCTCAGCTATGTGACCAACTATACGAAACGAACCGCCATGAAAGATCAATTGTTCACGAAAATCGTAGAGGAAGTCGCGAATAACAAGGGGCGGCTCGAATGGGCATCACCGGCAGTTGGTCCCGCGAGCCCGACGGCGGCTCGGGACGCGATTGAAGCGCGGCCTTCCTCTTCGACCCAAGCCGCGGGCAAGGCGACGGGTTCCCATTAATGCCCTTTGGCTTGCAGCCAATGCCGGAACCACCTCCTACTCGAGCTTAAATCGCATTCACCGGTTAATAGCGGCCGAAAATCTCGCATAGAATCGTGTCCTCGAGCCCGGTTTCGATTACGAAAATTGCCGAAGTGATTGCTACTTCGAGCACAAGTGAACATGCGCTGTCTCACAGCGGTAGAGTTCGTAACGTCATCTCGACTACGCGTTGCAATTCATCGCGGCTAGCTCCGCCCGCCGCCTGGACTGCCATTCCGTAGACGATCGTTGCCAAATAGCGCGCAAGATTAGCTGGATCTGTATCGGCCGGAAGGTCACCTTCTGATTTCGCACGCTGGAAGCGCCGGCGTAATGCGGCTTCACCCGCCACGCGGCACGCGACCAGTTCCTGCCGGACAGAATCACCGTCTCGCCACCGACAAGCGCACCTTGCACCATGAGGCATCCGCCCGGATTGCGCGGTGCGGTATTCAAATCGGCGGCGCCCTGCAACAATCGTTCCGCTGAGGAAGATGAGCGACGATCACGACCGAAAGAATGCCGCAATCACATTAAATTCTTTTGGGCGACCTGCGGGCTCTTCACACTTGCGCTTTTATCTATCGGTGGCGCTCTTTACGAAATGAATGGACGCTCACACCAACGCTCAGAAAACCCTGAATTCTGAGATCAACCCTACGGTTTATTCCCTTAATGAGTTTCAGTCGAAACTTCGAAGCAATCTCTTGAAAAACGTGCTGGCGGAGAAGAAGCTCTTCATCATAGAGGAAAATGTCCTTCGAGAGTTGGGTGAAAAATAGCTGGCTCGAACGACTGCAGGGAACTTCGTCACAGCGGGGTCTTCGGCCAGGCCAGGCATGTTGGATTCCCGCACGCCGCGCCCCCCGCGTCGATCCAATGGTCGCGCTGCGTCACGAGTAATCTCGGTCGCCATATTGCACCACGTTCACTATTCAAGTGGACGTAATGGTCCGCTAAGCGGACATCCACCCGCGAATCCGATTTCGCGTCGCGGTACGTTCACCTCAACAAAGCGGCCCAGGTGTCCGGGCTAGTCTTCCGCGAGCTCTCCGCCCTGGTTGATTGTGACGTGCGCCACGTGCCTGAGCGGAACGGCGAGCTTGTAGCGCGCATGCCGGAGCTCTCCTTCGCGGATGAGTGCCCCTTTTTCCGTGAGGTCGGCCAGATCGCGCGTCGTGGTCGCCGTTGAAGCCCCCGTAATGGCGTTGTACTTGCCCGCGCTCATCCCGCCTTTGAATCCTTCGGGCCCCTGCTCAAACATCCGCAGAAGCGCCTTCTTTTGCCGCTCGTTTATCTCATCGCCCAGGCGGTCAAACAACTTCGTCTTGTCGATAAGGAATTCGACAAGCGCAAGCGTGCGTCGTTGCGCCTCAATAGTCGTGCCAGCAAACCAGGCGAGCCACGGCGTGATGGCGTTCGACTTGTTCGCCGCTTCGAGCGCTTCGTAGTAGCGCGCGCGGCGAGAGAGTATGGTTGCCGCGAGGGCGATCAGCGACGGTTGGCCGAGGCTCTGAGCCAGCGTTCTGTCGGCGAGGGCGCGCCCGATGCGGCCGTTGCCATCTTCAAACGGATGGATTGACTCGAAATAGAGGTGACAGATGCCCGCGCGCGCCAGTGCCGGCAAGGGCTCTGGCCCCGACGGGGCCGTCCGGTTAAGCCACTCGATGAATCGGGTCATTTCCGCAGGCACGCGCGCCGAGGGCGGCGCCTCTAAGTGAACCTTCGGAGCATCGATGCGGCCCGAGACGACTTGCATCGGATCGCCACCGATGCGATAGCATCCGATGTCCCTCAGTTCCCGCATGCCCCCCATCAGCATTGCGTGCCATGCAAACAATGTTTCGTCCGTGAGCGGGGCTGCAAATGACCTGTACAGATCGACCATCATCTCCGCGATGCCCTGTTCGGCCCGACCGACCTTTTGTTTGCCGGCAGCAAGGCCCAGCTGCCGCTGGATTGAGGACTGGACACTGGCCCGGTCGAGGACCTCTCCTTCGATCTCGGAAGTGGTGAGCGCCTCGGTGCTCATCGCTTCGACGGTCAATTGATTGCGATCGTTGTCGGCCAGGTGTTTGATTGCCCCTATGAACACGCCGCCAGCGAGCAGGAATTCCTTTTCGGCGGCGTCAAGACGCGCCTGATTCCAGGTGAAATGGGGCCAATCGGGTTGCTGCCAGTTCCAGGACATGAGCGATAGCGACTACTTCTATAGATCACGATATCCACATTTATGAGCGATAGCAATGGATGCTATCGCTCACGTTGCGACGACAGATGGCGGCTTGGCAGGGGGGTCCGCCCGAGCCTGCGGTGCGCTCTTAGGTTGGGAACTGCAATCGAGTTTGACGCAAATACTTTCTTTAAAGGAAAGCTCCGTATTCGAGGGAGTTCCTCCGCCTCACCCGCCATCCAAGCCGGCCCCCCGCGCCATCGACCTGGACCGAATATTCCGTATGCCGGGCCCAGGGTGAGGCTTTCGAAGTTTTGCTAGGAGCTTCTATCCAAAAGGGAACCCCTAAGCTGCAGTCATTTTCAGATGGCCTGGCGTTGGCGCTCAAATATCAGTGGAAACAGCATGGGACGTTCTTGCCGAATCATGCAATGAATTCAACGACCCCGGCGAACCCGACGTCTACGCCGAGGAGCGACGGATGGGGATGATCTTCAATGGTATTCAAGCATCACGGGGCAGCCGAGAGGCGGGTGATTTGCCGGCCGTCGGCGGAGTAGATCGCGACGATCAGGTGATCGCCCAAGGGCACGCCGTCGGCGTTGACGCGGAGTTGGCAGCTGATCGTTGGAATAGCGTAGCCTCTGTCGGGGATCGTAATGCTGTTAAATCCCGTGCAACTAGCCCCGCCGGAAGATAGTGCCGCGGGCTTCATGTCGAGACCATCCTTCCACGCGACCTCGAATTTCAACGAATAAGAATTTACTCCAAATAGCACCGCATGATCGCCGGGACCTGGCGCGCCGCATTGATTCCCCATTACACGAATCGAGGTCGTAACGACGCCAGGATATTCGGTAATCGGCTTTCCGTCCTTACGGAATTCAAAGTGGTCACCGGCGTCAACACGCTCGAAGTTTTGGAAAAAATCCTCGGAGGTCAGAGAGCCGTCGACATAAACACAGCCACCGTCGAGATGGAGCATCTGCGGCCCGAAATTCACCTTTCCGTCGTACGTGGGGTTATTGCGTCCTCGGCCGAATGTGCCACCGCACGCCGCCAGAACTAACACAAATCCCGCGCCCAAGCCTAAAAGTCGTTTTCGTACGCTCATGAGCCGCCCCTCGGAAGAAGCGCGGCAATGTCAGCTTCTTCTCATGTGTACGATATATGGCGCCATCTGTCGGTTGCCAATTTTTTGCTTATATCCTTGTCATCTGTTTTTTGAATGCAGCCAATTGCCCGAAGCTAAATGCGTCTCATATACAAGTCTTATCCACGCCTAATGCCCGCTTTACGCGGTTCATATGCGGATCTCTTACAGTTCGACTCGGGAGGCTTACACAGCCTGAACGACGCGATGGCGAACGCCAGTTGGTTTGCCGCGACGCACGTTGTGCACAAGCCGAAGACCCGAGGAGAAGGCGATGAAGAGCAAAGGATTACTTCAAACGTTTGTATTGGCTGGCATTGTTGCACTGTTCATGTCGATGACGTTCACGGTTGGCACCAGCAACGCTGAACCGGTGACGCAACATGTGACGCTCACCGGATACCTCACCTGCACCACCTGCGTGCTTCCTAACGCCTGTAAGGCCCAGACTCGTTTCGGCTGCACCCAATGGTACGTGAATCAGGGCGCGGCCTACTTGCTAGTCGCAGGAGAAACACGCTATCGGCTGACAGGAATGGAGAAGGAGCTGCTGAAGGCGGCCGCCGAGAATTCGGTCACGATCAGTGGCGACTTCGACGGAACTGAAGTAACGGTGACAAGCGTAAACATCGATCATGCAGGCAAGTAGCAAACAATGGTCCAAGAACCTCCGACCTTGCGGCGGGCGGCACGCATAATTCCACCGCCGCAGGGCGTTTCCGCATGGAATAGGAAAAATGCGGATCGGCAGTGTGATCAGAGCTCGCGGGCCCAACGATTACAAGGGCGCAGTATGCGTTCGCAAACGCGGACTGGCCGCCCTGCGCTGCCTGGATAGTTTCGTTGCAGGCGCCGCGGGCGGACGAGCCAGCGGCACAGCATGGCCCAGACTCCCCATCTCCAAATAAAATCGGGCGAAGGCATAGACCATGAAAGTTCCGGAGGCTCCGGTGACCAAAAGAAATGCGATTGTATCCATGAACTCCTCCAGTGCCCAGACAAGCGGGGCTCCAGACCAGCACAGGATAAAAGCCCAGGCGTAAGGGAGCGGTTAAATCGACATAAGGGAAACATAAGAAAAAGATATGAGATGGGCTCGCTCAGCCGATGCCTTGCATTGATTTAACGAGTATCGAGCCGCCCCCGCGTGCGTTATGCTTGCACCGTCTTTAAGATCTTCTGAGCCGGAGCCATCCGGCCGGGCGGTGCAACAATGTCTTCGCAATCGGTCACACCACAACAACCACATTCGTGGGATTTGCGCCGGTTACTCCGATATCCGGATCCAATCGAAGTCCGTCGGCGCACAACCGCTCGCCAAGCCGAAAAAGCCTCGTGGTTGAGCCGCGAGTTTGTTTCGATCGCCTTGGGCCTTGCTGCCGTACTCGTGATAACGGTTTTCTTTCGGCATGAACCACTCGGCAACGTGACCACGGTCGGCTTTGTCTTTTTGCTCGCGATTCTGATCGGAGCTGCGTTCGGCGGTTTTCCGACGTCTCTCTCCATGTCGATAGCGGCTGCCCTTGCCTATGACTACTACTTCATCCCGCCGATCGATCAGTGGAACATTAACGATCCCCAAGACTGGGTCGCTCTCGGCGCCTTTGTGACCACGGCTGTGGTTGGCAGCATGCTGTCTGTCATTGCGCGACGCCAGACCGTAGCGGCGCGACACCAGCGGCAGGAGACTGAAGAGCTTTACGACCTTAGCCAGCGCATGCTGAGCGCCGGCGATTCTCGAGCGTTGTGCCAGGGGATACCGCAGGATATCGTCGATACGTTCGGAGTGAAAGCCGCGTCGCTCTTGCTCGCTGAGGGACAAATTGTGTCGTATTCCCTGGGCGGGTCGCACAATTTTGACGCAAGCGATTTGAAAACGAGTCTGGAAGCAAGGGACGTTTTGGTCGACTCCGCCAAAGGTATTTCTTATGTTCCTCTGCGGCTCGGACTCCGTGTGATTGGGAGCATTGCAGTTGCTGACGTTTCTTTGTCGCACGCGACGTTGGAATCGCTCGGTCCGCTGATCACGATTGCGATCGAGCGAGCGCGTGCGATCGAGCAGGTAGGTAAGTTCGAGGCTCTGCGCGAAAGCGAGCGTTTGAAAACGGCCCTGCTCGATGCCATCACACATGAATTTCGCACGCCTTTGACGGCTATGAAGATTTCTGTCACGGGTATGCTCTCGGATATAGATTTCGATCGCGAGCAATGCCGCGATTTGCTGGCCATGATCGACGAGGGGTGCGATCGCATCGATCATCTGGTTGACGAGGTAACGCAGATGTCGCGGATTGAATCCGGCAACGTGAAACTGGATCTGGCCCCGCATTGCGTCGGTG
>Ga0206828_1099_pt1 | contig 13341 bp, 10 predicted proteins | sample Alteio_BWOrgCont_78_FD_152858 | JGI IMG/M metagenome (GOLD analysis project Ga0206828, IMG submission 152858) | Enriched cells from forest soil in Barre Woods Harvard Forest LTER site, Petersham, Massachusetts, United States -... | ecosystem: Environmental > Terrestrial > Soil > Temperate forest >... | reverse complement strand
GGGATGCCTTTAAGTCTCTTTTAAAAAATGGCAGCTATTTCAAAAATTGATGGCAGGCTTCCACGACCCTTTTGAGGGCCAGATTCAGGGGACCGGGTAAAAGGGCGCCGGCGGCGTAGGCATGGCCGCCCCCGCCGAAAAGTTTGGCGATATTGGCCACATTGACCTTGGACCGGGAACGCAGGGACAACTTGATGCGTCCATCCAATCGCTCCCTCAGGAACACCGCGATCTTGACCGTGTTGATCTTACGGACAAAATTAATAAGATTTTCCGTGTCATCATCCGTGGCGCCCGACTTCTTGAAATCCGTCCGGTTCAAGGTCATGGTGCCGATGGCGCCCTTGTCATAAATTCGGACATTCCCTAAAGACCTCCGGGTCAGGTCCATCGCCTCTTTGCTGACACCGGCGAAAATCTGGTCGCAGACTTTTTGGGAATCGGCGCCCGCTTCCACCAATTCGGCGGCCAGCCGCAGGACCTGGGGGGTGGTGTTTTTGTAACGGAACCCTCCTGTATCGGTGACCAGCGAGGTATAAACGCTTTCAGCGATCGGGGCGTCCATGGGAATCTTTAAAGCCCGGATCAAATGATAGACGACCTCGCCGGTGGCGGCGGCTTCGGGGATGACCAGGTTATAATCACCGTAAAGATTGTTGGAATAATGATGATCAATGTTGACGAGGGTTTTAAACTCATCCCTCCGGACCCCTTCCCGGATCCGGGTAAAATCCCCCGCGTCCATGACAAAACACACCTGGTGAAAAGGAATGTGGTCCGATTTTTGGTAGGCCTTTTGAAAGGCCAAATATTCGAACTTGTGGGGAAGGACGTCATGATTGACGACTTTGACCCGCTTGCCCATTTTCCGAAGGGCGAGATAGAGGGCCGATTGGGCTCCCAATCCGTCTCCGTCCGGATTTTCATGGGTCGTGATCAGGAAGTCATTGTGAGCACGGATAAGCTTCACGATCTTTTGAATCGCCAGCCGGTGCCCCGGTTTCAGGACGGAAGAACTAGGATTCTTTTTCATCGTTCGTTTTTTCTTCTTTTTTCAAAGAATTTAAAAGGGTTTTAATTTTGATGGAATGATCCAGCGAGGCGTCGAGGAAAAATTGGATGTCCGGCGTGTATCTTAAGACTATTTTTCGGCCCAATTCGCTCCGAATATAACCCTTGGCGTGCTTCAAACCCTCTAAAGATTCTTTCCGGGTCGCTTCATCGCCCAGCACGGATACGAAAATTTTGGCGTACCGCAGATCGTCCGTGGTCTCCACCGAGGTGACGGTCACGAAATGAACCCGGGGATCCTTGATCTCCTGTTGAATCATCAGGCTGACTTCCCGCTTAATGGCTTCCGAAACCCGGTCCGCCCTTTTGAAACCCATTCAACCGCCTCCGCGACAAGTTCAACCCTGAGGAGAAATCGGCCGTCAAGCCCTTTCCCCTGATTAATCCAGCTTCTGCGCCACCGCTTCCAGGATGTAAGCCTCAATCTGGTCGCCGACCTGGACGTCGTCAAACCCCTCGATGCCGATCCCGCACTCAAAACTATTGTTGACCTCTTTAACGTCATCCTTGAAACGCCGGAGCGAGGAAAGCGCCCCCTCGTGCACCAGCTCCTCATTACGGAAAACTTTCACTTTTGCGCTGCGGAGAATTTTGCCCGATTGCACCATACAGCCGGCAATGCTTCCCTTGGGGGTTTTGAAAATCTGCCGCACTTCCGCCCGCCCAATGGTCACCTGACGATAGGTCGGTTCCAGCAGACCTTCCATGGCCTTACGCACATCCTCGACCGCGTCATAGATGATCTTGTACATGCGCACGTCCACATCTTCTTTTTCAGCGGTGGCCTTCGCCGTTCCATCCACCTTGACGTTAAAGCCCACCACGATGGCGTTGGAAGCGGAAGCCAAAAGAATGTCCGAATTGACGATATTCCCAGTCGAGCTATGAATGACTTTCAGGATCACTTTTTCAGTGCTGAGCTTCTCCAGCGATTGGGTAAGCGCTTCGACCGAGCCCTGCACGTCGCCCTTCACCACGACCTTGAGTTCCTTGATTTGGCCTTCTTTGATTTGCTCAAAAAGATTATCCAAAGTGATGTGCTTCATCGCCCCCACCAGCCGGTTGTCTTTGAGGGCCTCGGAGCGGCGGGAAGAAATTTCACGGGCGACTTTAGGGTCCGACACCACATAAAAAACATCCCCGGCTTGGGGAACATCGGTCAATCCTAAGATTTCCACCGGTGTGGCGGGGCCCGCGCTCTTCAGCGCCTTGCCCAAGTCGTCATGCATGGCCTTGATACGCCCATAAGTGCTTCCAGCCAAAACGTTATCGCCGACTTTCAGGGTTCCTTTTTCGACCAGCAAGGTGGCCACCGAACCCCGGCCTTTGTCGAGCCGGGCTTCCAATACCACGCCCTTGGCGATACGGTTGGGGTTGGCTTTCAATTCGAGAACTTCCGACTGAAGAAGGATCATTTCCAAAAGCTTATCCAGGTTCATGCGTTTTTTCGCCGAGACTTCCACGAAAATGGTCGTGCCGCCCCAGTCTTCAGGTTGAAGTCCGCGCTCGGCCAATTGGGATTTCACCCGGTCCGGGTTGGCTTCGGGTTTATCGATCTTGTTAATGGCCACCACAATGGGAACCTTGGCTTCTTTCGCATGGTCAATGGCCTCAATGGTTTGGGGCATGACGCCGTCATCGGCGGCGACCACCAATACAACCAAGTCCGTGGCTTTGGCGCCGCGGGCTCTCATCATGGTGAAAGCCTCATGACCGGGAGTATCGAGGAAAGTAATAGACCCCTTGTCATGTTGAACCTGGTAAGCGCCGATATGCTGGGTAATGCCGCCCGCTTCGCCTTCGGCCACTTTGGTGGAACGAATAGCGTCAAGAAGCAGGGTTTTTCCATGATCCACGTGGCCCATAATGGTCACCACAGGAGAACGGGGTACTAAGTCTTTTGGATCATCGGGCAGGTCCTGGAACATCTCCGCGCCATAGAGAGGCACCACTTCCACTTCGGCGTCATGGGCCATGGCGAGGGTTTCCACCACGGTCATATCCATTTTCTGGTTGATGGTGGCGAGAATTTTCAAATCCATCAGTTCTTTGATCAGGACTCCGGCCTTCACATCCAGCTTTTGGGCCAATTCGGCGACCGTAATTCCCTCGGTCACTTTAATTTTGGTTAACACTTTCGGCGTCGCGATGGCTTCCCCGGTGACCGGGTCGACCGTCGGAGCGGGTGCTTCTTCCACCACAGCTTTAGCGGCCGCGGTGGGTCTCAAAGTGGGTCGGCCCGCGGCCAACCCGTGCCCGCCGGTCTTGACCGGAGGCGGTTTATAGGATCCAGCGGCCTTCCGAGGAGCCATGGCCGGCTTGGGCGCGTTGGGACGGGGAGCGTGGGTACCCGCCGGATGGCGGTTGGGGCCCGTCGGGGCAGGAGGCCGGGTAATCGTTCGGGTCGACGCCGGTGTGGAAGTGGGGTAAGTGGCTGTCGGCGTCCGGGCCGGAGCGGCCGTTTTGGGCGCGGGAGCCGGCGCGATGGAGGGAGATGGCGGTACATGGGCCACTTCCACCACCAAACCCAAGTCTCGGCGCACGTCAGCCTGGACCTTTTCGTCCACGACCGTCAATTGGCTGGGGATGTTAAACCCTAATTTTTTCGTCCGTTCCAGCACTTCTTTGCTGGTCAACCCTAGTTCTTTAGCGAATTCAAAAAGCCGTTTGCTCATAAGCGGTCGTTAGACCTCCCCTTCAGGTGTATCGGTCTTTAGCGCGTCTTCGGAAGAAACCACTTCCGGAGTCGGGGGGATGATCGGAGCCCCGCTCTCATCTTTGGTTAACTCAATGGGTGTCGATTCGCCTTGAACCGCCCCCTCGTTAATTTCGTCCGGCGGGGCCACCTTACGGTCTTCGTCCGTCGGAACCTGGTCGGCTTCGGGCACTTCCTGGGAAATTTCCATGAAATGCGCGTCCATCCGGGCCCGTTCTTCCTGGGCGTACTGTTCTTCGCTCTTGATGTCGATTTTGATGCCGGTCAGCCTCGCGGCCAACCGGGCGTTTTGGCCCTTCTTGCCGATGGCCAGGGACAGCTGGTCGTTGGGCACAATGACTTCCGCCGAGGGGGAGTCGTTGTGAAAAATGATCCGTGAAATCTTGGCCGGCGACAGTGAGTTGGAAAGATAGTTATTCGGCTCCTCATCCCAGCGGACAATGTCCACTTTTTCGCCGCGGATTTCATCCACGATATTCTGAACCCGGATTCCCTTGACGCCCACGCAGGCGCCGACCGCGTCAATGCGGTCATCCCCCATGGACCTCACCGAAATCTTCGTGCGGGCGCCGGCCTCCCGGGCCACGCTCTCAATCTTCACCACGCCCTCGTAAATTTCCGGAACTTCCAACTCGAACATCTTGCGGACCAGGTTTGGATGGGCCCGGCTGACGATGATCGCGGGACCCTTGACGGTCTTGCGCACTTCCAGCACCAAAAATTTCATGCGCTCGCCCGTGGCGTAGCGTTCGCGGGGCACCTGTTCCTTGGGCGGCATCAGGGCTTCCGCGTCGCCCAGGGAGATGATGACATTGCGTCCCTCGTAGCGCAGCACATTACCCGTGATGAGGTCGCCTTCTTTTTCCTTGAACTGGTCATAGACGCTTTGGCGTTCCGCGTCCTGGACCCGTTGGACAATGACCTGCTTCGCGGTCTGGGCGGCGATGCGGCCGAATTGCTCGTTAGGAATGCGGATCTTGATGACTTCGTCCAGCTCCGCGTCGCTGCGGTGCTTGCGGGCTTCGGGCAGGGTGATCTGGGTTCCCGGATCGGTAATCGTCTCTACCACTTCTTTCAAATAGAAAGCGCGGAATTCGGTATTAATCTCGTCAAATTCCACTTCCACTTCCTGGCCCACGCCGAAAATTTTCTTGGCCGCGGAAGACAGAGCCGCTTGGATCGCCTCGACTAGTTTCTTCTTGTCGATACGCTTGGTATGTTCGATTTGGCTCATCACTAAGGCTAATTCGTTGCCCATAACCCGCACCTCTTAAAAACCGCTTATTTAAACTCCACCACTAACCGCGCCGTTTTAACCAACCCGAAAGGCAGCCGTAACCGCTTGCCGCCCTCCACTAAAAGCTCCACCTGATCGCCCTGGACTTCCACCATCCGGCCCCGGAAGCTGGTCTGCCCTTCCACCGGTTCCTGGGTCACGAAATGGGCCAAACTCCCTTTGAATCTCAGACAATCGTCCAGGTTTCTCAAGGGCCGGTCCAACCCCGGCGACGATACTTCCAGCAAATAAGGCGCCTGGATCAAATCCAGTTCATCGAGCCGCTTTTCCAGGTCCCGGCTCGTCTGGGTGCAGTCGTCCAGCGTCACCGCTCCGCTCTTCTTGTCCAAAACCACCGTTAAAATCAGCTTTTTTCCCTGGGGCCGGACCGTAAAATCAAAAAGCTCCAGAAAATTATCTTTTACCACCGCTTCAGCGATCTCCCGTAATTGGAAGAGGCCAGCCTGGTCTGAAGGTTTCATTTCAAACCTCAAAAACCCTATAAGGGTTGATGTCCACGCCCCTGAATTTGGGGTAAAAAAAAAGCGGGCCGGAAGGGCCCACTTTTTGGGAAAGCCTTAAATGTGCAGGAATGTTTTAGCAAAAAGGCGGGGGGAAGGCAAGGGCAAAGCCCGAAAAGGCCTTTAACCATTGGGCTTTATCAACCAATTCACTACTTTATATGGTGTTCAAAAACATTTTACGGCTCAACCCTCTTCACCACCAAGGCACCAAGACTCCAAGGAAGTCATTGTTTCTGAAGGAAATTTTTGTTTCGAGTTTTCTTGGTGCCATGGCGTCTTGGTGGTGAAATCTTTTCGTCTATATTTTAAAACAACGAAACCTGTTTGGAATCCGGCAGGTCGCCCATACAGCCGTGGCCCTTGAGGATTTCAATCACGTTCTTATTGATGCCGCAGCGTTCCACCAAATCTTCCACCGAGCTAAAGGACCCCTTGGGGCGTTCATCGACAATGGCTTGGGCGGCGGTCTCCCCCAAACCGGGTAATCCGATCAAGGGCGGGCGGAGGCATTCCACCCCGTCGGCCTTCTCGATTTTGAATTGGTGGCTGTCGGACTGGTAGAGATCCACGGGCAAGAACTTAAATCCCCGGGCGTACATTTCCGCCGCTACTTCCAGCACCGCGGCCTCATCCAATTCCTTGTTAGTGGGTTTTTCCATGGCCTTCACATTCTTGATATGTTCCTTCACCTTGCCCAATCCCCCGCAGGCCACCGTCGCGTCAAAGCCCGAGGACTTGTTGGTGAAATAATCGGCGTAAAAGGCCAGCGGATAATGCGCCTTAAAATAAGCGATACGGAAACTCATGATGCAATAGGCCACCGCGTGGGCCTTCGGGAAAATGTATTTGATCTTGCGGCAGCTTTCCACGTACCAGGACGGGATCTTGGCGGCGCTCAGGGCCTTCTCAAATTCCGGGGTCAGGCCCTTCCCCTTCCGCACCGACTCCATAATTTTGAAGGACAGCGCCTCGTCCATTTTCTGCGCGACCAGGTCGTTCAACATATCGTCCCGGGTGGAGATGACGGTCGAAAGGGTCGCCGTTCCTTTTTTGATCAGTTCCTGCGCGTTGCCCAGCCACACATCGGTGCCGTGGGCCAAGCCGGAAAGTCGGGCCAAATGCTCAAACTTGGTGGGCCGGGTATCTTTCAACATGTCCATGGCGAAGGAAGTTCCGAATTCAGGAATGCCCAGGCTTCCCAACTCCAGGTTCAGTTTTTCCTTCAGCCCCAGCGCGTCGGGGCTGGAAAAAAGACTCATGGTCTTCGGGTCATTCAAGGGGATATGGATAGGATTCACCCCGGTCATCATTTCCAACCGCTTCAAGCTGGTCGGATTGTCATGACCCAGGATGTCCAGCTTGACCAGGCAGTCATGCATGCTGTCGTAATCAAAATGCGTGGTGATGACGTCGCCGTCTTTGTTATCCGCCGGATACTGGACCGGGCAGACGTCGGTAATGTCCATGTGTTTGGGCAGGATGACGATGCCGCCCGGATGCTGGCCCGTGGTTTTGGAAACGCCCGAACAGCCCTTCACCAGCCGGTTGAGCTCCGCGTTGCGGGTTTTGCGGCCCACCTGCTCCACGAACTTTTTCACGAAGCCGAAGGCGATCTTGTCCTTCACCGCCGAGATGGTTCCCGCGCGGAAACAATGGTCCTTGCCGAACAACTCTTCCACATACTTGTGCGCCACATGCTGGTATTCGCCGGAAAAGTTCAGGTCGATATCCGGCATCTTGTCGCCCTTGAATCCCATGAAGACTTCAAACGCGATGCTGAATCCGTCGCGGATGGTCGGCGTTCCGCACTTCGGGCATTTCTTTTCGGGCATATCGACCCCGGCGGAAGAAACGGGTTTCTCGGGGAACTCATGAAAATGCCCCTCCGGACAGCGCCAATGGGGCGGCAGAGGGTTGACCTCGGTGATGCCGCAAAGATAGGCCACGAAGGAGCTTCCCACGCTTCCCCGGCTTCCCACCAGATAGCCGTCGGCGATGGATTTTTTAACCAGCTTCATGGCGATCACATAAAGGGTCGAGAATTTGTTGTTGATGATGGCGTTGAGCTCTTTTTGAAGGCGTTTTTCCATGAAATCCGGCAGGCTGTCGCCATACAACAGCTTGGCCTGGGTCGTCGCGGTTTCCCTCAGCAAGTCATCGGCGCCTTCCCAGCTGGGGCTTAGAGTTTCGGTCGGAAGCGGTTCGACCTCTTCCACCATGTCGGCCACCTTCTGGGGATTGGTCACCACCAGCTCATGGACAATCGCGGGGTCGAAATAGTCGAAGTCTTTTTTCAGTTCATCAGTGGTTTTGAAATAAAGCGGCGCCTGGCGTTCCACCCCATAGCCCATGCCAGCATGAATGATCCGGCGGTAAACCTCGTCCTGGGGTTCCAAAAAGTGCGAATCCCCCGTGGCTAAAACCATTTTCCCCATCTTCTTGCCCAGGTCGTAAAGTTGTTTGGTCAAACCCTGCAGTTCTTCCATGTTCTTCACCGCGCCATCCATGATCATGAACTCGTTGTTGGCGCAGGGCTGGATTTCCACGTAATCATAAAAAGCCGCCACTTCTTCCAGCGGTTTGTCTTTATTCAGTAAATGCTGCCAGATTTCTCCCTGCTCGCAAGCCGAACCGATGATAAGCCCTTCCCGGTGCTCTTCCAGAAGCGCCTTGGGAATCAGCGGCCGCTTGTAGAAATATTTCATGTGGCTTTCGGAGACTAACTGGTAAAGGTTCTTCAGCCCCACCTTGTTCTTGACCAGGATGATGATGTGGTAGATGGGCATGCCCTTTTCACGCTTGAACTCGTCCACCAGGTAGCCCTCGATGCCGAGGATCAGCTTGATGCCGTGCTTTTTGGCGGCGGCCCGGGCTTCGGGATAGGCCTGCACCACGCCGTGGTCGGTGATGGCGATGGCCTTGTGGCCCCACTTGGCCGCCCGCTCAATCAGGCGGTCGATTTTGGAAAGGCCATCCATCCGGCTCATTTGGGTGTGGCAGTGAAGCTCCACCCTTTTTTCCGCGGCCATGTCCATGCGCGACTCCGGCGGCGGGATTTTCATGATGTCGCGGGCGCTCAAAACCAAATCATCGGCGGCGTATTTGTTGAACCGCAGGTCGCCCCGCACCTTGATCCAATCCCGTTCCTTCAGGTTGCCCTTGAACTTGCCGTCGTTCTCGTGGAAAAAACTGACTTCCATGGAATCGGTGTAATCGGTGATGGTCATCTTCACCAGATGGCGGCCCGCGCGGGTTTGGAAGGCTTCATAAAGGATGATCTCGCCCTCGGCCACAAAATTGTTTTGCTCGTCCTGCATGGTCATCGGCTGGGGATCGGCGGCGATGGCCCGGCCCAAAATACAAATCGGTTCAGTAACTGGGGCGGGGCCTTTGGGTTTTTCCGCGGCGGCTTCGATCATCTCCGGCGTGATTTCAGGCCGCAGGGATTCTTTCACCTCCACCGACGCCTGAACCACCGCCCCGCAGCGGGCTTTTAAAACCTCGGCCAACAGCTTGGGGCATTGCTTGCGTTCCATCTGCTGGCGGGCCAACTCGTGCGGAACCTGAAAAACCAAAACCGAATCTTGGATATCAAAATGCGAATGGGCGAACCAGCCCTCGGCAATGTCGCCTTCCTCAATCAACGCGGCGATAAAAGCGCTTTGGTGCAGGGCCAGGTAATCGGCCGCCGAAACCGCCGTGCCTTCGTAATGAATGTCGAGAATGACTTTGGAAACCCCGGGCAGGCTGGCCTTCAGCCCTTCGGCCAGGCTGGCATAGCAATCCTGGGTGACCGGCGCGGCCATTTGAAGTTTCAGCCACACTAATTGCCGCTCGGGATAGACCTGGACGCTGAGGAGTTCGGACTGGTAAAGACGCTCTTGTTCATGGCATTGCAGGGGGATTTGCTGGAGAAACTGGTAGAACTCGGAGGTGGAAGTTTCAGTTTCCGGAGTTGACTGGGTGCCGATCGGCGTCATTTTTCCTCCGTCAATTGTCTTGTCAAAGTCGTGGTGGGGTTGTGTTTCGAACTATACAACTTGTGGTAGAGAAGTCAAGAATTTTGGAGAGGATTTTAGGAAATTAAACTCAAAAATAATTTCTTTCTCCGAAGAAGATTTGTTTGACTTCGTCGGCTAGGAAACTATTTATTTTTTTATAAACTCAATCTTTCGGACATCACCAGTGTTTAAATACACTCCTCCCCCATTAACTTCATAACTCTAATTTAAACTTTTAATTTTATCAGGTATCCCGATTTCATTATGAACTTTGGTTATGTCTATATATTCATGTTTTTTTGCCGCATTAATTCTAAAAAAATCATTAAGACTTTCGGCCAAATGCCAAGGATGGTTAGTACTACTAAACACGGAAAATATCCTCCTAGCCATTTCAACTGTTATAGGATAATCCGTTAAATATTTAATTACTAAATCTCTCGAATTGTTTGCCCAATCAAAATATGGCATTTTTTCCAACGCTATTTTTTCGAGACTTTTATAAAAACCTTTTTCAATTAAAATTAAATCATCAACAGCATTTGGCAATTCCGTAATGCCTTTTCTTAAAACACATTCGAACATTTCTTCAATTTCTCCATCAGGCACCAAACCACTTCGCAACAAAGCAGCCATCAAAGCGAAATTATTTCCGTGCGATTTAACAAATAAAAATTCGTGCCAAACTCGTCTAACGCGATCAGGGTGCCCCGAAAGAAAACCACACTTATCCGAATATCCCCTAATAAATGAATAGATCAAACTATCATCCGCAATCAAAAGATTTTTGCACGATTCTTTTAATTGATTCGTACCGAATTGAAAACTAGCATTTATAAACTTCAGTTTATTTTCGCTGGTCGATCCAAGCATTTTTTCTGTTTGATTTCTGGAATCATCAAAAAATTTGAAAATTTCAGCCAAAAACGATTCCAAATCATTAGACGCTACGGCATGCGGCAGATCACGGATTATTGGTTCCAATGATTGATTAGGCGGAGTCAAGCTTGGATCAAAATAGTTAATTATCCTTTGCAATAAGGAGTTTCGATTCCCATTTACAACTAATTTATTAATATTTGATCTAATAAACGAATAAAGTGCTTCAACGTAAGCTGATGTAATTTGGTTATCCTTTGAGTGGGCACAATCGTTTCTTCGGTTTTTCCAAAACTCAATTTGTTTACGTAAATTTTCTGAGATCGAAAATATTTCGGAAGGAGTTTTTTGTTGGGTAGCTTTAAAAACTTCCGAATCCCAAATTTCTTCAAAACGAATATCTTTTTGAATTTTCTCCCAATGTGTTTGGGTGAATCCCAACGGAACAGAAGCTGATAAGATGCGGTTTCTTAAAACCGTTACTAATCCCAGATAACCAAAAAGCAATCCAGCTTTAAAAGCTCCTGCTTTATAACAAATAAAAGATTCTTCAAAACTAGACATTGCTTCTAATGAAAATTTTTGAACTTTTATCCAGTCTTTAAATTCATCCAAAGCTTTTTCCCTTTGTCAAAAACGATTTAGGCTTAATATCCTGCTTATATGTGACAGCAACTTAACGGACACTCAGAGGCTAATCCTAAAAGTAAAACCTTGTTAGAACATTTTTCTTCTTTATTCTCACGATTCTCACTCCTCCTCCAAAAAACTCCCCGGAATCATGGTCGGCCAGCACAAAATCTACCAGTTCCTGCATGTCATAGAGCCTTATTTCATTATCGACGGCGGTTTCCGCCATTTTCTGGCCAGTTCCAAACCTTTCGATTCTTTTTCTAATGTTTAATTAATAAAAAATGGATGAGAAGAAAAAATAAAATCAAACTCAAAAGAACCGCGATGGCGCGGGTCCATTTCAGTAAAGAATCGACCTGACCTTGCAAAAGAACAATTCGGGCGGCCATATCCCGCAAGACATCCCCGTCTTTTTTCTTTTGATAGGTTTTATAAAATTCCATCCCTAAACCCGTTAACGTGCTGATCGCGACAGTGATGGGTCCCATAGCGGCTCCTTTGACTTGGCTGTATCCAACAACCCCTTCAATGTAACCCGGCCATGGAGTACTTCCTATCCCTGGAAGAAGTTAGGCCTCCTCCACAAAAAAATCCCCGGGATCATCCCTGGCGCCGCAAAATCCACCAGTTTCTCAAAATCAAAATATTCCAGTTTACATTTGAGGGTGGCCGAGTGATCAAACCTTTTGCTAAACCGAAGCCGGAAAGAACTTCCCGGACTCCCCGATCAGGTTTTCCAACCCGGTCCATTGGATATCCGCCGCGCCCACCCGCGCCCGATAAGGGCTTTTAAGGCCCGGAACCACCACCCGCAGAAGGGCCTTCGGGTAAGCGCGTTGGAAAGCCTGAAGGCCTTCCAATCGGCGGTCCTTATCCGAATTTTTGCACTCCACCGCCAGAAGCCTCCCGCCGCCGCGGCCCGCCAGTACAAAATCGACTTCATGCCCGGCCTTATCCCTCCAATAAAGGATGCGCTTGGTCTGGAAACGGGCCTGTAATTCATTCAGCACGTAATGCTCCCAAAGAAGCCCCCAATCCTCGTCCCGGAGTTCCTTCCATCCCCGGTAATAGGCGACAAACCCCGTGTCAAACCCGTACACCTTGGGCGCCGACACGATTTCGGTTTTTCGGCGGGTGGTGAAAGGCCGCACCACCGAGGCCACATGGGTGGCTTCCATGGCCGCGAGGTAATGGTTGATGGTCCCCCGGCTGACTTCGCAGGGACGGGCAAAGGAATTAGCCTCGAAGATTCCGCCGCTTTGGGCGAGGATCAGTTCGAAAAATTTTTGGAAGGAGTCCTTCCGGCTCAAGCGGAACAATTCCAGAATGTCCTTGGACCAGTAAGAGTCCAGCCAATCCTGGTATTCCCGCTCCTGGTTCGACCGGGAAATGAAAAAAGGAGGCAGTCCTCCCTTCTCCAGCCGGTGGTGGAGAAGGGGCGAACGAAAATCCTCCAAATCCCGGGAGATCATGGGCGTCAACCAAAGAACCACCCGGCGGCCCGCCAGGGTATCGCGGAACTTGCGGGCCGCGCCCAGGGTGGAGGAACCCGTAGCCAGGACGCGGACGGTCGGATAATGATCCGCGGCGATTTTCAGGAGCTCGGAAGGATTGGGAAGGCGGTGGATTTCATCCAGCACTACCCTTTTTCCTTCGAGTCCCTCCAAGAAACTTTCCGGATCCTCCATCCGTCTGCGGACATGGGGCAGTTCGCAATCAAAATATTCTATTCCGCCCAAGCTTTGGGCCAGCACGGTTTTTCCCGAACGGCGGACGCCCGAAAGCCAGATAACGTTCTTTCGTTTCCAAGCTGTCTCGATAATCTTTAACCAGTATTGTCGCTTGACCATAGAATTTCAGGATAACCGCTGGTCATACCAAACGTCAATGTAATAACGTTTGGTATAGACCCGCCAATAGGCCGGGTCAAAAAACCGGGTTCAAGGCGATCACAGGAATCCCTCACGCCTCTTTCACAAAAAAATCCTCGGGGTCATTCCCGGCCAGAACAAAACTCACCACTTGGCCCAATTCGTTATATTCCACTTTGTATTCAATGGCGATCTCGATCGTTTTCTTAACCAACTTCTTCACTTTCTCCGGGTCGGGATCGGCCTTTTCCAAACGAATCAGCTGGCGGGCTAACATTTGCGTAAACCCGTATTCATTGGGATCGGCCCAACCTTCCAAACAGCCGTACATGTTGTCCCAAATGACTTCTCTCGCTTCCTCATTTAAAAG
>Ga0206828_1091_pt1 | contig 13368 bp, 11 predicted proteins | sample Alteio_BWOrgCont_78_FD_152858 | JGI IMG/M metagenome (GOLD analysis project Ga0206828, IMG submission 152858) | Enriched cells from forest soil in Barre Woods Harvard Forest LTER site, Petersham, Massachusetts, United States -... | ecosystem: Environmental > Terrestrial > Soil > Temperate forest >... | reverse complement strand
GTTCCACGCGCACGGCCCGCAGTTCGCGGCGCGCCGCAGCCAATTCCCGCGGATTGGCCGTAGCGATGGCAAGCGATTCAAATTGCGGCGACTCGGATTTCGCGTGGTGGCGTTCCAAGACCACGCGCTCGTCGGCGGCGCCGGGGTAACCCACGCGAATCTTGATGAGGAATCGATCAAGCTGCGCTTCCGGCAATGGGTACGTGCCTTCGAATTCCAGCGGATTCTGCGTAGCGAACACGGTGAAGAAATCATCGAGCGTATGCGTGACGCCGTCCACCGTCACCTGGCGCTCTTCCATGCTCTCCAGAAGCGCGGCCTGAGTGCGCGGAGGCATGCGGTTGATTTCGTCGGTGAGCAGGAACTGCGTGAAGACAGGTCCGCGATGAAAGGCAAATTCGCTGGTCTTGAGCGAGAAGATGCTGGTGCCGAGAATGTCGGCGGGCATCATGTCCGGCGTGCCCTGAATGCGGCGAAAATCGAGGGCGAGAAAACGGGCGAGCGTTTTGACGGTCATCGTTTTGGCGACCCCGGGAACACCTTCGACCAGCGCATGGCCGCCACAGAGAAAGGTGAGCAGGGCCTGATCAATCAGTTCGGTTTGGCCGGAGATGACTTTGCCCAACTGGGCTTTGCCTTCTTCGAAGATCAAGAGGACGGTGCGAACTGCGCTGTTGGTATCGACAATATCGCTCATGCGCTTTCCTGGTAGTGGTGTTTGCTCTGTTGCGGCTTCCGAATCAGCTCATGGAGCCTTGCAATGTGGTCGTCCAGGCTGCGGACGAGCGCGAGAGCCTCGGACGGCCTGGGTGCATCGTACTCCGCCTGCCCGGCAGCCTCGAGATCGCGGGCGAGGCCCGAAGTATCGTAGCCAAAGCGTGCGGCCACCGCGGTGGCGATGATAGCAGGGCTGGAACGCAGCGTCTCCGTGGGAAGTCCGCAGTCATGCCCTAAAAAACCATGGAGCCGCCGCCGCGCCGCGCCGATGGCTACATTCCCGGCTCCGGCCTTGGAGTAAAGCGCGCCCATAGATTCGACAAATTCGAGTGGCGATGCGCGCGGCGGCTGCACCAGAGCGCGCCGTGGGCCGCTGCCCCGGCCGAAGCTAAAGAGCAGCAGAGCCGCGAGACAGCAGCATTGGACGATGAGGCCGGTGACGGGCGTTCCCTTTGCGGCGGTCCATGGGCTATCCACCGCGCCATGGATGGTTTCGTCGAAGTAGATGGTGCGATCCAGGCCACCTGCGCTGGCAAGCAGCAAGCGCAAGTTGCCGTCGTGATGCAGGCCCTGGTTGGAGAGCGGTGTCGGCGAGGCCCACCAGATTACGGTGCCCTCACCAACCGGATAGGAGATGACCACCGCATCCGTGCCGCATTCCTGGGCGACGCGTACAGATGGATCGTCTCGATTCCAGCGAACCGGGGCGGCCATGGCGAGCTCGCCGGCGCGCGCTAGGGGCGAAGGCCCTTGCGGAACGGTATAACAAAGTTCGGTGGAGAGACGATCGGACGATGCGACTTTGGCATTCGGAAGCAGAAGCGAGGACGTCTCACCGGTGGCAACAATGCGGCCGCCGCGGTCCAAGAAATCCTCAAAGGGCTTCATGGCTTTGGAGAGCTGCATTTGCTTTTGATCGCCTCGCATCATGTATGCAAGTGAAGGCTCGGCCAAAATCAGCGTGGCATGCTCAGCGTCGACGGAGGCGAGTTCGGCCTCGGGGCGATCCCAGCGGACGGTGCGATACCCCAGCCGACCGAGCAGCAGCCATGCGGCCTTTGCGCCTGCGTGGCCGCTGTTCCAGGTGCTGGGAGTTTCGTCGCGGTCTTCGCGGCTAGGTGCGAGAATACCGGTAACCACGATGAGGAGCGCAATTACGCCGGTAAAACTGATCAGGAATTTCCACTCCCCGGCGAGTTTCTTCATGGGCGCCTCAGTTGGCGATGAAGATCCAGCGCCTGTTCGTAGTCAGGCTGCAGTGCGGGACGAATGCCGTACCAGATCGTTTCAAACGAGAGCGTCTGGCGGCGCAGGATGGGCGCGAGCGATGAGTCGGGATCGAGCAGGCGCAGGTATTCGCGCGGGGTGCGCGCGCGATCAGGTTGCCACAGGCGGCGTCCTTCCAGCATGGCAATGCTTGCCCAGTATAGGCAGTGGATGGCATCACGGAACTCGCCGTGCGCGGCACGGTCTTCAGCCTCGCGCAGCCAGTTCAGGACCCGCTCGTCCGCCTGTTCGATCTGCCGGTCGGCTTCGATAAGCAGGCGCTGGCGCTGGCGGCTGATGTTGCGAAATTCCCATGCCAGGAACAGCGCTAGCGCAGCCGAGATCAGCCCCCATTCGATCAGGGGACCGAGCAAGGGAGAGCGCGCGCCAAACGCCGAAACGTGGCTGAGAAGCCGGTCCACCCACTCGTAGACAGCCGTGAGCAGCTTCTGTGAGAGTGAAACTTCCCGTGATGTTTGAAACTCACGCTGCGCGAGGATGGCATCCGCCTGGTTGCGGGCCAAGTCGAACGCTGCAGGCGAGGCAGCCTTATTAGCGTCAGCAAGATCGCTGTCGAGATGGGCGGACGCGCTGCGCATCAACTTTGCACGATCAGCGTCGGGAAGGGCCTTTGCGGAATCGAGTGCGCGGCTGAACCAATCGTAGTGGACGTCGAACGACCCGGCGTTGCCTAACGAGATGCTTTCGTCCGGCCCGATCTGGCCCGCGTCGCAGGCTGACGCCTTTGCAGAACAGGCTGCGACCAGCGTCTGCAGATTGCGCAAATGAGTCGCATAACTGTCCGACGAGGTCGCCCGCAGGCCAGAACGGGTTGTGGTCTCTGCCGCAGAGATCCTGCAAACAAAGATCAGCAGGAGGAGGCCGGAAGCAGCCAAGGTACACGTTGTGCGCCAGTCCCGAATTAACTCGGCTCTGGTGATGCGGGTCCCTCCGTAGCGGGGGCTGGATTCACGCCATTCGAGCGCAGCATAAGGAATTCAATGTCGAATCCTTCGCGGCGCACCCGCTCATCAAAATAAAAAAGACACAACGCGATGGCGGCTACCGGCCCCGTCACCAGTTGGCTGAGAAACGATGCGGCGAGCGTGCCCATCTGGAGGATGTAGCGTTCGGCTCCCTGCGCCCGCACAGCAATCATATTCAAAGGCGAGATCACGACCACGGCAACTGTGCTGATAGCGACTATAAGCAGCCAAAGGAGAAAAATGCGGACTTTGCGCTCGGTCAGCAGGGCCATGCTGCGACGAACTGCGGCGTTGGGTCCGAGCGATTCGATGACCGACGCGGGAATGGCCAGTGCTACACGCAGCGCCGCATAGACAGCATAGATAGAGGCCAAGCCGCCAACGCCGAACAGGACAAAGCCCACGATAGCGACAACCCCGAGATCGCGTCCGCCGTTTCGAATACCGGGAATAAGAAAAATGCCAAAGGCGCAGCCAATCGCGATTGCTGGGAGCCAGAAAATGCTCCAATATTGCCGCAGAACAACGAGGATGTAACGGAACCAGTGCGCTGTTGCGGACTTCCATGCGGTACTAAGCACAGCGGGGTTACCGAGATAGATTTCAGATACTGCCCAAGTAGTTGCGGCCTGAGTGATGCCATAGAACGCAAAGGAAATCAGACCCGCGACGATCGAAGTAATGCCAGAAGCCCAGAGATGTGTGGTGACTGCTACGCTCTGTCCGCTCTTGAAGACCTTCTCCCCCTGCATCGTAAATATCTGGACAACGCCGGCTACTAAGCTCACCGTCGCCGGAAGCGCGGCCAGGCTGGCAAAAAGCGCAAAGCGGGATCGGTAAAGTTGAAAAGTCCGGTCGAGAACCTCCCCTGTGGATAGAGGCCTAAGATCGTAACGAGTGCCGGTCTGCGCGAGGGTCTCCGTCGTTGCCCAACTTTGCCCGTTCGCCATACAGTTGTCTCCGAGTGTTCGTCATCGTAGCACAGAGGAAAACAGAATGAAACGGCCCTGTGACTAGCGCGGTTATGCACTCGTGATCGACTCTCGGATTAGCCATACCCATCGTCAAGAAACGATTGGCACTCTGCCGGAAACGCTCTCGCCCAGCAAATCATTACCAGTGACCGTAGCTATCACGGAAGTCCCTCGTTGGTCGTTCTGCGTGGATGCTGTGGCACGCGGCCCAAGGTGCGTGCGAAGACGGAGTTGCTTGGCAAATCATGAATTAAGCCCTGAAGTGCGCTAGTACTGCAGTCGAATTCGTAGCAGTCAAAGCTGGAATGCGCCCCTAAAATGAGACAACCAGGATGTCGACACTTTTCATTGATTGGGGAGGGTCGATGGGGAATCCGCAGCGGTATTCGAAGGAATTTCAAGAGCGGGCGGTGCGGCGCATGAAGCTGGGCGAGAACGTGACCCAAAACCCAAAAACTAAGCCGTTTTGAAGTTGAGAGATTGCGGCCTCCGTGGTTCTCTGAAGAGGGAGAGGAGAGCCGGGATATGGCAAGGAAGGGTCATACGGAAGAGGAGATCTTGCGGGTGCTGCGTGAGGCAGAGTCGGGCGAGACGGTTGTCGCAGTCTGCCGCAAGCACGGCATCAGCCAGCAGAGCTTTTACCTTTGGAAGAAGAAGTATGCGGGCCTGGGCCTGAACGAGCTGCGAGAGTTGCGGCAGCTTCGGGAAGAGAACAACAAGTTGAAGCGTCTGGTGGCGGACCTTAGTCTCGATCGCCACATCCTTCAGGAGATCGTCGCAAAAAAGCTCTGAAGCCTCGCATGCGTCGCGAGCTGGCGGAGTGGGCGCAGCAAGCCCATGGTTTGAGCCAGCGGTGCGCGGCGGGGCTGATTCCAGTCAACCGGGCGACTCTTCGTTACGAACATCATCGTGATCCCCAGGATGCATTGCGTGTGCGGCTGCGGGAATTGGCCGGCAGTCGGGTGCGGTATGGATATCGAAGGCTGACGGTGATGCTAAAGCGCGAGGGTTGGGAAGTGAACGCCAAGCGCATCTATCGTCTCTACACCGAAGAAGGATTAATCGTGCGAACCAAGCGACGCAAGGAACGGGCTCAGCGGCAGCGCATCGCCCAAGGGCCTGCATCGCAACCTAATCAGCGTTGGAGCATGGATTTCGTTGCTCAACGACTCTCTGACGGTCGGTGGATCCGTGTACTGACCGTCGTCGATCAGTACACACGCGAGTGCCTGACGCTTCATGCCGACACAGCCCTGAGCGGAGAGAAGGTCGCAGCCGCACTGGATAGGATCGTCGCCGGCCGCAGTGTACCGAAGTCGATCACCGTGGACAACGGAACTGAATTCGCAAGTAAAGCAATGGACCACTGGGCCTACAGCAACGGAGTGCATCTGGACTTCATCCGGCCAGGACGGCCAGTCGAGAACGGCTACATCGAGAGCTTCAACGGGAGATTACGCGACGAGTGCCTGAACGTGGAGGTGTTCTTCAGCGTGGCCGACGCCCGGCGCAAGTTAGCTCTCTGGTTGCACGACTACAACCACCACCGGCCTCACTCTGCACTGGCAGACCGCACGCCGGCTGAATTTGCAGCAGTATGCAGCGATGGAAAAGACGGCGATAAAGCCGCCTTGGAAAACGCTCCGCGTTTACCACTTTCCCATCGCACGGCTGCTGCTGGCATGACTCTGACAGCCCCGATCTCAAGCCCCTTGCTTGAGGTCATCACTTGAGTTACATTAACCGCAATCGTGCCCGCCAAACGGGCACAAACCAAACCACGCAGGCCGAAATTTCCAATCTCGCGCGGCACAGTTTTCCGGGGCGGGTCATCCACCGAGAATCTCCAGTTATGAATGGATGAGAATTCGGGGGCAGGTCACTAGGCCCTCTGGTCCCAAGCCCGATGCTCTACGCGTGGCTCCGAGCGTTGCGCGCGCCTCGGGACATTTGATCCTCGGATCTCGCAAGTCGGCGGCCTCCGCTGGCGTCGGTCCTTCCAATGTCCGGGAACATGATTTTTCCGGGTACTGGCAACGGCAGGGAGTGCAAGTCGTCTGAGGAAGGCCCTCAATCGTCATAATGCCATTCCAGGACCTTGCGGCGTTCATCTGGACCTATTCTTATCTAACCAGATTTCCGGATGGCTGGTTTTACGGACAAGTGAGACGAACATATTCGTAAATACTTGCCGACATCTTCGGTACGGGTGTTTCCGGACGAAGCTGGCTCTTGCCGGGTTGTTGCCAAGCTGGTATTGGCGGAATCACCGCAGTGCGCTGAAATAAGCATGCGATTTTATGAATCCTGGTAAAGGCCCGCGATCACAGGAAGAGAGGCGCCGCGTTCTCTGATTTCACAGGACGACGCCTCGCAGGGGAACTCGCAATGAGAGCTTCGAACTGCAATGACCGCTACACGATCATCTACAGGCGGACGAGAGGCGCCTGCCCTGATCGTTAATCGCGGCGACAATCACATCATTGACTTCGAAAAATACATACGGGCCGCGACTCCTCGGGTCTCGACCACGATGAACCGTGCGGCGGCATGATGGGCACGAATGTCAACAGCATCCGCTTCCGGGTACCGATATCGCGGCCTTGTGATTCGGGAGTCGCTGATTCATTCCAGTAGGGGTTCCTTCGCGGACGAGTGTTGTCGCATTGCGAATCGCGCCACGTCGTTTCCTCTGACCATGGACCCGGCTCGGATCGCAGTTGTCTAGGTGCTGACGGCAGGAATGTGTATCTTTTGCGGAACATTGGCAATGCGGAGTCTTCGGTTGGCCGATCCAGAGGAGATAATGTAGTTCTATGTCCAGCGGACCAGTGATCTCGATCAGGAATGTCGATCACTTCTACGGCAGTGGTGCTCTGCGAAAGCAGGTGCTCTTTGATATTTCTACCGAGATATCACCCGGCGAGATCGTGCTCCTCACCGGTCCTTCCGGCTCCGGCAAGACAACTCTGCTCACCCTGGCGGGGGCGTTGCGCTCGGTTCAGCATGGCAGCGTGACAATTCTCGGCCACGAGCTCAACGGCGCACCCAATTCCCAACTCGTCAAAATCCGCGAGGACATTGGCTTCATTTTTCAACATCAGAACCTGCTTGATTCGCACACTGCAATTCAAAATGTCGAATTGTCGCTCGGCGTCGGGCCGCAGGAGTCAAAGGATGAGGTAACGAGGCGGTGCGCGGATGCGCTTGAGACCGTGGGTCTTAAGCATCGCATGCATTACTTTCCGGAGCATCTCTCCGGCGGACAAAAGCAGCGAGTTGCAATCGCGCGCGCATTGGTGCGCAGGCCGCGCATCGTCCTTGCCGACGAGCCCACCGCCTCCCTGGACCATAAGTCCGGCCGCGAAGTGGTCGACCTAATGAGGACACTGGCCAAGCAGCAGGAGTGCGCCATCCTGCTCGTCACCCACGACAATCGCATCCTCGACATCGCTGATCGTATCCTCACGCTCGAAGACGGCCGCATCACTACCTTTGCCGCCGGGTTGGCGGCGAATACCGGCCATCTGCTGACGGCTTTCGCTCAACTTCAGCGAAAGGGCGACCTGGTGAAGCATGTTCAGGATCTTTCCGATAAGCAGTTCCATGAAGTCGTCCAGCAAATGACCGTGGAGTTCGAGCAATTTCTTCAGACTCTTGAGCTCGGCAATCGGGATGCGATTGAAGCTCTGATCGACCAGATTCTCGATGCGGTCACCAGTAAGGTGAAGCTGATCATCGGTGCCGACCGCGCTTCTATCTTTGTCGTTGATTCTGCCCGCGGCCTACTCCATTCGCGCATCGCCCAGGGGGCCGATGGAGCGCACATTCAGATTGAGTTTCCGCTCGGCAAAGGTATTGCGGGACGCGTGGCGAACACTGGAGAGGTTCTGAACATACCGGATGCTTATGCGTCGCCCGACTTCAATCCCGCCATCGACCGCGAAACCGGATATCGCACCCACACGATCCTTTGCATGCCTGTCTTTAATCGGAAGAAAAACGTGCTGGCAGTCGTGCAGATGCTGAACAAGGCCGGCGGCGGGGCATTTACTGAAACCGACGAAACAAACTTTCGTGACTTCATCGAGCCCCTTGGTGTGATTCTCGAGAGTTCGCTCCGCCTTGGACGCTAGAGCCCTCTCTTAATTTAATTACTGTGGTCATCCATGACTTCATGGGCAGGTGACTTTTCCTGAGGAAAAAGCCACCTGCGTATCAGGTTTCGCTCTGCAGCAATTCCTTAAATGCCAGGCAGCGTTGCCTTATGCGCAATCAGGATTACCACCTCCGGCAGCGCCGGTCCCCGCACATAGCACAGCAAAGAAAAAACCGGCGACTCCAGCAGGCGAATGTTGTATGGTGCTTATAATCTGGTGTCCTAAAGAATTCATGCATACCACGCGCGTTACCCTGCCCATTGTGTTGCTCGCCTGGTATTTGAGCCCCCTTTTCGCACAGGACAAACCGGCTCCCACACTGTCGCTGAGCTTGCATGATGCGGTCACACTGGCCCTTTCGCCAGGCGGAAATCTGGATGTGGATGTGGCCGATCAGTCTGTGGCGGAGGCCCAGGCGAAATTCCGGGAGTCGCAGGCCACCAGTAAGCCCAATGTCGATTTTTCCCTGAACGCGGTGGATGAACGTCAAAACCTGGATTCATTCGGCTTTGGGACGATCCACGAGCCAGGCTTCACGTTTCCGAGAGCGGTTGGCCCGTACGATGTGCTGGAATCCCGGGTCCATATTCGGCAGAGTCTGATCGACGAGGAAAGCATGCACCGCAGAGGAGCCGCACGTGCAGGAATCGTGGCTGCACAGACGGAAACCGATGAAGTCCGCGATCAGATTATCGGACAAGTCGCGCGGCTCTATTTTCAGGTTCAGCGCGACGCGTCGGCTGTCGAAACCGCCCAGGCTCTGGTGGTCACGGCAGAGTCAACTTTGAAGGAGATCGGCAATCGCAATGCTCAGGGTCAGGCACTGGGTATGGATGTTTCGCAGGCCCAGGTCGATGTCGCCGCGGCCAAACAGGATTTGCTAAAAGCGCAACTGGAAAGGGCCCGCACGGAGATCGACCTCCTCAACGCGATGAACAGGGATCTGAATACGCCGCTCGAGTTGACGGACCCGTTGACCTTTGCGGCGCAGGATATGCCTCCCGCCGACCAGGCCGTTGCAACCGCCCTGCAATCGCGCACTGAGATTCTGACTCTGCAAAAGAAACTGCTGGCCACCCGTCTCAACGATGTTGCCATTCACTCGGAACGCCTCCCCACTCTCACCGCGTATGCGAACGCTGGATCCACAGGAACCAGTCTTCCCGCATCGACGGGTACCTACGACGCCGGCGTCACGCTGACCATACCGGTTCTTGACGGAGGCAGACGGGAGTCGCAGCGTGCGCAGGTGACGGCGGTCATTCGCCAACAGGAGTTACAACTCGCCAAACTGCGAAAGCAAGTGGAGATCGAAGTGCGCGAGGCATTGCTCCGGATGGACCTGGCGCGCGGCTATGTGGAGTTATCGGAAGCGCGTTGCCGGGTGACACAGGATCAGTTAGACCACAGCCGGCGCAGTTATGCGCAGGGCATTGGCAGCCAGATGGACGTCAGCGGTGCGCAGGCCGGCCTGGCAAAAGCGGCCGATGCCCGCATGGCGGCCTTGCATGACTGGAACGATGCTCGCGTGGATCTGATGCAGGCGCTGGGAACGATTCGGACGCTCGCCCAATGACAATGATGAACCTCCGAATCGGCAAACAGCCCCGAAAATCGTACCAGCGAACAGCCGGGAGAACAGCGTGATAAGCGGGAATTGGACGAGTAACAAGTCCCTGAAGTGGGCCGCCGTGATCGCCATATTGGTAGTGCTCTCTGCCCTTCCGGTTTGGTATGTCCTGCACCAACGGAACCAAAAGCCGTCTACCGGGCCGCAGCCCCTGGATGAGACAAGCGGAGTCTCCCAGGGGACGCCGAAAGTCTCCTGCATGGGGCGAATTCAACCCGAAGATGGGGTGATTCACGTGGCCGGCCCCTACATATGGGGCGATTCCCATCCGGCCCGGGTAGAAAGCCTCAAAGTGCGCGAAGGCGACGATGTGCGCCGGGGACAGGTGCTGGCGGTTTTCGTCGGCAGGACCAACCTGGAGGCCAGCCTGGCGCAGGCCGAGGCACAAACGGCAAAAGCGCGCCTCCGCGTGGAGCAGGTAAAAGCGGGAGCCAGAAAGCCGGATCTGGCGGCGCAACAAGCCGAGGTTGATCGGCTGGAGGCTGACCAGCAACACGCCCGGACCGAGCTTCAACGCTATGAAGCGCTGCGCACTACCGACGACGTTACCGTCGCGGAGTTGGATGCGCACCGCAACGCGGTCAAGGTCAGCGAATTTGCCGTTGAGTCAGCGCGGCATCGTCTGGAAAGCATGCAGGAAGTCCCGGATACCGATATTCATCTGGCCGAGGCGGACCTGACGCAAACGGAGGCCAACGAAAAGCGGGCTCGCGACGATTTCGACGCCAGCACAATCTACGCGCCTGCGGATGGCAGGATCCTGCGGATCAACGCCCGCGAGGGCGAAGAAGTGGCGCAGTCCGGGTTGCTGGATATGGCGCGCACCAGCACCATGTTCGTTGTCGCAGAAGTTTATGAGACGGATGTCAGCCGGGTCCGCGTGGGTCAGCACGCCACGATTTCAGGAGATCTGCTCGGGACCACAACCCTGACCGGCGTAGTAACGCGAATCGCGCATAACGTGAAAGACGCCGCGGTCATGCCGGGCGACACCGTCACGTTTTCCGACAAACGGATCGTCGAGACCCTGATCCGGCTCGACCAAAACGAACCGGCAGCCGATCTCATCGGCGGCCGGGTCATCGTAGTCATTCAGCCATGAAATTCGCCCTCGCATGGCGTCAGTTGTTCCACCAGAGGGCGCGGCTGCTTGCCGCCACCGCCGGAATTGTTTTTGCTGTCGTCCTGATCATGGTTCAGTTGGGTTTCCAGGCCGCTCTGTATGAGAGCGCCACGTTGCATTACGATCTCATGACGGCGGACATCGTGCTGCTGAGCCCCCAGTACGAAGCGATTATGTACAACAACAGCGGCTTTCCCCTCGAGCGTCTTAATCAGGCGTACGCGGTCAATGGGGTTTCTTCTACGCTGGCGGTGTACGGCAGCTTTGTGGCCTGGAAGAATCCGTGGACGCGCAAGGAACGAACGATGTATATGTTCGGATTCAACCCCGTTCCCGGCTTCTTCAATCTGGGCGCCATCAAGGACCCCGGCCCCTTATTGCGGCAAAGCGATAGTGTTCTCTTCGATGTCCTTTCCCGCAAAGAATACGGGGACGTGCCAGCTGCGTTCCGGGCCGGTAAGCGCGTGGTTACGGAGATCGTGGGTCGTCGCGTGGAAGTGACGGGTCTGTTCAGTGCGGGCACGTCTTTCGGCATCGACGGGGCTGTGGTCCTCAGCGACGCGAATTTCTTTCGCCTGCTGCCTGGACGCAGTCCTGACGTTGTGAATTTCGGTCTGATCAAACTGAAACCCGGCTTCGATCCGGATCAGGTCCGTGCGCAACTGGAGAAGGTCCTGCCAAACGACGTCAGGGTGTTGACGCACAGCCAGCTCGACGCCAACGAGCGGGAATTCTGGTCGAGCAATACGCCGATCGGATTCATCTTCGCGCTGGGAGTGGGTCTCGGGCTGGTGGTCGGAATCATCGTCGTGTATCAAATTCTTTACACCGACGTTTCAGATCATCTGCAGGAGTACGCCACTTTGAAGGCGATTGGTTACAAAGACAGCTTTCTGTTCAGCATCATCATCTACGAGTCCCTTATACTTTCCGTCTTTGGTTACATCCCGGGTTTCCTGATCTCGCTGTTGATTTACCGCATTGCCACGAACGCAACTTTTTTGCCGCTCCGAATGAATGCCGAGCGCGGCGTTGTGGTTTACCTGCTCACGATTGCGATGTGTGTCGTATCCGGCGCTCTGGCGCTGCGCCGGCTGAGAAAAGCGGACCCCGCTGAGATCTTCTGAGGAGTCGCGAAAGCCCCGGCATCTGGATGCAACGGAACAGACGGTTCGTGTGTTGTGTGGCACCGCTTCTCCGGCGGAGAAAAGCCACAAAGTTTTCTTCATGACGGAGATTTATCCAGTGGAAATCGGAGTGGCGCGGCAAATTCGGACGACGGATGCGATCTTCGATCTCGTGCGTGACGATCTGCGCAACGTTGAAAATGCGATCGACATCGAGTCGTTCGCGTCGGTCCATACCGTATCGCCCATTTCGAGTTATCTGCAGCGGAACGGCGGGGAGCCCTTGCGCGCGGCGCTGCTCCTTCTGTGCGCCCGGTTCGCGGGCGGCAGCGGCAACAGGATGGCTGTCCAGCTGGGTGCGGTGGTAGAAATGATGCACGCGGCCGCCCTGATCCACAACGAGATGGTCGACGTGGAGCAAACTCCCCGCGACCGGCCTTCGCGCGACATTCCCTGGGACAGAACCACCTGCGTGCTGGCGGGTGACTGGCTGTACCTCTGCGCTTTCCGGGTGGCCCTGCAGGAACGCGCTCTTGACCTGGCGATCGACGCGGCCCAAATGATGGTGACGGGCGAACTCACTCAAATCAGCCGCATCGGCTGCGTCGCCGTCACCGAAGCTGACTACATGGAACTTGTGTATTGCAAAACGGCAAGCCTGTTCTCCCTCTGCGGGAAACTCGGTGCGATGGCTGCCGGGGCCAACACGCGGGTCGGGGAGAAACTTGCCGAATTCGCATGGAATCTGGGGATGGCCTTCCAGTTGATCGATGACCTGCTGGATTTCATGCCAGGCGATTCGGAGCATGGCAAGCCGACTGACGGAGACCTCAGGGACGGTATAGTCACGCTGCCCCTGGTCTATGCGCTGGAACAAGCAAGTGCGTCTGAACGAAATCTCGTGGCCGCCATTCTCCGGGATCGCAACTACGACGACGTTTCGTTCGCAAATGTGCAGGCGCTCGTGGACCGCTATGGCGGCACTCAGCGCACGCGCGCTCGCGCCCGACAGTTCACGGATCGCGCCCGGCAGATTGTGGCCGAGTTCCCCGACAGCTTCTGCCGGCGAGCTTTGTTCACGCTGACCGAACTGGTGACCGAGCGCGACTGCTAAACTTCCGAATAACCTCGTCGATGGAGACCCGGGGATGGGCGGCCCCATGGATTGCTGGACGCTGTTCCGGTCTACGGCTTTTCTTCTCTCAGTGGACACTGTCACAACGGGGGCGAGCGAACCGCGTCTTGAACGGATACTTCAAGCTACAGGGGATCTACCCGTAAATGGCAACGAGACCTCCGCTCTTGCTCAAACTGACGATCGTAGACTTTTTACCGTACAGCGCCTTCAAAATGTAGCGGACTTCGCAAATATCGGCGAGGCGGCT
>Ga0206828_1098_pt1 | contig 13596 bp, 9 predicted proteins | sample Alteio_BWOrgCont_78_FD_152858 | JGI IMG/M metagenome (GOLD analysis project Ga0206828, IMG submission 152858) | Enriched cells from forest soil in Barre Woods Harvard Forest LTER site, Petersham, Massachusetts, United States -... | ecosystem: Environmental > Terrestrial > Soil > Temperate forest > O... | reverse complement strand
GTCGTCATAGTTTTATCATCGTTTGGCACCGTGCTATTGACCTATTTATTGAGGTATTTTCCTCATGGTTCAGAAGTATTTTTGGCATTGGTTGCGACCTTTGCGACTTCTTCGATCACTGGGACAACGCTATTAGTGCTGTATTACACGAAATTGCGCAGAGGTCCCTATTCGAGGATTCCAATTGAGATTGGATTGATATCTTCTTCGGTAAAATATTTTTTGTTTTCATTCTTGACGGCCATGTCGTCACAGCTTGATTATATCCTGCTATCCAGGTTCTGCTCCGACAAGGAGATTGCATCGTACAACATTATTACACGTCTACTTTACATGCCTTGGTCACTGTGCCTTGGCTATATCTCGTCTTATTGGCCGCAATTCACCAAATGGTTCGCGGAAAAGAATGAAGTACGGATTAATAGATTCATTGTCCGCTATCTGGTTCTTTCCATCGTTTTCATGACGTTCTCTTCATTTCTGTTGTTTGAATTCAGGGGAATAATCTCAAGGTGCTTGGTTCCGTCCCTCTCCATCAATTTCGATGGGATGCTTTTCATCTTATTTGTCATATATCTGATCGTACGGTTGTTTTGCGATGCCTTCACTATTGCCTTCCAGGCTAACGCCAACTTCAGGCCGTTGCTGATCTTCGGAATTGCACAGATAATAATTTCCATTCCCGCACAATCCTTGCTGACACGGGGATATGGAGTTCATGGACTTGTCGGGGGGATGATCCTGACCTTTCTTCTGACATCATTCTGGGGAAATCCCCTGTTTTTTTATCGAAAATTCAAACCAAAAATGCCAGTTTCCCAGGAAGCGACCAATATTGCCAGTTCACCGTGAATGATTGACCAGGACAATCATGAGCAACCGTATCGATCAAAGTGATAATGGATCCTGATCCAATCGGCTTCGTTGACTGTTGGATGAGCTCGTTACGGTAGGCCTGTACTTCTCACACCGCTTCTACAGACAAATGGCTATCTATCTTCTCGTTTCATAGAATGGCGCAGGCAGAGGTCTCCATTTCGTGGCACTCTTGGGCGATAAGAGTCGGATAACCAGGAAAAAGAAGATATAGATCGACAAGGATTTACAGGTGATATGCCAGCTGTCGCGCCAGAAATTCAGCATCAAGGCAGAGACCATGAATAGCCAGAATGGCGTCAGCTGCGATTTACTATTCTTGAAATAGAAGAGGAAGCATAGGACCACGATGAGGATCGGAACGAAAAAGAACTGTCCGTACGCCATTAATGGTTGAGCGAAAAGTGAATAGCCGCCGAGCGGCTGGACGCTGTCAACACCGATCTTGTTTGCGAATAATTCCGGATTAAACATGCCAACTTCATTTTTCTCTGCATTGTATATCTGCTTGGGCACGACGTTCATCATCACGGAAAATGGAAAATCAGGCTGATCGTAGTTCAGCCACAGGTTCTCGGTGCAGATGATATGCGACAAATCAACAAAATATGATTCCATGATATATCCAGACCCATTCTCGATCATGCTTCCTGAGTACTTATTATTCATTCGCTCTATGCCGATAAATGACATAACAACGATTAGGATGCTTGATCCGATCAATATGTGGATAGCCTTAATTCTTTTCTGAATATACAGGACAATCGCCATCGCTGCAAGCATCTTGAAGGCAAATAGCCTGGTTCCGAAGTAAAGCCTTGTGGTAAAAAAGAGCAAAAAGGCGATCTCGTAGAAATAATTTCTGAAGGCATTGTTTCGGAAGAAGACTCTGGGAAAGCAGTACAAGGAGAACAGCAGAATGATGACCTCAGAGAGAGCCCCGAGGGTGCGCCAGTTTGGGTCAGTGCCCATAGGGGCGCTGTAATCCCTGATCCCGCCTCCCCCGAAGTACGTGACATACATATAGTAACAATACGCCAGCGCCACCGCGATGCAGACAGCTCCATATCCCAATCCCTGACTCATATTGAGGAGGATCTCCCGCAATGAATCGTCGCACTTATCAATGAAATACCGATCGATGGTAACTTTACTCATAATGATATAATCAAGCGCCAAGGTCGAAAACAGGAACAACACGCATGTCGCCTGTGCGATCAGTACATTCTTAGGAACGATGTATGTCGCGGTGAATGCAAACCAATGGTAGTTCAGCAAGAAGAACGGGACCAGATATCCGGCTCCATAGAGAAGATATGGCCACGTTATGACGAGCGACAACCTTCTTTTATAGATCTGAAAAAAAACGACGAGCAACCCCGTGATAAAAAGATGCACCGATAGCAATTGGTCAGACAACGTGTTTTCCTAAGGATACGCACATGTGATTCTGAGTTCAGCGCCGTTGCTTTCGACGCGTATGAGCGATGTTCGTCATTTCAGTAGAATCCCTAGAAAAGGCAATTGAGACAGACAATACATGCGCCTCAACGCGAATCTTGATTACCGTTCCCTTGGTTGGTATCCAACCTGGATCCGGTCAAGGCCGGAGTCAATCATTTCGGCGGTAGATCCCTGGTGTTTCGGTACATGCAATCCATTGATCCAGCCACGTTACATTCATTACACTAGCGTGTGTTGAATCACTCGAATCTCATGAACAAGTCGTCGGTTCCGGTTCGATCCGCAAGGCAATGTTTGAATTTTTCCAACTCATGACGTACCGTGCGCTGAATGAAGGCGTCTGTTGGCGGGTCTTCATGAATCCATGGTTCGGGCTGTGCCGAACCTTGCCGGCAACGACTGCGGTGGTCCGTTCGCTCATATCAGGGACTCGTTGAATCAGCAGTTGAATGACAACTGCAGTACATTCCCTAACGCACGGAAATAGATCGATTCCCCGCGCATCAAGGTGATCATATCATGGAGCCGACAATCCTCAGACCTCAGGAACAGCGAATGCCCGATAGTTACAGAGAGAAGATCTATACTGACTATGGCACCAAATTTCAAAAGGCCGAGAACGATAATAGCATTGCCAGGATGAAAAGATGGGGAAGAAGCTATCTGTGGCACTTTCGCTCGTGGTTACCGGATTCAAAACAATCGGCGATTGTCGATCTTGCCTGTGGATTCGGCAAATTCCTCCAATTGCTGAAGGATGCCGGCTACGTCAACGTGACCGGGGTCGATCTCAGCCATGATCAGGTGGAACTCGCGAGAAAGGTCCAGGATAACGTCATTGAAATGGATATTCTGGAATTCCTTGCGGAACATAAGGAGACGTTCGATCTGATCGTAGCCATGGATATAATTGAACATTTCAAGAAAGATGAGGTCCTGAACGTTCTGAGCCGACTCAACCAGTCATTGAAGAACGGTGGAAGGATAATACTCCAGACCCCAAACGCGGAATCGCCCTGGTCCGGTCACTACCGATATGGGGATTTCACTCACGAAATCAGTTTCACCCCAAGTCTCCTTCGGCATCTTCTTGAGCTCAATGGATTCTCGGAAATAGAGTTCCGAGAATTCTCTCCAGTGCCGTTCGGAAACGGGCCTGTCTCCTCCATTCGGTATGTCCTTTGGAGAATGGTGGCGATGATCCTATGGCTGTGGAATATGATAGAACTGGGGAATGCTGGCTCGGGCATATACACTCGTTCGATGGTCTGTCGTGCGAAAAAGATCGATAGCACGAACACATCGTCCCGGAACCTAGAATAGGTCATCGACCACGTCACGCCTATCTCACATTCAAGATCTCAGACGATCACAGATCCAATTTGCGACGATGACTCCAGGCCGACGGGCTTAGGAAAACGCAACGTGACTCAGGAGGCATGGTCCCGGTTGTCGACTTCGCTTGGTCGGCAGGAGAGTTTCTGTTCGAACATTCCACCGCAGACAGCGACTACTTCTTGAGAGGTAATTTGCATCGTGCAGAGGTTGTTGTTGGTGCAGACGACCAGGCCGCATCCCTCGCATGATACGCGCTTGCGGATCACGGTATGCCCATCTCCCAGAGGGGACCATTTCCCGATCAGATCTCTGGCCGAGAAAATTCCAATACAGCGCAAGCCGACTGATGCCGCCATGTGCATTGTCCCAGTATCATTCCCGAGGTAATAATCGCATCGCGTCAGCAATGAGAACGATTCCTGGACTGTCAACTGGCATGCATTGATCCCCCGTCCCCAGTTCTCGATCGCCACATCGGCAGCCAAGGCATCGTCCTTTCCGGAGAATATGATGGGATATATATTGTATCTCAGAATTAATTCATTTATCGTTTCCATGTACCTTTCTATCGGCCATCTGCACGCAGGATTTTTCCCGCCGATTCCCACTGCGACAACTATCGGGCAGGCTGTATCCAGTTTTTCATACAGATCCTTTGCGGATCCCAGCAGTTGTCCTGCTTCGGTCAAACCAATGCGCAGTCGCCCGTCTTTGGAAACGATTCCCGCCTTGCCCAGACGTTCGATCAGCTCCATGCCTACCTGTTGAACCGGGATTCCGAAATCAGCCCTTCGTTTTTCAATATCGTGAATATCCGTCTTGGTTATCAGTCGATCGCCGGAGAAGCCACATAGGTGGCGGAAGAAGAACTGATGCTTGTTATGCTGATTATTCGCACCCTTGTCCGACAGATCAATGCACAGATCATAACCGCCTCTGCGAATTTCAAGCGCAAGCGAGAGTATCTTGGAAATATACCTCGCGTAATTCATTTCGCCCGTCCGGAAGAATGTCAGGTACTTACTGAATATTCCACTATTCTGGAAGATGGTTTGTGGTGAGAGGACATTCGTCCTGATTGACACATCATGGAGAAGAGTCATCTCTGCTTCGGGAAAATTCTCTTTGATGACCCAGAGGCTTGGGACGGAAACCAGCATGTCGCCGATGCTCCCGATCCGGAATACGAGAATCTTACGTATGTTTGCAATCACGAAGCCGCCCACCTTCTAGGTCCTGATCGCATCCAGAGGCTCGCTTCCGGTAAGCGGTGGTGGCACGGTCAATAATCGGACTCCGGCAGCTAGATGGCATCACCAGGAGGCGGTGATGGATCGACCACGTGCTTATCGGCAAGCATCGTTTGTGTCGATCTGCATAGGGCTTCATCAGCACAGGAGCATCTTCGTACGTCCCTCGATTGCCAGCCGGTCCCATCCGTCGATGCTAGAGCCGACAGGCGCCAACTGCAAGATCTCCGTGATTCGTAGCGTATTTCATGCAGCAGCAATGACAACCTACGGATTAGTATGTACCAGAAAGTGAGCTGATTGATACGATTGTAGATTTCGAAAAGTCCGCGTGCCCATATTCACCCCCCTCAAGTGAGAATGCGGTTCGGCACCTCATGGCATGGATGTCGTCTTCGCCTCTCCATGTTCGCCATGTTGGCAGTGGATATGGACACGCAGCAGTCATCACCGCTGCAGGCTCATGGCACCGTGCCTGCACACGATCGGATAGTCGCGGGACCCCGGCACGAGACTGACCATTCAGGCATGAAAGCCTGGGAAAAAAGCACAAGAAAGGGGCCGTCCTGAGTCCTCAAGCGCGAACTTCTGGCGCAGTCCATTACCAATCCATGATGACCAGGCGATGAAGCCCGCTGCCCATGACCGTGCGGAAATCGAAATCTCCTCGTCGCCATCCAATCCAGCTTCCGTCAACCACGATGCCGATCCACCCGGTACTGATGAGGTCAATTGGCGGAGTCTTGGAATCCAAGTAGGCCCATGTCCAGTGCATGTCTGGCAATTCAATCCATTCAGGCCTGCGGTACCGTCCAAGGAGTAGCCGGATCCTATCACGTTCTCCGGGTTGTGATTCCTTGATGCGATGGGAATCAAAAGCTGCCAAAGTGTCCAGCAGCAGAAGTGGGTCGGAATTAGCCGATAAATTGCTGGTATCTCCCAACAAGATGGTGTTTTCTGATAGTGCTCTGGCCGTCCACGGCGAGGCCCATGCCAGATCTGCGTCCGATAGTTGCGAGAGTTGCTGCCTGACGTGATCATCAAGGAGCTCCATGGTGTGCGCCCATAATGACCAAGGGATACCATCTGACAGCAGCGCGTGTTGCAAGGCTGAAGGAATGGGAAGCCCTGCCTCTTGCAACTGCGATGCCTGTTGCTGTCGCCCGCTTGCAGAATCGGCAAGCTGCACCTTCCAGGTGCTGGGGTTGAACAAGGAATGCTCCGCTGCCAATTCCTGAGCTGGCGAAATGACTCGCACACTGGATTCTGCGTGAATCGATGCCAACCAGCATTCCTGGCTGCCCTGGACTCGTAACCAGGCCCTGGCCCCAGCAAGCGTCCGTTCCTGACCTGGTCGCATCAGCAGGTCTTGAAGAGTCTGGATCCCCAGCTCTCGGGCGGCAACGAACATGGCCAGGGGCGACTGGGGCAGATCAGATGCAAGCACCCTTTTCATGATCATTTGACGATCGGCCGCTGGAATCGCTGAGACCTGCAGTCCTGATAGGATTTGCCAGATCTCGTCGTTTCCGACCATCCACGCCGGTGCCCAGTCCAAGGCATGCTGCAGACAGAGGGCAGCGCTCCCCCCGTCAGCAGGCTGCTGAAGCAAGGCGAGTCGTGCGCGTTCAAGCCACGCCCGAGGCTCCCCGATTGAAACCCGTGCAGCATCCGCTAGGCATTGCGCGGCGCTCGAGAGAGCCTCCGCCGGCACTGCACCAGGGGATACCTCGTCGTCGACCTGGGTCAAGATCAACCGCGCACGCAATGCCTGCAATCGGGCGTTGCCACGATCACCTCCTTCGACCACGAGCCTTTCACGAGCCGCCAGCGCCGCGTCGGGATCGGCGGTTTGAGACGTCGTCAGTCGCGCCACGTCAGTGAACTGTCGATCGGCCGTGGCCCTCCTTAGCTCCCAGGGAACACAGCTCAGCAGAATCAGGGCGCTGCCTATGAGTGGCCATTTGGGAATCCACGCCTGGAGGGGTTCGGATACGATATCCGCCTCATCATTGGTGAGGGTCGAAACTATCGCAGCAAGCATGACTGCCGAGACCGCTGCGAGCGCTTCGTTGCTGATCAGGAAATCGCCGCAGCTGTGCAGGCCCAATATCCCGAACCCCAACAGTGGCCCCAGTACCGTTGTCCGGTGCCAGCGATTTCGCGGAGTGACCTTGAACAGATACAAGCCACAAACTACGACGCAGCCTCCAATCATCAGGCATCCCAACCAGCCATACTCCAGCAGCATCTCCAGCGGATCGCAGTGCAGATGACCGACGGGCGTTGGCTCGAATGTGGAATTTTCAGTAGTCCTCCAGGCCAGCATGGTCGTCCCAGCACCCGTACCCCACGGACCATCCGCATGAATCAAGGGCCATGCCGACCTCCAAATGGACAACCGGCCAGAGAATGAGATCTCATGTTCATCGGCAAGAGCGCTAAAACGTTCTCGGACAGGCGTCAAATTGATAAGGTAGGCGATTCCTGCCAGCATCAAGAGCATGAGAACGGCGGATTTCCAACGGTTTCTCGCTGGTACCAGCACGAGACCGACAGGAATGCATACCAGTGCGGCAGCAATGATTCCGCCACGGCTGGCCGAGCAGAAGATGGCCATCGCCAGACCAGAACAGCACCATCCCCATGGTGATCCATGCCGCGACCAGAGCAGCATTGCCGTCGGCAGGAGAAGGCCCCAAAACGTCACCGCCTGATTCGGCGAAACGAAGCATCCCCTCACTCGACCGCTATAATCAGCGCTTGGGAATCCTGGGCAGAGCACGGCCAGGATTATCGAGGAGAAGGCGTGAATGGTCCCTATAACGACCAGTGCCTGCACGACACGCCGCAACAGACGTTGATCGCGACTGCATATCCAGGAAATCGACCCGGCAAGGCAGATCAGCGCCCATGTCCAGAGCGAACTGGACAGTCCCGCCGAGACATCGCTACATAAGACATGGCCGATTCCAGTGTCGAGGCCGATTGCCTCTTGAATGGACTTAGCCGGAAAAGCCCTACCATATTGAATAACAGAAACGACTGCGGATAAAATACAGCTGGGCAGAAGGACTCCAAACACGAGCCATGGAAATCGACCCGGCTGCCTCATCGCCAGCCATATCGTCATGATTCCTATGGCTATCATGGTGATCGCGCGGGCCTGATAGCCCTTGCCACCATACCACAGCAGCAAGAGAACGATGGGCAGGAGAGCAGCCAGCAAGGCTTTCACATCGATCGTATGCGGCCGCTCCGCTTTCGCATCGTGATCCAACGAAGAATGGGGATTTTCGATCATAGTGCCGTCGATGCATGTCGTGGAGCGGTGTGCGTTGACCCATAGGTACTATCACCGGCATTCACCGCTCGAAGACAGCAAAGGTGATCAGAAGCGGAGGCGCTCAGGAGCATTCCACGACGTCCCTCGAAACCAACTCTAAACTGCAGGCAGCTGAGAAGACGGATGCAGTGTTCCGTCTTTGTGCAGCTGATCGAATCCATAGTAGTAATAGCGATCGCGAATCTGATCTTCGCGAGAATCATTCAGGACAAAACCGATCAGCAAATGATGAAGAGGCTGCAAAGACAGCATGGCTTCGCGCAACGATACCTTTGTTGTCTGGTTCTCTCGAACAACCACTATGATCCCGTCGGCTTGTTCGCCGATGATAAGCGGATCAGTGACGAGCAGTGGCGGAGTATCGCAGATGATATAGTCGTAATGATCTCGAGCATCATGCAGTAGGGAGCTGAGCTGGTGACTGTAGAGAAGTTCCGACGGATTCGACGGGATGGGGCCTACTCCGAGAAAATCAAGGTTGGGGATGTCGGACCCCACTGGAGAGATCCCGACAGCTCCCGCCAGAAGCGAGCTCAAGCCTTCAGACATCTCGATGCCGAGCTGCTCATGCTGAGACGGGTGTCGCATATCGGCATCAATGAGCAAGACCCTGGCGCCCGCCGAGGCGAGGCTCACTGACAACCATGCAGCGATGCTGGTCTTCCCCTCTGATTTGCTGGGTGAGGTCACAACCAGGCACCGACCCGTCGCTTCACGGGTTGATGTGAGAATCAGGTTTTCTCGCAGTGCCCGGCATGCAGCGGAGATCTCAGGCACCTCATGATCGCCCTGGTAGAGTTTCGGCAGCTGCAGGCTGGCCGGGATGACTCCCAGTGCTGGAAGGCTGGTCATGTCACGCACCATGGCCATGCCCCGTACGAACTGGTTCAGCAGGTCCCTGCCTACGGCTATGCCGACACCTACGACGCCGCCCATGAATAGACTGAGAGCCAGGCTCCTCAGGAGATGAACATTCACGGGACCGATGGCGGGGGACGGCGGGCTGTCCACGAGCACCTGCTTCGCATCCAGGCGGGCGATGACATCCTCCTCACGCTGCTTCCTCATCAGCTCGTCAAACAGGTCCGAGGCTGACTTGGTGGTCGCGGTCAGCGCTTCGAGCCGATTCAGGTCCGCCCGATATGCGGCCAGCGCGGTGGATTCTTGTGCAATAAGGGCGTCGAGGGATGCCCCCTCCTGCTGCAGCTGCTCGTCATCCCCCTGAATCTGGTTGCGCGCGGAATCGATCGCCTGGTCCAGGCCTGATTGCCGAGCAGCGATGGTCAACTGAGCCTCCTTCATGCGCGGATGCTTCGGCCCGTATTTCGGCTGCAGCTTCTCCGCGTCAGCCTGCGCATCGAGCAGGTCCTCTTGTTGCTTCTGCACAATCGCGCTGGAACCGATCGGGTTGATCCGTACCAATGCCATGCGCCGCTGATCCAGGTCGGGCAGCGACATGGCCTGCCTGATCTGCTCAACCAATGCACTGCTACGCAATATGGCCTGGGAAAGATCTGAACGCTTTGTGGTGAATTCCCGGAGCGTCCGCGCATGCAGATTCTCTTCTGGATCCGTTGAGAGAATGTCGTGTTCCCTTTTGAAGGCCTGCTCATCCTCACGCGCCGCATCGGCATGATGCCTTGCTATCTCGACCTGTTGCTGGAGCCACGACAGGTTGGAATTCGCACGAGTTCCCGCTCGATCGTCCTGTTCGGAGAAGAAGGCGTTCAAGAGTGCCTGCAATCCGCGCGTCGCCCGCAACCGGTCCTCATCCATGAGGGCAACCTCGAACACGTAATTATCCTTGTTGACGGTGACCGTCAGGCGAGAACGCAGGCCATCAACCGGATTCTTGATCAAGTGATAGGAGGGACCGAGGGCCAGATCGCTCGTAGCCAACGCGCGCTGCAACACCGGAGTTGAAAGCAGCCGTTCTTTCTGGGTATTCACCCTGCTGATGTCAAAGAAGTATCCCGCACTGTCGGTCGAGTCCTGCTGGTTGTAATTGATCGGGGACGGCGGCGTATAGAGCTCAAGACTTGCGGAACTCTCATATAACGGGGTAACCCGCAACCCCGCAAGCAAGGTTAACGCGAACATCACCAGGCCAGCGGACAACGCCCATTTTCGCTGGCGAAGAAGAATGAGCCAGAGCTCTGGGAGATTTTGAGGGAATTCCGAACGAACCTCAGCATGTCGATACGACACTGACAGCGACCGATGTGGGTCGGATGCGGTCATCACCATAGCCGGAGGATACTGGTGGGGACCTGTCGCGTGCGTGGTGGCGGTCGGAGGAATATTTCCCGGATCGTTACTGTTTGACATATACCGACATCGACAATCTATTCATGGGCTGCATTTTCCATCAGGACTCATTGGAATATTGGCTCGAAGCCGAGGTTAAAGCAAGGATGCGTCCCAGATGCAGGCTCCGCGACCGTGCGGACGCTCTGGTCGTGTCTCCTAGCCCATTTCCACACGACCAAGGCGCCCGTCATGCATTGGTTGCAACAACTGCAACATAATAGGCCATCTCGTGTCCATTGCTTTCAGACTGAGATGAAAGTACGATGGCGAATAGCATGACGAGAATGAGCACGGTATTTGCTGCACTCCTGATGGCACTCATCACGCATAACGCCTGCTTGGTGGCCTCAGAGGCTGCCGCCACGGCGTCGACGACCGACACCGCTCCGACCCAGGAACAGGATGCGTCGGATAATCCCGTGAACTCGGCGACGGTCCAAGGATTAGATGGGACCAAGATCAATCTGCTGGTCAATAGCGATGGGCAAGCCGTCACCGTGGCGACTCAGAATCCCAACCAATTGAAATCAAAGCGAAAGAAACACACTGTCATCGGAAATCCCGTAGATGAACCTCTGTCGACTGGACTGGTCAACATTTCCAGCCTGTCCCTGGTGGAAGATGCCCAGCCCGAATTATCCAATCCTCTGCCATGAACATGTCTGCAAGAATGGCCTAATCCTCGTGTCGCAGGCTCGGGTGCAATTCATCCTTCTCGTCCTTCTCTTGCTCCTGGCCCCGGCCTGCCTTCACGCATCCGATCCGGACACGTCCGATCCGCCGTCAACTCCTGCGCCAGGCTTGTCGGGCACCGCCTCGTCTCCTGGCACGATCAACGCCGGCGGCACGATCGTCGATAAATCCTACCGGATGTATCCTGGCGACCTGATGAAAGTCGAGGTTTTCGATCATCCCGACCTGACCATCCAGATCCACATTCCTGCGAATGGAAGAATCACGTTCCCTCTGATTGGAGACGTTGAGAACATCATCGGACGATCAGTGGAGGATCTCAATGCCGAATTGAAACGCCGCCTCGAGGACGGCTACATCACCACGGCGATTATCACCATCAGTTTTCTTGATTTCGGCCCGCGCGATGCCTACGTGATGGGAAGCGTCCGCAATCCCACGTCCATTTCACTCAGTCCCTTCGCTCCGACCTCGGCGATGCAGGCCATCAGCAAGGCGGGTGGGTTCTCTGATGGAGCCAATCGCGCGGCGGCGCATGTGGTCCGGAACGATCCAGCAAATCCAGGCAGGAAAATCGCCATCCCGCTCCCCGCCGAGGATAATCCGAACAGCATGGGCAAGGATGTCATCCTGCAGCCGGAGGATATCATCATCATCCCTCGGCTTGACCGCATCTTCATTCTCGGGCAGGTCAAAAAGCCTGGAGCGCTTGACTTGCCGGGCACCGAAGACCTCACCGTTTCGAAGGCGATCAGCCTCGCAGGTGGTTTCGAACGGTTCGGACGCCAAAGCGAGGTGCAGATCATTCGCGGCGGCAAGACCATGATCATCGTCGATGTGAAGGCCGTCTTGTCTGGCGCGAAGGCCGAGGATCCAACCTTGAAACCCGGTGATACCGTCTTCGTGCCGGAAACCCGCTTTTAACACGCAGACGCCTTCCCGGCCATTAACAGGCATGATTGATCCCGCTGCCATCCAGGCCCGCCGCCCCATACGTTTCCAACAATCGAAGGCTCAGATTTCGACCACCTTCGATCAAAAATTCATCATCCTGTCTCTCTCCGGAAACGAGTACTTCAGCCTGGATGAAGTCGGTTCCTACATCTGGTCGCTGCTCAGCCAGCCGATCTCCCTCGCAGAGCTCACCGATCGGCTCGGCGAGCGCTACGCCATCGATCCCGAGACGTGCCATCGCGATGTATCACGCCTGCTGACCGGCTTACGCTCCATGAGGACCGTGAGCATCACCAGGACCGTCATCAGCATCCCCTTGCTGAGCGAGGTTCTGCTCAGCATGCTGCTCATTGAATTGGTGGTTGCGACCCGCGGTCTCGCCCCCTGCATGCATGCGATCCGTGCCATGGCCCGCGTCTGTCGCCGCACACACGGGAGGTCCGAACAGCAGCTGCGCAGGATCCCATCGGTCATCGTGAGCATGGCGCAGATCATGCCCGGACAGCACCTCTGCCTCTCCCGATCGCTGACCGCGCTTTTCATGTACCGGCGCCGACGCCTGCCGGTGACCTTCCATATCGGAGCCCGCCTCGCGAATGCACCGGAATCGGCATCCGCCGTCCTTCTGGCTCATGCCTGGGTTGAGTACCGCGGACAGGACCTGTTTGGCGGAAGTCCGCGGGAATTCGCGCCATTTCCCCAATTGCTTCGCTCCGCTCCATGACCTCGCTGCTCGTCGGATGCCTCTGTCCCGAGGATGCCCCCGCAGCGGCATTGGAAGGCGTGGTGGTCCGCATCCAGGAGAGCCTGATCAGCGTCGCAGGTCGCGTATGCGATTTCGACCTCATCACGGGTCGGCCCGCGCTGGAGCAGGGAGAGCTGATCTCCGGTGCTGGGCTGAGCTGCATCTCCTCTGCCTCACGACGCCAGCGTCTCCTCCATCCGGGGGTGATCGAATCGGCCATCGCTTCCTACGCCGAGCACGGCCTAGCAGCGCTGTCACGGTGGCACCATCCCTGGTCCCTGATCATTTGGGATGCTCGTACACGCCAGCTCATCCTCCGGCGGGATCCGCTCGGGACAGCGCCGCTGTATTACAGCGCTCGCGCTCCTGGCCGATCCGCCTCCACGATGCCCGGCCAGCCCCTGGTCATGGCCTCGAGCTCGCTGGCACTGCTGGCGCGAATCATGACGGGATGCGCTGTCATGGCTGAAGAGGCCATCGCCGATCAACTTCTCGGCACGTTCCTCCCACCGCACGCCACGGTCTACCGGCACTTGTACGCGGTGCCGCCAGGGCACTGGGTGGTCCTCGACGCCAACGGCCACGTCCGTTCGCAACGCTACTGGAGCCTGCCTCCTGCC
>Ga0206828_1097_pt1 | contig 13646 bp, 9 predicted proteins | sample Alteio_BWOrgCont_78_FD_152858 | JGI IMG/M metagenome (GOLD analysis project Ga0206828, IMG submission 152858) | Enriched cells from forest soil in Barre Woods Harvard Forest LTER site, Petersham, Massachusetts, United States -... | ecosystem: Environmental > Terrestrial > Soil > Temperate forest > O... | reverse complement strand
GGCAGCACGGACACTCTGCATGTGAATGTTAATCCTCAGATCGCAACTGTACTGGCCCGCTACCCTCTTCCGAACAACCCGACTGGCGCATATGGACCTCGAACATACGCAGCACCGTCGAAGGTCGACACAGATGCAGATCAGTTTTCAATTCGCATCGATCAAAAGTTGGGAGCGAAGGGGCAGTTTCTTGGTCGATTCAACTACGACAACCTGACGGGACCTACGACCAATCCTGACCAGACGCTGCTCGAGCCGACCTTCGGTGTGCAATATGTAGATAGACAACGAAACGTAGTATTCACCTATACGCGCACAGTGTCGCCGCGATTTCTCTGGTCGTCATCACTGAGTATTACGCGGACGACTCCATCATTTCCGACACAAAACTACACCGACCCGGCACTGAAGTTCACGGATGGCCTCTACGAGGCATTTAATTCAGCGGCGGGATCGGTAATGTCCGCATTCGGCAATCTGTTCCATGGACAGCTGGATTTCGTTTGGACGACACCGCAGCATGTAGTGAAGTGGGGTATCGAGGCACGCCTCAATCGAGACACGACCTATTTCGGCACCAGCCCGAACGGGGAATACGACTTTGGCGGTGGAACCGTCTATTCGCCGGTATTTATTCCTTCTGCATCCGGAGAGCACAACGTGCAGGTGGGCGATCCCCTGCCGGACACGCTGAGCAGTTTGCTGATCGGGTACCCGTATGGGTACACGATCGCGGTCGCCCCGCCCTATTTGTCGAACGGAGCACACATTGGGCCGGCGGCGATCAACAGGAACGACGTGAATGCCTATGTGCAGGACACATGGAAAATCAACCGGCAGTGGGCGCTCGATTACGGGCTGCGGTATGAGTTCTACACACCGATAACTGAGCGGGCAAAGCGGACAGCAGGTTTTCTAGACGCGTTTCCGCCGGCCGGAGTTGGACAGGAGTATTTGATCAATCCTCAGCCTGGCTATCAGACGGGTTGGAATGGCTGGGAGCCCCGTGTGCAGCTGAATTGGAATGCGCCACATGCCGTGCATGTGCACGCAGGTGGAGCGATCACTGTGATTCCACCGAACATCTGGCAGGACAACTCTCTCACAGGATCGACGCCGTTCGTGATCTATCCGCGCGTCAATGCGACGAAGAACGGCGAAATTGCGTACGGATTCCAGATCACACCCGGCGAACTACCGCAGGTCTATACACCGGATGGCGTGAACGTGTTAGCCAGTGGTGATACGAAGAAAGTTCCAGCGAACACAGTGATGGACGTGAATCGATACCAGGAAGATCTGGCGGCACTGTCACCGAGCCATCAGCTGTCTCTGCTGAATCTGAGCGGGATCGATCGCCGCTTCAACAATGCCTATCTCCAGACCTGGACGCTGGGACTGGAGCGGGCATTCGGCGGGCTGAAGGCCGATGCAGCATATGTCGGAACATCGGCGTTTCGCCTTCCCCGGTTTTCATACCCAAACGCGTATCAAGGAGCGGGTCCGGGATTCGCGAAGTTTACGAACTTCGACAGTGGCGGCGTCGCAACTGGAGGGTTCGGGTTCGAGTCCGTGATTACCAATACAGCGCACTCGTCCTATAACGCGTTGCAAACTTCGTTGGCGGGGCAGGTCGGACACGGCGGTCCGGGATTGCAGGCGGGATACACCTGGAGCAAATCGTTGGATGACGTTAGCGGCGTGCTAGGAGGAACAGGTTCGACGGGCGCAGTATCTCTGTTCAGCCCGCAGGACCCATTCGACACACATGCAGAGAAAGGTCCATCAAACTTCGATGTCACGCACGCCTTCACTTTGAGCGCGGCGCAGAACCTGCATTTGCAGGGCCGGGGAGACCAGCCCGCTGGGATCCGAGTATTAAGTCAGGGTTGGCAGTTGCTGAGCATCTCGACGATCACCAGTGGAGCGCCGTTCACCGTTTACTCAGGGATTCAGCAGACGGGCGCAGGGACAATTGGGGCGGACCGACCAGACCAGATCGGCAAACCGAACCTCTCGACGGCTCACAGTTCAACTCGACGACGGGAAGACTATTTTGGGCTCGGCGCCGCCAACGCAACGCTCTTTTCGATTCCCATCGGGATACAGGCTGGAACCGGACCTAACTCGGGGCGATTCGGAATGCTCGATCGGAATAGCTTCCGCGGGCCGGCTTATTACGACTTCGACTTTGCTGTCATCAAGACAACGCCGATTGCCCATCGAAGCAGTGGTCTGGAGCGTGCCGACCTTCAGTTCCGCGGGGAGTTCTTCAATGTATTCAACGTGGTGAACATGGGCCTGCCAGCGAACACGATCAAAGGCTCGGGGTTTGGAGTGATCAGCAAAACGGCTGGGACCTCTCGGCAAATTCAGTTTTCCCTGAAGCTCATCTATTAAGAGATGGCGATAACGAAGGTCAAGCAGTCATTGAGGTATAGACAGCGCTTCTGAATACGTCAAATCCCTAATTAACTCTTCTTCGGCAGCATAATTTGTGGCCAGCTTGGTCAGATTATGCTGCAAATTACATTGACCGCCGCGACCGCCGACCCGGTTTCCCCGTGATTAAACACGATGAGCAATCGCCCAAAGTGTAGCTGTCCAGCCCGTATATCATTCGAGTGTCAAGGACGAAGTAAAAGGAAACCAGTGCGACGGAGTAAAGGGAGCTGCTAATTAAAATCTTGAGTCATTCGTAAAGGATGAGCCTCTCGCGCCGGCTGAGATCGCGGATACTATCCCGTCCTTGGCGAATACGAAAAAGGAGCGGCAGCGGGAGAAAAAGCGATCGAACTCAATCCGGATTTTCCAACCTTCTATGTCAATCGCGGCTTCAACTTGGTGGCACTCGAACGCCTGGATGAAGTGCAGAGAACGCCTCAAGAGGCATCCACGCGTGGGTTGGACGTGCCTTTCGCCTTGCTGCTGTGGCATGACCTTGCATTCCTGAGAGGGGACAAGCCCGCGAGAGAGCGCATCATCGCGAAGACTCAGGGGAACTCCGACGCGGAAGACTGGACGGCCGATCATGAAGCAGCCGCGCTTGCATTCGCCGGTCAGTTGCAGCAAGCAAACGCAATGTCGCAACATGCCGTCGGCCTTGCTGAACAGGCGGATCACAAGGAAAGAGCAGCCCTCTTCCAAACACGTGTAGCACTGCGCGAAGCCCTCTTCGGCAATCGTCAGGCAGCTGTCGAAAACGCACGACAGGCGCTGGAACTTACGCACGACAGAGAAGTTGAATATGGAACGGGATTTGCTCTTGCCTTATCTGGAGGTTCCTCGCGTACTGAAGCGTTGGCCAACCATCTAGAGAAGCGCTTCCCCGAGGACACTTCCGTTCGCTACAATTACTTGCCGGTCTTGCGTGCCCGTCTCGCACTCAACCACGGCGAGGCCGCAAAAGCAATCGAGCAACTGAAAATCGCAGCTCCCTATGAAATAGGTACGCCGCGGAGCGCCATCAACGCATTTTTCGGAGCTATGTATCCCGTCTATGTGCGTGGTGAAGCTTACCTCGGCGCGCATCAGGGCGGCGCCGCCGCCGCCGAGTTCCAGAAGATTCTCAGCCACCGCGGGGTCGTGATCGGCGACCCCATCGGGGTCCTTGCCCACCTGCAACTCGGCAGAGCCTACGCCCTCGTCGGTGACAACGACAGGGCCCGCTGCCTATCAGGACTTCCTCGTCCTCTGGAAAGACGCTGATCCCGACAGCCCAATTTTCAAGGAAGCCAAGGCAGAATACACGAAGCTAAATTGAGTAGAGCCCGATCCTATGCGACAAAACGAACGCGGCGTGGTTGCTCATCTCGCCCTACACCTTTGTCTGTCGCGCGGTCTGATAAATCGCCAATGTGCGCGCACGTGTTGCTTATTGGCGTAATATGGGCAAACCTAAAATTATCTGCCAGATGCGTCCGCGGGGAACCCGGGGGAGGGACGAATTCTCGGTCCGCTTGCTCGGCACTGGTTTTCTCAGTGCGAGAGGCGGTTGCTACGCCCCACTCTGGTTGGAGAGGCGCGGCTTTTCTTGATGGAAAAGCCGCGTGTGGTGCAATTGCTTCGCGGTACACCTATCGTGAACCCGCTTTAACATGCGATAGCTGCTCGGTGACGTCGATGTAGGTCGCCTCCTGTGGCATCAGATAAGCCTCTTCGCAGGCGTTGTCGAGATCGAGCTCGGCGAAGTTGATTTGCATGAGCGTCGGGTTACAGGCAGTTCTGTAGCTGAAGGTTCTTGCGGTCAGCGCTTTGACGACCACCCATTGCGTGTAGTCATCATTGCCCTTCGAGGGATTCTGCTCCTGCTGCGCCGCGCTGGTGCCGAGCGGAATGTCGACCGTGTTGAGCAAATGCAGTGCCAGGCTGCCGGCGTCCGCATTGTTCGCTGGCTGCGTCGCGAATTGTTTCTGGAACAGGATGCGTATGAACCGTGAGGGCGGCGTTGAATCACCAGGCACGCCGCGCATGCCGCTGCCATGACCTGGAGGGATGTAGGAATTGCCGCCTATCGTGATCGGCTGGGCATCGATTGACGAGAGGCCGACATAGTTGCGGATGTTGGTCAATTGCCAGGCGAAGGGAGGAGCGTTGGTCAGCACGCCGACGGGGTTGGGTTGCCACTGCCCCTGCGTGTCGCCTGTCAGGAACTCGAGGACCGCGCTCTGGCCGCTCGCATCGTGAATTGAGAAGTGAAGGGGAATTTTGGCTCTCGTTAAGGGACCGCCCCAGATCTGCACACCTGTCAGCCCCGTCTTGACCTCGGCAACGGTCGCGAAATTGCCGAGCACCCAGTTGGTGAAGTGTGTGACATCCAGGGCCTGGGCATTGTTGCTCACGGCCGGACTGTATTCGGTGAAGCCGGGCAGCCACAGGGCGCCGATGGATAGCCCCTTTTCGTTCATGCCGTCGCAAATCAGGTGCGGCATATGCAGCCCGGCGACGTTTAGTCCAACATAGCCGTATTTCGCTGTCCAGCTCAGCCCGCCCAGGGGCAAGTCGGGAGCGCCGCCGTGCTTCTTTGTGCCGCGTCCGCCAACGAGGATCTGCGAACCGAGATCCTCACCAAACTCCATGCTGCGGCCAACTACGACGCTGTTGTCCTTGTCCGCAGCCAGCAATAGAAAATCCGTGCACATAGGTGCATCTCCTTAGGTAAAAATTCACATTGAACTTCTGAAAATAGCCGTGAGCATATGCACACGAGGGGCATATACACTTCGAGCGCACAATTTTATGATGAAAGGATTCAGCCGAGGCCCGAGTGTAGGGATGAATACGCAGGGTGGAGTCAGGCCTGGTCTTGCGGGTACATCCAGGTGTAATAGCGCCGCTGGATTCGGCTCTCCCTAACCAATCCATCTGGCGACATGGCTATGGAGCTACGCTCAACAGCATGGGTCTTTTCTCAGAGGATGTCAACCGGGACTACTCCGGTCTTCGATCCCTTATCAGCCTGTAGTGCAAGTCCTGAATACGGGAGTGCCAGGCATCATAGCGGTGGTGGATAGAATCGGTAGTCTTCAGACATGGGTATATGGAGCAACGACAAGACGTCGGAAAGTGGATCCATCGTTCCTCCCGGACGATCTCGATAAAAGTACGGACGATCTGCATAGATCATCTCTGGTTCTGATCCATCTACACAATAGCCGGGCCCAGAATGCGAAACCAAATCGAAAAAGAGTTTCAATGGGTACAGCAATGACCGTTCCTACCCTGTGGCTGCCTTCACGAATGAGCGCCTGGGCTTGTGCGCCAACGTGCGCGAGCTATCCGCCTCCGAAGAGTTCGAGGTCGCGGTGGTGGACGCCTTCTCCGTGGATGTAGTCGTTTCCCGGAGCTTCGGCACAAAAGAGGTCGCAGTCAAGACCGCTGAGACCCTCATTGATATTGGTTCCCTCCCAGATCGGCGACCAACACGCCGAGTGAGTGTTGATGATCGACATGCAGAGAGTTGGACGATTCAGGGCCGTTAGTGCTCTTTCGATAGGTTTCTCAACGTATCAGTTAATGCCTTGATGACATCAGGCGGGTCACCGGCGATATGGCGCAGGACTGCTATCGCTGCCTCATCGACTTTGATCGCTCGATTCTGGGGATCCTTGTAGAACGCATCGAACCCATTCACCAATTGGCCGTCGGTCACATGAGCTAGATATTTATCCGTGTAGGCCTTGTGTGCTTGTTCCGTCTTGTCCCGGGAAGTCTTATCAAGCTGATAAGTACTGGCTCTTTCTCCCATCTGTATTCCATCGAAGAATCCAAGTACATAAACTGCCTTCGCCGGTCTTGGGTTCTTGAGCCACCAGTTTCCGTCACGGCGCTCGTTGGCTTGAGAATATCCCGTCACGGAAAGCAGCAAAACGAACAATATGCAAAGTGATTTCATGTTGTCCCTCGCTTCGCAAGGTACCATGATGACGAATGGCCTGCGACCGATTTATTGCGCCCAGGGAAATGCCTGGCGGCGGCCGACAAGCTGCCGGTAGGCCCGGGCTGGCTATACGAAATCAAGCTCGATGGCTACCGCATGATCGTCGTGCGCAACGATAAGCCAGTGCTCTATTCGGGCCTGAAGAACCGAATACAAGGAAGTTCCCTGAGATCGCTACGCGCTCACTTCCCTCCCCCATGGCACTCTGATCGACGGCGAACCGGTCGCAATGAAAACGACGGCAGGCCTGATTTCAACCTGCTGAACAGAACTATCGAGCATCCGAAGCCCATCCGGCCTATTTCGCTTTCGACATCCTGGCACACAAGGGTAAGTCGCTTCTCGAACTTCCGCTTGTCGAATGTCGCGAGATTCTGCGCGACGTAGCAGAGCCAAATGAGAAAGTGCAACTTGTCGAAGCTCCTGCGTGCCGATGTCGCGGGTGAATTTCGGCGAGCATCAGCTGCAACCGAGTTGGGATTCCGCGTCGAACCGACTTCCATTGCGATTGAGCGGTCGCGAAGACTCCGTCCGTTCGAACGGATCGCGTTATGCCTCTCAAGCCAATTTTGGAGTCCTCAAGAAGTTGGTGCTCCCGAATGGGCATCATCGTAAATAGCAGCGCCACGATCCCGTCGTGCCGGATAGACAGGAAGGGCGGCCTACTAATTGTGATAGACGGCTTTAGGAGGTGCAGATCCGGGCCGTAGTGCCAGTACGGGAAGATTAGCCCGAAGTAATACCGAAGACAGGCTCGCGGATTTCGCGGTGTAGGCCTGGAATGGCCGGCCCGATGCGTAGCCAGGCGGAATAGCGGCCACAGTGAAAGCATGTGTATACGAAACATTGGTCAGCATCAGCTTTATGTAATCGGCCAACTCGTCGGACAACTGCTCCAACTCCTGTACATCGTCCAGGCTCGGGTTGAGACCGGATAGGATGTGGTCCTGTTTCTGGTAAACGCGGGAGCGCTTCTGCAGAAAATCGGCCTCACTGGCAAGCGCTACCACGCTCGCCAGCGTACCGTGCGGATATTTTCCCGCCCACGGAACGGCCATCCGATGCCTCAACTTCATGCCCAGTTCCTGCATGGCGAGCGCCTTCGCATCGGGTTCGAAGAACGCGCGAAATCCGCTCTCTGACTGGAATGCTGTGATCGCATCGATATCGTCCACCCCCTCCGGGAGCCGGTAGCTCTTTTGCGCAAGGACCATGCGCGTCAATTGAAATGGAACGTCGCGCTTCGATTCTTCCACGATCCCATGCAAATCCCGCTGCAGATCCTCATATCGCCCAGCCCAGTCGAGTTGTTTCTCTTCGCCCCAGCCGGTTCGGACCACGAGAACCGGGGAAACGTCTGGCTCAAGGGAACGCTCACACAGAGCGCCTGGGCGGCCACCAACCGAAAGGGTTCAAGATTGCAGGCTCATTATCATGCCCTCCGCGTTCGCTTCGGGAACAAGCGCGCCATCGTTGCACTCGGTCATACCCTGCTGATCACTATCCACGCAGTTCTTTCAACGCGATCACCCTACCGCGAAGCTCCACCGACGGAGAAAACAGAACGACAGGAAGAGCGTGTTCGCTACCACTTACGCTGTCTGAAGAAGCTCGGATACCCAATGCTGGTAGCTGAGTAGATCGAGCTATTCTCAGAACAAGGTCCTTATCACTCACACTACTGGTTGGCAAGTCGTGAGTGCGATCGTGGACGATCACACAAGAAGCGCAGCTGCCTTCATAAGCTAAAGTTTCGAAGCTATCGCTTAACCAAGGCTAGTGATTCTTCACGGGCAATTCTAGGAATGATGATCGCCCCGCCTCCCGATACAAGGTCCAGGTAGGTGTGCCTGTGGCTGGATACCTCTGGAACAAACTTGCATCTGCCCCCGCAAGTGCGATTCGAATCGAGTGTCCCTTCTGCAAGAGCACCGATGTTGGAAACAGCGAGAACCGAATTGTTGCGACTTCACCGGGTTTCATGGGTTCTACGTCTGCCCGCAGAAAACTGTGCGCCGGGCCGAGCGGCTCGTAGGGCAAGCTCCTCGGATCCACTTCTTTTCGATCGATGATACGGAAGATTCCCTCATCGACATAGGTCACGCGTCCTGCCGGTGCCACATCCTCTAAGTAGGCGTGAATCGCGCCATCGCTCGCGGTAGAAGCCATCTCAAGCGTGAGTATTGGCGACCCGGTGATCTCGAGATCGGCTTCGAGCGGCGCACTGGTGTACGTCAGAAGCTTATTGTCTTCTATTGCGCGATCTGGATACACGACATCTCCGCCGCCGAGTTGTGTGTGCCAACGTGTCTCGGAGCCGCTCGACGCAGTAAAGTCGACGGTGTAGGAGTCAGGGCCTCCTCGAGTCGCAGGAGCAGACAAAGTCAAGGTCTTACCTTCGCCAAGATAGAGCCGTTCACTGGCCACGCCTTCCGGCGGCCAAATTTTGGTCGAATGCCACTTTCCCTCGCCCATGGTGTAGTACTGAATCGAAGATTCGATCTTCGCTGGCGTCTCATCGCGAAGTGTGTGCTCAAAGAAGTCTGCCTCCATCTTGAACTGCTCATCTCGGCTCGGTACCGGAGGCAGATGCTTTGCGGCAAAAGGATCTACGTTGAAGCTGCCTCCATGCGAGAGCGGCCCGATCACCAGCAGTTGCGGATTTGAGAATGTGCGGTACCGAATCAGCGCACCTTGACATGGGTTGGCATCCAACCAACCGCACCATACCATCATCGGCACATTGGACCCTTCGATCTCCTTGCGCTTACCGTAGGGGCTGATGTCCGCAAAGCGAATCGCGCCCATTTGCGTGGTCAGTGGGTCATCTCGGAACTCAGCCTTGTCCAGGGCGTCCGCCACGTTCATGTTGTGATGCTCTCTCACGAGTTGTGCGAGATGTTTCCCATTCTGGTCGGCGTCGACTCGCCGGACTCCAGGAGTCATCTGCCGATCCTTCCAACAGTTCCATCCTTTTGCCTCATCGGCACTACAAACATCGTCGCGATCCAACGCTGCGACCAGCTTGCTCCATTGCTCTATGAATCCGCGGAGCGCAACTCCGCCCGGCTGAATGAGTGCTTGGGAATCGAATCGTCATAGAGAGGCATCACGGCATGGATCGCCTGCTGATTAGCCGCGGCCGCAAGTTCACCTGTGTTGCCGTCATACGAGACCCCGAAGGTGCCCACGCGCCCATTGGACCAGGGTTGCTGCGCCGCCCAAGCCGCAACTTCACCCATATCCGCGATCTCCGCGGGCGAATATTCCACTACCCGCTGTCCCCCGGAGGCTCCGCTTCCTCGCGCGTCAACAATGATCACTGCGAATCGCCGGTCGTTAAAGTACGCTCTTTGCTCGTCTACCAGGCTCGATGGATTGACCTTGTGCAGCGCCACCATCATACGTAGTCCCCACCCTATCTGTGGACCTCGCCAGTATCGGGTAGTCCGCATCAGAACTGGGACGCGCTCCCTGGGCCTTAAATCGTGCGGAAGGAGAATGGCGACGGCTATCTCTACGCCGTCGCGCATCTTGACGTAGACCGAAGTGCTTTGGCGGTACCCAGCGGGTGTCATTTCTGAGCCCGGGAGTTTCGTGCCTGCGGTCGAAATGGCCACAATCGCGGCCCCTCCCAACGAGGCCACTATCAGTCCCAATCCGATCCACTTTGCCCATCGCCGCATATCCCCACCTCATTCCACCTGTCGCTGCTCAACTCGCTTCGCTGGCTGTTTCCTTAGTACTTGTTGGCGCATCGGCAGCTTGGCTTTTGGCTTCGAAAGCCACTCAAGCAACAAGCCCGCGATCTCATGGAACCGCTTCCGCGACTCGGGCACGCGTTGACCGCGCGCCACAAAGCCTAGCCATGCCAGATAGGCAAGCTCCATGCGGTCGTGATCGCCGATGAAGTGTTTCAGCAAACTGAGCCGTCGCTCCTCGGCCTTGTTGACCCGACGAGCTACCTTTCGGTCCACGGATGCCCAAACAAAAATCGCCGCATCCGACGGAACCTTTCCCTCTTCGCTCAACTTCGCGCGCTGCTCTAGCAAGCGCAACATCCTATGGACTCTTTCACGCCACGATCCGCGCCCGATTTGCAAGACGATCTCTTGCACCTCGCTTTCCCATTCGCGAAGCAGCAAGTCGAGTAACTCATCGCGGTCCTTGAAATGCCAGTAAAAGCTCCCCTTGGTGACGTCGAGATCGCGAGCGAGCTTTTCCACGCGTACTGCTTCCACGCCGCCTCGCAGCAATGCTAGCCGGGCCGCGCGCAGCCAATCTTCTCGTTCGAGGTCTCTCTCCATACGCCTCCGTATGGTAAGAGCCAAGGCCGGTCAGTGTCAATACGGTGCCGTATGGTAACAATTGTTCGTCGGCAGCGAGTTGGACTACCCGGTCAGGAATCGCGATCCACGCCGCTAATCATTCGACGAAGGAGAGTCTGAAGCATGCTATGTGGACTCATGACCAAATCCATGTAGCCATCCACTCTTATGCGAAGTATGCCTTATCAAGAAATGAGAACACCACGCGACAGTCAGCTCCAGGTTTACCAATCATTCGAACTCTATACGCGGCTCAATCTCACCACGCGTCGCCAGGTCCTTGCGCTGATCGTAGAGCTTGGGCGTGCGTCGGAATGATTGGCCATATCCTGCGCTGATTCCAGTGAGCCGCCGTTCTGCAGAAAATACGATGATGCCCGTGCCCCGGAAGGGGTGATTGCAGATGCTCTTTCTCGCCGGCCTCGGCGATCACGGCAGGCACGGGAAACGCCCCGGGCGAGGCTTTTCATCCGCCGACTATGGCAATCTCCGGAATCATTAGTCTCGTCAAGGTAGCGACTCACCCCTCCAAACATCCCAGCGGTCACGAACTGCTTGCATCTTTCCCGCCTCTGCTCTAGCCTCGGGGCGATTACAAGAGCTTCGATTGCAGCGGGGACCGCAATGAAAACGCCGATTCTCTCTTTGATTTGTCTCGCATGTATCCTGAATGCTCGTGCTGTCGCAATGTATGCGCAAACTCCCGACAAGTCCACTGACAGCACTACACCCAGCTATGACATGAAAGCCCAGGCCCTTCTTGACCTCGAGGCCGTGAATAAGAAGTGCGTCGACCTCGCCGAGGTACTTCCGAGCGACAAGCTCACTTGGCGCCCTTCACCCGACACCCGGTCCTTTGCTGAAGTGTTTCTGCATGTCGCTGGAGAGCGCTATGCAATCCTCACCATGATGGGTGCGAACCCTCCGGCAGGGTTTAAAGCGCGCGAACTTGAAAAATCCACAACCGAGAAGGATCGCATCGTCGAGGACCTGAATCAGTCCTGGGATTTCGCGAACAAAACGATCCATAGCATGAGCAACGCGGATTTCGCAAAGCTGCTGCCAAAGCTCGGCCCGCAGGCTAACGAGGGCGATGTTGTTTACATCCTCGTTGCCGACGCGCACGAACACCTCGGCCAACTTATTGCCTACGCGCGGCAGAATGGCATCGTGCCCCCTTGGACCGTGCAAATGCAGAAAAAGAAAGCGGAGGCCGCTCCGAGCAAATAAAGGCCTGACTACACCATCGCTCCGACTCAATGCTTGTATTCCGGCGGCACATTAGACATTTGATGGAGACTGTGTCACCGGCCACTCTTCATTACTGAGTAGTAAAGCAAGGGTTGGCGACCATCCGATCTGAACAACAGGCTCAGCAACGCAGAGGTTGTGCTCACGCGTATCATCTTGCAAGAAAACTCAGCGGCTTCACGCTAGAAACCGCCATTTCTCGTCGTTGGCTCAAAGAAATCAAGACTGCGCGTCTGCGAAAACTAAGTTAATTCCTGATTCTTATGAGCAATGACAGAAACATATCACTCAAAAAGCATGATCGCACGACCCACATCTATAACGTTTCAGTGCGCCAACAAACCGGTGATGCGCGTCTTGTAGCCTCGACTGACTGGTACTCTATGCCCGTCCTGCATCAAGACAAAGGACTCACCTTCAAGCGAATCGGTACGAATCTCCTTCACGAATTGCAGGTTCACAATCGCGGAACGATGAACACGGATAAAAGATCGAGGGTCAAGCCTGCTTTCGAAATTCGCCATCGTCTCGCGCAAAAGGTGGCTCTCTTTCTCAGTGCAGATGCGAACATAATTTTCCTCCGCGCCAATCCAGCGAATGTCAGACACGGGAAGGAAGAGGATTCTTCCCCGTGACTTGAAAACAATCCGCGTCGTGTAGGGTTCGCTGTTTCGCTTATTTGGTTTGGTTCCATCCACTTGTAGGGCGATCTGTTCCCTCGCCCGTTGAATCGCATGCTGCAACCGTTCCCGGGTGAATGGCTTCAGAAGGTAATCGATAGCGTTGATCTCGAAAGCACGCAGAGCATACTGGTCAAAGGCTGTCGTAAAAATGATCCGCGGTACTGCCGCCGGCTTCCCCGCAGAAAGTGCCGACACTACATCGAACCCGTCCATTCCCGGCATCTGAATATCAAGAAGAATCAGATCGGGATCCGTTAGGTTGGCCAGTTCAATCGTTTCCTGTGCTGTAGCACCTTCACCTACAATCTCCACGTCCTTTTCGTCCTCGAGTAGATGACGTAGCTTTTGGCGCGCGAGTACTTCGTCGTCAGCGATGATGATCTGGATTGTCATATGCATACTCCAGAGATCTGTCCGTCAGGTGGACGGGGTATTGAAGGGGCAGCAAAAGAATTGCCTGTACCTCTCCATCGGGGAATTCTTTCAGTTCAAAACAATGGGCGTTGCCGTAATGCAGTTCCAGACGGGATTTTACATTCGCCACGCCAACCTTCTCTTTCGCGGTTTCTGCTGGACATTGTTGCGCCAATCCCCTGCCAGAATTTCGAACGCAGATCCTCAGCTGCCCCTCATGGTTCTGCGCCTCGATGCCAATAAATGCCTCTCCCACTGTCTTGGCAACGCCGTGCATATATGCGTTCTCTACAATGGGCTGCAAAATCATGGTAGGCACCAGTGCATCCAGCACTTCCGGTTCAATGGCGATATAGTGATGTACCGTCCCACGAAACCGCGTCTTCTGAATGGAAAGATATAGCTGGATGAAATCCACTTCCTCCGCGAGAGGAATCAGTTGCTGTTCTCCCCGATCGAGGGTAATACGCAGCATGCTACTTAGTTGTTCCAGCACCTGGTCAGCGGCCTCCATATCGGACCGCATCAGGC
>Ga0206828_1039_pt3 | contig 13705 bp, 12 predicted proteins | sample Alteio_BWOrgCont_78_FD_152858 | JGI IMG/M metagenome (GOLD analysis project Ga0206828, IMG submission 152858) | Enriched cells from forest soil in Barre Woods Harvard Forest LTER site, Petersham, Massachusetts, United States -... | ecosystem: Environmental > Terrestrial > Soil > Temperate forest >... | reverse complement strand
TTGGCGTTGCCCACGCCGCCGGTGTTGGGGTTGGCCGCGATGCCTTCATAAAGAGGCGCGTCGTTGGCCAGATCCCAGATTCCCTGAAAGGCATAGTTCGGCCGCGCGAGGCCGGAATCGTTGTCGTTGTCCTGTTCCTGGCGGGCGAGGAAGCCGATGCGCAACGATTGCGCGCCGAGGGTCTTGATGATCATGTCGCGCAGTTCGTAAGTATTCTCGGCAGCGTTGTAGGGCGTGGTGCTGGCGGAGATGATGCTGAAGTGGATCTGCCCGAAACCATAGTTCTGCGCATAGAGACCGGGCACTCCCCAGTTCACGATGCCGGCAGTATCTGCGATCTGGTTATCGGCGAATCGCGTATTGTTAGCGCGAAACTCGTTGATGAGTGTTGAGCTGAATGTGTGGATGTAGACCCCGGTGATCGATGTGTTGAAGGGACGGAACGGCAGGATCGTATCCGGCGCCGCACCGGATTCCGCATCGAATGAAGATTGATCGAGTTTCTGCGTGTAGACACTGCCGAAGACCTGGTCTCTGGGCGAGATGAACCAATCGGCGCGCGCATGGAGCTGGTTGCCGCGGAAATTCGAGGGCGTCTCGATCTGCGCGAATTCGACATCGGGAACGCCGTCAAGGCCTGCGCCGGTGTAGAGATTCGGGCTTGCCGGCGTGCCGTTGGCGTTGACGTTGGGGAGGAATTGCCCGGCGGCGCCGCCGAAGGAACCAATATCGAAACCGGTACCCACCGGATTACAGACCGTCTGCAGCGCGCTGCAATTGCCGGACAGCACGGCGTGCACGATCGCTTCACCCAGGGGCTGCGTGACGGTTCCTGCAACCAGGCCATTGGGTCGTGCCGTCTTCAGGCCTGCATACCACTGCGGTGTGGGCACGTAGGTTTCGCTGAACGACTGCTGTGTGCTCTTGACCGCTTCGTAACTCGCAAACCAAAACACTTTGTTCTTCCGGATCGGGCCACCCAGGCTGGCTGCCCACTCGCGCTGCATCAGGTCGTCGCGGATGGGCGGCGCAAAGACGCCGGGAGTGCTGGTTGGGCCGCCGTACGACTGGTAAGCGTTCAGCCCCGGCTCGTCGTATTGAAAAAATGCGCTTCCGTGAAATTCGTTACTGCCGGACTTGGTGACCGTCAGAATGTGTGCGCCGACGTCGCGTCCCATCGTAGCGTCGTAGTTCGCCGCCATAACGGTGATTTGCCCAACCGACTCAATGCTCGGCGTGACGATGGTTGAGCCTCCGTGGAGCAAGCTGTCGACCGTGACACCATCAATCTCATACGTATTTGACGTGACGCGCTGGCCCGACGCGGAAATCTGAATCTGATTTTCTGTCTGAAAGATGCCGTAGTTCGATTGATTTTGGCTGGTGTTATTGGGCAGTGCCACCGCGCCGCCGCTGCCGGAGCGCGCCGAATCCCCGGTAATGCCTACGCCGGTGCGCAGCAGCTCATAGGGGTCGCGCCCGAACGCGGGTAGTCGCGTGATCTCCGCGGTGCCGATGGTGCTTGCGACGTCTGCGTTGGTGGTATCGAGAATCGGCGTCTCTTCGCCATTCACTGTGACCGTCTGTGCTGCCGGACCTACAGCCAGCTTTACATCCAGGCTGCGCGGCAACTCTGCTGAAACGGCCACGTCGCTGTAGGTCTGATCCTTGAATCCGTTCGCCGTCACGATGACCGTGTAATTGCCTGCCGCGAGTTCGCTGAATTTGTAGAGTCCCGTTTCGTTCGTGGTTGTGATTTTCTGTTCCCCGGTAGCGGGGTTCGAGAGGGTGACGGTTGCACCGGGGATGACCGCCTGGTTGGCGTCGGTTACCGTTCCGGATAGGCTTGCGGCGAATTGCGCGTAAAGCGCGGGAACAGCCGCAAGAAACGCGACAAACAGCAAGGGAAGGGCGCGCGCGGCTTCTCTGAGCCGGCTCGACTGCTTGCCGGATTTGGCCTGAAATTGAAGTTGATGCATCGCAGGTTCTCCTTATCAACGAGCCGCCTGCTTTTGCCTGGTCGAGAGGCCACTTTTCCCGTGCGCACGAGGGAATTCTGCAAAGGCTATCTGCGGATGCAGCGTTTCGGCGTTTCAACGACGGATGGGGAATGAGGAAGACTTCGCGCTTCCGCCGGCGGCAACACCTATTCTTTCTTGTAAGGCAAGCGGCGTACCCAAGGTATTTCGATCGAATGGAAACAACGATCAAATGGACTGACGAGCGCTCGAATCAAAATGAAAAAAGTCGATTCTTTGCCGAATAAATCACCAGAGAAGTTCTGTCTGTTACTTCCAACTTGCGGTAGATCGAGGTGAGATGGTGCGAGACGGTCGCCAGACTGATATGAAGACGGTCGGTAATCTTCTTGTTTCTAAGGCCCTGGCACACAAGTTCTAAGACTTCGCGTTCGCGTGATGTCAGCGAGGCGATCTGCAGCTCCGCGCGCTCAGGGGCCTTGCGCTTGCTCAAGGCTTGTTCCAATACCCGTTCAGCCGCGTTTTGTTCAAGCCACACTCCACCATTGGTCACTTTACGAATGGCCATGGGAATCTCTTGAACCGGACCTTCTCGCTGAAATACGCCTTTGGCTCCGCAACGGAGCGCCTCTTCAATGAATCCGGGATCCTTGCGGCCCGTCACAACAATCACGCGCGCCTCATCGACGTCGGCCACCAGTTGCTCGAGAACCTCGATCTCTTCGCTTAAGATTTCGGTGCTTACCAGCACCACATCCGGCTCGTAGTCGCGCACCGCGTCCAGCAGGCAATCCTGGCTCTGACATTCAGCCAGAACCCGAATATCCGGCTGGTCGGCGACCGCGCTCCGTAATCCGAAGAGGGACAACGGTTGATTGTCCGCAATGACAACATCGATATCGGCCATACACCTGACCTTCCGCCCTGCACTTCGCCTGACTAAAGGGGCGCTTCTTCACTTTCATTCCAAGGCCGTGATGGCGAAAGCGCCAGCGCAGGGGTTGCGTTTACTTACGATGTCAATATGAACTGTGCTAACGCCTCTATGCGCGCATATAAGAATTCGTATCTGAAGGCGTTAAATCATCCGACCGCGAGTAGTTCCTTCTGCTTTCTTACCAACACTCGTTCTATCCGTGTTTAGACGCCCAGAAGCTTCAATTGGTTGGGTTGCGTGTCATGAAAGCAGTTTTTTCTGCCGTTAATCGACAGCTTGCTTGGTGGGCAGCAACGTCAACGCGCCATTGGTCTTGCGAACAGGCTTTGGAATTTCAGATGCAGGACCCTGTAGAGGTTCTTCATTTGGGTTCCCCCTTGGGGCTTGAAGTTCATGGGGAGGCTTTGTTGCGTGGTCTATTACCAAGTCTGATCGTAGTGCGAGAGCAAGAGCAACGCACTGAACAGCCACTACAGGAAATTCGTCTCATCCCATCGCGATCATTTTCTTCCGCGTGCTCCGATTTGTGCATCAAATTTTCCAGGAGGGATAGGTGGTCCGATGCAGCCGGCGCAGTCGATCGCTGCGGTAACAACCCTGAATTCTGCCACTTCATGGGCACGAATTGCAGCCAGTAGCGCCGCTTCCCAACTGGTTTGGCGAAGCGTGTCCCGGCATCGCCGCCAAATGGCTCGTCAAACGTTTCGCAGTGGTTTGCGTCCGTTGTTTATGCAGCACCGGCGCATACACTAATTCGACCTAACTTTCTAGTCATGCCGGTCTGTTTTCGCCACTCGTCCAGTTGACGCGTGTTCTTTCCTTGGTTGAAGTCTCGCCGCAATCGAATTCATCGTTTGAATGCACCGCTGAGAGAGGCTCAACTCTTTGCGGTAAGCAGATGCGAGGGCTTACGCCATGTCAGATTCCATATTCCCAGGACGCACCAACTTCGGCCCGCTGCCCGAGCCCGAAGGCCGGGCTGCATCGTTTTTGACGAGTTCCATCGTCAATCTCGCGCTCTTCGGTATCGTTCTCTACGTCAGCGCAACCGCAAGCCAGGTCATCCAGCGCCACAACGAGATGACTGTGCTCATCGCGCCCATTACGCTCCCACCAGTGCAAAAGTACAAGCCTCCGCCGCCGCCAAAAATCAAGCCCGAACCGCGGCAAATCGAAATGCCCAAGCCGAAGCCCATTCCGATGGAAGCCAAGCTGGCCGCGCCGAAGATTCAGCAACCCAAGCCGGTGTTCAAGTTGGCTCCGCAGCCCAAGCCGGCATTGGCGGCCGCGATGCCGGCGCAGAACAACCAGGTTCGGCCCACCGTTATGCCCGTTCACCTCGGACAGACATTCGGCGTCACGCCCAATCCCAATGCCGTGCGGCCCGCCACCATCGCAGCCATTGGCAACCCATACGGAGGCATGCAAGGCCAGGCCACCGCGCCGCGCGGCGTCGTCGGCTCCACAGGCATTGGCTATAGCGTGCGGCCCGGCTCTGGCGGTGGAGGTGGCGGCCTTATCGGTCGTGTCGCGCCGGTCGGCATGCCCGGCCTCTCCACTGCGGCGGCTGTCCCGGCCATCGCATCCGCACCCGTCCAATCCACCAGTGTTGAGGTCCTCTCCAAGCCGCCTGCGCAATACACCAGCGAGGCCAGGCAACTGCGAATCCAGGGTGACGTGGTGCTCAGCGTAACGTTTCTCGCCAGCGGGCAGGTGGTTGTGCACGGCGTATTGCGCGGCCTCGGCCACGGGCTCGACGAGGAGGCCATGCGCGTCGCAGAGCAGATTCGTTTTCGTCCAGCGACCGCCAGGGGGCGTCCGATTGACGTCACCACGCACATTACCATCACGTTCCAACAGGCATAGCTCGTCACATGCCCGAAAAACATTCACCGCCGCATAAATCGCATCACCGGTAAGGAAGCTGAAGCAGCAACGAACACGACCATCGGAGGTAGGCACGATGCTTCACAAGATCTCTTTCCCCATCTTGATTGTTTCCATGATTGCGACCCCGCTTCTCGCGCTGAAACCGCAGACCTATGAGAAAGATCATCCGCTGACCCCTGACCAGGCGGCTCTCGTCAACCAATCCATCGCTCGCGAAAAAGCCACCATCCAGGAAATTCAGCAGCGGACACCGGTTGTCGAAACCTACATTCAGGACATGCGTCCCGATCCCAAACTCTACGAAGTTCCGGTAGCCGACTACTATGTCCTCGGCCGCGTCGACTTCGGCAAGGTGTTTTACGACCAGGAGTACGCCCGCCGGGAAACCGCCAAACAGGGCTTCTTCAGCGGCTCTCACGCAGCCATTGAGAGAGTCGGGACCCTGCTTGGTTTCGGATCGAAGGGCTACTCATCGGCAGGCTTCATGGACATGATGTTCGTCGATCCCAGCGGATACGACCAGCAGCATTACGCATTCAGTTATGTGCGCCGCGAGTTTCTCGGTTCGATCCGCACGGATGTTTTCGATGTGCACCCCAAAGTCCGCGGCGTTGGGCGCTTCTACGGGCGCGTCTGGATCGAAGATGAAGGAGGCAACATCGTCCGCTTCAATGGAACTTACGTCAACGGCACCAAGGGCCTCACCTACAACTACTACTTCCACGTCGACAGTTGGCGCACCAATATACAGCCCGACCTGTGGCTGCCAACTGCCGTCTACGTTGAAGAAACGCACCGCACCGAATCGGAACAATCGCCCGGCCTGAAGGCGCAAACGCACTTCTGGGGATATTCGCTTAAGCTGCCCACGCGCGACAGCGAAAACGTAAGCGTCAAAGTCGACGACGCCGTCGACCAGAGCGGCGATTCGGGGGATGTAGGCCCGCTCGAGGCCTCGCGCATGTGGGTTTCGCAGGCTGAAAACAACGTTATCGACCGCCTCGAACAGGCCGGTCTCGTCGCTCCCGTCACGCAGGGCGGGTACGAAGAAAAGGTCCTCGATCAGATCGTCACCAATCTTGCAGTACCCAACAATCTCGCCTTCCCCAATCCGGTTCACGCACGCGTGCTGCTGACTGACACTATTGAGGCCACTACCGTCGGAAACACCATCATCATCAGCAAGGGGCTGCTCGATTCGCTGCCCAGCGAAGAAGCGATTGCCTCCGTTGTCGCCATGGAGATGGCCCATGTCGCGCTCGGCCACCACGTCGACACGCGCTACGCCTTCAATGATCGCTTGCTCTTTCCCGATGAGTCCACCTTCCAGCGCATCAACATGTACCACTCCGACACGGACAACGCTGAGGCGGCCAAAGTTGCCACCGGCTATCTTGAGAACTCGATGTACAAGGACAAGCTTGCAAATGCCGGTCTCTATTACGCCCAGCTTGTCGATCGCGCCAAGGTGCTCAAAGCGATCAACACGCCCACACTCGGCGACTCGCTACTCAAGTCCGACGGTACGCCGTGGATGGCCGACCTCGCAAAGCAGGCTCCCAAGGTCGATCCTGATGACATGACGCAGACCGCCGCTCTGCCTCTTGACAGCTGGCTCAAAACCGATGCGTGGGACGACCACGTGCAGATGATTACGGCCAAGCGCTACGCGCCCATGAATGCCCGCGAAAAGATGCCTTTCGAAGTGACGCCTGTCTTCTACAGGCTGCAGCGCTACGGCACAGCGCCGCTTCAAACCGCGGCCACGCCCCAGGTCGCCGTGCCCACTTCGACGGCCGACGCGGGCAACCAGCAGGCTGCTCCAGATGCTAACAAGCCGCAGCCCACCAACGAGGCACAAACACAATAAGACTGCCGCCGTTGAGCTACAGGCCCTTCAATGCATCCACTCTCGATTCCCCGACCCCGGTAAGCATTGTATGGTGTAGGGAGTGAAGCACGAAATCGGCCGGGAATATCGCCTCGCGCTTGCCCTTTGATCTTGGGATAAACTCCCGGTCAATGTACCTGATTTGCGGCCCGATCAGGAATTTTGGCGAAGCGGAGGCCGCGCCGTTGTGATTTGGGCGAGGCACAACAGCTCAATTGACTGATTCGCAATGGGTGGGTATTTCGGCGGCGGCAGCCGTGGCGGCGAGCCTGCAAATTGCTCGCGAGGAAGCAGCCGCAGGGCGTAGCGCGGTGATCGTAACGGTAGTGCTGCATGACTCCGCTGACAATTATCTGAGCGAACGGTTCTGGGAGGAAGCGTGAGCGTGCTGCAGCTAACCAGAGCGGTCTACGAGGCCATTCGCGCGCATGGTGAGGAGACGTATCCGCACGAGTGCTGCGGCGCGCTGCTGGGAAAGCCGGCAGCCCGCGGCTGGCGAATCGACGCCGCAGTGAAGGCAGGCAATACACGGACGGATTCGGCGCACAACCGTTACAACATTGCGCCGGCAGAGCTGGTGAAGATCGAGCGGGAGGCGCGGAGCCTGGGCCTGAGCATCGGCGGGTTTTATCATTCGCACCCGGACCACCCGGCGCAATGGTCGCAGACCGACTTTGCCGAGGCGCACTGGCTGGGCTGCTCCTACGTCATCACCGCCGTGGCGCAGGGCAGGGCTGCGGTGACCAACTCCTTCTTTCTGGCCGGAACGACCGAAGAGGATAAGCGCTTCGAACAGGAAAAGATTGAAGTGGTTGCCGCCTTTGAGCCGTTGGCGGCGTTCGGGGAATCAAAGAAACCGTGAGAGAGGAATCAAGCGGAATGACGATCTATGTCCCGACGCCGTTGCGGCCCTACGCCGCAGGCAAGGATGCTCTGGACGTGAATGCTGGAACCGTGAGCGGGGCGCTGGACGAATTGACGCAGACTTTTCCCGATCTGCGTCAGCATCTGTTGAACGAAGCAGGCAAGCTGCGGGCTTTTGTGAACGTGTATCTGAATGACGAAGACGTAGGCTATCTTCCGGATAAAGACGCGACGGCGGTTTCGGCAACCAACACGCTCTCGATTATTCCTTCAATCGCGGGAGGGACTTGCCGTCCAGGCGACTGCGCCTTCGGCGCGGGAACGCGCGCTGAATAACTTCTGGAAGGAAACGAGTCATGGCCACAGCACCTAAACCAATCGAACTGCCCGAGCTGACGAAAGACGAACTCTCGCGTTACTCGCGCCACCTCATCCTGCCCGAAGTGGGCGACGAGGGCCAGCGCAAATTGAAGGCTGCTCGCGTGCTGTGCGTAGGAATCGGCGGGCTCGGTTCTCCGCTGGCGCTTTATCTCGCCGCCGCCGGCGTGGGCACGCTGGGCCTGGTCGATTTCGACGCGGTGGATGCGAGCAATCTACAGCGCCAGATTATTCACTCCACCGCCGACATCGGCCGCAAGAAGCTGGACTCGGCCGCCGAAAAGCTCAAGGCCCTCAACCCCGAGCTCAACGTGGTCAAGCACGACACGCTGCTGTCGAGTACCAATGCACTCGACATTCTGAAGAACTACGACGTGATTGCCGATGGCACCGACAATTTTCCGACGCGCTATCTGGTGAACGACGCCTGCGTGCTGCTCGGCAAACCGAACGCCTACGGATCGATCTTCCGCTTCGAGGGCCAGGCCAGCGTCTTCGCCGCCAAAGATGGCCCGTGTTATCGGTGCCTCTATCCTGAGCCGCCGCCTCCGGGTTTGGTTCCAAGCTGTGCTGAAGGTGGCGTGCTGGGAATTCTGCCCGGCCTGATTGGAGTAATTCAAGCCACCGAGACCATCAAACTGATTCTCGGTATAGGCTCGCCGCTCATCGGCCGGCTGCTGCTCGTGGATTCACTCAACATGCGTTTTAGAGAGTTGAAGCTGCGCAAGAATCCCGAGTGCCCGGTTTGCGGAGAGCATCCGACCGTAACAAAACTTATCGACTATCAACAATTCTGCGGCATTGCGCCGGCAACAAACGAGGGAGATGCGGTGAAGAATGGAATTCCGCAAATTACAGTGACTGAGCTCAAGAAGCGCATCGACGCGGGAAAGGCCCCGTTCATTCTCGATGTGCGCGAACCCTTCGAATACCAGATCGCCAACATTGGCGGCAAATTGATTCCGCAGGGTGAAGTTCCGCAGCGGTTGTCTGAGATTGACCGCGATCGCGAGATCGTCGTGCAATGTAAATCAGGCGGGCGCAGCCAACGCATCGCGGAGTTTCTCAAGCAGGCCGGCTATCCCAAAGTCGTCAACCTGGCGGGTGGGATCATTGCGTGGTCCAACGAGATCGACTCGACAGTCGCTAAATATTGACCCCGATGTCGCCGGCGGCACGTCCAGGCGCATTCTATTCGAGAAAGTGAAAGGAAGGAGTGCATGGCGTCGTGGTTGAGCGGAGAATGGCCGTGGTATGTGGCTGGGCCCATTATCGGCTTGTTCGTTCCCGCACTTCTCGTTGCCGGCAACAAAGTATTCGGCATCTCCGGGAATTTAAGCCATCTGTGCGCAGCCATCGCCCCGGGCAAGCTCGAGTATTTTCGTTACGACTGGCGCAGGGCCGGCCTCTGGAACCTCGTCTTCCTGGCCGGTGTGTTCATCGGCGGATTTCTGGCGGCGCATACCGGCACTCCGCACGCGATCGCCATCTCCTTTGAGACCAAAGCAACGCTTGCCAAGCTGGGAATCCACGATTTCTCCGGCGTGGCGCCGCGCGAAATCTTCACATGGCATGCGCTGCTCACGTTGAAAGGATTCGTTTCGGTCGTGGTCGGCGGTTTTCTGGTCGGCTTTGGGACGGCCTACGCGGCCGGCTGCACTTCAGGCCACGCGATCAGCGGCCTGGCAAATTTTCAATTGCCCTCTCTCATTGCCGTGGTCGGATTCTTTGCCGGCGGACTTGCTGCAACTTATTTCATTCTTCCCTTTGTGATCGGAGCGCCATGACCGAGCAAACTCTCTCGCGATTCCAGGGTTGTGGTGAGGAGAGCGAAGACTCGCGGCCGACGCCGCTCGCTTTCCTGCCTGTTTATCTTTTGCTGGGGACCGCTTTCGGCTTTGTGCTCGTTCGTTCCGAAGTTCTCTCGTGGTTTCGCATCCAGGAGATGTTCCGCTTTCAGTCTTTTCGCATGTACGGCATCATCGGCTCTGCCGTTGTCACTGCGGCAATTTCTCTGCTCATTCTCAAACGACTCAAAATCGGCGCACTGACCGGAGAGGAAATTTCCATCCCACCAAAAGCCATGGGCAGCGGGATCCGCTATCTGCTCGGCGGCACGATCTTTGGAATCGGTTGGGCTCTCACGGGCGCATGTCCCGGGCCGCTCGTCGCACTCATTGGCAATGGAGTCACTGTCATGATCGCAGCGCTCGCCGGCGCGCTCGCCGGGACATGGGTCTATGGACGGCTCAGACCCCGACTGCCACACTAGAGTCAAGGATTCGAGTGCCTTCTCATGCATTCGCCGGAGCATCTTCAGTTGCAGCTGGCAGAAAAATTCGCTCCGCGCCCACAGTCGCCTTTTCCACACTCACGTCCCTGTCATGCACCGGAACGCCGCGCCGCCTTTTGCGCTAGGCTTGAATTTGGCCAGGTTTGAATTCGGCAAGGTTTAGATTTGTTATGAGCGTCGCAATGGCGGTTTGCACAATCTGTGAAGGCATCGGTCTGGTGCGCGTGGTCGACGGCGAAGGCAAATGGGTCTCCCGGCCGTGCCAGTGCCAGGAGCAGGAGCGCGAAAACCGCCGCCTGTCAGCCGCAAATATTCCCACTCGCTATCGTGAGTGCACGCTCGACACCTTTGAGATTTATCACGGCGCGGATCCTTCGCTCTCTGAGGCGCTGCTCACGGCCCGCCGTTTTGTCGACGAATTCCCCGCAGGGACGGCCGGCAAGGGATTGCTCTTTACCGGCACTATGGGAGTGGGCAAGACGCATCTGGCCGTCGGCGTGCTGCACCGCCTGGTGCGCGAGCGCGGCGTCAGAGGGCTCTTTTGCGACTATCGCGAGCTGCTCAAGCGCATCCAGAACAGCTACAACCCCGAAGTGCGCACCACCGAGCTCGAATTGCTGAGGCCTGTTTTCGCGGCCGAGGTTCTCGTCCTCGACGATCTCGGCGCGCAAAAACCGAATGAGTGGGTTTGGGACACCGTCGCGCTCATCCTCAACACGCGCTACAACGATCGCCAGTCCACCATCATCACGACCAATTACGACTTCCAGCCCGCAGGCGCCGGACGCTTAACCGACACCGAACGCGCCGCCCGGGAGCCTTCGCTCGGCGATCGCATCGGCGATCGCATGCTTTCGCGGCTCGACGAGATGTGCGTCCGCGTCAGGATGACCGGCAAGGATTGCCGCACCGGGGTCAAGCGCGCCCGCTTCGGCTGACGGCGATCTCCGGCGCAGCCAGCGTCAACATTTGAATACACCAAACTTCGGTCACTTGCGCGCGGATTGATAATCTTGGTTTCCTTAGGGAAATAGCTGAAAGATTAGATCGAACGCGAACATTGGCCGCGGTATCATTGCGGTGCAAGTTGGATCGGGCAGGAATCTATTCATGCGGAGCATCCTGGACGCTGTGAGTCTTGCGCTGTTGGCCGTGATTCTGGCGGTAACGGGCTTCGCGATTGCCGGTCCGGGCAAGTTGCCCGACAAAATTCCCACGCATGTTGATTCGTTCGGCCAGCCTGACGCCTGGTCCAGCCGCTCTTCACTCGAGATCCTGCCCGTTATTGCGGTCGTCGTCTTCCTCGCGCTAACCATCGTGGCGGCGTATTCCTCGCTCGCCAAGCACGCGGCCCAGCAGGACCCCGCCAGCGGACCGCCTCTCGAAGCCCTGATTCTCAAGCTCATCGTCTCCATCAAGGCGGAGGTGCTCGCCATCTTCACTTGCATGCAGTTTTCGTCGATCCACGCGGCGCGCCATCCTGACGAGCCTTCGTCATTCTGGGCGATCATGATGTGGATCGTTCTGGTGGGCACCTTCGCCACTGTCGCCTGGTCTGTTACCGCGATGGTGCGCATGGGGCGTTCGGCAGAAGTGACGCCCTAGTTTGTATCCCTGCCTTCGTTGCGAATTCTTCTCCTTCTCCGCCGTTTGCCTTGCCCGCGTTCGCGTTTTTTTGCTCCGCTGCGCAGTGTACAATCTCGCTCGTGAGCACAGGCCCGCAACTCGTAAGACCCGCTGCGCCGCCGGAACGAAACTGGCTCGCTCTTGGAATTGCGGCAGCCATCGTCCTTGCCGTTCTGGGGGCACTGGTGCTCGTCTACGAGCGCGGAAAGAGCACGCCCTCCGTCACACCCATCACCGCTGCTCTCGATCCCTACGCCGCCAGCCTCTCCATCGGCCAACTCGCGATGAGCGAGTCAGGGAACCTCGCCGGCGGCAAGATCACCTACCTCGACGGCCAGATCGCGAACCAGGGCAATCGCGTCGTTACCGGCATCATGGTTCAGGTGCTTTTCCGCGACCCCGCCCATGAAGTGGCGCAGAACGAAACCCAGCCGCTCAAGATCATCCGCACCCGCGAGCCCTATATAGATGTCGAGCCGCTTTCCTCGGCCCCGCTCAGGCCGGGCGACCAGGCCGACTTTCGCCTGATCTTCGATACCGTCGCGCAGGATTGGGACGGCGCATTCCCTGAGGTTCGAATCATCCACGTCGACTCGAAATAGCCCCATTCGCCGCTTGCTGCCGGCCCATTCCAATCCTTACAAAGTAGAAACTTCCCGAGCGTGCAATTTTTACCGGTTCAGGGGTTCAAAACCAGCCTGAAATCGGGCCGTTCCAGTTCAAATTTTCTGGAAATATCCTATTCAATGCCAATAACTTAGTTGATTTCTTTCCTGGGGCATCCAGTTTGGCCACACCCATGCTCTTAGAAGGGCGAGCAGATAAGAGTGCTCATCCTCCGGCAGGGCTTAAAACAAACGCCGGAATCGCCATTAGGGGTCAACAAAAATGAAAAGCTTCCCTGAGATTTTCGGATCGTTTCCGCGCCAGTTGGCCGTGCTTTCTCTGGCGTCTGCCATCGCCATTCCAGTCTGGGCGCAGCAGACTCAGCCCTCCCCCAGCGACCAGCAAGCCGCGCCGGCCGCGACTTCGCAGGATCAAAGTCAGCCCTCCCCCGCATTCGATACGCCGCTGCCGCCACAGAAGGAAGGTTTCTGGGGCCGCGTGAATCCCTTCGCTCGCAAGAAGTGGGTGCACAAGCAGATTGACCCGATCAACGATCGGCTCACCGAGCTCGATGAAGTGAACTCCAAGAATGCCCGCGACATCAAGGATGTTGACGCACGGGCGCAGGCGGGAATCCAGAAGGCTCAGTCCGCGGCCGACGCTGCCAACCAGTTGGCGATGAACGCCAACAGCCAGGCACAGAACGCCAGCAATACCGCGACGCAGGCGTCGCAGCATGTTGAGACCATCAATGGCACGGTCAACGGCCTCGACCAGTACAAACAGATCACTGAGGCCGAGATCAGCTTCCGTCCGGGAAGCACCGCGCTCTCGTCCGATTCCAAAGCCAAGCTCGATGAGCTCGCCGCCAGCCTCACCGGCCGCGAGGGCTACATCGTCGAGATGGAAGCGCACGCCCCCGGAAACGGCAGCGTGGGCATTCAGAGCTCCGAGCGCCTGGCGGAAGCAGTCAAGCGTTATCTCGTAACCGAACACCAGATTCCCGTCTACCGTATGCACACAGTGGCCCTCGGCAATGAGATGGCCATGAACTCCGACAATCCGGATCAAAAGCCGGAGCGGGTTCGCAAGAGCACCGTGCATCTGGTACTGATGGAAAACAGTTTGGCGGCCCGGGCATCAGCGTCACCCCAAAGCGCTAATGCCGCTGGAGGCGCAGAGCAGCCGTAATACGCGGCCATCCTCCCCCGAGGCTCTGCTTGAGCGCCTACGGCCACCCC
>Ga0206828_1075_pt2 | contig 13741 bp, 13 predicted proteins | sample Alteio_BWOrgCont_78_FD_152858 | JGI IMG/M metagenome (GOLD analysis project Ga0206828, IMG submission 152858) | Enriched cells from forest soil in Barre Woods Harvard Forest LTER site, Petersham, Massachusetts, United States -... | ecosystem: Environmental > Terrestrial > Soil > Temperate forest >... | reverse complement strand
TCTTTTTTTTCATCCTGTTTTGCGGAGTAATTACCTCTAAAACCTTCTTAATGAACCAATACAATTACCTGATGGGACTTAAAGATTGGCAGACGGGTAATCTGGAACTATCCCGGATGGAATTCAATAAGGTCTTGAGTCGCACGCCGGGTGACGCCAAGGCGGTCGACGGTTTGGGCTTAATCGAAATGAAAGCCGATAACCTGGACAAAGCCAAAGCGCTCTACAGTCAGGCCATGCAAATGGGCCTGGGATTCAGCCACAAATTCGACCATCTCAAAACAGGCCAGACTTTTATTGATCAGGGCCTGTATCCCGAAGCAGAGGTTGAACTTCAGCATGCTTTAGAGCTTCAGCCCAATAACGCTGATATTTATGCAGCCTTAGGCACTACCGAGCGGGCCTTGGATCAAACAGCTCAAGCCATCAAATATTACGAAACCGCCCTTCATTTGGATCCCAAAAACAAAAAAGCACAAAGCCAGCTGGATGAAGCCAACTCGGAAAAGGATAGGGGCTCGGTTTACTATATTTACGACCGTAACGGGGTTCCTCTCGCCCTGGAATGGACCAAAAATGGCGCTCGGGGCTATCCCATGGGCAAAGAATTTGCCCATCTGATCGGCTATGTGGATCAAAATACCGTTAATAACCGAGGCAGCGCTGGCCTTGAATCCGTATATCAGAAGTACTTTCCCGGTAATAAGCTTTATCTAACTGTTGATAGCCGCATCCAATTGGTCATTTCCAAAGCCCTGGGCTGGGAAAAAGGCGCTATCGTAGTTTTGGACCCCCATACGGGAGAAATATTGGGGTCCGTTTCCCAACCCACCTACACCCCCGAAAAAGTTCATGATCAATGGTGGAGTTATGTCGATAACAAAAATACACCTTTAAAAAACAGGGCCTTTGAGGGTTTATATGAGCCCGGGTCGATTGTTAAAATCGTGACTTCAGCCGCAGCCATCGAAAAAAACCTGAATATGTCCACTGTTTTTCCCCTTTATTGCAAGGGTTATACCTTTATCGACAATAAAATTTTTTATGATAACGAAAAACACAAAGAAATTCGCAGTCTGGAAGAAGCTTTTGATACTTCCTGTAACGTGTCTTATGCCCGCTTGGGTATCGCCTTGGGCGAGGATTCTCTTTTTGAATACGACAACCGCTTTGGATTTAATTCCGTACCTAAGACCATTAATATTCCGGTAGCCCAAGGAAACTCTCCTAAATTAGGTCTGACAAACTACGAAATGGCTGAAAGCGCAACCGGCTTGGGAGATTCTTTCCGCCTCACTCCCCTCAACGCCGCCTTAATTGTTTCCGCAGTCGCGGACGACGGTGTCATCATGTCACCTTATTTAGTACAAAAGCTCACCAACATTGAAGGAACGGTCCTCGAAGAAAATAAGCCGACCATTTATAAAAACGCCATAAGTCCCCAAACCGCCCAGTTCCTGACCACCATGATGGTCAACGATGTGGAAAGGGGCATCGGCATCAAAGCCAGGGTTAAAGGCATCAAGGTCGCGGGTAAAACGGGTACCTCGGGAAGCCGTAACCCCAACTTCCACGCCTGGTTTATCTGTTTTTTCCCTGCCGAAAACCCCAAGATTGCCATGGCCATCCTGGCTGAAAACGGCGGCACGGGCAAAGACGTGGCCGCTCCCATTGCAAAAAAAGTTATAGAAGGCATGATGGAATTCATGAATTTTACGGATGACGAGAAAAAATAGCCTGGAGGCGAATCATGTTCTGGTTGGAATTAGTGGTCTCGTCCATCATGGGAGCTATCGGCGGATACCTGCTTTATCGAGGAAAAAAGATTCAGGAACCCAAACTGATGTTGTGGGGAGCGGTATTGATTGTTCTGTCCTACTTTTTGTTTTCAGGCGGCGGTAAGGACGACGACGCTTCTAAAACCGCTTTAAAAATGATTATGCCCGGCGCTTCCGAGCAGCCGTTACCGGATCAGTCCCAGCCACAAACACCCGCGCCACAACCCGCCGAACAACAACCGCCCCAATAGCCCCAAGAAATTACGGTTAATTCAAATTGATTTTGTTATGGGATTTCATGGCGTAAAGCACCTGCCAAATTTGCGAATAGTCCGCCGGTTTCACCGTTTTTTCCAGATAAGTTTCCAGACAAATGGTCGCTTGCTCATATTGACCTAACGAGTAAGAAAAGAGACCTTTGTCCCTCAGGCTGTTCCAATCGTTTGATTTAAAAAGAAACATCCACTCAACCGTCCAAAGAGCCCGGTCAAATAATCCCTGGGAGGCATGAATGGTTTTTAAGTTTCCTAAAGTACGATGCAGAATGCCCCGAATGCCAGCGGATTGCAGGTGAAAAACCGGCTCCAACTTCTGATCGATTCCCAGATTTTTCCGAAGCCGTTCCTGAAGATCGTCCACGGTTAGAATTTTACCGCCGTTAAACACGTCGATATAAATATTTTGGGCAATATCCATCGACGATTCGCGCCATTCCACCAGAAAATGACCTGGAAAATTGATCCCGTGCAACGGACAACCCGCCTTCCAGCCGAGAATCAGATAAAGAGTCGCTAAAGTAATCGGGATTCCTTCTCTTCGGTCCAGCACATCCGAGATATAGCTGTTGCGGGGGTCGTAATAGGCTTCGGAATTCCCATGAAACCCTAGTTCCTCAAAGAAAAATCGGTTCAGTTCACTTATTTTTTCCATTTTCGACGTTCTTGCGGAAAGGCGGAGGACAACCCGCTGTTCCATGCTTTGAACCAAGTTCTTATATTGAGCCATGTCGAGATCGGGATATTGCTGGCGGGCAATTAAAAGAGCCCCCTCGATAAGGTCCCAGTAGATATCCAAACGGCCTATATAGTTTTTAAAATCCAGGTTGATTTTATCGAATGATTCCAAAAATCCGCTCAGGCGATTTCTAGCTTCTTGGGGTAAACGGTTAAATTTTGATGCCCCTTGTCCGTCACCACCAACAGATCCTCAATACGAACCGCCCCCGTCCCGGGGTAATAAAGACCCGGCTCCACTGTCACGACTTCGCCCGCTTTTAAAACGTGGTCGGACGAGTTAACCCTCGGCGCTTCATGCACATCCAGCCCCAACCCATGCCCCGTCCCATGGAAAAACCCCACCATTACCCCATTACGCCGTTCGGTTTTATAACCCTGACTTTCCATGTCTTGCTGGATGGCTTGATGCACGTCCCTGCCGTTGACGCCCGGCGCCACCATGCGGATTCCCTTTTCTTGGGCCCTTTTAACCGCCGCGTATTGGGCTTTCAGGGCTGGCGATGCCTTGCCCTTCACAAAGGTACGGGTAATATCGGCGTAATAAAAGGTATCACCTGACCGGGGAAACACGTCGACAACCAGGGATTGATGGGCCCAAACCGTGCCCGTTCCTTCATTATGCGGGTCCGTGCCCAAATCACCGCTGGCCACAATGGTGTGACTGCCAATACAGTTGTTTTCCATCATCGACACGTTGATAACCTTCTTCAACAATTCAGAGGTTACTACCTGGCCCTGGTAATAAATTTTCTTGCCCACAATTTTTGACTTTTTCAGCAGGTTCTCAGCCTTATGAATAGCCGCTTCGGTATGACGAAGCGACTTGGTAATCATCTTTACTTCTTCTTGTGACTTATAAACCCGCTCTTGAAAGAAAGGGTCCGGGTTGCTTTCAATTTCAATTCCCCGCTGGCGCAAGGCATCAGCCAATCCCAGGTTAAAGTTGTAAGGCACATGAATCTTTGACACGCCTTTGCTTTTTAAGAAGAAAGCGGTCACATCCGCCAAACCCGGCTTTTCAATCCCTGACTTTTGAACTTTCACTTGGATATCCGAGTAGGAAAGCACCTCATCCACCTTAGCCTGTTTTTGCGAACGGCCCAGTTCCAAATCACTCATGAGGATGATTTTCTTCCCCTTGATCCTGAAAAAGGGAAAGGGATCCGGCACCACGAATTTCACGGCGTAGTAAAGGTTGGAATCATACTCGCTGGCCGCGTATATCATGAGGTCCGGTGAATTTGTTTTTATGGTTGTCATGTTTTCTCCCTAATTGATTTAATCGGTTAGCGACAGCCCCAAACAGTGGCGGCGCAGTATTTCCAGCGCCGCCTGGCTAGCCTTCAACTGAACGACTTCCCTGTCGCCCGTAAACTGAAACTTAAACGTGTGGATTGTTTGGTCGTCGGACAAGCCAATATAAACCAAACCAACCGGTTTTTCTTCCGTACCCCCGGTCGGCCCGGCGATGCCGGTGGTGGAGATGGCGATAGAGGCTTTACTAAGGGCTCTGGCGTTCACCGCCAGGGCTTCGGCCGCTTCAGCGCTGACAGCTCCCTTTTCTTTAATAATTTTGGGATTCACCCTCAGCATCTCGATCTTGGCCTCGTTGCTATAAACCACATAACCCCGCAAAAAATAGTTCGAGCTGCCCGAAACCCTGGTAATTCGGCTGCTAATAAGCCCGCCAGTGCAGGATTCAGCCGTGGCCAATGTCATGTGGCGGGTCGTCAGCATTTGCCCCAGGATATTTTCCAATTCATCCTTATCAAGTCCGTAAATGTTGTTCGGCAGTCTGGTCAGTAAAACTTTTCCCAACCCGTCAATCAGTTTGTCCGCCTCTTCTTCCGAAGCAGCCTTGGCGGTAAGCCGGATATCCACGCCTTCAGGATGGGCTAAGATCCCAATGGTCGGATTGGCGGAGCTTTCAAATATATCGGCGATTTTTTCATTCAGCCGGGACTCCGACATACCGGTGGTCCGGTAAACCCTCGACTTAATCAGGCTGGTGGTCGGTTCCAAACCCTTCAGAAAAGGCTTTACGGTCTGTTCAAACATGGCTTTCATTTCACTGGGCACACCGGGAAGCGTTACCAAATGGGTTTTCCCGACTTTTAGGATAAAACCCGGCGCCGTACCCACCGGATTGGGAATCATGGTAGCGCTCTGGGGAATAAAGGCCTGGTTCAAATTGGACTGGGGGAAAGGTTTGCCCGACCGGAAAAACTTGGCTTCCATGGCCTTGGCAATGTTTTCATAATAGACGAGGGTTTTTTGGCCGACCTTGGCGGCTACTTTACGGGTCAAATCATCAACTGTCGGCCCTAAACCACCGGTGGTAATCACCACCTGGCTTCTTTCGCAGGCGCCTTTGAGGGCTGTTTCCATGCGTTTTTCGTTGTCCCCAACCTGCTGAAACCCGTACACATCCACGCCCAGCAATGCCAGCTGTTGAGCCAGCCAGGCCGAGTTGGTATCCACATTTTGACCCAGCAACAGTTCGGTGCCAATCGCCACGATTTCGGCGTTCATCATGCCCTCTTTATTTCAAAACGTTGTTTACGATAAAAGCCCCAATTTGAATCCATACATTGGCGTAAACACCGGCCAAAAGATCATCGGTCATAATGCCCCAGCCGGCCGGCAGCTGTTCCAACCGATGGATGGGATAAGGTTTCCAAATATCAAAAAGGCGGAAAAGAATGACCGCCATGACCGCGTAATACCATTGGTCCGGAATGCCAAACATGGCCACACCAACTCCCAGCACTTCATCAATGACCGCGCTGGATGGATCCTTTTTACCGATTTGCTTTTCATACTGGCCGGAGACGTAAACCCCTACAAAATAAACCACTACCAAAACAAGCCCGAACAGCCAAAGAGGTTGGTTGAGCAAAGGCCAAAAAAAGGGCGCAGCCGCCAAAGACGCCCAGGTGCCTGGAGCCACCGGCATTTTGCCGATACCAAAAAAAGTGGCGATTAAAAAATTAATGTTTCGCACGGAAATCACCCTGCAGAACCTTTCGGTTCCGAATGAAATAATCCACACCCGACCAGACGGACATGAAAGTCGCGTAAAGCATCAGCCCATAGGGACCGTAGTCCATAAATCCTTCCAGCCAGGGCCCCCAGGTTCCCAAACCGTTGATAAAGCTGTCCCAATTTACCTGATAAGCTTCCACTGTAGCCCTGGCGCAAAGAATCGCCAAAATAACCGAAATCGCCGCGATCTGTGAAATGGTCTTATGCTTTCCGCTTCGGCTGGCCTCAATCACCACACCCCGGCTTTCGGCGATTTGCCGCAAGCCCGTAATAAGAAATTCACGGGCGGCGATAATGACCACCATCCAGGTCGGCACCAAATCGAGCTGGATAAACGAAACAAAAACTGAAAGAATAAGGATTTTATCCGCCAGGGGATCCATTAAAGCGCCGAAACTGGTCCGAAGATTGTATTTGCGGGCTAAATAGCCGTCTAAATAATCGCTGATCGCACCCCAGGCAAACAACAAACCGGCGGTCCACTTGGCCCATAATTCGGGCCTAAAAATAAAGAAAAGATAGAGCGGTGTTACTCCGATGCGGGAAAGGGTGATGAGATTGGCCGCGTTCCATCTTGATTGAGGTTTTTCATCGGATTTTTGCATGCGGCACCTTGGTTTGATAAGAAACGCCGGCCGGTCCTCAAACAACTTAATCAAATACCAACTGATTAGACGACTTTTCCGACCAGATCCTGTTGAAACGCGTGGGTAATTTCAACCTTGACCCATTGGCCTACTTTTGGTTTTTCAAGACCTTCAATTAAAACCACACCATCCACCTCAGGTGCCTGATATTGGGTGCGGCCCTGCACTTCGCCCTTTTCAACGCTTTCCACCACCGCCGTTAGGGTTTGTCCCACCCAGCGCTGATGGGCTTTTTCGGCGATCGCTTCCTGTACCCGATAGGCTTCAGCCAAACGGGCCTGTTTCACTTTTTCCGGCACCTGATCGGCCATGACTCCGGCTGGCGTATTCTCTTCCTTTGAGTAGGAAAAGAAACCCACATAGTCCAATTCAGACGTTTTTAAGAAATCCAACAGCTCGTCAAAGTCTTCGTTGGTTTCACCTGGGAAACCCACAATAAAGGTGGAACGGATTGAGGCGTGGGGAATCTTGCCTTTAATCCGAGAAATCAGCTTGTCCAGCAAGGTTCTGTCCCCAATTCGCTGCATGGATTTCAAAATACGGTTGCTGGCATGCTGAAGCGGCACATCGAAATAGGGCGTAATCCGTTGGTACTTAGCCATCACTTCCAGCATTTCATCCGTCACCCGGCTGGGATACAGGTAATGGAGCCGAACCCACTCAATCCCCTCGACCTGGGCCAATCGTTCTAACAATGGGGCTATTTGGGGACGGCCATAGCGGTCCGACCCGTACCAGGTGCTGTCCTGGGCAACCAAACAAAGTTCCTTGATCCCCTGGGAAGCCAGGTTTTTGGCTTCTTGCTCGATATCCTCGATTGAGCGGCTGCGGTAGTGCCCGCGAATTTTCGGAATAATGCAGAAAGTACAGGGCAAGTCGCAGCCCTCTGAAATTTTCACGTAAGCGAAATGGCTGGGCGTGGACAAAAGCCTGGGCGACGAGGCGTCATAAACATAGGTCGCCTCGTTTAAAGAGTTGGGGAGTAATGGCGCGCGATCATGTTCATGTGCCTGATCCCCGCCGTTAGTCGGATGAGCTGGCAAAGGTATGCCTTTAATCTGCTGGACGACATTTTCCACGTCATTCAAGCCAAACAAAATGTCGATTTCAGGCAGTTCGTTTTTCAGATCGTCGCCATAGCGGTGGGCTAAACAGCCCCCAACCACCAGGGATTTTAAATGACCGCTTTTACGAAGCTTGGCCACATCCAAAATGGTGTCGATCGACTCTTTTTTCGAGGCTTCAATAAAACCGCAGGTATTCACAATGACCACTTCAGCTTCCGCCGGGTCTTTGACCAGCATATAGTTGTCTTTTGCCAGTTTGCCCAGCATCACTTCCGAGTCAACAGTGTTTTTGGGGCATCCCAGGCTGATGACAGCGACGGTTTTGACTGATTTATCGGCGGTTTTAGGACTCATAAGTGCGGGTACTCTAACATATCCACCCCTCTGATGAAACCAAGGGCAAATAAAAGGTTTTTAAAGGCTAATCGTTAAAAACATCTTCAACCAAAGGGAGATTTGGGAAGCTGGTCCGGCGGCATTTTACGAATATCTTCAACCGGGTCAAAACCAGTGGTCACTTTAACGGCTTTGCATTCTTCACAGCGCCAAACCCAGGTTCTTTCCCCATCCTGATCTTTCCAGGAAGTGGTTAAAAGCATACGGGCATCATGGTCGGCGTGTTTGCAAGTTTCAAAGAGAGGCATATTGGTTAATCCTTCGTAACACAATTGATGCTCAAACAGATTACCTCAATAAGCCGCATTAGGTCTTTGCCCGTGATCATCAAAGGCGGCATTACAACAATCACGTTGCCCAGAGGACGGATTAAAACACCCCGCTTTTTAGCTTCCGCGCAAACCCGGTAGCCTATCTTTTCGCCGTATCCATAGGAAGTTTGGCGGTTTTTATCTTTAATCAGTTCAATGCCGCCCATCATGCCACGTAAGCGAATATCCGCCACGTGAGGATGAGCGATAAGCGGTTCTAAAAACTCCTGTAATATCTGGCTGTTTTTTTCAATATTCATCAAAAATTGGTCTTTGGCCATCAAGTCTAAATTTGCCATCGCTGCGGCGCAGGCCAATTGGTTACCTGTAAAAGTATGACCATGATAAAAGGTTCGGGTGGACTCAAAAGTACCCAAGAAGGCTTTATAAACTTTCTCCGTGGCCAAGGTCGCCGCCAATGGCAGATAACCTCCTGTCAGGTTTTTCGCCAGGCATAAAATATCAGGACTAACCCCCTCTTGTTCACAGGCAAACATTGTTCCCGTCCGGCCAAAACCGGTTGCTACTTCGTCCAGAATAAGAAGAACATCATAGTGGTCGCATAATCGCCGAATGGCCTTCAAGTAACCCCAGGGATGGGTCAACATGCCCCCGGCCCCCTCAATCAAGGGCTCCATGTGAACCGCCGCCAATCGTGTCCCATATTTTCGAAAAACCGCCTCGGTTTCTTTGACACAATCCTTTAGCCATTGGTCATTCGACACATTTCGGCTGGAATAATCGTGCGGACATTTAACCTTCAGGGTTTTAAATAACATCGGCCCAAAGATTTGGTGAAAGAGGTCCACCCCGCCCAAGCTGACCGAACCGATCGTATCGCCGTGATAGCCTTCCCGAACGGTCAAAAAAAGATTTTTCTTGGATCGCGCCGGTTTCGTCTGCTGCCAATATTGAAAAGCCATCTTGGCGGCTATTTCATTGGCTTCCGAACCCGAATCCGAATAAAACACCCGGGTCAGTCCTTTAGGAGTCAGCTCAACGAGTTTTTCAGCCAATAAGATCGCCGGTTCATTGGAAGAACCCAGCATGGTCGAATGGGCGATTTTCTTGAGTTGTTTTTGTATTGCCCGATCTATTTCAGGAACTTGATGCCCATGAACATTGCACCAAAGGGAAGAAACACCATCCAGGTACTTTTTTCTCTTGGCATCATAAAGGTATGTACCCTTCCCCTTTGTGATAATGGTGATGTCGTTATCGATCACCCACTCTTGCTGCTGAGTGAAGGGATGCCAGAGGTACTTTTTATCTCTTTTAGATAATTCGCGGTAATTCATGAATGCCGTTCGTTTTAATAACCGTAATAGCTGGAACTTTTTTCCTTTTTCTCCGTTGACCGAATCCAATCAATCAAATTCTCCTGCCAAGGCCGTTTCTCTTGTTCTTCAGGCCGGGCCTTGCTCAGATCAAGGAAAGCATCGGGAGCGTCCAAGATAATAAGTGAGTCCATGATTTGCTTATAGTCCGGCATGCGGGCTTCCATGTGAATTTCCAGTTCGCTGACCGCCACAAAAGCACCAACCTGTCCACGGTGAGCCAGCCGGAACAAATAGATCAACCTTTGACCATTGACGGTTCTTTCATAAACCGCGTCTTCCCCCGTCCAATTGGTGCCGGTAACCGGTTTAAAGGGTTCTTTAACGCGGCATTCCACAAAATCCAGCATCACCATATCCTTAAACTTTTTCTCGTCAAACGTCTTCCCTGAATCCACATAGCCCGAAACCGCCACTAACCCGGTTCCATCGGGCGGGATAATATTAAACGTATGGCCGTCTAGTGAGGACTTCCAATCGGGCGGATAATCAATTTTAAAAAGCTTGTCGTGGCTTCGGTAGGTATCCCAATCAATAGTCTCGTTTTTGCCGCAGGAACTAAAACAGAGCAAAGACATCAGGGCTAAAACCACTCCCAGAACGATCCTTTTTCCAATAAACATCAAAATCTCCCGAATTAGAAATAAAAATTAAAAGAGAAGTCCGCGTCAAGGCCTGAATAATCCAACACCATATAACGGTAAGTGCTTCCAATGCTTGAAGTCGGCATAACACCAATCGGTCCTCCGCTTGACGAGGACGAACTATCAATCACGATCGCGTAGGAACCCGTCTGGGTGCCTCCATTATCAAGCGTTGGTGAAGTAACTTTATTAAAAGTCACTATCCGTCCGCGAATTGAAATTTCGATGCCCAAAGAATCCCCAATCTCGAAATCCTGCCCAAGACCAAAGGTTTCTCCCACCGCGCCGTCCGAAAAGGTACCGCTTTCGGAAGGCGTGGCCAGCGTAGGATCCACACCCGAAAAACCCACAATCGCCTCATAATAACCAACACCTAACGTCAAATAAGTTTTGGCTGCTTTGCTCGAAGAAATATAGGCGTAGTAATTTAGCGCAGCGCCCATTAAATCAGGTTGAAAAATGGCGCTTTGGGCGCCCGTACCCGTCAACCCATTGTTATAACTCTCGTTTTGGGTCCAGACATTTTCAATGCTGAGGGAAAACGCGTTGCCCTGATCAATCGCAAAACCCAATTCAGCTCCAGCCTGAATACCGTTTCCACCCGTACTGGAGCCGCCGGATGCCAATAAGGATGCTTCAGCATCAATCCCAGTGGTGAAATCGCCCAAAAGGGCCAAATCATAACCCCCGTAAACCCGAACCCATGTGCTTTGATTGAGCGCTGCTTTCATTTCGGCTCGAGAAGAAGATGCGGCGTTTTGAGAAACCGGAGCGGTTGACACCGCGCTTACTGGTGGATTAATACTGGTTTCGTTTTCCACGCTTTGGTTCGCTTCAACGCTGATAGCGTCTTGAGGTTTCAAACCCTTCAAAAAAGCGGCCAGCTGGGGATTATCAGGATTAAGCTTTAAGGACATTTGATAAGCGTCCGAGGCATCCGATTGTCGTCCCAGGGCGTAATAGCAATTACCCAGATTTTGATAACCGGAAGCGGAATTGGGCTCGAGCGTTAATCCGGCCTCAAAACTATACGCCGCCCCCTGATAATCCTTGGCGTCATACAGCCGCGATGCCATCGCAAAATAATCCGAAGCGGTTTTGGCGGCAAAGGCCATTCCCGTGGTCAAAAAAACAAAAACCATGACCCAAACCAAACGCTTCATCAATTCACTCTCCTGTTCAACTTAAAACACTCATCAATTCAAAGATAACCGTTCTTCTTCCGGCAGTTTATAAATTGAATAGGGACCGTGTTTTTGATCCTGAATTTCAAAATGCTCGCAAGCTTTATTCACGCACATATACAAAAAATCGACTTCACCTTTGATGGCCGCGTGCGAATAACTAAGAATGGCCAAATCACCGACTTTGCAATAACCGCACCGATGTTGTTTCGTTATTTTATATTTCGTAAATTTCTTCTTTCATAAAGGCTAAATGATCGGCAAACCAAGCTTTGAGATATCATTCGCCAGTAAGTCTAAGTCTTTTCGGTAACGAGAGTTGTGTTTTAAAGGACCATAAACCTGTATTTTTAAAATTTTTTTTAATGCTTTAATATTTGTACGTTCCGCGATGTTTTTACCGGTATAGCCGTTCACTAAAACGCCTATTATTTTGATCTTTCGTTTTTGAAGCGCTTCCACCGTCAACAAGGTATGGTTAATCGTTCCCAACCCCGCCCGAGCCACTACCAGCACCGGAAGCTTCCATCGCTCGATCCAATCCGTCACAAAAAAATCTTGGGCAATCGGCACTTGAACGCCTCCCACGCCTTCAACAACAAGAAAATCACACGAAGCCTTAGCTTTCCGATAAGCTTTTTCAACTTTCGACAAATCGGCCTTCCCCTCTTTCCACGCCGCCACCCAGGGCGCTAAAGGTTGTTTGAAATGAATAGGGACAATAGCTGAATAGACAGCGTTCGGCAACTTAGCGGCCTTTTGAAGAAGTTTACCATCTTCACTGACCACTCCGCCGGAAGCCATCGGCTTGAATACGCCTACCAAAACCCCTTTATTAAAAAGAAGCCTGGCCAATCCCGCCGAAACAATGGTTTTACCGACACCCGTATCCGTACCTGTGATAAAAATTCCCGATGTTTTCAAAATAACCCCTGGAGTTTTTTAAACGCGTCTAAAAGTTTCGCTATATCTTCATCCGTATGCGCCGCCGAAACGGACAGTCTTAGGCGGGCCGTACCTTGTGGCACCGTGGGTGGACGGATTGCCACGATAAGAATACCCTCTTCCCAAAGTTTGCTCGACATCCGAAGAGCTTTTTCATTCTCTCCCACCACAACAGGCAAAATTGGACTATTCCCCGTCGGAATGTCGTATCCCAAAACCTTCAAACCATCGCGGATTTTTTTTGAATTGCTCCTCAACTTATCCACCCGGTTGGGTTCTTTTTCCAAAACTTCCAAAGCGCCTAACGAAGCCCCGCAAACCGCCGGAGGCAGTCCGGTCGTGTAAATAAAAGTACGGGCCTTGTTTAAAAGATATTCAATGAACTCTCGTGAACCGCATACAAAACCTCCCATACTGCCCAAGGCCTTACTGTAAGTACCGACAACGACCGCCGGAAAGTCTTTAAGGGGAAAATGATGAATGATACCCTGCCCGCCGGGACCTAAAACGCCCGTTCCATGCGCGTCATCCACCATCACAAGAGCCTCATAATCGTGCGTCAATTCCATCAATTTTAATAAGGGCACCAGATCGCCATCCATGCTGAATAACCCGTCTGTGACCACTAAACGCCTGCGGTATTTCGCCGTCTTTTCCAGTCGTTTTTGAAGATCTTCCAGACTGAGATGGTCGTAAACCAGGAACTTGGCTTTACTCATGCGGCAAGCGTCGATTAGGCTGGCATGATTGAGCCGGTCGCAAAGAATAACGTCCTTCTCGTCCACCAAAGCGGATACGGCTGCCAAATTGGCCATATAGCCGGTCGGAAAGGCCAAACAAGCTTCCGCTCCCTTAAAAACAGCTGTTTTTTCTTCCAATAGCTGATGGATAGGAAAACTGCCGGAAACCAACCGGGAAGCCTGCGCACCCGCGCCATAACGGAATAAGGCTTTTTGGGACTGTTCTAAAACATGGGGATGGTCGGCTAAACCCAGGTAATTATTGGTGCAAAAAAGAACACAGTTTTTGTTTTCAACCGACGCTCTCATACCGCCCAAAAGATCAACCGTGCGAAGACGGCGCCTAAGCCCTCGGCTATCCATCTCGCCTAATGCTTCATGAAGATCATCTTTCCAGCTCACAAATACCTTTCGTAACAATCAGAAATGGAGTCAAAAACAAGAATCGCATTATACCGTCCAGATCGTTCAAAAATTAACCTAGAACCGCTCAAGCACGATAGCCATTTTCATAAAATGTCCTTATATTCCATTCAATATTTGTTTCACGGGAGGGTTCAAAATGGCATCCAAAGACATCAAACGCTATCTCGATAATTGGCAGGGTGAAGTGGATGGAGCCGCCCAGTAT
>Ga0206828_1096_pt1 | contig 13770 bp, 12 predicted proteins | sample Alteio_BWOrgCont_78_FD_152858 | JGI IMG/M metagenome (GOLD analysis project Ga0206828, IMG submission 152858) | Enriched cells from forest soil in Barre Woods Harvard Forest LTER site, Petersham, Massachusetts, United States -... | ecosystem: Environmental > Terrestrial > Soil > Temperate forest >... | reverse complement strand
TCGAATGGAGATCATTTTAATTTCGGGAGACTATTGTTCTAAGGGGTGGATGAGCCTATCGACTCATCCACCAAGGCCGGCGATTACTCGTCGCCGGCTCCGTCTGCTGGATCATCAGCGGCTTCGATCTTTGAGAGCCGCTTCATGCTGATGGCGTGGATCTCCGCGATCCGGTGCTTGAACCTGGTGCCCTCGATCTCATCTTCGACCTCTCGATACCGCAAGGTGCCTTCAAGAGTGATGAGCTGCCCCTTCTGGAGGGTCATGGCGAACTTCGAGAGATTCCTCCAGGCATAGACGCGGTGCCATTCGGTGCGGTTTTCGTAGTCGCCTTTGTCGTTTTTCCAGCTTTCCTGGGTTGCGATGTTGAGGATGACGTACTCTTTGTTGTTCTGAGTCGTTTTGGCTTCTGCGTTCTGTCCGAGGCGACCGATGAGGATGACTTTGTTGAACATGGTATTTGGCTCCGTTTCTTTTGGTTTGTCCGCTGTCTGCGGTACATGCTTGCCCGGAGGGTGTGCCGTCGCGACCCACTCCCAAGGCGACTGAACTGGATCTGTGGAAGGGGACCCCAGCTTGTCTGGGGGAAGGAGTCCGCACCTCTTGAGAGGCGCGTAGCGGATTCTGGAATGAGAGCGTGCGTCCGAAGGGCGGGGGTGTTTTGAGCGCGGCACGCTGAACGCAGACAGAAAGGCAAACCGGAAGGGAGCCACCCTGTTCAACGGACTCTCTCATGGCGCGAGTAGCAAAAGCCAGCTCAGAAACTAGAAGTGTCATTTCACAAGCAGGAGAAGTAATGACAAGGGCAAATGCAGCACCGATGCTCATCGTTCGGTCCATCTCCTCGCCTTCTCCATCGTCCTTCGGATGTAGGCGGCTCGTTTTTTAGGGTTGGGATCGCGGGAGAGATAGTCGTCTTCAATGGCACGTTCAATTCGGTCCTCGCTCATGCCATTGGCATAAGCGGCGACACAGAACGCTATATCAGCAGCGGCGGGCCGGTCCCGGTACTTGACCGACGTTCGGAATCGTTCAAGGGAGAGATTCCATAACCTCGGTCCCCTATGGGGAGAAAGAGAACTTTGCGGCCGTTTCGCCTCGCGTTCCTGCTCGCGGGCTCGGTAGAGCGTCGTTATCTCTTGCTCGAAGGCCTCCGCCATACCGCCGCGCTTCAACGAGTGGCCTTAGCTTGTCGTTCTACCTCGGGCCGTTGGCACAGATGGCTACGAGTCGGCCGCCAGGCTTCAACATCTTCAAGGCGTGCAGAATGTGCTTGATGTCGTCTGCGTTCGCAAACGGAGGATTCATAACAATGCGGTCGAATGTTCCTAGATCGCCGTTGCACTCCAAGAAATCGGCCTGCCGAGTGTCGTCGACACAATCAACCGTGCGGAGCCGGTGAGCCATATTGCGATTCAGCTCAACCGCTGTGATTGCGTAGCCATGAGCATTGCGGCGAATCGCATCAATGATTCGGCCCGTTCCTGCGGAGGGTTCTAAAACCTGTTGCCCTGGGCGAATGTCCGCAAGCACGACCATACGGTCTGCCAACTCGGGCGGAGTGGGGAAGAGTTGCGGAACGGCTACGATCACTACGCCCTGAGCGGCGGTCTTCTTCAATTCGTGCAGTTCATCGTGCGAGGGGATGTGCTCGTCATGCTGGCGCGGTGGGCGCGGCGCCGGGACTGGGTTTTGTGCCTTCAGGTCTTGCGCCATCGTTGCAAGCATCTCGGTGGCGGTGGGCTCCACTGGTGTCAACGGAGCTTGTTTCGTGGGTGGGTCGATGCGCTTGGCGTCGGTGATATAGACGGAAACGGTCTTCCAGTTTCCGCCCCATGTCGAGCGGGTGCGGTGCGCCCCGTGGGTATCGGTCGCGGCGTGAGTCGTAGACTGTGGAACGTCGGACATCTTCTTTCGCTTCCATTCGTCCGTCGTCATGTGTTTGAAGCCGTCGCCGGGATAGTTGCACATCGGGGGGAGCTTGCTTGCTGCCTTGACTGCTGCGGTCTCCTCGGGCTTGGGTGCCTGATAATCCTTGACGCTCTCGATATCGGCTTTGTATTTGCCCCCGTAGAAGTAACGGCGCGGCGTAGTGGTTAGGCTGCTGATGGCGTCGCCGGTCTTGTTGATCTTCAGAATTACGAGCCACTCATCGCCAATAAGAACCTTGCCCCCAACTTCAAAATTGAAGCGGTCGGCTGCAAGGCCTCCAGTCTCCCCAAGCATTGCCTTCTCGTAAGCGATACGGTTCGTATAGTGGTCGATCCAGCGGTCATAAGTGGGAATGACACGAGGGTAAGTTTCGAGAGCAACCGCCAGAACCTCGTCCAAGGTGCGGGGTGCGTAGAGTGTCGGGAAACTGCCCTGTAGAGCGTCGTATGCGCTCGGGGTGTGCTGGAAGTCTTCGCGGTCGCCTTCCTTGCGTGGCATGTGTAGATGGCACATCCCTGCGATGCGAAGAGCAACCTTAGCCTGGAGTTCCTTGTCTTGTTCGTTGGCGCATTCAGTCCAGAGTTTTAGCCACATCTCGGCCTCTTGCTTGTTGCGCTCCTGCTTGCGCTTGTCGGCTTCCAATCCCTTGATGCGGCGATGGCGGACGCCGGGAAGCGCTTTATACTTCGCATGGTGGAGTGCTCCGGCTGCGCGTTGTTCCCAGTAACGGGCGGTCTGCCACATCTGGACCGTCTTCCTCATGCCGTTCTCGATGCGCTCGGCGTCCTTCCGGGCGTGGCGTTCGCTGTGGTGGCCGACGAGAATAGGCTGACCAAGCGGGATATTGTCGGAGATGCGGTGGACGGCATCATGTGCGCGTTGCGCGTCTTCGATACGGCTCTCTTTGTAGTCGCTGAAACGGTCGGCGCGTTCTTCGGCGCGGTCTACCAGGCTCCTGTCTTCGTCTTCGATTTCCCCAACCAGTTCAATAAGCAAATCCTCGCGGCTGGGTGTCCACATCGGCGCGACGAATAGGTCTTGCTTCAGTGCCCAAATGAAGCCGGCTGCTTTCACGCGAGCATACGTCTCGCTGTCGAGGCGGGTTGTGGAATAGAGACGGAGTTTGTTGTCTTCGGGGGAATAGGTAGCGGTGTAGCTCATCGGGTTTCTCTCCTTCGGGTCGTATAGTGCGGTGGTAGGGTCGGTGCTAGATGAGGCCTGCAGCTCGCATGAAGGAGGGGCAACCGTGGGGGCATGTGCCGTCTGGTTCCACCTCGCAATGCTCGGTACAAAGCGCGAGTGCGTTCGCGTCACCAAACATCACCTCTTCGGCCATAGCCTCAAAGGTGCGTCCCTCTTGTTTCAGCATTTCGGTCAGGCTGATGCGGTAGGGATTTGGTATCGTGTTGCTCATGGGGTAGTTCCTCCGTTTTTTAATGGCCGTGCTGTGTTTGCTAACAAACACGCCTTGGCCCTGGCCCACGCCAGCGGAGGCGGCAAGTGCAAGAGGAGGGTTCCCTACCCTCGGAACAGAGTGGAGAGGGCGGAGCGAAGCGGAGGTCTGCACAAGCGAAGCGCGGAAGATTAGGGTGCCTCTTGCGCGCGCCAGAGGCGGAGCCTCTCAGGAAGGCTTGGTTTCCTTGCTCGGCGCGGAGCGCATGAATTGCACTTCGTTGTTGCGGTTGCAATGGGGCCGGCGTTGCGGGCAGGAACGAGACTGTTACGGAACTCCAGGGGTGCAAGTGGCGGCGCTTGCGCCTGCGTTTCTAGATTCAGAAGCACGCCGCACGTTCATACTATGCACTCTGGTGCCATCAGCTTTTCTGGAGAGCTTGCGTGAGTGGGGCGGTTCCGAGTACGTTTCCCATACGCGATCAGCTGCAGCTTGAAGCATTCCCATGACCGTAGTGGACGTCGGTCCTGAAGATGTGCGTTTCGGCGGGGGATATTCGGCTACATTCGTTATAGGAGCGCAACTTGTACAACTCTGTTTGCGCCACCGTCACCAGAACCGCACAACGATCCCTTCTCTATGGCGAACCTGACATCCGACCGACTCCGCGCCTCAGGCAATGCGATCCACACGGCAGCTCCTTCTGAGTTCGAAGGAGTGTTGAACAAATGTGTGGGTGCGACATTGAAGTTTCCTTTCAAATGTTCCCCCGGAAGGCTCATTGATTCACTGGGGCAAGCCTCGCAGCGCTTCGCCTGTGTAATCCAGGCCACAAGGACGACCGCCCCCGCTGCGGAAAGTGAAAACGTCCCGGTCGATAACGCCTGTGCCATTGTTGATTTCGTCGAGGAGCTCGACATCGAGGGACTTCGCGCCGCGCATCAACGAAGCCTTGTAGTCAAGAGACTCCAGCGAATCGAGTTGCCGAACGTAAAGTCTTCGCCGGTAGCAGACGGAACGCTCTGCGTCATCTATGCGCGTCGTGCTTCCGTTCCAATTGATGAGCTCGCAGAAGAGTTCTCCCGGCTCAATGAAGGACTAGAGCATTTCGAATGGGTCGATATGATCGCGATCTCGGCGACGGCAGTCATTTGCTATGGATGTCAGTTTGCCGGTCGTTCGGATATCGGCGGTGTAATGCCCCCCAGCAAGGGAGCAACGCAGAGATATTCGCCTGCTTGGTACATCATTCCGACCATGCAAGCCACCGCTGAAGGAACCTTCAACAAAGTTGCTTCGCACATCGCGGCCTATTCTGTCTTTTTTCTCCCCGGTACGGTGGTGCCAGAGTGGAAGGACATGCAAGCAGGTACCGGTAAGACCGTCATCACTCTGGCTCCATATCAATACGATGTCGCAGGTAATCTTCGCCTCGTTCCGCCTGAACACTATGCTGGGCAACTCTTGCCTTCGCGGCCCTTCGTCGTTGAAGCAGCCCGTCCGAAGGAACTCCTCGCGACATTGACCTATATCCCTTGGCAGGATGGCGGCGTAATACTCCTTCGTGGAAAGCTGCCGCTGGAAGGACTCTTGATCTTCCTGGGGCGAGAGGCTTTACTGCGTGGAGGCGTCGTGCGAAGCGGTCCCCAATCGCAAGATTCGTATGTCTTGCCGATCACTCAGGATGACTTTCAGTTCATGATGGAGCGTCTGCGCAAACAGTCCAATATGGTCGTGCGCCAGGTCCAGCCGAAGTTCGTCATGGAGAAGATGGCGGACGAAGGGACGAGCACGCCGTTTATGGCACGCGTGTTTATGGGCCTCTTGCAACTCCGTAACACTGCATTACCGATCGACAAGGAGCGCGAAGAATTTGATAAGACTCTCGATTCCGCGTTAACTCCCTTGATGTCTGCGCGTACGGCGGTGCGGGAGGTTCTCAGGCTTTGGGACGCACACGTTGCGGACATCGCTTCGGGGAAAGGTGTCAGAGTGACACCGGATGGTTTCGCGGTCGTGGGCGACTTTCACCGCTCATTCCGACGCGAGATTGACAGCTTCCTATATGACGCAGCCAAAGCTCTCAAAGAGGGCACGCAGAAAGCTGGCAAGGCAACAGGAATGGACATTGGATTTCTGTTCCAAAAGCAAGGCCGATATCAGAAGGGGCTGGAGGCGTTGAAGGGCTCCGATCCCATCCTTGCCGACTATGTCGAGAAGACACGAAATCGTTGGTCAGAACGGCTCATCAACGCACGTAACAACTTGGATCACGGAGGGTGGACCCTGCCGAAGACTCGATATGAGGTGCGGAATGGAAACCAGATCTTTGCGCAGCAACCGAGGATCGACGGCACACCGGCGGCGGAGTTTGTCTCTTTTATGTTCGATCGACTGAGCTGTTTCGTCGAAGAATTTCTCACGTATTGCTTCCAGAAACGCTTGCCTTCTGGAGCCGAAATCGCTGAAATCCCGGTCGCGTCGCGCCCTCCGCAGGCACCGCAACGTTTTCAACTCACTCTCCAAGTTGGTGGACGCCCAGCATGGCGTCTCCAATACTCGGAACGACGTTTTGAAGAAATTTGAAGCCCGCCAATTAGAGAGCTTGTGAAATCACTTTCACTACGTTTTCGTAGCTCTGGCTTCCTCCTCATCTCCGTTGTTCTCCACGCGATCTATTGAACGCTGATCATTGGTTGAGGCTGTTCTTCACGCCCTGTGCGCTAAGCCTTTCCTTCTTTGAGGCAGTAGTTCTCGACACGATGCGTCGGCAACGGATGGACGAGGCACCGCGCGTCCGCCCGCGCAGAGATGCACGTTAAACGAGTTACGTAAAAGTCTTTGGGCTACCTTTAAGATTGAGCGGGTCTCTATTGAGGCTTTGGCAGGGCTCCCGAGAGTCCGGGCACTCTCATTTGAAAGGGGACGAGGGATGCAATGATGTGTGACAGTGGTGTTTACCTTGCGGGAGGTTTTCACTCGGGGTGGCAGGATAAGGTCAAAGCTCAATTTTCTAACCTTATTTTCTTCGACCCTAGAGAACACAAACTGGAGGCGCCAGAGCAATATACAGCTTGGGATCTTGACGCGATTCGTCGAAGTAATTGGGTATTTGCTTACCTGGAAAAAAGCAATCCGGGAGGCTATGCGCTGGCTCTTGAACTCGGGTTTGGAAAAGCTTTGGGGAAAAATATCATATAGACGAGCGGTCGCCGGAAAGCGAGACGGAGGCGAAGCGACTTGCGATGCTGCATGTTTGTGCGGATGCTTGCTTCGATTCTCTCGATGCAGGTATGGCCTTCCTTCGAGAAAAGACGCAGGCGACGATAGGTTCCTAAATCCTGTCTGCTTACGGTCGAGCTAGGATGTCTCTGCGTCCGATTCCGTCTGCGCCGTGGCTTGGGCTACAACGTGACCCATCAGTTTCAGGCCACGCTCATTGAGAAGCGCTTCCCATCCCTTGCGCATACCGATGTCAGGCCGAGATAGCAGGCCTAATTCCTCTTCTTGTGCCGACAGGCGCGCGAATTCCGCATAGCGAGGATGGAGCGGATCGATGAAAGATTCCTTCCGATGAAGTATGGGCGGATTTTCTGAATCGCTGAAATTCTTAATCCCATATGAAGCAGTTGGCAAGAAAACGCGAACGCTGTAGGCAAGTTCAGGGTGCGGTGAATCCTCGAAGGAGGGATAACGAAGAAACGAGAGTTTCTTGCCATCTAAAGCTATCTTGATGAGGTCGTAGTCCAACTCACCAACGATTTGGCGCGCGGCGAGGATCATCAACCTCAGTAGAGGAGGTAGCTGACTTTCAGCCGTTCGATGCACGTACAACGAGTCAGGCAGCTTCTTCCCAACAAGCGACAGTTTGCACTGCTGCTGAATCGCACCGGGCTTGCCAAGTTCGAAGAGGAAGTCAGTACCTGCCTGAATGGAGGCTTTGTAGCTTGGCCAAAGCATCTTTATGTCTGCCTGTACGTCGTCCGGCAGCAATCGGATCGGCGGGGGTGTCAGACCTTGGAGATGCAACATTGCAATGTAGGTAAGAAAGTTCGACCGCTTCTCCTCGCGAGTCGAAACGAGTGCATCCCCATCAATCAAACTTTCCGCGATTCGCTCTATTCGTTGAAGAGTAAGCGTCCGTTTCTTGCCGTATGGACAGAGGGGCGCGATCGGTCCGACGATGGCTGTGTGAGCGAGCCGATTCAAGTAGCCACGAGTGGCCCAGCGAAGCGTATTGTTCGTACGGCGGAAGAGAAGCGTCGCATTGTTGAGGCCACGTTGGTGCAGGGTGCATCAATCGCACGAGTAGCCCGAGAGAACGGTGTCAACGCCAACCAGGTTTTCCAGTGGCGATACGAGTACCGGAACGGCATAGGATGGGCGGCGGCAGGAAATCCTCGAACTCAACTTCTTCCGGTGACAGTTACCGCAGAGCCCGGCAGTGTCGCTATGGCGGAGGTTGCATCCATGCCATCGGTATCCAACGGATCGGTCTACATTGAGTTGCCAGGTCGGGCATTGGTGAGTGTAGAAGGCAGCGTGGATCCGGAGCTTGTGCGCACGATACTGGGGAGCCTTCTGCGTTGATAGAACTCAAGGTGGGTACCCGCATCTGGATCGCCGCTGGATTCACAGATCTGCGACGCGGATTTCAAGGACTCTCTTGCCTGGTTGAGAACGTGATGGAACAGGCGCCCTATTCCGGACACGTGTTTGTGTTCCGTGGCAAGCGCGGCGATTTGATTAAGCTGCTGTGGTTCGACGGCGATGGACTGTGCCTGTTTCAGAAGAGATTAGAGCGTGGACGCTTCGTATGGCCGCAGGCGACAAACGGGACAGTAGCACTGACGCGGGCACAGTTATCGATGCTTCTGGAAGGCATTGACTGGCGACAGCCGCAGAGAACGTGGGAACCGCAGTCAGCAGGGTAAGTTACAGGATTTTGATCTATCACTGTTACATATCTATGGCATACTCCGTGTCATGGCCGAGGCTCGCGCTGTTGTTGCTGATCTGACCACACTGGATCGAACGGCGCTCGAAGCACTGATCGTAGCGCAGCAGAGTGTCTTGAGCGTACAGCAGGAAAAGCTGCTCAGTCGCGAGAACGAGATCGAACATCTGAAGCTGGTCATCGCCAGGCTGCGGCGCATGATGTTCGGCACGAAAAGCGAGAAGGTCATGCGCGACATCGAGCAGCTGGAACTCAGGCTCGAAGAGCTGGAGACAAGAGAGAGTGAACGTACTTGGACAAGACCAACAAGCACTACTCCAACGAACAAGCCGACGCGGCGACCGCTGCCCGAGCACCTGCCGCGCGAAGTGCACACGCATCTGCCTGCTGAGACGGCATGTCGGGAGTGCGGCGGCGAGCTGCGCAAGCTGGGTGAAGATGTCTCCGAGATGCTGGAGTACATCCCGGCCAGCTTCAAGGTGATTCGCCATGTACGGCCGAAGCTGAGCTGCTCGAAGTGCGACGTGATCGTCGAAGCTCTGGCGCCTTCTCGACCGATCGAACGCGGACTTGCCGGGCCGGGATTGCTGGCGCATGTGCTGGTCTCCAAGTATGCAGACCACTGTCCACTCTATCGCCAGTCGGAGATTTACGCTCGCACAGGCGTCGAGCTGGATCGTTCAACGCTGTCCGACTGGGTCGGAGCCAGCAGTCAATTACTTGCTCCACTAGTGGACACGGTGCGCAAGCACGTGCTCGCAGCATCGAAGCTGCACGCCGATGACACGCCGGTTCCCGTACTGGCTCCGGGCATGGGAAAGACCAAGACGGCTCGGCTCTGGACCTATGTGCGCGATGATCGTCCCGCAGGTGACACAACCGCTCCGGCAGTGTGGTTTGCTTACTCGGAAGATCGCAAAGGTGAACATCCCAAGCAGCATCTATCGAGCTTCTCCGGCATCCTACAGGCTGATGGTTATGCCGGCTTCCATCATCTCTATGAAGGCGGCAGGATCCAGGAAGCGGAGTGCTGGGCACACGTGCGGCGCAAGTTCTACGACATCCATATGGCCAACGGCTCGGCCATCGCAGCCGAAGCCATCGAACGCATCGGCTTGCTCTACGACATCGAACGCGAGATCCGCGGCAAGCCCGCTGACGTTCGACTGGAAGTCCGCCAGGCGCGGGCTCGTTCCTTGATAGATGATCTTCATCGCTGGTTTAACAAGACACTCGCAGGTTTATCACGCAAGTCCGATACCGCAGTGGCGATCCGCTATGCGCTCTCGCGCTGGCGGGCCCTCACGCGCTATCTCGATGACGGCTCCATCGAGATGGACAACTCGGCGGCGGAACGGGCTCTGCGCACCGTCGCTCTCGGACGGAAGAACTTCTTGTTTGCAGGATCGGATGCAGGCGGGCAACGTGCCGCTTGTCTCTACTCGTTACTTGGAACAGCCAAGCTCAACGGCCTCGATCCGGAACTCTATCTGCGCCATGTGCTGGAACGTATCGCTGATCACCCCGTCAACCGTGTCCACGAACTTCTGCCCTGGAACCTGGCTGCACTGCCAGGCCATCTCCGTTAGATCTCAAGTGTCCATCATCAGCAAAGATGTGGACACTTGACTCATGGTGACGGCCATTTATCTCTGAAGACCATAAGAAAGGCCGCTGCCTTTTGACGAACTCTCTCCCACCTCGGGTCGGCAAGAACATCTGCAGACTCGAGATGCTGAGGCGTGATCGCACAATAGAGTGTCAACTCATCCTTAAATTGAAAGGCAGCCTCCCTCTGTTCATCGGAAAAAGTCGAAGCATACTTTCCCATGAAGCCGTCGAAAACACAGTCATCTAGTACGTTGATTAATTCGTCTGGACATTCCCATGCTTGAGCATCCGGGGCTAGCCACCGTTTCTCTTGATGCTCCTTGTCTGCGATATTAGCGATGGCCTCCAGCAAGTTGGCAATCCATCGCTCGGGCGTCATTGGAGGAATATTTACAGGGCTCATGACAAAGACATAATACCGGCTCAGGCTGAGCTGCCAATTCACCAAGCCTGAATCGATGATGCAATTCCAGTCGCATCCGTTCACCGGCAAAACCGGCCAAAACCGGACGCTTACGTTGAAGAGACCCATAACGATCGAGCAAACGCGGCAGAGCTTTGAATTCGGTCAATAAGGGCACTCTTCCAAGCGCCTTCGTCATTGCCAGATAGCGTTGCGCGGTTCGGTCCTTGGAAAAGTCTTTGCGAACGGTTTCTCGAAAGCTTATTGGGCGGAATAATGACAGCCGGGCGAGGTAGTCAGATTCAGCCTGGGGATCTTTGAACACGTATGCAATTCCCAGGCTGGCCATATGTGGCTGATGGCCCAGGGTTTCGCGCAGGTAATCTCTAAATTCCTGTTGGGAGTAGAGCTTTTGAAATGAGCCCACCTTCGCACGCGAACGATGTCTCGCAAGGGAATCGTCTCTCCTGCCAGTTCCGCTGAGACCGCTGGACAAAGGAAGCGATCCTTGTAGAAAACTCTGATCTCGCCCATATCGCGGGGGTCGAAGCGAATGGTGACATCTTCTCCGACGTACGCGGCCAGGGTGAGTGACAAATACCGGAGACCATGAAAATGAATGCCATCGCGACGCACTTTACGGGCGCGGACTTCCTGCATTAGGAGGAGATCGAGCTGCTCAAGCGACTCAGGCATGCGCGGCAGGAATCCACCTTCCTCCCAACGCTCTGAAGGCACGAGCCGACCCTTGACGCTGATGCGACGATGGTAAGTCTCCAATAAGAATGCCTGGAAGAGTTCTTCAAAGCGTTCGAGCGAGAGGGTGGGTTTATGTCGTTTTCTCCGGATAAAGCCATCAAGCTCGCAAAGGAACATGGAATTTACTGTCCGGAAGAAGCGTTCGATCCGGCCACGCCCTTGAGGCTTGCCTGGCGTTGAGAAGACAAGGCGGATTTTGAGATCAACAGCGACCTGCTCCAAGTGCTTCGACGTAAAATCCGATCCATTATCTGTATAGAGCACCTCTGGTATGCCACAGATATGCCAGTGCGGATGTCCTTTGCGCCAGATACCCTGCCGAAGCGCGAGAGCCGTTCTGATGGAAGAAGGCGGGTCAAAACCAAGATAGTAACCCGCGATGGCACGACTGTAATCGTCGATCACGATTGTCAGCCATGGTCGAGCGGTCTGCCCGTCCCCGCGGAGCAGAAGGATACTGAGCTGCGCATGGTCTGCCTGCCAGATCGCATTTGCTCTTGGTGCCTCACGTCTGTGAACAAGATCAAAGCCTTCGCTATAAGCTTTGCTGCCATAATGTGCGAGGGTCAAAAGGCTGCCGGGAACCTCACGAACCAGATCATAGACAGTGCCGTAACGGGGGAGTCTCTCGCCTGTGGCCTCGGCAAACTGTCAAATCTGGCGGCAAATGGATCGGATGGGTAATGGAGGTCTTTCGAGCGCTAGACCTTCAATCGCAGCCTTGATCTTCGGTGAGACTACCCTTCGCCCGCCTCGGTCGTCTCTTGATTTGCGTGCAAGTGCTACCAGCCCGAGCTTCCGATACTGACTTACCCATCTTTGAGCGGTTCGAAGGCAAACGTCCGCGTCGTCCGCGACCATCGCCAGAGATCTCTTTTGTTCCAGATATGGCTGGATCATCCGATACCGAGCCATCGCAACATTTCGAGCTGCTTCCGACTTTCCGCTCAGCTCTTGCATGCAAGGACTTTACGACAAATAATTCTGAAACACTACGACAAATAATTCTGAAAGCGACAGTCCTGAAGGATGCGGTCGGAGAGATGTACTTCTGCAATCTGCGATGCTTCTGTGTCTGGTCGGTGCAGCTGGCTACACGGCCGAACCTTTCTGTAGAAGATAAGACGGGTGCCTATTCGCTGACTACTCCATCGGGTGAGAGTCGACAGCGAGAGTCGATTCTCAACGGATCGCGCGTTCAGTTCACACTCCGGCGAACGAGGCTATTTCGTCGACTTCGCCCAGCGCGGTCTCCACGTCCGCACGGAAAGTGCGGTGATCCCTCATGCTCCTCTTTTCAAGGACCACCACACCTTTTTCATGACGGAGCGCGTTCGCAATCTTTGGGACATCAATCTCTTCCGGTCTGAGACAGTCCACGCTTGCTGCTACGCGAAGTGGCGGAGCCCCTGGCCACTGTCGAATAGCTGCGGTCAGCGGACCGTAGGCATACAGTACCCACAAGGGACCCGAGGCTCCTGCGTGAGTAAGAGCCACCGTACTCGTCAACGGTCCGGCTTCATTACGAGCTTCCGATACTGGGTCCACGAGCAGCGGTCTGATGACTTCCTCGTTCAGCGTCAAGAATTTCAACGTGTACGGGGAGACGATTGAGACCTCATACTTCTTGAAGAGGGGCAGAAGCTTGTCCTGCTTCATCTCTTTTGGTTCATATGCGAAGATGCCAAGGGCGCGTTCCTTATCTATGGGACATGACGCCTTCTGCGCCACTTCAATGTAGATATCTCGCCACTTCTTGTAGACCTCTTCGAAGCGCCCCTGAAGGAATTCGGTGTTCACCAGGTTGTAGCGCCACCATGTTGACGCCTCTTTTGAGAGGCGCATGAGGCAGAGACTGATCAAATCGAGATCGTTCGTCCTGATCGCTTGCGAAGCCAGGATTGCCGGCATGAGTTCGTGATTGTGGAACCCTGGTGAAAGCAGATCAAGAACAAGCTCTGTCGAGAGGCTGCCTTCGCTCGGCTTGAGGAGCTTCCGCGCCCATTGAACGGAATTCGGCGTATCGCTGCTCCACTCATCGGCGACGGTCTTTATCCAAATCACACTGTGACGGAGACGAAGAGCCTTCTCCAGGCCCCGGATGGTTTCCCGGGATTCCTGGAGTCGGAGAACCGTCTGAGAGATCTCGCGGGTGGCGTCACTATCGTCTGAAGACTCAATTCTTGCAGTATCAAGCTCTATGTCGGCTTCATCGAGTTGCTTGCCACTCTTCTCCAATACGGAGGACATCTGCTCAAGCTGCGTCCGATTGAGAGTTGTCGGTTTCATCGTACTTAGGTTCCGTTCGACGTCGGTCAGCATCTCCCGTGCGCGTGTGAGCGCCGCGTCTCTTGCCGTTGGGCTATTGTCGACAGGCAAGACTCCGTAGCTTGCTACTTTCTTCGCAATCTCCGCAATCTTCTCAGGCTCAATCTGATATAGAGTGGGCGGACGGTTCGGTTGCTCCGCAGCCATCGTCTCTCCAGAGATGTATCCTTCTTTCTGCAGACCCTGGAGTTGGGCGTAGGCCTGTTTTCGGTTCTCGAGCCTCGCAGCCGAGACAATCTCTTGAGCTGTGAATCTCTGTAATCGGAGAACCGCCGCGAGAACTCGCGGTCGGACATTGCGCTCTGTACTCTGACGTGTAGGCATCACTACCACCTCACTCTTATTCCATAATTATAGACTAAGCATCTGGTTATAGGGGGCCAAATA
>Ga0206828_1095_pt1 | contig 13781 bp, 8 predicted proteins | sample Alteio_BWOrgCont_78_FD_152858 | JGI IMG/M metagenome (GOLD analysis project Ga0206828, IMG submission 152858) | Enriched cells from forest soil in Barre Woods Harvard Forest LTER site, Petersham, Massachusetts, United States -... | ecosystem: Environmental > Terrestrial > Soil > Temperate forest > O... | reverse complement strand
AGGAGCCGAACCGGGCGTCCTCGCGCAGGCCGCCGATGTGCCGGGCGGCGTTGATGAACGTTTCCTGGACGATGTCGAGGCTGGTTTCCTCGTGGCGAACCAATTCAAAAACATAAACGTAAAGCGGCAGGCGATAGCGCGCGAGCAGGGCGTTCCAAGCTTCGGAATCGCCCGCCCGCGCCTCCGTCACGGGTAGTGGTTCGGGTTCGGACACCAGCGGCATTACGGTAAGTAGAATGCGGGCGAGGGGGAAAGGTTCAATCAAAAGTAAGGAATACGGTATAGCCGCGAAAAAAGCGCTGCCAGCGGAATTTGACCACGGATAAGACCGGATGAACACGGATGATGTTGGTGGAGACCATGCCAATCTTGAAAAATTCCCGGTGGCTTCCTTTTTGTGACTTCATTTTCCTGACAACTTCCGATTTGGGAATTGAGACAGAAAGATGGAGACAGAAAAATGAGACCGATCGGCATCGGGAGCCATTGGGGAGGAGATGGCCCCCCGCTCCGCTTCTCCTCGCTCGTTCCTCACGGAGCGAGAGGGCCGCGTGTCGGGGGAATCGCGGGTGTTGCGCGGGCATAGCGTGGAGTTAGATTCTACCACGTCGGATGTCTTCGGCGGGACGCCGAAGACGGCGGGCGAGACGCCACGCGCTCCCCGGAACCGGGGATTCGGGCTTCCACCCGTTACGACACACCTGTTACGAAATTCTTGCCAATTGCGGGAAAGATTCTAAGATTCGGGCGTGTCCACCGGGTTTCAATACGATGTTTTTCTGAGCCACAACGCAAAGGACAAGCCGCGCGTACGAAAGCTGGCGGAGCGGCTGAAAGCAGCCGGGCTGCGGGTTTGGTTTGATGAATGGATCGTCCGACCGGGAGACATGATAGCTCCGAAGGTGGATGAGGGGTTGGAACAGTCCCGGGTTTTGCTGCTGTGCATCTCGCCGACTGCGCTGGCTTCGGGATGGGTTGCCTTGGAACGGAGCACCGCCATCCATCGTGACCCTGCCAATGAAGGCCGTCGGTTTGTCCCTTTATTACTGGAGGAGTGCAAGTTGCCGGATACGTTGCGACGATATAAGTATGTGGATTTTCGGGGTGATAACGAAACGGCCTTTGCGGAACTCTTGGTACCCTGCCGGGCTCAAAAGTCGGAAACGCCGCCCATCGCAATTTCGACCTCAACCGAGATCGCGGCAAAGCAGCTCGAGCCTTTGGCAGTTTTGGAACGCGATTTTTCGGCGCATAAGGGCTATATTCGGAGTGTCGCGGTCAGCAATGATGCGAAATGGATGGCGTCTGGTTCAGACGACAACACTATCAAAATTTGGGAACTGGATACAGGAAAACGCCAAACGACACTGGAAGGGCATCCGACCGGCGTATTGTCTGTTGCAATCACGCCTGATGGAAGTCGAGTTCTATCGGGATCATTCGACAAGTCCGTTCGAGTTTGGGACACCGCCTCGGGGCGTGAATTGGCGAAGCTCGGTGGTCACACGGCAGCGGCTCGATCGGTTGTTGCGTTGTCGGATAACGCTCGCGCACTTTCCGGCGGATTTGACAAAACGCTGAGGCTATGGGATTTGGCTTCGCGTTCCTGCCTCAGAGTCATCCGGTGTGGGACGGACGATGGCGACGAGATCGGACACTGTACCGTCAATTCCGCGGGAAATCACGCGCTTTCCGGACATAGGAACGGTCAAATTCGGATTTGGAGCCTTGAATCTGGGGAGTGTTTGGCAACGTTGAAAGGCCATTCAGAATTGGTTAGGTCAATCCAAATTACTCTGGATGGACAATATGCGGTATCAGCGTCCAAGGACCGTACCGTAAAAGTCTGGGATGTAGAGGCAGAGCGGTGCATCGGAACATTGGAAGGCCATGAAACCAATGTTCTTTGCGCTGCCATCTCCCCTGACAACAGCTTGGTTGCCTCCTCGGGATTCAGCGATCGGGCTGTTCGTCTCTGGGATTGGAAAACGGGTACATGCGTGCAGATAATTTCTGAAGGATGGCATAAATTTACGCCAACTTCGGTGACTTTTAGTCCGGATGGTTCACGGCTTGTGTTGGGCACTGGCGACGAAGACGGTCGAATCTGTATTTATAGAATCGCCGATGTTCGTCCCACGCCATCCGTCGAAGCGGCCCGCCGCTATGTAAATGCCAAAGTCGTACTGATTGGTGAAGGAACCGCAGGCAAGACTTCACTGGCGCATAGGTTGATTGAGGACAAATATGTCGTGCGCGACCGCACACATGGCATGAACGTATGGCGTCTGGAGTTGCCGCTTCCCGTTGATGCCACGCTGGAGCGTGAAGCGCTACTGTGGGACCTGGCCGGGCAAGAAGATTACCGGCTGATTCACCAATTATTCTTGGAGGAAACGGCCATGGCATTACTGCTCATCAATCCGCAAAAGGACGACTTGTTTGCCGAAGCTGGAGATTGGCTCAAGGCACTGAGGACTGCAGCGGGCAAACATGCGTCCAGACGCGAGCCCGCTAGGCTTCTAATCTTTTCGCAGATCGACGTCGGTGGAATGAAGCTCAGCAATGCAAAGATCGAACGGTTTCGCAAGCAGCACGACTTTGCCAACTGGTTGCCTACGAGCGCCAAGACGGGTGAAAATTGTTCGGACCACGGTAATCAGGGTCAGCCCTCGAGATTGAAACGGCTTATCGCTGAAAGCATACCGTGGGACAAGCTACCCTGGACGAGCACGCCGCGCCTACTATCCGAGCTAAAAAATGCGGTGATGGAAATGCGCGATAAGACCGAAATCCGATTGCTGCGTTTCTCCGAACTGAGACAGCGTCTCGAACAGGCGTTGCGGGTGGAGAGGTTTGGTGAAGCCGATGTGCGCACGGCGGTAACGTTATTGGCCAACCATGGGTTGGCCCGTGCATTGAAATTTGGCGACTTGGTGCTGTTGCGCCCTGATCTGCTAAACGGATACGCCGCAGCAATCATCCGCTCTGCCCGCGCGCACAGCGACGAAATTGGCTGTGTGCTGGAGGCGAACATTTACAGCCCGGACTTCGACTTCACCGGTGTGGAACGGTTGAAACACCGGCCACAGCAATTCTCATTGTGACTTGGGGTCGGGTGCCGAAGGGAACGGGCCAAAGTGGCGAATAGAGGAAAGGCCGGAACGAAACGACTTTTTGCGCCTGTGGAATCGAATCCGGGGAATGCGTGGCCGCACGCGCTGATGGCGTGTCTGGCTCCGGAAAAGCCCGGCTCAGCTTTTTTGCGTGGCGTAGGGGCCGACTTCCTGGCCGCGCATCATAAAATCCATGAGCTGCGCCCAGTTCTCGAAAAACCAGTAAGCCGTCAGAGCCTCCAGGTGCTGAAAGAACTTCCGGCGCGCGCCCACCGCGGCGCGGATGAGCCGATAGCTGGTGTCGGTGACTTCCAAGAGTGTGTGCAGCGCGAAGGCCAGCAGGTTCAGCGTGGCCAGCAGGCTGGACAAATGCTCTTTCCCGTGGCCGAAGTTGTGTTCCAGGTGGTAGCCCTTGGTCTTGAGGACGTTATTGCTTTCGTTTTCGATCTTCCACCGCGCCCGGCCCGCGGCGACCAGGCCGCTGATATTCCCGGCGGTGATCTCCCAGTCGGTGATGAAGGCGTTGCGGTAAAGCACCGCTCCCTCCCCGTTGGTGACGGTAAGTTCGCACCAGTTGACCTTCAAAGCCTCGGCGCCCTCGGTGAGCGGGACGTTATTGGCCCACCGGTATTGGTAATGTTCCCAGCGATTGCCCCGGCCTTTGACGCGCAGCTTCAACGTATGCAACTCCCGGCCGGGCTCCAACGCTTCCACCCACCCGCTGAGATGCGGATGGGACGAGGGTTTGCAGGTGAACAGAAAATGGAAGCCGTAGAGCAGCACTTGCCGGCAAAAGGGTTGATGGGCGTAAAGATCGTCGCCCAGCAGGGTATCGTTGCCCGTCGAGTAACGCCCGGCGTGGGCGGCCAGCCAGCGCTTGGCGGCGTTGATCTCGCAGTCCTGTTTGACCTGCCCGTCCTGCGGTGTGATGAACTCCGGACGCAGCGGCACCACCAGGGAGTGGCCGGGGCTGACAATCACCGGCGTGATGGCGCTGTGGAAATGGGTGACCTGGCCTTCGGCGTGCCGGATACAGGAACAGTTGGGGCAGTGAATGTTTTTGGATTGGGAGGAAAAATACCAGGTCGCGTCCAGCGCGATCAGCCGCGTGCGCTTGACCGCCCGCATTTCCTCCAGCAAACCCGCCTCCGCAAAACCCTGGTGCAGCTCATCAAACAAACTGAAAAGGTGGGAGGCTTCGACCGGGTCGAGCATTTCGCGGATGTGGTTGTCGCAGGGAATGCGCTCGATTTGGAAGAGGGAACGGGCGTTGTTGCGGCCAAGGGCCTTTTCCATGTTCTCCTGGAAACTGAGGAACGAGGGGGATTGGGTGAAGAAGACCGCAAAGGCGGACAACGCGATATCGGCCATCGAGTAGAAGCAGTTGTCACCGGTGCGCCGGTCCGGCAGTCCCGCCGCGACGGCACGCCAGCGCTCGATAAAATGATCGAAACGGCGCGCATTCATGCGCCAAGGAATGCCAGTACGGCACTAAAAGTACAAGTTACAATTGGGTGACAGACGTGTAACGAACAGGCAAACTCTCCATCCCTGGTCACCACGCGTCTATTTGCTCAGCCCGCCGCGCGTGCTCCGCCGCCCTGCCGAACCCACAATGAGAATTGCTGGGTGGGACCGGAAGCGGTCTTGCGCGGCGACGGCGGCGGGTTGTATAGTGGGCGCATGAACCGGTTCCCCGCTTTGATTCTACTGATTGGAATCCTGGCTGGCGTGGCGTGTCGGGCAGCGGATAATCCGAATCTTCCGGAGTTGCGCACGGCGGAGCAGGTGCGGGCTTTGACGCCGGAACAGGCGGCGCGGCATTATCCGGTGCGGCTGCACGGAGTGGTGACTTTCTTCGCCGAGGGGTCTTTCTACCGGTTTATCCAGGATGATACGGCGGGGATTTATCTCGGTCCACAGAGCAAGGCGTTCATTATGGTCCCGGGGCAATTGCTGGAGGTGGTGGGAACGACGGCGCCGGGGGAATACGCGCCGATTGTCATACCAGCGGAAATCAACGTCCTGGGCGAGGGAACGTGGCCGCGGGCGAAGCCGTGCTCGTTCGAGCAATTGGCGAGCGGACAGGAGGACAGCCAGTTTGTGGAGATTCACGGGATTGTGCGGTCGGTCGGACTTGATCCGTTCAAGCGGCATCAAGTGATCGAGATCACGACCGGCGGCGGGCGGTTGGAGGCGAACGCGCCGGACCTGCCGGCGGCGCAATTGGAAAATCTGGCGGATAGCGCGGTGCGGGTGCGCGGCGTTTGCGTGACGTTGTTCAACCAGCAGCGGCAATTGTTCCGGTTGCGGTTGCTGGTGCCGCGATCGGAGGATTTGGTGGTGGAGCAACCAGCGCCCGCCGACCCGTTTAATATTCCCACGCAAACGATTGGCAGCCTGCTGCAATTCAGCCCAAACATCGCGGTAGGTCACCGGGTGAAGGTAACGGGAACGGTAATTTACCGGCAGCCGGACGGGGCGTTGTATATTCAGGACGAAAAGGAGGGTTTGTACGTCCAGACCTCGCAGCAAGGCCGTTTACTGGTGGGCGACAAAGTGGAGGTGCTGGGATTTCCCGCCAAAGGGGAGTACACGCCGATGCTGGAGGACGCGGTTTACCGCAAGGTCGGCAGCGGTCCCCTGCCCGTGCCAAAGACGATCACGGCGGATGACGCCTTGAAGGGAATCTACGACTGCCGGTTGGTGCGGATCGAGGCGACCTTGCTGGATCGCGCGCGGCAGAGCCGGGAGCAATTCGTGGTGCTACAATCCGGCGGCTTCATTTTTCACGCGGGTTTGGAGGGCAAGGAGTTTGGCTCCGGGTTCGCCTATTTGAAGAATGGGAGCAAGGTGGCGGTGACGGGCGTTTGCTTGATCGAGACGGGGAAGGATTGGAACGCGGGGACGGATTGGCGCGCGAAATCGTTTCATGTGCTGCTGCGCTCGGTCGGCGATATTTTCGTGGAGAAATACCCGCCGTGGTGGACGCTGGAGAAGATGTTGTGGATGGTGGGGATTCTGGGTTGCGTAGTGCTGGCGGCGTCGATTTGGGTGGCGGTGCTGCGGCGGCGGGTTCACACCCAGACCAAGATCATCCGCCAGAAGCTCCAGACGGAGGCGACATTGAAGGAGCGGTATCTCGATCTGTTTGAGAACGCGAACGACATGGTTTACACGCATGATTTGAGCGGAAGGATTACGTCAATCAACCAGACCGGCGAGCGATTGTTAATGCGGGCGCGGGAGGAGATACTTTGGCGGAATATCGTGGAACTGGTCGCGCCGGAGCAACAATCGGCGGCGAAGCAGTGGCTGGAATTGGTGTTGAAGGGCGAGGAACCGCCGACGGCGGAGTGGGATTTTTCCGCGGCGGGCGGCCAACGGCTGAAATTGGAAATCAGCACGCGGCTCATCCGGCAGGGCGGGCTGGTGATGGAGGTGGAGGGGATCGCGCGCGACATCACGGAGCGCAAGCGGCTGGAGCGGGAGATTTTGGAGATCAGCAACCGCGAGCAGCGGCGCATCGGCCACGATTTGCACGACGGTATTTGCCAGCAATTGGCGGGGATCGCGTATATGACCACGAGTCTGGCGGATTCGCTGGAGGAACTTGGGGTGAAGGAATTCGGCCAGGCGGAGCGGATCAGCAGCCTGTTGAATGGCGTGATCACCCAGACGCGCGGGGTGGCGCGGGGATTGTTTCCGGTGCGATTGGAGGAAGCGGGTCTGGTGGCGGCGCTGGAGGAACTGGCGGCGAACGCGAGCGAATTGTTCAAGATTGATTGCCGGTTCGTTTCGGAGCATCCGCCGACGGAAGTGGACAACGGGATCGCGCTGCATTTGTATTACATTGTTTTGGAGGCGGTGGCAAATGCCTCGAAGCATGGCAAGGCGCGGAAAGTGACCATCACGCTGGAACCGGCCGGGGAGCGGTATGTGCTGGGCGTGCAGGATGACGGAACGGGGTTTGCGCACTCGAACAGCCCGCATACGGGCATGGGCATCCGCATCATGCACTACCGGGCGAGGGTGATCGGCGCGACTTTTGGCTTGCAGAGCCGCCCGGGTTCCGGCACGCAATTGGCCTGCGTCTTTCTGCCGATGCCGCGGGAAATGGCCGCCGCTAATGGGGCGAGTGAACGCAACGGGCATGCGGAGTAAACAGGGTCGGCGCGGGAAGCGCGAATGGTTCCGCGGTGGGCAGGCCATGCCGCCCGCGTACCAGCGGGCGGAGTTGTCGCAGCGCGACAACTGCCACCTGGTGGAACCCAAGCCGGGCGCGTCATTCTGGCGGCTCGACGGGGGGGAGCAGCGCGGCTAACATTCCTTATGAGCAAATCACCGCCGGAGAAAAGCCGGATATTAATTGTGGATGATCACCCGCTGTTCCGCGAGGGGCTGCGGCAGATGATCGACCGCAATCCGGAACTCAGCGTTTGCGGCGAGGCGGCGGACGCGGAGGAGGCATTGAGGCTGGTGCCGGAGTTGAGGCCGGACCTGGCGCTCGTGGATATTTCACTCGGCGGCAGCAACGGCATTGATTTGATCAAGACGTTGAAGGGCAAATACGACGATTTGCCGATCCTGGTGGTTTCCATGCACGACGAATCGCTTTACGCGGAGCGGGCGTTGCGCGCCGGGGCGATGGGTTATGTGATGAAGCACGAGCCGGCGAAGACGGTGAAAGCGGCGATCTCCAAGGTCCTCGGCGGGGATATTTACCTAAGCGAAAAAATGTCCACGTCCATGCTTTCCAAGCTGGTCCGCGGCAAGACGGCGGATCAACCGGTGTCGCCGCTGCAAACATTGAGTGACCGGGAGTTGGAGGTTTTTGGCCTGCTGGGCCAGGGGAAGGGCACGCGGCTGATCGCGGAGGAGTTGAATCTGACGATCGCGACGATCAATTCATTTCGCGCGCGCATCAAGGAGAAGCTGCAATTGAAAAGCTCCACGGAGGTTATGTTGCATGCCATTCAGTGGGTGCGCGAGGGGGCGGGGAAATAGGATAATTAACCCAGCCGTCCCATAAGCCGCAAAGTTTGGCGGATTCGTTTTGGATTCCTAAATCTCAAACCCGGGACTTCACAAAGCGGACTTCGATCATTCTTAGGAATTCATTAGCACCACGGGACGGAGGGCGTTGCGTCGGCCATACAACTACTATCTTACGCCGCGGCTTTGGTGACCGGAGAGAACGGTACTCCGGCATCTCTTTGCGTCCATTTCGCGCGGCCATCGCGGGTATCAATGACAAACCCAATCCGGCGCTAACGAGGGCTTGAATCGTCTCCAATTGCGCGCTGCGGAAGCTGATTTGCGGCTGCCAATCGCGGCTTTCACAAAAATTTAAGACTTGATCGCCCAAGCAATGACCCTCCTTCATGACGATCAACCTCTCGCCGGCGATATCCCCCACGGCTAATTTACTTTTTCGAGTGAGCGGATGGGCCGGAGGCAGGGCCAACAGTAATTCCTCCGTAAAAAGATGCCGCACCGACAATCGTTCCTCGTTTATCGGTTGGCTGACCAGCGCAAAATCGATTTCGTAAGCCAGAGTGTATTTAAGCAGCCGGGCGGTCGTGTCTTCCTGCACGACAATTTCCACACCGGGATATTTCTCCGTGAACTCCGCCATGGTTTGCGGCAGCAGATAGGGGGCAATGGTTGGCAGGACGCCAATGGTCAGGGCGCCCCGCAGCAAGTCCTTCGATTCCGCGGCCTCACGCTTCGCCGCCTCAACCTCGTGAAGGATATGAATTGCGCGGGGCAGAAATGCCGCGCCGGACGGCGTCAGTTTTGCCACGCGCTTCAGGCGCTCAAAGAGACGCCCGCCGAGTTCATCCTCAAGTTTCAAGATTTGCTGACTGAGCGAGGGCTGGGAAACGCGGCATTGCTCGGCGGCACGGGAGAAATTTCCCGTCCGCGCCACGGCCACGACATATCGAAGCTGGTGCATTTCCATAGGCAATACCTATGGTAGTAATAGGAAAAAAGTATTTCAACCATGGTTCAAAACTGGTCTAATAACGCCGGAACAAAAAAACGAGCGTCCGTTATGTCAACCGAATCAAAATGCCCTTTTAATCACGGTGCCGGAGGCAGCACCCCAAAACAGACCGCCGGCGGCGGAACCACCAACCGTGATTGGTGGCCAAAACTGTTGCGGGTCGAATTGCTGCACCAGCATTCCGCGAAGTCCGATCCGATGGGGGACGATTTCAATTACGCGAAGGAATTCGCGAGCCTGGACCTGGCGGCGGTGAAGAAAGATCTCGCGGCCTTGATGACCGATTCGCAAGATTGGTGGCCGGCGGATTTCGGTCACTATGGCGGTCTGTTTATCCGCATGGCGTGGCACAGCGCCGGCACCTACCGCACCGGTGACGGACGCGGCGGCGGCGGGCGGGGCCAGCAGCGGTTCGCGCCGCTGAATAGTTGGCCGGATAATGTCAGCCTGGACAAGGCGCGCCGTCTGCTCTGGCCGGTCAAACAGAAGTACGGCCGGAAAATTTCGTGGGCCGACCTGATGATTCTTGCCGGCAACGTTGCGCTGGAAACGATGGGCTTCAAGACATTTGGCTTCGCCGGTGGACGCGAGGACACCTGGGAGCCGGACCAGGATGTGTATTGGGGCCGCGAGAAGGTTTGGTTGGGCGGGGACATTCGTTATTCCAAGGGCTCCCCCGGGGTCGAGGAAAGCCACGGTGTGCTCGTCTCGGACGACGACAGCAAAGTGCCGCACACGCGCGATCTCGAAAATCCGCTGGCCGCGGTGCAGATGGGACTCATTTACGTCAATCCGGAGGGCCCGGACGGAAATCCCGACCCCCTCAAAGCCGCGTATGACATTCGCGAGACGTTCGCGCGCATGGCCATGAACGACGAGGAGACCGTCGCTCTAATCGCCGGCGGCCATAGTTTCGGCAAGACGCACGGCGCCGCCGCGGCGTCCCATGTCTCACCCGAGCCGGAAGCGATGGGGCTCGAACATCAAGGCTTTGGCTGGAAGAACAGTTTCGGCTCCGGAAAAGGCGCGGATGCGATTACCAGCGGTCTGGAAGTGACCTGGAGCACTACGCCGACGAAGTGGAGCAACAGCTTTTTCGAGAACCTGTTTGGCTATGAATGGGAACTCACAAAGAGTCCGGCTGGCGCGCACCAGTGGAAGCCGAAGGATGGCGCTGGCTCCGGCACCGTGCCGCACGCGCACGATCCGTCCCAGCGGATCGCACCCGCCATGCTGACAACCGACCTCGCCCTGCGGGTTGATCCGGCGTACGAAATGATTTCACGGCGGTTCCTGGCAAATCCCGACCAGTTTGCGGATGCGTTTGCCCGCGCGTGGTTCAAACTGACCCACCGCGACATGGGTCCGCGCGCGCGTTATCTCGGCGCGGAAGTTCCCGCGGAAGAACTCATCTGGCAGGACCCCATTCCCGCGTTGAATCACAAGTTGATCGACGCGCAGGATATCGCGTTACTGAAAGACAAGATTCTTGCCTCCGGTTTGACCGTCGCGGAACTTGTTTCCACCGCGTGGGCGTCGGCGTCCACTTTCCGCGGCTCCGACAAACGCGGCGGGGCGAATGGCGCCCGCATTCGTCTGGCACCCCAGAAAGACTGGCTGGTAAACCAGCCGGCCCAACTAGCAAAAGTGCTCGACGTATTGGAGGCCATTCGGAGCGCATTTGATGGCGCCGCGGCCGATGGTAAAAAAGTCTCACTTGCGGACCTGATCGTGCTTGGCGGTTGCGCCGGTATCGAGAAGGCCGCGAAAAATGCCGGCCATGAGATCACGGTACCTTTCACACCCGGACGGATGGATGCCTTGGAGGAGCAAACCGATGTCGCGTCCTTTGCCGTGCTCGAACCCGTCGCGGATGGCTTCCGAAATTATCTCAAGGGCAAATACACAGTTCCAGCCGAGGCGCTGTTGATTGACAAAGCGCAATTGCTAACCCTGACCGCGCCGGAAATGACGGTGCTCATCGGCGGGATGCGCGTTTTAAATACCAACTCCGGCGGCGCACAGCGCGGGGTTTTCACCCGGCGGCCAGAGGTGCTGACCAATGATTTCTTCGTGAACCTGCTCGACATGGGCACAGAATGGAAACCGGTGTCGCAAGAGGCGGACTTGTTCGAAGGCCGCGATCGAAAAACGGGCGAGGTAAAGTGGACCGGCACACGTATTGATCTCATCTTCGGTTCAAGCTCGGTCCTGCGGGCTTTAGCGGAAGTTTACGGAAGTTCGGACGCGCAGGCGAAATTTGTTCACGACTTTATCGCGGCCTGGAACAAGGTAATGAACCTTGATCGCTTCGGCCTTGCGTAAACTACGAGACTTTCCAGTCCTCAAAATCGACAGCGGTAAGAGTCTGGAAATTCGTCAGATCTCCGGGGCGAGGGATTTTAGTCGTCAAATACGTGGATTCGCCCCGGCCCTGACCTGGCATTAGCTGACCCGACGGGTAGGCAAATCCAAACCGTCAGGGATCGGTTAAAGCGCGGTAAAAGCGAACCGCCGGCGGGAGTGCGTTCGTGTCCGTAAACAGGAACCGGACCGGCGCGCTTGTGTACGTGATGGCGCTGTTGGTCGCCAAAATCGCGCCGATTTCCAGCCAGTCCAATAAATTGGAGGAGGAAAACATTTGGTAATGCCGGTCCGCCTGGCCTTGCGCGGCCAGTTGGACGTTGCCGCCGGGAAGCGGGTTCACTTGGGACAATTTCGCGGGCGGCGGCGGCCCCAAGGGGACGAACTCAAAATGCGAGAGGATGACTTCCACGGGCTGGCCGTTAACGGGCGCGTTGCCCTTGTTCAGCCACAAATTAATGAGCACCTGCTCGCCGCCGGCCGGTGGTATGCCATTCGTGCAGGCCCACCTTTGGAGGATGTTGCTGGCGGCCGGTGACGGGGCAAAATCGCCGTTCAAACTCTGGAAGGCAATGTTCGTCGGCTGCCAGATAAAACTGTGGGTCGAGTTCGTCACGCTGTCCGGCACGGCGAACCGCAAAACTTGTCCGGGATCGTAGGGCGCGACCGCGTAGTCCTCTACGTTGTTGCTGCCAAACTGGTAATTCCAGTGCGACAGTTCGATGTCAATTTCCCGGTCGTTATAGGCGGTATCGTCACTCCAGGTGAACAATCCCACCACGGCGCTGGGATCCAGACTGTCAATGGGCGACGCGACGGTGAAGCGATATTGCCCGTACCCAAAACTGCGATCGGTCATGATTTGGACGCATTGCCAGGCACCGTTCGTGTACAGGATCGCCAGGTGTAATAACCCCTGCGCGTCCACCCAGACATTATTGGTGCTGTTGGAATAGTGGTTCGGCCCCGGCCCCGTCACTCCGACTCCCCGGACGTGCCAGGCGTAGCCGGACCAATTGAACCGGCGCGCGGTGGGATTAACCCGGTCCGCATAGACGACGGCTTCGGCGACGGTCGGAATTGGCAACCCCGCCGCGCCATTCACGCAAGCCAGGTCATAATTCGTGGGCACGAGAAACGCGGCGATTTCCGTAGCGTTTATATCGGCGGCATTCGGGGTGATCTCCGCTGTCCAACTGCCGTCCGGCTGGATCGCGGTTGGCGGGGAGGCGCATCCCGGTTTTGTGTACCACGCCCCCGCGACATAAATAAACACCGCGACGCAGTTGGTTGCCGGGTTGGCGTTCGTCACATAACCGCCGAGAGAGCCTTGCGTGCCATAGGCCGGCACATTCGTGATCACAATCGCCGGGCTGGCGCCGCCGGCTTGCGAGGCTAGGCTGGCGAGCAACGCGGCCGTTGCCCCAGCAAACCAGCGGGAAAACAATTTCATCGGATCATCCTAACCCAGCCGGGAACTAAATGACACTCTCCCGCAAAAAAAAGGCAGTGTCCTAATTTGATGGGAACATTGCGCAACCATTCGAGGGTAACGCGTTAGCAACGTTTCTGATTGCGCCGCAACCCGGCGCGGACGGCGCGGCGCGCCATCCCTACCCAAAAAAAGCCGTGAAAAAAACCGTGGCAAAGGGCTGTGGCCGTGATACGGTGAAGTTGCGTCGCCGATTGGCGTTTGTCCGCAACCATGAAACCAATCCACAGCCCTTTAATCGTGCCAGTTTTTGGCTGTTGACCAGACCCACGCCCAAGCACTCAAACTCAACCGCCCCTAAAGACAAAGCAGCCGAATGAAAACCACTAAAAGCGCCCCGCTCAAATCGGATTCGCAAAACCGCCTGGCCGCCTACGCGACCGCCGCCAGCCTGGGCGCGTTCTTCGCCGGTCAGAATGCGGAGGCGCAAGTCACCAAGTCCCCCGCCTTCCCGTCGTATCCCGTCACGCTGGTTCCGGGAACGGGTGCCGGGCCTTACGGCTCTTATTTCTATTTGAACATTGATGGCGGCGCCGCGGCGCAGTTTAACCTGACCATTAACGCCCCCATTCCCGACGATCCCACCAACATCGTTTCCCAATTTGTCGATTTGGTTGGGCAGAGTACCAACGACATCCCCCTCACCCCGATTCCCGCCGACCCATATTTGGTTTCTTTTCTGGGCGGAACGACCATCGATGCCTCGAATGCGGCCGCGCCGACTTACCAACCTCGTCTGGCCATCAGCTACCTCGTGACGGACCCTTACGGCGGCTTTTATAATTATCTGGATAGCAAA
>Ga0206828_1093_pt1 | contig 13808 bp, 19 predicted proteins | sample Alteio_BWOrgCont_78_FD_152858 | JGI IMG/M metagenome (GOLD analysis project Ga0206828, IMG submission 152858) | Enriched cells from forest soil in Barre Woods Harvard Forest LTER site, Petersham, Massachusetts, United States -... | ecosystem: Environmental > Terrestrial > Soil > Temperate forest >... | reverse complement strand
AGTCTTTCTTCAATAGCACAAAAAGCGAAACCCGAGCCGGTCGAAGCTAACTCAGGTTCAGCCGACAGCGAAGCGGCCACGGCGCGTTATGTTTCTCCAACCGCCGTGAATCCAATTGGGCGACGAGAACCGTGGATTTGACGTTCGAGTAGGGTCGTCGTGGCGGCGACCGATGCACAAAGGAGTGCTGCACATGGGACTTTTTGACGAGTTACTCGCCGGTGGGCAACGCCAGAAAGAGTATAGTGATTTCGTAAATCGATACGAACAAGGAGACCCGTCCCAGGGCTACTCCGATCAAGAGGTTCTAAAGCGGTACGGTGAAGTGTCAGACGCCGTCCCGCCGGACCAGTACGCTCAGGCGGCGCAAGAGGCGCTGAGCAAGCTGTCGCCGGAAGAGCGAGCGGAGTTCGTAAAGATGCTGCAGGACCGAGCCGCGGCGCGTGGCGTAACGCTGCCCGGAAAGATGGCGCCCGAACCGAAGGAACTGGGCCAAGTGCTTACTGATCTGCATAAGAAGCCGGGGCAACTCCGGGATATGCTCGGCGGTGGCGCCCAGCCTCAGGAGCAAGCGTCAGAGTCAAGTCCGATCACCGACATCCTGACATCCCCAATGGCCAAGGCCGTACTCGCGGGCATCGCGGCCATGGTGGTCAAGGGTGTGATGGGTCCGTCCCAAAGGGCGTAGCGCGGTCCCAACTCCCGCCGGCCGACCAGGATGCTTGGCCTCACTGTGCCGCATCTTGGTCGTGGCCGACGAGGTAATCGAATAGCAGCGTAGTTGCTGCGGCGCATGAGTCCCGAAGTGGCACCCCGGCCGTGCGTTGCAGCTGGATTTGAACAAATGGAGGGTGGTCTTGCGCTTCTGTATCCGGCCCTTGCATGGAGCGTGCGACTGTTGGCTCGACGCGCGTTTCGTAGCTGCGACCTTGTGCCAACACAGTCCAAGCGATCCGCGCCAGCTTATTGGCAAGTGCAGTTGCCAGGACGTTGTGATGTAAGCGTCGCGCCGCAGCCGTGAGCCGCGAAAGCCGGGTGCCGGAAATCGGCACGCCCGGTTTGATGAGCGGGGATGGGAAACGGGGCGATGGCCATAGGGCCCCAAGCTACCGCGCCCATCCTCGACTCTACCGCGGCGGACGTTGGATGTTTCGCCGCGCGCTGGCCTTGTCATGACGCTGAAAAAGACGGCAGCGCCTCGCCGCGCCTCGCGATGTTCCCCGTTATGGACAGCACCACCCGTAGATATGACGATTGTGTGTATTGACATCCTCCAAACAATTTTGATCGAGAGTCGCAAATCGAACGGACAGCCCCCCTTTCGTCGGACATAGTGGCATACGGGCTGGATGGAAGCTCAAACAAAACTGATCGAACACGGAAGCGGGGCAACTGTCCGCGTCCATAAGCTTTCGTGAACGCAAGCCAGCGTCACGGGAAATGATGTCGCTTGAGAACGGAGATGGTCCAATGAGTGAAGGTGAAGTGAAAGCCGTACTGAACGGAACGAACGGTTTCGCGGTGCCGTTGTTTGGATTCCCGAGGATCGCGTTGTCCGGCGTATTCGGCGAGCTTTCCGAACAGGGAGTCTCCCGCGCACAGCAAGGCTGTGAGAAGATCAAGGCCGCGTCGGAGGAGATGGCGGTAGCGCTGCGTGAGACCTATTCGAGCAATGTTAGGAGCGCGACCGACTACGGCCTCAAGATCATCGAGATCTCGAACGCCAATACGGCCTCCGCGATCGATTTCTTAGCCCATCTCTTGGGTAGCAAGTCGGTGACGGATGTCTTCACCTTGTCCGCGGCGCAAGCGCGCAAGGCGTTCGACACCACATCCGCCCAGAACAAGGACTTGTGGGAAATTGCCCAGAAGCTTGCGACGGAAACGGGGGAGCCGATCAGGAAGCACGTCGTCAAGGTTCTCCGCCAGGGCAACTAAACAAGGGGCGCTCAATTCATATCCAGGCTTCGCCTAAGAGGGCGACCCGGCCGGTTGGAACAAGCCCCGCCACGAGCATGCGACCCGGTGCTCGATCAAACAACGCGCAGGTGCGCGATGCCCCAACCGCACCGACAAGAGGCGCAATCCAACCGGCCGGTTTCTTGCTTCGAAAACCAAATTCAAGGGAGACTCACATGGGTATGGTCATGGTCAAATGCCCGCAAACCGGACGCGCGATCCCCACCGGCATCAAGACCGATCGCGAGAGTTTTGGGCGGAGCCCGGTGTTTTTCGGGCACACCAGTTGCCCGATCTGCCACGCCGATCACGCCTGGTTCGCGGGGGAAGCCTGGGTCGACGAGCCGAGCGCCTGGGCGCAGCGTCACAGCGCGGGCTCGTTGGCCTGATCATCCACACAGGTCATCGATGATGTTGATGGAGGGACACGGTGGCGCACATGAAAATCACCGCTGACACGATTTACGAATCAGCGCAAAGGAATCGCGGACTTGCTCATGAGTTGTTGTATCTCATACGCCTTCGAGACAAAGTTCAAAGGGCTGAGGCGAGAAAGGCGCGCGGGAAGTTTGGTCCGCGCGACCGACGAAAAAGGGTTCGTCACGCATTGAAAATCCGCTGCCGCCTCTTCCGGGGCAATAGTTCCGAATCGCTCCTGCCACCACAGCAAAATGCCTTCATCGAGAGCTTCAACGGCCGCCTGCGCTGGATTGAAGTGTCTTCGATGCCGGGCACCGGGGCGAGTTTCGCTGCCTGGCCAGCAACGGTCCTCCTTGAGACTTTCGACGGCTCTCATTTGCTCTCCGCCCTAACCGTGCGACCCGGCCGGCCATCGAACGACAACCCATTTTCGAATTGACGGAGCGGCGTCGCCCTCCTGGGCCGGTCGCAGCAGACGCACCACAAAGGTTCTCTACTCGTTCGGCGCCAATACAATCGTTACAAAACCAGGGATGCGGTCGGGGCCGTGTTGGAAGTGCTGATTACCGAGCGAAGTCCGACCAAATGGGAATGGCGGGTTTGTGACCGCCACGGGACCACGATTATGGGCGGGTTTGAACGCACTCGACCAACGGCTAGGTACAGGGGCAACCGAGCGTTATTTCTCATGTTGGCTCGCGGCTGCAATCTACGTGAAGATCGCCGAGGAGATTGAGGCGCTGATCGACATGAGGGTAAGGACGTCGAACACCATTGCTGATCCGCAAGGTAGGCAGCCGTGCGAAAACGGCTCACATAGCATCGTCCGATTCAACTACTGCATCGGCCGCCACAGCCAAAGCGGGAGATCGGGCCGTATTCATCGAGAAGATCTGCTCGACTTCGAGACGCATGGTGTCGTGGCATTCACACGCCGCCACCGCGAGCCGCGATCGGTCGACCTCGATCTGGCCTCGCCGATCAGATCTGATCGCTCCGGACGCGCGCAGTTTGTGCATCAGGAGTGTCACCGTGGTTCGTCGCACACCGAGTATTTGCGATAGCGCCTCCTGAGTGAGCGGGAGGACGTCGTGGTCGATGCGGTCGCGAAAATGGAGCAGCCAGCGCGCCATGCGGGCCTTGACCGGATGCAGCGCATTGCAGGCCACGCCGAGCTGAAACTGTATCAGCATCGCCCTGGTGTGAATCTGGACCGCATGCCGGATCGCGGGGCTCCCGTTGAAAGCGGCGCGAAACCGCGATGCGAGGATCCGAGTGGCGGTGCCCCCCGCACGAACGATGGCGGTACCGGCCGAAGGTGATGGCCCTAGCACGGATAGAATGCCTACTGCGCCCTCGCGGCCGACTGCGGCGGTGGCGACCGTCTGCCCATCCGCCATGTTGACCATCAGCGAGATCGCGCCGCTATCAGGGAAGAAGACATGTTCGATTGGGTCACCCGCTCGCGAGAGGACCACTTCCTGATTGAGCGCCACCGTCTCTAGCCCGGGCGCCAGCAGATCGAAGTCCGCAGGCGGCAGTGCTGCCAGAAGGCGGTTACCAATTCCGCCGCGACACCTCACTGCAGGTGACACGCTATGTGCAAACCGCCGCCTTCTCCGTTCCGAGCGACGCGGAACGGCGGCCTTAACATTTGCTCAAATCCATTTTCTCCACTCGTACCGAGATCAAATTTACTTAGACGCTCTCAATAGTTCAATTATTGTCAATTAGTTGCTGCGCTGCGGGAGACAATTGCAAAATGCGTATAGGTAACACCATAGGGAGTTCCACGGCCGTCTGAGTTCCAATTCCCGCGCAGGACAAACGCAGCTGTGATCCCGGAAGAGTGACCCGTGCCCAAAACCGCCCGGTTGCCTTCTGCAAGGCTGCGCCACATTCCCGCACTTTGTCGCAGGCTCTCGCGGTGCGGCGGTCGGCGGCTTCGCCGAGCTTGTTGCGCGATCTCATTGGGCGGAGTCGGCCTCACTGTCTCGGGACAGCGGCAACCGAGCTGCATCTATACATCGGCGAGCGGTAGGGCGCGCGAGGCTTATGAGGGCACCCAGCGCGCTTGGGCTCGACATCGGCGCGACGTCCGGCGGCCAGCTGACTTGGGCCGTCTTTGCGCCGACCACACAGCGCCGGGCGGCGTTGGCGGGAACCTATGCGGGTGCGACCGCGGGCGGCACGGTCGGTGCCGGAGCGAGTGCCAACCTCCTGATCGGAGGCTCGGACCGCACGGTCGTCATGCAGCCTGTGTCCGTGCAGGCCCAGAAGGGCGTAAATGTTGCGGCGGGCGTATCCAGAATGGAGCTGCGGCCGACCACTGCGCCCGCACGTCGCACGGCCCAGCGATGACATCATCGCCAGTGAACTAACGTACACGAGCGCAGCAAACGGCAATGGCTCCGCCTCAGCCGTCGCGTTGAATGTCACCTGTTGGGCTTGGGCACAAAGCCGAAGCTGTGGTGCAGTCGCCAGATGCCCGCTGTCGACGGGACAAGCGGACATGGCCGCGACCGGACAAAACGGCTATCTAATGCACACATCTTTGTTGCGAAGATCGGCGAAGGCTGATTCTCTGGTGGGAGTCGGTCTTGTGGAGGGTGGTTTCATGTCGATGGATGTTAGGCTGGGACGATTTGGCGATCGTCGCCTGGAAAAAGGGGGCTGGCGTTGCATCGGGCCCTCGTTCGGCGGCCCGGTTCGTGCATTCGACGCCTGGCCGGGAGCCGGGCGCAGGAGGTCCGGTTCACGCGTTTTTTGCGCAATGAAAGGGTAAACGTCGCAGAGATGGCGAGCCATGCGGCTGCGCGCACGGCGGATCGTGCGTCCCTGACCTGGGACCGGGGCAAGGAACTGACGGCTCATCGTCGATTTACGTTGGCGACCAACATCGACGTCTATTTTTGCGATCCGCAAAGCCCGTGGCAGCGTGGATCGAACGAGAACACCAATGGCCTGCTGAGACAGTATTTTCCGAAGGGCACCGACCTGTCGGTGCATTCGCAAGCCTATCTGAACAAAGTGGCTCGTCAGCTAAACGAACGACCACGTGAGACCTTGCAATTTGAAACCCCGGCAGAGAGATTTAACGCCTGTGTTGCGTCGACCGGTTGAGCCGGCAGGGGAAGACCGGAAATGATCGGCGCATCGTCAGGGCGACGCGAATGACCCGGAGCGGACTTAGGGCGTGATCATCGTTTAAGCTCGATATGCACCACTTCCCACTCGCCGTCCGGTCGCAAAGTGTTAGTCTTGGCCGTTGCGCGTGGTGTGGCCCTGAGGCTCTGGGGATTTTCTGCTTTAGATCGCTGCTTAACTGTTCGTGCGGCGGTGTGACGCCTCTTTACGTCTCATGCCCTGCGTCGAAATCGTCTTCGAAACGCAAATGTTTAACGCTGCGTCCATGACGCCGCACAAGCTTCAAGGCCTCTACCCCGATCTTGATATGTCTTTCGACAAAATTCGCGGTCACCACCTGATCCGACGCTTCAGTCTTCACACCCTCGGGGACCATTGGCTGATCCGACACAAGAAGCAGCGCGCCAGTCGAAATGTGGTTGGCAAACCCTGCAGCAAAGATTGTTGCAGTCTCCATGTCGATCGCCATGCTTCGCGTACGACGCAACACATCTCTGAAGCGATCATCGTGTTCCCAGACGCGACGATTGGTCGTGTACACCGTACCTGTCCAATAGTCGTGACCGAGATCGCGGATCATGGTTGACACCGCGCGTTGCAACTGGAACGCGGGCAGCGCGGGGACCTCCGGTGGCAGGTAATCATTCGAAGTGCCTTCGCCTCGAATGGCCGCAATCGGTAGAATCAGGTCGCCAATTCGATTTTTGCGTTTCAACCCGCCGCACTTGCCGAGAAACAGTACAGCTTTCGGCGCGATGGCACTTAACAGATCCATCACGGTCGCGGCATTCGGGCTCCCCATGCCGAAGTTAATCAGAGTGATTCCATCGGTAGTCACGTTGGGCATCGGTCGATCTGCGCCCTTTACCAAGCCGCCATACGCCGTGCCGAACCATTCGACGTAGTTGTCGAAGTTGGTCAAGAGAACATATTCTCCGAATTCAGCAAGCGGCGTGCCGGTGTAACGCGGCAGCCAGTTTTCTACGATGTCCTTTTTCTCTTTCATTCCCTTGGATCTCGTCTGGAGGCGCGCAACAACATAGCCCGTCAGGCTAGTGGATAGAACCGGTCCCTGTCCAACGTCACACATCTGGATTTTCGGGGATTCGGACGCGGAAGGTCATCGCGCGGGCGCCCTACACAGGCTTTGGTTAAACTTGGCATAGGCAGCCTGGGCTTCGCGTCGAATGCGCGGCCCATTGCCTTCAATTTTTGAACGTAAATATACTGGCTTACTCGTGTGGGAGTTCTTGTGTTCTGCCACCCGAATGGAGCCCGCAGTTCGACGCCCTCGGTCTTAATCCGCCGGCCCAAGAGCCCCAACAACGGTCGCCCTAAAGCCGAAATTGCCCGTACCCTTACAAAGAACAAAGGCAGGCAAAAGAGGGCGTTGTCGTGGGGTCGGAAGTTATCGCGAGCTTTCCGATGAAGCTGCTTTGGAAAAAAGCAGTCGTTAGTTTATGGTGTTTTTCTGCTTCGCTTTTTTTGAGCAGTTGTGGAGCTGCGGGACCTGAGTGTGGTTCTTTGGATACCCGCAATTCAGTAATTAAGATCGTTTCGGATGATACTAACAATAAGCTTGTGAATTACGCTGCCAAAAAGTCCAGTTCGGTCGAGGCAATGGTGGGTGATGCGAAATCGGAAGCTGAAAAATTAGCAATTTGGGAAAAAGCGAAACAAGCCGCGGTGAATAGGTTGGACGATACAATACTCATGAAATCAAGGAATCGAGCAGCACAAGAGGTTACGTGCATTGGGCTATTGTATGTGACAGTTGCGGATACGACCGCGGAAAAAGGGGTGGAATTTAAGGTGAAACAGACACCGGATGGGAAGATTGTCGTTTCAGTCAATCCTTTCTCGTTTTGAAGTCTTACGTTTTTGAAGAGCATCCAACGCCTGCCCCGAGCGGTCCCGGCGTGTGCCTTGCGGTGAAGCCGGTCGGAAAGCCGGATGCCGGAAATCGGCTCGTCCGGTTTGATGAACGGGGATGGGAAACGGGCGTTGGCCATAGGCCCCAAGCTACCGCGCCCATCCTCGACTCTACCGAAGGCGACGTTTGGCCGGCTTGGCCCTTGGCTAGGCGCCGAGGTCTCGGCGCGTCGCCATCAGAATTACTGCGGCGACGAGGATCGCAATCGAAATGATCGCTTGTTTCAGCCCGTTACGCCCATAGACGAGGAAAGTCGCAACAAGGCGACCGCAATGATAGCCTTCGCGAGGATCAGGGCCATGACTTTCCACAGCCGGACAATCGTCAGAGCGCGACTGTTCCCTCGACCAGATGTTCGAGCGGCGTCCCCTCAGCGGACAGGGTCATTCGCAATTTGAGCTTGCCACCCTTCACCTCCCCGCTACGCGCTAGTTCTCAATTTCACGCTGCGATGTAACTCCGACATGCTTCAGAAATTTACGGATAGCCATATTGAAGCGGTCTTCATCGAACTCGGCGCTAAACGCGCAAGCCGAAGAGCTTGTCAATCTGGCGGACGAAAAAGGCTCAGCATATTGGAAGGCTGCGGGAATGTGTGCGCAAGGTCTGTTTCTTCACCAGACCGGCAGAGCCTCGGAGGTAGTGCAGAAGTTCCATTCCGGAATCGCCGCATGGCGATCAACGGGAGCGAATTTGTTCAGGCCTACACAGTTATCGGTTGGCCGCAGCCCATGCGGAACTCGGCCAATTTGATGATGCCTGGCGCTGTCTAGGTGATGCGATCACAGGCATCGAAACGAGCAAGGAGCGTTGGTACGAGGCCGAGGTCAATCGCATCGCCGGCGAAGTTGCGCTCAGGTCGCCCGATCCGGATGCGACGAGGGCGGAAGCGTATTTCGAGCGCGCCCTCGCGGTTGCGCGTGGGCAGCGGGCAAAGTCCTGGGAACTGCGCGCGGCGATGAGCATCGCGCGGTTGTGGTGCCATCAGGGCAAGCGGGATGAGGCCCGGGACTTTCTCGCTCCGATCCACGGCTGGTTCACCGAGGGCTTCGATACGCTCGACTTGAAGGAGGCCAAGGCTCTGCTCGGTGAGTTGCACGCCTGACACCAATTCGAAACGGCCTCTTAGGGAAATTCGCTCCACCATCTGGGCCACTTGAGTTTGTGGGGAGTGCGAGTGGCGTCAATGACAACGTGTTGTCGCCCACAAACTTGCCCATCAGAGACTTCGCGACCGGAGATGCAAAGGAAATCGATCCGGCTTTCGCGCGAGTTCCGTACGGTCGACGCCAAGACGCGGACAGGGGTTCACAGCAGGTCTTAGTGTATCCCTTGCTGGAACGGTACTGGAACCTGTTCACCGCAAATCAAAACCGCGTCCTAGTGAACAAAGTCCTTGCCAATCTGGAGCCGTCCGCACTTGGCGCAGAGCGGCCGTATACCGGAACACTAACGGCAGTTAAGTTCCGCCATGGCGAGCTGCGGACAAGACGGGGATGAAAGAGCAAGCTCGCTTCGACATTGCAAAGACATCTAGGCCTCATCCTCCAGACCGCGCGCGGTTCCGGCCCAAGTGCAACTGCGTGCAACTCCAATGGTCCTCGGCGATCCTCGTGACGGCTGTGTCACAACAGAGATCAGCAATGTTACGACAAGCCGCAAATCGGTCATGAATCAGATCGAATGTGCAGCCGCAGGGTGAGGGCGTGCAAAATGGATAAAATATTTGAACAATTTGTTCAAAACCTCTCGATGCACGATAACGCGTCTGAAATTGAACATCTGTTGCGACGAACGTTGGATCAATACGGCTTTCCGTGTTTTGCCTATCTAAGCTTCGCGCCTCGAGGCGATGACGACGACACCTTGGCAATGACGACGTATCCGAGCGCCTGGGTGGAACAGTACCGCGCAAATCGGTATGACAGAATTGATCCAGTGATCGCTCGCTCGATCACAACGACGCTTCCGTTCGCATGGTCGGCCGACCGCTTCGATGCAAAGCTAACCAAAAAACAAAAGTGGCTTTTCGAACAGGCGAGCGAGTTCGGAATCCGAAATGGCGTCACCATTCCGATCCATGATCGCCAGGGAAAGGTGGCAACACTTACGATAGCCGCCGACGAGTCCCGTTCGGTGTTCGGTGCCCGAGCCGAGCAATGCCGGCATCAGCTACATCTCATTGCGATCTACCTGCATGCGCAACTGCGCAACGTAACGCCGGCGGTCATTTCACCGCTTCGACCATGCCTCACTCAGCGTGAGAGGGCCTGCCTGCAATGGGCAGCTCGCGGAAAGAGCGCTTTGGATACCGCGGAAATTATAAGCGTCAGTCGGCGAACGGTGGTCTTTCACACCGAGAACGCCAAGCGCAAGCTCGGAGTGGCGACGGTGCAACAGGCGGTCGCCAAGGGGCTGATGTACGACATCATCAGCATGTAGCCGATCGCCGATACAATCTGAAGCATGAAATCTTACATGAGTCCGGCGGCGGGGCTCGAGGTTGTCGATGCGTGTCTCGTATGGTCCGCGGCCGGCCGAGCGGCGGCGATGCTTTTCCCAGCGCTTTCGGATGAGCTTCTCTTTGATTTGCGGACCGAGTTCGATTCCAATTCCCTGCAAATCGCCTATGGACCGAGGGGGTGGCTCAGAACGCCGGGCGTACTGCTTTGACCGTCCGGAATCGATAATACACCCGCTTAACAGGCCTGACCGCTTTGCACGAATTCATCGAGTTCCTGAGCTAAGGCGTCATGCCACGACGGCATGCGGAGACCAAATGAGCTCGCAGCACGTGTGAGATCAAGACGTGAATTGAGGGGCCGAACCGCCCTCGTAGGAAAATCACTCGACTGAATGGGGACCAATTGGATAGCTTTCAATCCGACGTTTCGGTCTCTTAGGCCTTTCACGATTTCTGTTGCAAAACCATACCAGCTGGTCCACTCGGAATTTGCAATATGGACCATGCCATCAGCTTTTGAAAAAGCTTCTCTCATGTCGTTGACATCGGAGGGGAGTAACGTGGCAATGGCCTCGGCGATCGACCGCGCTGACGTCGGTGCTCCGACCTGGTCGCTGACCACTCGTAATGTGGGACTCTCGCGCGCCAGCCGTATTATAGTTCGGAAGAAATTCCTGCCATGCGAGCTGTATACCCACGATGTTCGCACAATAAGGTGCACGCCACCTGCATCGCGGACTCCCACTTCGCCTTGAAGCTTGCTCTTTCCATACACGGAAAGCGGTTCACATAGATCATCTTCACGCCACGGTCGGTCACCGCTCCCGCTGAAAACATAGTCGGTTGAGAAATGAACCAAAGGCACGCTATGTCGAGCTGACCACCGCGCGATGACGGACGGGGCTTCTGCATTGATGCGAAAGGCGATATCCGCTTCGTCTTCTGCTCGATCAACCGCAGTGTAGGCTGCTGGATTAATAATCAACTCCGGAGCTAGATTATCGAGAGAGGCGGGGAGTGAGGCCGTGTCCGAGAGATCGAGCTCTCGCCGACCAGGCGTTAGGACTTGCTCTGGCCGGTGGAGCGCTTTCTCAAGGGCTCCACCGACCTGCCCACTTGTCCCAATCAAGAGGACTCGCACTAGACTCGACCGTACAACGGCAGGTTTTTGACATCCGAGAGGCAAGGGGCGTTCGCATCACGCGACGACAACGTGGGATTTTCGATATTCCACCTAATACCGATTGCTGGGTCGTTCCAGCGCACAACAATCTCGTTTTCGGCGTTATAGGGATTGTCGCACTTATAAAAGAAGTCAGCCGTCTCAGAAAGAACGGCAAAGCCATGGGCAAAGCCCCGCGGCACCCAGAGCTGCCGTTGGTTTTGCTCGTTCAGCTCGACAACAACGTGGCGCCCGAACGTTGGACTTCCTACACGCACATCAACCGCAACGTCTATTACTTGGCCGCGGAGCACGCTAACCAGTTTCCCCTGAGTTGGCGGATTTTGAAGGTGCAAACCCCGGATCACGCCAAAGCCAGACCGGGACAGATTATCCTGAACGAAGGGTCCCAGAATACCATGCTCAGCGTAGCGTTGAGTATGGAAGGCTTCGAGAAAAAAGCCGCGCTGATCCGCCAACAACTTTGGCTCAACAATTAGAACATCCGGAATCTCAGTTGCAATGACCTTCATGACGCCCTGCCGCAGCGGTTAATCTCGTCGCAAGAACGAGTATTGATTCATTCCGATTCGTTTGGCGTCGTATCCACGCTCAAGAATTGAACGCCACCACGGCTGCTGATCGACGTACCAGCGAACAGTCTTTTCAAGCCCGCTTTCAAAGGTTTCTTCGGCTTGCCAGCCAAGCTCTCTCTCGAGCTTCGACGCATCAATTGCGTAACGTCGGTCATGACCAGGGCGATCCTTGACGAATGAAATCAATCGTCGCCTGGAACCCGAAGCGCGCGGTTCGATATGATCAAGCAAGTCACAAATACGTTCAATCACCAGCAAATTGGATCGTTCGTTGCCGCCACCAACGTTGTAGGTGTGGCCAATTCGACCATGCTCTAACACAAGGGCCAGCGCTTTGGCATGATCCTCCACGTAAAGCCAATCCCGTACGTTTTGTCCGTCTCCATAAACGGGCAGCGGTTCATCCCGGAGACCCTTTATGATGATATGGGGAATCAGCTTTTCCGGAAAATGATATGGGCCGTAGTTGTTCGAGCAATTCGTCACCATTGTCGGCAGATCGTATGTCTCACGCCAAGCTCTAACTAGGTGATCAGAGGACGCCTTGCTTGCCGAATAAGGGGAGTTTGGCGCGTAGGCGGACATTTCCGTAAAAAGCCCATCTAAGCCGAGCGAGCCAAAAACTTCGTCGGTCGAAATGTGCAGCAACCTGAATCGGCCGCGGCGCTCAGACGAGCACGCGCTCCAATAACGAAGGGCTTCCTGAAGCAGGGTGAAGGTGCCGACGATGTTCGTTTGAATGAATTCTCGAGGGCCGTCGATCGAGCGATCTACATGGCTCTCGGCGGCCAAATTCATTACCGCGTCCGGCTGATATCGGTCGAATAACTCTCTGAGTAGTGGCCCCTCGCAAATATCTGCTCTCTGAAAGGAATACCGGGGGTTGCTGGTTGCATCCGGAATGGAATGCAGGTTTGCGGCGTAGGTCAATTTGTCAATATTGACAACAAAGGCATCGGTATCGCGAAGCAAGTGTCGTACAACCGCTGAACCAATAAAGCCTGCGCCGCCCGTGACAAAAATTGTTGATCCCTTAAATCGCATAGTCTCATCGCAGCTCGAGTAAGCCACTCACTGCGCAAAGGAATGATAAACCGACATCAAGTACTCGCCATAGCCACTTCTGGCGCATTTCTGAGCTGCAGCATAAAAGGAGTCCACCGAAATATATCCCAGCCGCAAGGCGATTTCTTCGGGGCAGGCGATGCGCAGACCTTGCCTTTGCTCCAGGATTTGAACGAAGTGGCTCGCCTCGACCAGAGAGGCATGAGTGCCTGTATCCAACCACGCGAAGCCACGGCCAAGAACTTCAACAAACAAATCGCCTCGCTCTAAATATGCGCGGTTGACGTCGGTAATTTCGATTTCGCCCCGAGCCGATGGCTTGACCGATGCGGCGATGTCGAGGACATCGTTGTCGTAGAAATATAACCCGGTGACCGCAACATTTGACTTCGGCTCGCGCGGCTTTTCTTCGATCGACATCGCTCGGTTATGCTGATCAAGTTCAACGACACCATATTGGTTTGGTGTATTGACAACATAACCAAAGATGGTTGCCCCAGTCGTTCTTGCGGACGCGCTGGCAAATTTCTCCGGCAATCCATGCCCATAAAAGATATTGTCGCCAAGGATAAGCGCAACCGGGTCTTCGCCGACGAATTCGCGACCGACAATGAATGCGTGGGCCAGTCCATGTGGTTTGTCCTGTGTGGCGTAGGAAAATTGCATACCAAGCTCCGAACCGCCGCCAAGCAAGCGTTCGAACAGCGGCTGATCCTGTGGCGTCGAAATGATCAAAATCTCCCGGATCCCACCGAACATCAGGGTTGACAAAGGATAATATATCATCGGCTTATCAAACACGGGGAGCAGTTGTTTTGAAACGACGGTGGTGACTGGATAAAGCCGGGATCCCGTTCCGCCGGCAAGGATGATGCCCTTCATTGTCCTCTCGCACTCTGTCGTGTCAGCATCGTCGTGTTGTTTTGGGGCGTCTGTTCTCGCCGCGCGGCGAAGTGTGCTTCACAACTATCGCCGGTCATCTCACATTTGTTCCGCGCGCAGATACCTGTAAAGGTAACCAGCTCCAGCTGATGCCCGCCGTCGAGTAAAGTTTCATCCTAG
>Ga0206828_1092_pt1 | contig 14087 bp, 9 predicted proteins | sample Alteio_BWOrgCont_78_FD_152858 | JGI IMG/M metagenome (GOLD analysis project Ga0206828, IMG submission 152858) | Enriched cells from forest soil in Barre Woods Harvard Forest LTER site, Petersham, Massachusetts, United States -... | ecosystem: Environmental > Terrestrial > Soil > Temperate forest > O... | reverse complement strand
CGCGAGTGCTGTCCATGTGAACGCGGGCGAAGAAGCCACATCCAATCGAAAGCCATGGACTGCCGGCAAAGAATTGAAAGCGATGGCAGCCTTCTTTCTGACCGGCGCGGTGCTGAACTGGGCCATTGGCTTTGCGTCGGGCAACATTTCTCCGGCTTTTGGAAGAGGGATATTTCTGGCCAGTGGCGCCGCGCTATGGATGGTGCTGACGGGTGTCTTCTTTCACATTTTGCGTGCGAAGGCTCCCGAGGGCAGATGGCACAGGGCAGGAGCGATGCTGTTTGCGGCTCCGATTATCGTGCTGGTATTGAGCGCCATGTTGAGCGATCCCACCGCTGCAGGGCAGCGCAGCCCGCTCTATTGGGGACTGAGAATTGCCCTAGCCGCAGCAATCGCGTTTGTTCCGCTGGCGGCAGTCGCGGGACTCGTTCCCATCTGGCTTGTGAACCGAGGCAGATTCGAGTTGGCAGTGCAGTTGAGCAGACTGTTGTTTTGGACACAGGGAACTAACAACTCGACTGAAGGGTGGATCCTGGTGATGGCGGGGCGCTATGAAGACGCGCGCGCCTATCTGAAGCCACTGGCATTCGATGCGAAGGGGCACCCACTTCTGACTAGCCAGGAGTTCTATCTGTATGCTTTGGCTCTGTCGATCGAAGGCGACCACGCGGCTGCAGAGTTGCTGTTTGAGGCAGCGATTAATGTTCCGCAGACACAAGCTAATTTTCATTTTGGACTTGCTGAGTGCCTGCTGATACAGCAGAAGGATTCCAAGCGGGCTCGCACCCTGTTGGAGACGGTGCTGGCAGGCTATCCGATCAATCCTCGGACGAATCTGCAGCGTGCAAATCGAGCGCAGCTGATTGCCTTTCACGCGTGGGCGCTCGCGTCAGACGGTTGGGCTCAGGAGGCCGAGCAGCGGTTGGAAAAGGCCTTCACCTGCTCCGATGGAATAGACAAGTGCGGCCTCGCCGCGATGCATCTTCCCGTGGGTCACACATGGCTGGCGCTTGGTGCTCGTGGCCGAGCGCGGACCTGTTTCCAAGAGGCTCTCTCGTTGTTTCCCCATGGGGACATCGCAATACGAGCGCGGAAGAACCTGACGGAATTGGAATCGCAATAAGGCGTCGAGCGCCTTCCAACAGTTAGTTGAGCATGAGTCCCTGCGATGCAAGGATTACGGCGATTTCTGCCAGCCGCAGTAGGGATCTGGCGTGACAGCTTTGCCATCGAGGCGGAAGCAGGTTGCGCCGTTGATGTCTGTCGAGAAAGTTCGGACCTGCGCGGCTTGAAGTGCTTCGAGGACCTCCTGGCGTGGATGGCCGTAGCGATTGTGAAGTCCACAGGAGATCATGGCCCACCTTGGGGCGACGCGCGCCAGAAACTCAGGACGGGTTGAGGTGAGACTGCCGTGGTGGCCCACTTTCAGTAGCGTGCTCTCAAGACCGGGTTCGGCCAGCATGGCATCTTCTATCGGCGCTTCGGCATCGCCTTCCAACATGACTGAAGTTGCTCCATATGCTAGGTGCATAACAAGCGAATCGTTGTTGCTTGGCTCGGCGCCGGGTTGATAGTCGCGGAGGGGCGCGAGGACGGCGATTTTTGAGTCGCCGAAGGAAAGCGTGTCGCCAGCGCGCAGGGAACGAATCTGGACGTGGAGTCCGACGGCCTGGATGAGCAGGTCGTTGTAGGCACCGACGAGCGGATTGTTGCCTACCCAAAGCTCCGCGGGATGGAAGTTGCGCAGAACGGCGGGCAAGCCGCCCATGTGGTCGGAGTGGGCGTGAGTGAGAGCGACGGCGTCAAGGTGGCGAATGCCGCGCGACCAGAGAGCTTCAGAGACCACCTCTTCGCCAATGTCAAAATCCTGAGGGGCCTGGTGCGCGCCGCCGCCAAAGCCGCCGCCATCAATGAGCAGAGTCTTGCCATCTGGAGTGATCAAGAGAAGCGAGTCGCCCTGACCGACATCAATGGCTTCAAACAACAGAGCATCGCGGGGGTGCTGGATGGGTCGCGGAGCTACAGCTGCCAGGGCCGCCAGGAGCAGTGCTGCCCATGTGGCAGGGCGCTGCCAACGGGTGCCTCGGGCCAGCACTATGGCCGCTGCAAGGAATGCGCAGAAGAGTGCCGATTGGCAAAGGAGCGGGGCGGGGATGCGGAAATCGCCCACGGCGCGCGAGCCAAAGAGATGCACCAGCCACACTCCGAAATGGAGGGGCAGGGCCGCGAACATGGCCGGAACGATGGCGGCGGCCGGCCAGACCAGGGTGGTGATGAGAGTGATCAACGCGGCCGGCATGAGAATTGCGAGCAGCGGCAGGATGAACAGATTTACGGGCAGGGCAAAGATGGTGATGCGGTGGAAGTAGAGAGCCATGGGGAGAGTCATTGCCAATTCGACCACGCAGGAAACGACGAGGAGTTCCAAGACGCGCAGGAAGAAACGGACCGTGAATGGAATGAAGCGCCAGGCACCTCGCTCGAGAGGAGTGGATTCGAAAGCAAGAGCAAAGGTGCGAAGAGTTTCACGGAGTTGCGCTTGCTTGGGTGGCAGTTTGGCGTCGACGGCGGTGAGGCGCAAATTACGCGTTGCGGCGATGTAAGGATGAATGTTGTCTTCGAGCAGCGGAGCGGCGATGCCGGCGATTGCGATGACGGCTAGTAGCGTCATCTGCAGGCTGGCGTCGAAGAGGCTGCGCGGACTGACCGCAAGCAGACAGAGCGCTGCGAAGCCCACGGTGTTGAGCGGGCTGCGTTCGCGATAGACGAGGCGGGCGATCAAGTAGAGCGTGATCATCCACAGTGAGCGTTGCACGGGCGTGGCGAAGCCGGTGAAGAGAGCATAGGCGAAGGAAAAGCCGAGGGTGAGGATTGTGGCCGAGACCCGCGGGATGCGAAGGCGGCGAGTGAGCCAGAGGACGCACGCGGCAACGATAGCCAGATGGAAGCCGGAGACAACCAGCATATGAAATGAACCGGTGCGCTCAAATCCAACGCGGAGAGAGTTGTTGAGATAGGTGCGGTCACCCGCGACCATGGCGGCGAGCATCACGGCATCTTCAGTGGAGAGACGCAGAGGCGCGGGCATGCGGCGCATGGCGGACGGCAAAGCAAGCAGTCGCGTGGTGGAGGCATGCTGCCAGCCGCTGATACGACAGAACAAGAACGACGCAGGCGAGCGGCCCAGAACCTCGACTTGATCAAAGCTGACGGTTGCGATAGAGGTGATGCCTTGATCGAGGAGCGAATCTTCGCGGCTCCAGACGCCGGGATCATGAAAGGTTTCGGGCTCGAGAAGGCGGACCACGGCGCGCAGGCGCTCTCCGCATCGAAACGGCCGCAGCGCGAGCGAGGCAGAAGCGTCTGGCAGCGGCCAGCGTATGGTGAGGCGAATGCCGCCCGCGGTTGGAGCCTGAGCATCGCTGTCATCGGTGACGGCCTCTAGGGTGGAGACGCGGAGATCCAAACGCTGTGAGGTGTGCTGCTGGTCTGCTGCGGCATTTGGCTGGTCGAGATTCAGTTCGGTTTCGGAACGGATGGGTCCGGCATCAACAACGGTGCCTTCGACGGTGCGCAATAAACCGTTGGACATTGCGGCCAGAGCTGGAGCGGGAGCGGGACGGAGCTCCATCTGCGCGCACCATGCGCCGAGCAGCAACCACAGAGCAGCCAGCGGGAGCCAGACGATGCGCTGTGCGTGGAATGCAGAGAGAGAACACAGAGTGGCTGCAAGCAAGAGCGCGACCAGCAGCAAGCCGGGACGGAGCCAGACCCAATGGTTGAGAGTGATTCCGGCGGCGAAGAGCCAGGCGGCGTGAAAGAGCGGGACCCGGGTCAGAGAGATCGGGCTCTGGGAGATCTGGCCCTGGGAAATCTGGCCCAGTCCGGCGCCCGGTGATACCGAGGCCGGACGGTCGAGGCTTGGCCGGAAGTCGGGGGATTCGGCTTGCATCGCGCCTTGGAGTTGAGCAGGACTCTGTTGGCGACAAGAGTAATCCTATTCTCGAAGTGTTTCAGTGCGAGATTGCACAATGAAGAGAATATTCCTGGTCAAACCCGCGAGGTTTTATCGGATTTGCGTGTCAACACACCGATAGGTGCTCGGCTGCGATGTCGCCGCTGCGCCCATGAAAGACCAATCACGCAACGAGGCGTTCAATTTTTGTCCGCGGCGTGGCGTGCTCCGCCGAACTGACGCATGGATTCAGCGACACGGGCAGCGGAATTGCGGTAGCTGGGGTCGCTCAACACGCGGTGCACCTTGGCGCTGAAGTTGGCAATGTCGATTTGTTTTTCACCGTCAGAGGCGTCCACGGGCATCACAATCTCTCCCGCGCCCAGCGCCGCAAGGCGACGGGCGTTGCTCTCGCGCTCTGTGGTGGTGGGGATGATCGTGGTGCTCAAGGCAGGTGGCGTGAGGACGGCGCAAATTTCTTCGGAATGTTCGTGTCAGGCGTGTCGCAGATGGACCACAGTCTCGAGATGAAAGGTTTGAGGAAACAGGTCGGCGAGAGTGATGGAGTGAATGGAATAGCCTGAGGCGATGAGGGCGCGCAGGTCGCGGGCCATGGTTGCTGGGTCGCAGGAGACGTAGACCAGCGTAGGCGCGGCGGTGCCTGCGAGGAGAGTGATGATTTCTGGGCTGAGGCCGGTGCGGGGTGGGTCCAGAACGATTAAGTCGGGGCGTTCGCCAGCGCTGGACTGCCGTAGAAAATCCAGCGTCGAGGCGCGAACGGCGGTTCCGGTTGTTCCGTTCAGGTTTTGCTCAAGAGAGATGACAGCGGGCGGAGCGGATTCAACGGCGACTACGCGGGCAAACGTGGAGGTCAGTTTGCGAGCAAAGAGGCCGACGCCGGCGAAGAGATCCCATGCGAGTTCGCCGCTCTGGCCTTGGGTGACGCATTCGACGAGGGCGTCGACGAGCCAGCGGTTGGCCTGGAAGAATGCGCCTTGGTCTACGCGATAGTTGAAGCCGGCAGCGGCGTAGGAGATTGCGGGTTCTCCCCATTTTGCGAGTGTGCGGGCGGGATGGCCGGGGCGTCCATCGGCGGCGAGCTCGGCGCCTTTCAGAGCAGGGATCCGTTCGTGGAGAGCCTGGGCGAGAGGTTCGAGACGAATTGAGGCCGAGTCCGGCGCGAAGAAGGTGGCAAGGAGAGCGGACTCTGAGGGATCGCAGAATAGTGACAGCTCTTTGGGGCGCAGATTGGCAGGTACGCGATGGAGATAATCCGCGGAGGCCCGCGCGGCTGAGAGTAGCAAAGGGGCGGAGATGGGGCATTCGGCGATGGGGATTAGGGCGTGGCTGCGGCGGGTGCGGTAGCCGGGGTTGCCATCGGCGTCAAAGGCGAGACGTACGCGGTTGCGGTAAGACCAAGGGTTGGCGGAGAGGATGGCGATATGGTCGGGCGATTGTATTCCGGTGCGCTCTAAAGTTTCGCGAAGGATGGCCTCTTTAAATTCGAGTTGGTTTTCGTAACTGGTGTGTTGATAGTTGCAGCCGCCGCAGGTGCCGAAGTGAGGGCATGAAGGTCTAATGCGCTGCGGCGATGGGGTGAGTATCTCGGTGAGTTCGGCGGTGGAATAGCCGGATTTGTTTTGCGTGATGCGAATGCTGACCTGCTCGCCGGGCAGCGTGAGCGGGACGAAAACGGCTTTGCCCTCGGCGCGGGCCAGGAATGCGCCGCCGTAGATTGGTTTTTCTATTTCGACGACGTTCCTGGTGGCCGGGGAGGTTTCGTGGTTTCCCACTCTTGCGCCCGGAGTACGGCGCATGGATGAGGCACCCAGGGTTTTGGGTTCGCTGGGCGTGGGCGTGGATTGGGGGTTGAGACGCTTCATTGCTGGCTCATGTAGAAGAGGCTTAGGCGCGGCAGGTTGTAGTGGACCAGCAACTGCTTCTGTTCAAACTGTTGCTTCACCTGGCGAATCTGCGTGGCTCCCATGCGGCTTCTGTACGGGGCGAGCTCGCGGTCGGCGTGTTCTTTTAGGCGGACTAGCAGGTCTTCGGGAGCGGCGGCGTTGAGCGCGGCGAAGAGTTTGCCTTCGAGTACGGTGAGCGTGCGCTCGAGGGCTTCTAAATTGTTTACCGCGACGCTATCGTTTGCCGCGGCGCTGTCTTCTGCTGGTGCGTTTGAACCTCCGCGTACGGCTGCGGCGAGCTCGCGCAGGCGGATTGCTGTTGAGGTGCAGGCCTCAGGCGCGACCGTTGCGGCGTCCAGCGCGGTTGCGGCGGCTTCAAGATGAGTGGCGACGCGGTCGTGCTCGAAGCCGGACTCGCGGGGGGGCTCAGATTTCGCTGTGCCTGCGGCGGCTTCGCGCAACTCTTCGGCGGCTTCCATAACGGCTTGCGCGCACCAGGCAAGGCCGTTGATCTTCCTCATGCGGGCTTTCTTTTGGCGGGCTTCGTATTTGTCGAAGGCGGCATCGATGCCGCGCAGGGCTGCTTCGAGGGGAATGCCGGCTTCGCGCCAAGTTTCGATGAGCGCCCAATCGAGAGTTGAGAGCAGGAGGAGCGCACCGCGGCGTTGCTGGAAGCGGTCTTCGATCTCGGTGAAGTAGTTGAAGTAGTTGAGCACGGCTTGCGCTCTATTGTGCGCGGCTGCGCGGGCGGGCGGAGCGGTTGCGCTCGAAGAGGATGCGCAGGCCGTCGAGGGTGAGCATGTCGTCGATTTCGGAGATGTGGCGCGAATCGGCTGCCATCAAATGCGCGAGGCCGCCGCTGGCGATGACGCGGGGCTTCTGGGCCGGATCAGAAAGGGCGAGTTCTGCGATGATGCGGTCGAGGATGCCGTCGACCAGGCCAATGTAGCCGTAGTAAAGGCCAGTCTGCAGGTGTCCGACGGTGTTGGTGCCGATGACTTTTGCGGGGCGCTTGATGTCCACGCGGCTTAGTCGTGCGGCGCGCGAGAACAGCGCCTCCGCGCTGAGGCCAAGGCCGGGAGCGATGGCGCCGCCAAGATACTCGCCACGCTCGGAGATGACCTCAAATTTTGTAGCCGTCCCGAAGTCGACGACGATGCAGGGGCCGCCGTACTTTTCGAATGCGGCGATGGAGTCGCAGAGGCGGTCTGCGCCGAGCTCGGTGGGGTTGTCGACCAGTACCGGCATGCCCGTTTTGATGCCGGGTTCGACGAAAATGGGTTCGATGTGGAAGGTGGATTCGCACATCTGGCGCAGCGTGGAGTCGAGAGGCGGCACCACGGATGAGATGATGATGTGCTTCACCTGGGCGGGATCGATGCCCTTCATGTGAAAGAGGCTGAGGAACAGCACGCCGTACTCGTCCACGGTTTGCGTGCGGTGGGTGGTGAGACGCCAGTTGGCCGCCAGAGCTGGAGGTTCGGAGTCGAGGCGATAGAGGCCGAGCTTGGTATTGGTGTTGCCGACATCGAGCGCGAGAAGCATGGTGTTCTTAGCTTATATCTGTCTTATCGGGTTCGGCAGCGCGAAGGCCGCCGGTTTGCACCGTGATCGTGCCATTTGCGGTGCGTACCAGCAGGAATCCGTTTTCGTCGAGGCCAGCCGTGATGCCGGTGCAGGCTTGCGGGCCGTGTACCTGAACACTGCGACCGGACACCCAGGTAGACGCTTGCTGCACGCGTCGAGGAATGGTTTGAATGGATGCTGGGTCGAGGAGTGCAAGCGCCTCACGCTGCAAGGATTTCAGCAGGGAGATGAGCAGCGGTTGGCGGGGGATTGTTTTGGCTGCCTCGATATCCAGAGAGGTTGCGGGTGTGGACAGGTCCGCTGCGAAACTGCGCTGATGGACGTTGATGCCGATGCCGACGACGGCGTATGCGATGGCGCTGGATTCGGTTTTTGCTTCGACGAGAATGCCTCCGACTTTGCGGGGGCCGACGAGCAGGTCGTTTGGCCAGCGGAGGTCGATTGCGAGGCCGGTAGTGGCGGCGATGGCATCGGCGGCGGCTAGGCCTGCGGCCGGGGGTAACAACGGCAGGCGGGCAGCGGCGATCGGGGGACGCAGCAAGACGCTGACGTAGAGGCCTTGGCCGGCGGCTGAGTGCCAGGCGTGATCGCCGCGGCCGCGGCCGGCTAACTGCTCATCGGCGAAATAGACGGAGCCGTGGGGGGCTCCTGTGCGGGCGGCGTGGAGTGCGTCGGTGTTGGTGGAGTCGGTGATGGGGGAAAAGTGTAGCTTGCCGGCGTAGATGGTGCCGGTGAGGGCGGATTCGAGGGTGGGGAGATTGAACATAAGTGAGCGGCCTTGAGAAAGTCTTGATGCGACGCGGACATTCCCTCAGTGGCTAAAGCCGCGCTCCTACTTGATCTACTTTCGGCACGGCTAAAGCCGTGCCCTTTCAAGGCAACGGAATTTCTCCGCAGCTCGTGAGCCCCGGGCTTTTCAGGAACGATAATTCATTTGTGAACTCGTTGGGTTCAACCGGCGACGATGGTCATCGAGATGTCCGCGGCCTTGGCGGAGTGGGTGAGCGCGCCGACGCTGATGAAGTCGACTCCGGTCTCGGCGTAGGCGCGGATGGTGTCGAGGTTTATTCCACCAGAGGCTTCGGTGGGAATCCAATGGGCTTTGTCTTCAGAGCCGGGTTTCTGGGAGCTTTGACCCTCGGTTGCCTGCCGTTTTGCTGCCTGCCCCATTGCTACCTGCTTGATGCGCTCAACGGATTGGCGGACCTGCTCCGGCGTCATGTGATCGAGCAGGATGGCCTCAGCACCGAATTCAAGAGCTTCCTCGAGCTCCTGGGGGGTGCGCACCTCGACTTGAATTCTCTGGTGATGCCTGCGGTGTTCGAGGGCACAGGTGAGGGCTGCGCGCAGGCCGCCGCCGAGTTTGATGTGGTTGTTCTTGATGAGGATGCCGGATGCCAGATCGATGCGGTGGTTGGTGCCGCCTCCGCAGAGGACGGCGTACTTCTCCAATGCGCGAAGGCCGGGGACGGTTTTGCGAGTATCGAGGACGCGGGCGTGAGTGCCTTCAATAGCGTCGACGAATTTGCGGGTGAGGCTTGCGATGCCGCTGAGGTGCTGGAGCAGGTTGAGGATGACTCGCTCACAACTGAGCAGAACGCGGGCATTATGGCGGATGACGGCCAGGACCTGGCCCTTGTGCACGCGTACGCCGTCGAACATTTCCGGATGATGGATGACGTCAAAGCGGTTGTGGGCCTGCGGGCGGGGATCGAGGCGCGCAAAAATCTCAAGCAGGCGGGGGACGGCGCCGAGGCCGGCAACGACAAGGTTCTCTTTGGCGATAATGGAGGCCGTGGCGCGAAGCTCAGGGTCGATGGTGAGATTGGTGGTGGCGTCGGCAACGGCCTGATCTTCAATCAGGGCCTGCTCCAGCAAGGCGTCGATGCGGTGGCTCTTCCAGTCCATAAGGCAGTGAACAGTGTACAGTCGGCAGTGGTCAGTTTGGCGGTAGTGCGTCTAGCGCGGCGCGGGCTTTTTCCAGCAGGAGGCGGGTTTCGGCTTCCTGCTTTTTGAGGCCTTCGACGATGTTTGCCGGAGCCTTGGCCAGAAAACCTTCGTTCCCCAATTGGCGTTCGGCGGCGGCTATGCCTTTCTCATACTTGGCGATGTCTTTTGTCAAGCGGTCGCGTTCGGCGGGGACGTCGATGGTGGCCTCGTAGATAACGGCAACGTCAAAATTGAACCTTGTGCGCAGCCGTAAGCCAGGGGTGATCTGATCGACGAAACGAATCTGGCTGACTTTGGCCAATCGCTTTATGATTTCCTGGTTTTCTTCTGTGACCGCCTTCACTTCGGTGTCAATTCGCAATTCGATTGGAGTGACGGCCTTTTCATCGACACCGATTTCTTTACGGAGAGTGCGGGCTTCAGCCACGATACTCTGGATAGTTCTCATGCCATCGAAGGCAACTTTGTCAATTGGCTCTATCGCAGCTTGCGGAAAGTTCGCCAGCGCGATTGACTTGGCTGGCGGGCTGTCGTCGTAGATCGCATGCCAGATTTCTTCTGTGATAAAGGGCATGAAGGGCGAAAGCAGTCGCAGTGCGGCTTCAAAGACGCTAACGAGTGTGGTTAGCGCGGCTTTTGTCTGCGCCTTGTCGGCGGTTTCGGAGAAGTCGAGGCGGAGTTTTACGATCTCCAGGTACCAGTCGCAAAAGCTGCCCCAGAAGAATTGATAGACGGTGTTAGCGGCTTCGTCGAAACGATAGTCTTCGAGAGACTGATTCACTCTTCCCGCGGTGGAGTGGAGTTCGGCGACGATCCAACGGGCTTCTAGTGGATCGTCTGGCGCTGCGGTCGGCATTGAGCCTAGCGCGGCTGGATCAACCGTGATTCCGATTTCGGCGGCGCGGTCTACGTTTTGGAAGAGGAACCGCGCGGCGTTCCAGATTTTGTTGGCGAAGGCGCGGTAGCCTTCGGTTCTGGCTATGTTGAAGGCGATGTCGGTGCCGGGCGAGGCCATGGAGGCCAGCGTGAACCGTACAGCGTCCGTGCCATAGGTTTTCACGATCTCGATGGGGTCGATTACGTTGCCCTTGGTCTTGGACATCTTTTCGCGGTTGGCGTCGCGGACCAGGGCGTGGATATACACCTCGCGGAACGGCACCGAGTCCGCAAGAGAGCGCGAGCTTCCGTCTTCTTCTGGAATGTCCTTCGCGAACCAGATGCCTAGCATGATCATGCGGGCTACCCAGAAGAAGAGGATGTCGAAGCCAGTGACCAGGAGGCTGGTGGGATAGAAGGCGTCGAAATCTGCTCTGTTCTCGGAAGTGATGTTGGGCCAGCCAAAGACTGAAACGGGCAACAGGCCGGAGGAAAACCAGGTGTCGAGGACGTCGGTTTCCTGCGTGATCTGGGCTGAGCCGCAGTGGGCGCACGCGGCGGGATCTACACGGGCGACGGTGATCTTGGCGCAGATGGCGCAATGCCATGCGGGGATGCGATGACCCCACCAAAGCTGGCGCGAGATGCACCAGTCGTAGATGTTCTCCATCCAGTTGAGATAGGTCTTTTCGTACTGCTCCGGAGTGAACTTGATCGCCTTCTTGCCTTCGACGTCGGGCTTGACGGCGGCTATTGCTTTCTCCGCGAGCGGCTTGATCTTGACGAACCATTGCGTCGAAAGGCGCGGCTCAACAACCGTCTTGCAGCGGTCGCAGTGGCCGATGTTGTTGATGTGGTCTTTGACGCCTGCCAGCAGGCCCTGCTCTTCAAGATCGGCAACGATGCGCTTGCGGGCTACGTAGCGGTCGAGGCCTGCGTAGGCGCCTCCCTCGTTGTTGATGTGGGCGGTCTCGTCCATCACGTTGATGTTGGGGAGATTGTGACGCTGGCCGAGGGCGAAGTCGTTGGGGTCGTGGGCGGGGGTGACCTTAACGGCGCCGGTGCCGAAGTCGCGGCTGACCCAATCGTCAAGGATGATGGGGATCTCGCGTGCGATGAGCGGCAGGCGGAGCTTTTTGCCGTGCAGATGGAGGTAGCGCTCGTCTTCAGGGTGAATGGCTACGGCGGTGTCGCCGAGCATGGTTTCGGGGCGGGTTGTTGCTACGGTCAAATACTCATCGGTGTCGTTGCCGTCGGCGTCGAGGACCGGGTAGCGTATTTCCCACAGGTGTCCTTTGTGCTCGTCGTAGACCACTTCGAGATCGCTGATGGCGGTCTGGCAGCGGGGACACCAGTTGACGATGTACGCGCCGCGATAGATGAGGCCCTGCTCGTAGAGGCGGACGAAGGCCTCTCTCACGGCGATGGAGAGATTGTCGTCCATGGTGAAGTATTCGCGCTGCCAATCGACAGAGGCGCCGAGGCGCTTCATTTGTTTGAGAATGTTGCCGCCGTACAGCTCGCGCCACTGCCACACACGCGCGACGAAGGCTTCGCGGCCAAGCTGCTGGCGGGTCGTGCCCTCGGTTACAACTTGCCGCTCGACGAGCATCTGCGTGGCAATGCCGGCGTGGTCGGTGCCGGGTATCCAAAGAACGCGGTCGCCGCGCATGCGGTGCCAGCGAATGAGAATGTCGCTTTCGGCGTGCTCGAACATGTGGCCCATGTGCAGGTTGCCGGTCACATTGGGCGGGGGCAGCAGGATCGTAAAGGCAGACTGGTCGCCGGTCCGGGCGCTTGCTTCGCCAGCACGAACTGCTTCGGGCGTGGGTTGGGCGAAGAGGTTTTCGCGGACCCAGTATTCGGCCCAGCGATCTTCAATGGCGGTGGGGTCGTAGGCTTTGGGCAGGTCGTGGGGCATGGGGGTTTTCAGTCGAGCCCCCAGGGTCTGCGCGGAACCCTCTTCAAAGAAGGGTTTTTGCGAGGGGACCACCCCTCACTTTACCAGATTGGAGTCTGCGGATTGGGGATGGCGTGGGTTCGTGGTTTCCCACCTTTGCGACAAAGGAAAGCCCCAAGGATGGCGCACGGGGTCGCCGTGTAGGGTGTGTTCTTACTTTTCACGCGACGCGGTGGAGCGCTCATCCACAACGGAATATCCTTTGGGGATTTCGAACATGCGCTGATCGGGTTCGTCTAGAGAGAGATCAATGAGCGCGATGGTCTGCTTGCCTTCGCGGGGATCGTTGCGCGTGACGAGGAGATTGGTCCGGATGGAAGCCGCATACCAGAATTCGCGGGTCGAGGTGAGCGGCCTTTCGTTACCCACAACTCCGGCATTGATGGTGGTGGTCTCACGCGAGCCGACCACACTCATTCCATTGATAGAGTCCTGTCCAAGGTCTTCGCGGGTAAGGGAGCGAGTTCCACCGGCGAAGGGACCTGGGGGCTGGGGAGCGAATTCTCTACGCGGGTAGTAATCCGTGACCACGCATCTCTTTGTGGCGAGGGTACAGATGGTCTTGGTTCTGGCGGCCGGATCATAGAGAATGATCTCGTTGAGTCGCGATTCCTGGTCAGAGTTGGCCGGGACAAAGGAGCGGCGCTCGCGATACATACGGCCGGCGTTGTCGCGGGCCAGATTGGCTTCGAGGTGGACCGTGACCGTGCTTCCGTCTTCGAGGGTGCGTGCCCATTGGATGTTGCTCTTGCCGGTCAGCGGCATTCCAGCAAGTGGAAGGAGATCGACGCCGTCAACGTGAAAATTGGTGCCGCCGTCGGGAGCTCGCATGGGAGCTTGTGCCTGAAGGTTGCCGGCGACCAATGCGGAGCAGGCCAGTAAAAAGGAGCCCAGGAGACGTGAAGCGTAGCGATTCATAGGATTTCCTCGCCGTTTATGGGGAAATCGTAACAGGCTTCAAACAGTTTCTTCAACCGAAAAATGCTCGGATATCTGGCTTTCGCCCGTTTCGGAATCAGAGAAAGACCTCTGATGCCGAGGTTGAGTGCAGACGATAAAGAGTAGGGCAAATATAAGGGCCACCCCGTGCAGGGTGGCCCTTTGTACTTACTTAGCGACGGCGGCAAAAGCAGTCCCTAGAACGGGTTCAGCTTGGCCAGGCCCTTCTTTTTCTTCTTCTTGCTGGAGGACTCCTCGTTGGAGTCGACCTTGGTTTTCTTAGACTTATCTGCGACGGGGGTTGCAGTGGCGCCGGTGGACTTAACTTCGTTGATTTGGTCGGGAGCGTCTGCCGCCTTTTCAGCAGCGGGCAGGGTGGTGTTGACGGGGCCGACAGCCGTTAGACCGCCATTGGAATCGGCAGCAGGGGCGCCGTTTGCGGGGGCAGCGGCAGCGGAGCCGGACGGTGCTGAGACTACCTCAACTCCGACGCCGGACCCGCCCGGGGGCACTGACATTTGCAACGGGGCATTAGACGGTTGATCACTGCGCGGCGGTTCGTTGACGCCGGTAGGGGTAGCGGCGCCGATGGCCGCCGCAGGAGGTCTGCCGGCGTTGATGGCGTCATTGAACATTGCCACGTTCTGCTTGTTGATGTCCGGCGCCAAGACGCGCTTGGGGTCTTCCAGGGAGGGCTCGCCGACGTGAACGGCTTCTACCACCATGGGTCCATGCTTGATGATGTCGAAGGTTTTATCGGTGAAGTGCAACGGCTGACGGCTGCGCTCCTCGGCATCGCTCTCGGCAACGGCCTCCTGCGTGGGCTCGGGGACGGAGTGGTTCATGGCCACAAGGCGGTCGCGGGCGTCCTCAACGTGAGGCGCCATTGGGTAACGAGTGATAACCCTGGAATACG
>Ga0206828_1087_pt2 | contig 14193 bp, 22 predicted proteins | sample Alteio_BWOrgCont_78_FD_152858 | JGI IMG/M metagenome (GOLD analysis project Ga0206828, IMG submission 152858) | Enriched cells from forest soil in Barre Woods Harvard Forest LTER site, Petersham, Massachusetts, United States -... | ecosystem: Environmental > Terrestrial > Soil > Temperate forest >... | reverse complement strand
TGGATCGTGTCAGATATAGTTAATGAAAGTGGATCACCAAAAACTGTAGAAGCTTCCTCAAATGCAACATTATGTTTTACGAGGTTCTTCCGAGCTTTATCTGGATCCCAATTAATTTTCATTTGAAACGACGCAATTCTTCGCCTCTTGTAAGAAAAAATTAAATTTATAAAAAACAATAAAAAGAATTGGACAAAAGCAAAGAGGTAAACCCAATATTTAAAGGCCAATCCTCTTTAATGGATTGCTCTTGAAACCTATCCAATTCTACCCCTCGCCCTAAAAGCCATTCTCTTTTATTTGCCTAAAATTTATGAGAATTAGCATCCACAACTAAAACTGCCTATTTTCTTTCCCAAACCCGCCCCCAGGGCAAAAAATTCATTGCCACAAAAAATAGTTATTGATCCCATAAATTGCCCGGTTTTAGAATTTCGCACCAACGGCTATGCCGTTGGTGCAACCAAACCGTGTTGTTCGGCTTGTGGTCTTACAACAGGTGCATCTAAGGAGCCGTTATGCCAGTTCCAGCCGGTTTTCCCTATCCGCTGAACCAAGTGGTCGAAATTCCCCTCGAACACATCATCCCCAACCCCGACCAACCCCGTCGGTCCATGCGCCAAGAGCCCTTGGCGACGTTGGCGGCTTCCATGAAGGCCAAAGGCCAGTTGACCCCCGCCTGACCCAGAGGGAGGTTGGGGCCCTATTGAAGATGAATAAAGAGAAGGTCAACCGAGCATTGAGTCTTTTGTCGCTCCTCAAACCGGAAGCGAGGGCCTTAATTGTCTCCAACGAAGACAATCAAAATAAGGGTTTTTGGGGTATTTCGGAAAGGGCAGCGGCTCAATTGGCCGGTTTAGGGCCGGGAACCGGCCTGAAGCGGGGGCCCGGAGGAAAGACCCGGCTACTGATGCCTCGGCCCCTGCCGAAGCCCCGTCAGGTGTCCTTTACCCCCATCCCGCCATCCCCCCGGAAACCCAGGACTTCGTTTACCAAACCCTGGTGACGGCCTGCGACCAGCAGATGACCGAGGCCCAGGTGGCTAAGCTGGTCGAAAAGGTCAAAACCGGGCATCCCGCCGACCCTGGAGGGGAATCGGCTCAACCTACTCATAGGCCGCAACCAGCCAAAGAACATGCGGCACAGCTGTCTGAAACCTCTGGCTCGGCCCCCAAAACCCCTCATCCCAGCGCCCACACCGCTCCTCATGTCCAAGCGCCTGCCCACTCTGCCAAAGCCGATAAAACCCCAAATGCCAACGGCCAGCATAACGAGCCGTTGGCACAACCAAACCACGCACCTCGGCTTGAGGCTTCGCAACAGGTGCCAACCCCTATCGTTTCCGGTAACAACGTCGGCGTTTCAACCGCAACCGCCGCTTCCGCCATCGCCGCGATTCAGCCAACCCCAACCGCCCACACCGATGTCGTTGGACAAGTGACAGGTTCGGTGGCGGGTAGTGCGATTCAACACTTGTTGCCTTTTTAATTGCAACAAGTACTACCAAACCTCGCCGCTCGGCTTGTGGCCTCGCGTCAGGTAGCACCCTACTGCCATTTTAATGGGCAGTAGGTGCAACCAAGTCTTGCCGCTCACCTGGTACCCAATGTTATTCATTTGGCATAAGCAATTCATGTCCATCACCTTGTGGGTGATGGACAGCTATAGGGCTCGCGGCAGGTGATGCCAATGGCAATATAAAAAGCCATTGGCACAACCAACCCACGCACCTCAACTTGTGGTTTCGGTGCAGGTGACTTATTGGGATTTTGATTTTTTAAATGGCTGGAACAACATCTTTTAGATTTTCATTGTCCACTCTAATTTGCCGTCGCGGACCGCTAACCTATAGGCGTTTTAGTAAGTTGGATGGATTCATGATTTGTACACCTTGGTAGGTTTCGACATCCAATAAAGCTTTGTCACCGGAGACAATGAAATCAGCGCCTCCGGCTAAGGCTGCGGCAATAAATTTATCATCATCCGGGTCTTTGCAGATACCCCGCAGAGGCTTGGCGTTCACCAGTACGCAATTCAATTCGATGAGTTCAAAAAAGGAATCAATTTCAATCGCAGGATAGTTCTTGGAAACGTCCTCTAAAACACGGCGATACTCCGTTAAGATTTCAGGAGAAACCACCAGCTTGTATTGGCCAAGTTTCCAAGATTTGAGGACGAGGTGGGGTTTTCCACCCCAGAAAATCCCTGAAACAAAAACATTTGTATCAACAACAACCTTTTTCATTTACCGCGCCGGACACGCGCGATGGCTGCTTTTACATCGGAAGGCCGAAGTCCCGCTTTACGGGCCGCTAACCGCGCCTTTGCCAAAAGTCCGTCCAATTGATCCAAGGAAGGCGGTGTGATGGCTTTAAAGATGACCGAATCGCCCTGGCCCATCACAACAAATTGGTCCCCTTCTTTGAGGCGCAAACTCTTCCGGATGGATTCAGGAATAACCACCTGCCCCTTCGATGAAAGCTTTGTAGTTGCTACCGTCATAGGTCACCTCCCGGTAATCTTACCAGTAAGAATACAAAAAAATACAATCAGAATCAATCATCCGTTCATCTGTCCAATGCGGTTCCCCTGAACCGAGGCCTCAAGCCGAGGTTTGAGTCTTGGGTGTGCCAGTTCCAATTGGAACTGGTCCCCGTCTTGGACAGCACGGACTAAACTAAAACCCCAGCTTTTTTAGAAGTTGCGCCGTGGGATACCATTCAATCCCCGTTCCTTCAAAATCCCCGTCGTTGGACCAAATCGGTATTTTCAACTCGAGGGCCAGAGCAAGTAAATCAACATCGTCTGGATCTCTCTTCCCGATTTTTTTACGGGCCATCGCGAGCGAACCGTGATAGTCCTTTGGGTTGTACTCATGGATGGCCAATAATTGAAATTGGCTTTCCAGCAGTTCAACGGCTATGCCGTATTTATCCGCCATGAACGGAAGGTATTCCCTGACTTCTTTGATATTTAAAGACGTGGATACGACTTCAAGGCTGGAGTGGGTAAAAACTTTGAGGGCGGCCCTGCCGGTGACGGCGGAAAGGAGGACGTTAGCGTCCGCCGCGATTTGACCGGCGGGTTTTTCGCCATGTTTCAAAATCATGTTTAACCGTCCGCTCGCTGACGCCTGATTTTTTGAGATGGTCTGAAATGGAGGAACCGAGGTTCGTTAAAAGCTCTCTGCGCAATTCCAAGGGAAGTTCCTGGGATTTGGACATGGGAATCAAAAGGCTGGCAACCTTCCCGTGTTTGGTGACAAACACGAGATCGTCGCCGCTCAGAAATTCCGGCGCGTGATCCCTAAATTCCTTTACCCCTGCGACTCGCATAAACGCACCCTCTCGCGACACATAGTGACTTTCGACCTCTTCAATATAGGCCTTCTTTAGAATGTGTCAATAATTATGTACATAATTTTTTACCTACCCACGACCTGTCCCCCGAAACTTTAGAGCCTCTAACAAAAATCAAAATCAAGGCTATTTGAACCACCAAGGGCACAAAGGGCACCAAGCAAATCTTTAATGTTTAAACCAAAATCTTTGCTTTTTTCTTTCTTGGTGCCCTTTGTGCCCTTGGTGGTGAAATCTTTTTTGTTAGAGGTTTTTAGTGTAGGGGGGCATGTCTGCGGATGGTGCGAATGGAATGGGCCTAAGGCTTATAGACGAGCAGCGCTTTGATGTACATGGAGACGGCCCCGACGATCCAGCCCGAAAAAAAGATGGCGAGGGTCCGGGTGAGCGCCTTATCGCCCTTGAGCCAGGTGATGCCGAGAACGACGGCCATGACGACGGCCACCCCGATCGCGTAACTGACGAATTGATTCATGATGCAACCTCCGTTTTTTTCAAATATAGGCGATAATCCGAAACACTTCGTCCGAAATGTTACGGTCTTTGGGCCCGTTTTAGGCCTTTGGCATCGAGTTGAGCCCTTGCCTTTTCCACCTGTTCCCAATTGGCCGAGACCCAATTAATTAAACTTTGCATCGGCTGCAGCAGGCTCTTGCCCAGAAGCGTCACCTCATATTCAACCCTCGGCGGGACTTCGGGAAAAACTTCCCGTTGAACCAATCCATCCCGCTCCAAATTCCGCAGGGTCATGGTCAGCATCCTTTGGGATATTCCGGGTATGGCCCTCTCAATTTCGGAGAACCGGGCGCGGTTCCCCAGCAGTTTGGCGAGCGAAAGGATTAAATAGATGCTCCACTTATCGCCCACGGTGGTTAAAAGATCGCGCACCGCCATGGGGTCGTGGCCGCAAAGGGCCGCGGGGTCCGCCTGTTTGTTTTTACCCGTTTTTTTCAAAACTTACCTCCCTGTTCGTAACCAAGAACAATGTGCCTTCTTGTATTTAATTAACAACCTCATGATATTCAGCACTACAAAAGTAAGCAACAAACCAAAAGTATGTGCCCAGGAGGCGGCAGATGTCAAAAGCCGATTATGCGGGTCACGAAGCGTTGGACCCTTTTTTTAAGGTCATCCAAAAGGGATTGAAGGGCTTGGTGGAGGGTGAGCATTATTACGATACAATCGCGGATAACGCGTTGTTCGAGTTCCGTTACCGTTTTCCAGGCTGGCCAAAGACGATCCGAGGGCGGGACAAATTAATCGCTCTATATGCCGGATACGGCGACAGTATCCAGCTTCGTTCAGCCGACGGGCTGGTCGTGTACTCGGTTCAAGGCGGGCAAGTGGTCATCCTTGAGTATGACATCCACGGCAAAATCCTCTCGACCGGCCGACCCTACGAGAACCGGTTTGTTTCGATCATCACGATCAAGAATAAAAAAATCACGCATTGGAAAGACTACATGGATTCTCTCGCCGCCTGGCGGGCGTTAAACGGCGCTTCTTGATCCATTTCAAAGATTGATTAAAAAACGAAAGGAAAAAAACATGAAACAAATCCTGATCATTGAGACCAGCCCCCGGGGGCCCCAATCCGCGAGCCGCAAGGTGGCTGAAAAACTTTCAACCCGGCTTCAGGCGGCCTATCCCGGGGCCAAGCTGGTTTACCGCGACCTCTCAAAAGATAAGGTTCCGCATATGGAGGACGGCACCCTCAAGGCGCTTTCGTCGAAGGTTCCGGCGGAAGTCGAGGCCAACCAGGAATTCGCGCGCCTCTCGGATCAACTGACGGACGAACTGCTCGAGTCCGATCTTTTGGTGATCGCGACCCCCATGTGGAATTTCGGCATCCCCTCGTTACTCAAGGCCTGGATCGACCTGGTGGTCCGCCCCGGCAGAACTTTCAGTTACTCCGAAAAGGGCGTGACCGGTCTGGCCAAAGATAAAAAAGCCATCTTGGTCATAGCCTCTGGCGGTGTATTCACCGACGGCCCTTGGAAACCATGGGATTTCGTGGAACCTTACCTTCGCGCTATTTTAGGGTTTATTGGGATTGTGGACATTCAGACAATCCGAATCGAGGGCATGAATATTCCGGCGCTGGCGGAAAGCGCGGTCCCAAACGCCCGGAAGCTGGTTGAAAAGCTGGTTCTTTGAGGCGCCCGGGGGCCGCTTCAAACCGCCGCCCCTGTTAAAGTCTTCCCTCTTGGATCAAGCGCCGCCGCATTTAGCTTCGGCCCCTTGGACGAATTTTTCAGGCCGGATTCCCGCCGGGGACAATTTTCGCTTTGCGGACATCCGCTTTTCAAAGGATCACCAAAAGAAGGGATTTAAAATGAATCCACCGGCCGAATCACTCTTTTCTTTCCCAAACGGAAAGCCAAAAAGATCCCATCCAAATGGGAAAAGCGATGAAGAGCGCCAAAGGCAAAAGGTGGTTCAGCAGGACATGCGTCGTTTCCCAGTGGGTGCAGTGGATCTGCACCGTGCCCGTTCCCAACAAAAAGGCCGAGATGCCCAGCCAGAGTCCCGAGACGCCGGGCCGCACCGAGGCGTTGCGGGAAGCCATCCAGGCCAGGATGACCCAGGAGGGGATGGCCACCAGCACCACCGTCCGGAAACAAAAGAAGCCCGTGTCCATGTCGTGTTCCAGGACCGCCTTTAAATGATCCGGAGTGAAAAAGAAAAAGGGTATGGCCACCAGGGCCGCCAGAATGGCGATCATCCAGGTCATGGCCGTCGGTCCCGGCCCTTCGCCCGGAATGCTTGAGGCGATGCCGTTCCAGGCCGCCAGGGCCGAACCGACAAAAAGCAGGATCAAGAAAGAACCGTTCGGCAAAACCAGCATTTTTTCCCATAACCCGTCCTGGGGCCGGAGTATGGAGACCGCCAGGCCCGACACCAGCCCCGCGAGCACCAGCCAAAGCAGCCATTGCCTGAAAACCGACGGCACGGGCCGAAGGGGCCGGGTTTCGGCGAGAAGTTTTTCCGTCATCCGCCTCTGCAAATCCGGCATTTTTTTGAGATGGTCCCGGTAGGTGGCGTTTTTTTTCATTAGTTATCCCTCTCAAGTATTTCCCGCAATTTGGCGTAACCCCGATGGGCCCGGACCCTCAGGTTGATCTCGCTGATGCCCAGCTCCTTGGCCGCGGTTTGCACGTCCATCCCCCTGATCTTCAACAGTTCCACGGCCCGCCGGGTTGTTTCCGGAAGCGACCGCAGGGCGTCCAGCAGCCTGCCGTTCAAGGGGTTTTCATCCCGGTCGGGGACGGATATTTCGGGCATGGTCTCGAACTGCAATTCCTTCTCGGTTACCTTCCGGCGCCTTTGGAGGGAGCCCCATATGGCATGGCGGACCACCGTAAAAAGCCAGGGGCCGAAGGGCCGGTTTACCTGGTAGGTGTGCCGGGCCTTGTGGAAGGTCAGGAGCGCGTCCTGGTAGACATCCTCCACTTGGCCGGAGTGATAAACCCGCTTGCGGACATAGTTGAAAACCAGGGGGCTGATCTCGGAAAGAAGATGGGCGTAGGCCTCCATATCCCCTTCCTGAACCCCCTTCATCAGCCGCGACCAAACATCCCATTTTTCGTCGTTAAAATCCAAGGGGTTCCTTCCCGTATTTGACTGCTAATAGCGCCCGACGCCCGAAAAAAGTTACACGCCGCCATCCATTAAATCGGGGTTTTCAAAAACCGGAAAAGGGGGGCCCCCCCGCCGGACCGTTGATCCAAGATTTTTGTAACAATCCCCCCCGTCCTCCCGCTATTGGGTTCGGCGGTGGCAAGCCGGGGCGCGAACTCGGGGGCATCCGCCGGAAGGTCAATTTAAAAAAAGAGGTTAAAAATGGAAAAGCTGATTCAGTGGTTTAGGCGGGTGCCGGAAGGGACTCCCAAGTCGGTGATCTTGATTCGTTTGATGGCAGGCTGGGTCTTTTTTTGGGAGGGGATCATCAAATTCGTGTTCGTCAACCAGGGGGTGGGCCGGTTCACCAAGCTGGGCATCCCCTTCCCGGAATTGACCGCGAATTTTGTCGGCGGATTGGAGATAGTGGGCGGGCTGCTTTTGATCTTCGGGCTCTTTACCCGATGGATCTGCGTGCCGTTCATCATCGAAATGATCGTGGCCATACTTTCCACCAAAATCTCGATGTTCCTTGGCACTTCCCCGCTGCCCCTGCCGCCGGTTCCGCCCCAGATCGGCTTTTGGGCCGTCCTGCATGAAGGCCGTTCCGACTTGGCGCAGATCCTTTGTTCGGCCTTTCTGCTGATCGTGGGCCCGGGAGCCTTTTCGCTGGATTGGACCCTTTTTGGCGACAAAAAAACGGTCCCTTCCCGCCCCGGTTGACGCGGATCGGGTTCAACTGCCGTTTCCAGGCCATCCATTGTCCACGATGGCTCCTCATCGTGGATACCCTGGGCCGCCCTTTTTGGGGAATTTAAACTGATTGATGTAACTCTTCAAAACCGGAAATCGCATTTGATCCCATTGGTTCTGGCATTCGATGATTTTGGATGAGGGCCTAAAAATCATGGAGGTGCCGCTCGTTGAACCGCCGGACGTTTTTTTTGACGGTACTATTACTGGGAGGCATGGGCATGGTTCAAACAACAACGGCCGATTCAATGGGTAAACCGGTTTACGACAATCCCGGGGCAGTCCAGCCTTTGGGGAAAGGACAAGGCGTTCCCGGCGGCGAGCTGACCACCCTTGAGGGGAAAAAAACGGGACTCAAAACCCTTATTTCCCAAAAACCCTCCATCGACGGATCCCCGTGGACAGGGTGATGATTGGGCCTTTTTTATTCTTTTCTTCTTCGAACGCCGGGCCGCACCATCGCCAACAACCTCGGCAGCGGCAATACATACAAGAAAACGACGATCACATAGCCTGCCACCGCCAGACCGGGATAGGCGAAGGCAACCGCCGTCAGCACGACGGCGAAAAGCGGGGCCGGGGCCCAGGCCAGGGTATGGGCCCGCCGTTTGGCCGCGGTGAGCGCCGGAGAAGTGAGCTTGGCGGTGTAGGCCCCGTACCACCAAACCAGGTTATAGACCAACCCTCCGAGGAAGGCGGAAGCTCCGTAGAACACCGTGGCAACGACCTGGTTGCGGGGGTCCCCCAGCCACGCACCCAGGACCGCCGTCGGGACTGGCATGAAGGCGACCCCCACCATCAGGTACAGGAGGTTGAGCCAAACCAGGGTGTGGTCGGCGCGTTTGAAGGTCGAGAACATCATCCGGTGGTTCGTCCAGTTGATCCCAATGTTCATGAAGCTGAGGGCGTAGACGATGTAGGTCCTCCACTGCCGGGCCAAAAGGGCCAACAGTCCCTGGGCGGCGTCGGCATCGGCGGGATGGGGGACGCGGATCGCCAGGACCAATAAAGTGATGGCAAAGGCGAACACCCCGTCGCTAAAGGCGCCGATACGGCCCAGGCTCGGGTCATCCCTTTCTAAGGCGCTCATAATCCTTCCTTTCCTGGGTCCATCCCAAAACCGCGTTGTGTTTCCCGTCCGCTCCGGCTTCCCGCCATAGACAAGTGAACCATTTTTTCAAAGAATCCCGCCAAAACAATCTAGGACCGGGGCTTTAATGGGCATGAAGTAGGCGTTGCCGTTGACGGCGGTGATCCGGCTCAAAACCGTCCCAGCGAATGCCCGGTTCCACTCCAGCGTCGGACGGAAATGATCGGGAAAGACGACCTTGTTCCTGGTTTCCCAATAATTTTTTGAGCCCGGGCTTAAAACCGGGGAAACACCCCAAAAGATTTCGTAGGATTTCAACAATTCGGAATAAATGTCGAAAAGGCGGATATCAAAAAAGGGCTGCGTGAAAAAACCATCGGCGCCGGCATCCCGCTTGGCATGGGCATAATCGAGTTCTTTATGGATCCCCTGCCGGTAGGGGTCCAAGGCGGCGTAAATCCTGATTCCGGGAATTTCCCGTTTGAATTTTTTAATGGCCTCCAACACGTCGGACGGGTACATTTTTCGGGACATGTCCTGGGGGATGTCGCCGCTGATCACGATGATTTCCTTAAATTGATTCTCTTTTAGGAAGGCCGCCATCGGCAGCGGCTCGTCCAAATTAATATCAACGGCCCTGAAATGGGGTATGGCGTTTTGAAAAAAAGGCTTCACATACCCGCAGGCCGTCCAGCTTCTTAATTCAAACCGCAATAAATCCGGAATGTTGATCGCGTTCACCTTTTTCAGGTTTTTGGAGATCTTTTCGGCTTCTTCCAAAACGGATTCTTTGCTTCGGGGAACCAATTCCAATGAAATTTTCATGGGCCTAACACCCGCTCCTGATGGTTAAAAACCAGTTTTTATTTTCTTCACTCGTATCATTTTATCCGCGTCATTCCCTGACGGCCCTACCCATCCACGATCCCCGTCGGGAACAGCCCATTACAGCTGACCCGGGTATCAATTTTCCATTTTATGCCAGAACGACGAGAGGCGCTCGTTCACGATGCTTCGGCCCTGCGCCCGTCCGGCCCCGGCCGCCGTCGCGGAAATCGCCGGGTTCATGACGCCTCCGGCCAGAACTAAGGCGCGTCGTATCATTTAACGCCCTCCATGCGGATCGCCGTCCTTCGGATTATTAAAAAGAAATCGGACCGAGTTATTTTTCACTCTAAACGTTGAATTGGCGCAGGTGATGATCCAGGTGTTTGTACTCCAAGATGGCCCATTCCATGGGCGTGAGCCGGCCGAAATAGGGATGAGGGCGGCTGGTGCAGACCGAGGGCCCGCCCGAAACGAACCGGTCGATGAGCGAACCAAGGCGCCGGCGTTCCGCCGCCAGATCCCGTTCGCCGCTCACGGCCAGCTCATCCAGCGTCGGCGAATTACGGCGGAACTCATCGTCATTTCCCAGGACCATGGGCTTAATCACCAAACCGATCAGGCGCCCGATCAGCTTGCGGCGCGTCTTGATCTCGCCCAGGGCCATCTCCAATCCCAACGAGCAATGAGCCATCACCTGGGCCGGACTCCGCTTGCCCCATTGTCGGCCGCTGTCGGGCCGCAGCTGGTCCATCCGCCATTTGATTTGGTCCGCGGGAGCGGCATCGAACAGGTTTTTCATTTAAATTATCTCCACTTTTAGGCTTTGGTCTTACGGGTGTCTTCATCAAATGTTTTTCGCGCCCTTTCCACCGCGTCGTGATATTTCACCGCCCACTCCCAGACACTACAAAAGGCATAACTTAGGCTTAGACCTAGGTCGGTTAATTTGTATTCCACTCTCGGGGGAATAACGGGGTGGATTTTCCGGGTCAACAGACCATCCCGTTCCATCTGCCGGACGGTTTTGGTCATCATTTTCTGGCTGATGCCCTTCACCTCTTTCGACAAACGGGTAAAGCGCATTTCACCCTGTTCGGCCAGCGTTTCAATGGTCTCCATCGTCCAGCGGTCCGCGACCCGGCCAATGAGTTCTTTCACCAACAGTTCAACTTTTGCGTCAACGGACTCGTAGTGAGCCGATTCTCGTGCCACGTTTTTTTTATCCCTTATTGCCGTCTTTTTAGGCGGGGTCCGTTGTGGGGCCATAATCACACTCTCCTTTGGGTAAGTATAAATCTTTCGGGAGCCTACTTCCCATGAGCAGGCATTGGATCATAAGCTTCTATCACAAGCAAAGATTCTCAAAAAAATTTCGGCGGAGGCATCCGATGGACTTGATAAAAAACACCATCCTGATTACGGGCGGAACCAGCGGTATTGGTTATGAATTGGCTTCGCAGCTTCTTGCCCGGGGAAATACGGTCATTATTACCGGACGGGATCAAGCAAAGCTGAATGAAACGAAGAAGAAACTGCCTGACGTTTATATCTTTCAAAGCGACGTCAGCGACCCAAAGGCCGTTTCCGCGCTTTATAAAAAATTGACTGTCGAGTTTCCTAATCTCAACATGCTCATCAATAACGCGGGCATCATGCGCAAGCTGAACATCCATGATGAAAAAATCGATCTCGAGGGCATCACCCAAGAGATCGAGATCAACCTGAATGGTCCCATACGGATGACCAAGCAATTCCTGCCCCATCTGAAAAACCAAAAAAACTCCGCCATCGTGAATGTTTCATCGGGTTTGGCTTTCGTTCCCTTCGCCATTTCCCCTGTCTATTCCGCCACTAAAGCCGCGATTCATTCCTTCTCGCAATCACTCCGGCTTCAACTCAAGCGCACGAAAATCCAGGTGTTCGAGCTTGCCCCTCCGGGGACTGAAACACCCTTGTTTCGAGGTAAAGAGTTCAATGACAAAGACCTTAATGGCATGAAAGGCATGGATGTGAAGGCCATGGTCCAACTTGCTCTCAAAGGCATAGAAAAGGATCAACTGGAAATCCGCCCCGGCCTCAGCAATGTTCTAAAGTTTATCAGCCGCGTGGCGCCAAACTTCGGCGTGAATATGCTGGGAAAGGCCGTGGACACAATGTTGGACGAGAGTTAAACCTGCGTGCCGCCCAAGAAAAAGTAAATCCACGGGGAGAAAAACCCTGTAATCACCCGTCCAATGCGAGCGGCCCCTCGTCAGCCTTCCGCTTTTTGATACCGCAGGAGGACTACCCCGGAACCAAAAACCTTACTATCGATAAACTCCAGGGGAAGCTTGTTGGTCAAAGACTGAAACATGGGTTTTCCCCGGCCAAGGACGACCGGCCTAAAATAAAACCGGTATTCATCGACGAGGCCCAGGTTAATCAAGGTGGACGCGATTTCCCCGCCGCCGACCGCCATATACTTTCCCGGCCCCTCTTTTAACTTATCAACCTCTTCCGCGATATGATCCCGTACCAGCCTGTCGTTTGAAGCCACGCTCTCCAACGTCCTGGAAAAAACCACATTGGGCTTTTGATTCCAAAACTTGGCGTACTCCAGTTCCGCCGGATCAAAATTTTGATCCGTCTTCCAATAGCGCATCGTTTCATACATCTTGCGCCCATAGAGGTGGACTTCGACTTCCTTTTCCAACTCAATAAAATGGCGGAACACCTCATCGTCAGGAACGGTGAATTTAATGCTTCCGTTGATATCCTCGTAGAACCCATCCAGGGAAACATTTAACCCGTAAAGGACTTTTCTCATTTTGATTTTCCATTCCGTTTTATTAAGGGGAAATGACTATCTATTTTCCCCTTTAATGCCTAACGTACAAGCCGGTTTGTCATATTAAGACTACGAAGCCAAAAGGAAATCACTATGGATACGTTGAATAGCAACCCCGCGGAAATCACGAATACCCCGGAAGCGGCGCCTGTCCCTGGGACCGGCGCACTCGAGGCCAACCCCTCGACGGGTGGCCTCGGGGCAGAGGCGCCCGCGCCAGCCGCGGCTCCCGCAACCGCACCGGTCGCAGCCGCTAAAGTGGAACTTCCGAAAACGACCGGAAAGACGGTTGGCGGGTGGAACCGATTCGCGGGCTACGACCCCAATGCCGCGAAGAACAAGCAAAAGGACGGCCGCGGAGGCCCCGGGGGCCGCAGGTAGCCCCGAAAAAGACATCCAATCCCCAAATTAATACGGGGATTGGGCGCCCGTCATGGACAAGTTTAGAATCCCTCAAAATTTTCAATTATTTTGTTGGAGTGCGGACGATGGTTATGTGGGTCGCCGCTTCCGAAGCTTCCTGTTTTGAGACCTGATATCCCAGAGCCGGAAGATCCAGGCCCGATAAAAGAGATTCGCCCGAACCTAACAAGACGGGTGTTATGGCCAAGTGCATCTCATCCACAAGCCGGGCTTGGAGATATTGACGGACGGTATTGACACCCCCTCCCAGACGGACGTCTTTCCGCCCGGCGGCTTCTTTTGCCTGCTTCAGCGCCGCTTCGAAGCCTTCTGTCACGAAGTAAAAGGTGGTATCACCCTCCATTTTTATGGGTTTTCGGGGATGGTGGGTCAGGACAAAAACCGGCACATGATAGGGCGGATTATTTCCCCACCAGCCCTTCCACGATTCATCCGGCCACGCGCCGCGGATAGGGCCGAACATGTTGCGGCCCAATATCCAAGCGCCGATGTTTTCAAAACCCAACTTCGCGTAATGATCATCCAGGCCGGTGGTCCCTTCTTTGCCGGCGCCGTGCATCGCTTGAAAGGTTTGAGTCGGGAAAAACCACGAATGAAGTTTCATGCCTTCGACACCAAGGGGGTTGTCCATACTCTGGTTTGGCCCGGCTCCGTACCCGTCCAGGGATAAGCTGAAACATCTCACGCCTAATTTGCCCATGTCTGCCTTCCTTATTCGATTCGGTTAAGCTCCCATCGTCCCCTGCTTCACTTCACCCGACCGCCGGTAATTGGCGAAAATCACCCCGGTGGGCGTCACAAAATTATCGGTCAAGGTCAGGGCCGCCGGAATCGCGCCGCCGTCAAACAGCTTTTTCCCCTTACCCAGGGTCAAAGGGCAGATCCGGAGCCAGAGTTCGTCCACCAGGTCATGCTTCAGCAGCAGTTGAACGAGCCGGCTGCTGCCGTGCACTTGAAGGTCGGGGCCCTCTGATTTTTTGAGCTTTTTGATATCGGCCAGGCTTTTGATAAAAACCGAGTTTTTCCAACCTGACTTTTTCTTGGTCTTGGACAGGACGTACTTGGTGCCGTTATTGATGCCGGGCCAATGGTCCGCGTGTTGAGGCCAGTAGGGTTCCCAGCTCGCGAACGTTTTCCGGCCCAAAAGATAGTCCGCGGGTTTCGAAAGCTGTTCCCGGGCCTTCTTCCGCCCCTCTTCGGTGACATAAGGCGCGAGCCAGCCGCCGTAGTTGAAACCGCCCGATTTATCTTCTCCCGCCTGCATGACGCCGTCTAACGTGATCGCCGATAGG
>Ga0206828_1090_pt2 | contig 14260 bp, 15 predicted proteins | sample Alteio_BWOrgCont_78_FD_152858 | JGI IMG/M metagenome (GOLD analysis project Ga0206828, IMG submission 152858) | Enriched cells from forest soil in Barre Woods Harvard Forest LTER site, Petersham, Massachusetts, United States -... | ecosystem: Environmental > Terrestrial > Soil > Temperate forest >... | reverse complement strand
CGGGGCGTTAAAGAGATAATACTCGTTGTTCAAGTCGATTTTGAGAAGGGATTGAATCAGGTTGGCGACGTACGTTCCCACCCCCCGGCGGTAAGACAGCCGGGCGTCGATGCCAATCTTCAGGAAATCACGGACGGGCTTTTTCCGCACGATCGGCGAGAAGAACAGGAATTCCGTTTTCGATGGGATAACGGTTTTTACAGGCGGTACATTCAAGATAGGTTTCTTTGTCCCGGAGGGCCGATCCGCAGGCGGGGCAAATGAGAAGATTCAACAAATCGGGATTGATCAAGGGTCTCTCGCTTTATTTTTTTGAAGAAGCTTTCAAGATAATACCGCCTCCCAGACCGGGAAGCACGGCTTTTCCCATCGCGTCGGTAAAGTCCAATAAACTTTCAGTCACTCGCGATCCTAAAAGACCCAACAGTTGTTCCAAAAACCGCGGCAACTTGAGGTAATTATAGGTTTCCACCAAAACACTGTCAAACTTGGCTTCTTCCGCCAATTTTTTCAGGTCGGACGGTCCAAAAAAAAACAAATGATCGGTTTGCTTCGCCTTGTGAGCTTGATTGACCCAAGGCAACAGCCTTTTGAAATAAGAGCGATCATTGGTGATTGTCACCACTAAAACACCGCCCGGCTTTAAAAGCCGTTTCGCTTCCCGAAAAACTTTCGCTGGGTCATAGCAATGATCCAGGACTTCTTTGATCAAAACTCCCCTCGCGATCATGTCTTGCAACGGCACCTGTTCGGCCGTCGCCCGCGCGAAACCTAGGCCGAGCGCCGGAATATCCCTTTGGTTCAATTGCTCCGCCGAAGGTTCAAAACCCAAATAGTTCCATAAATCCGCTTTCCCGGTCTCTTTTAAATAAAGGGCGAATTCACCCCGTCCGCAACCCAGGTCCAACAAGAGCGGATGACCGGGTACCGCTTTGAAGTTTTCTTCAAAGATCTCCATAACTTTTCGATCTAACCGCTTATACCGCCGTTTCATCAAAGGCGTTAGCGATTTAAGAAAATCATCGTCATCCCAATGGGATTGAAGTGATTTCCATTTATCGTACGAAGCCTGGCTCATTGAGAATCTCCCTTTGTTTCACTCAGATCACCTTCCAACGATTTAAACTCAGAGGATTTAACAACGTCCTTAAATTGAGGATCATTCAGTACCTTGGCCAAATAATCGGGATCAAAATCAAACAAGTCTTTCAACTGTTGCACCGCATCCTCTTTTTCGCCCCTGGCCCAAAAGACCAAAGACAAATTATAGTAGCTCATCAAGTCCGCCGGATTCAGCCTGATCGAATCCTCTAAAGCATCAATGGCTTTATCGAATTCATGATTTTGAAAATAAGCGTATCCCATCAAACCGTAAGCTGTTTCATTATTTGGATTTAATTGAACCGCCGCCTGATATTCCCGAATAGCCTTTTCATAATTTTGACGAAGGTCATAATGTTGGCCGACCTCAACATGGGATTCTGAATTTCCCGCCCCCCAAACTAACGGGAGTCGGCGACGGAGCGTTTGAGTTGACGGCCTCATCTCCATAAGCCGCATCGAGAAAAGCAAAGATCGTAACGATCGCGACAGGGATAAATTTTTTACTCAAAAACACGAAAAACTCCTATCTAAAAAACGGCAGGCTCCAAAATAGACAAGCCACTAAAAAAATAACGCCATAGGCTCCGTAAAACACAAACCATAGTGGTTCTAAAAAGTAATGTAACGCCACCGCGGCCAACCATTGCGGGTCTTGGCCTTTATTCGGGAACTTTCTCCCGGCCTTATCCAAGGCCCGGTTCACCCGGTCATAATGCCGGAACCGCATCACCATCAGCGTTTCCGCGACCTTTCTAAAAATTGACGGCAGAGGCCTCAAGACTTCATCAAAAAACATTTCCATCTTTTCAGCCCATTCGACTCCCACTTGTCTGGTGGTTAACGGAATCAACTGGGAAACCGTCGCCACCAGTGACGCCAACAGTCGGTTCAATACCATGTGCAGAGCAAGACACCATCCGGCCACCAAACCCATGAGTCCGCCTACCACCAAGAAATACGTGGAGAAATATCCAGGGGTCCGGGGGATGGCACCTCCCGTAACCCGGTAAAGGATTCCCACCAGTCCTGCCAGGCAAAGGCCCAAGCCTAATCCCAATAGGACTCCTTGCGCGAACACACTTAGGAATTTTTTCATCACCGCTCTTTTGTGGCTTTCTCAGCGCGTCATAAATGACACGCTTAAATCCTATCTATTCCGAACACTTAATCCTATATTGACACGAATCGGGAGCTCACATTTTTGTGCCAAACGCCCAAAATTGTACCCTTTCTTTCCATTCGACATGAGGAAAAATGGGCCTTTTGTTGCGTTTGGATTGGCCCCTTAATTGCACTCTTCCGATAGGCTATCATCGACAAATGAAAGAGCCGATCCATGAACTTTGAGAATTACCAACTCGATTCCTTCTATGACGAGCTCTTCGAAAAAACCGGACAGCCCCGTAAAAGCGCCGCTTCTTTAATTGAGAAGCTGAAAGCCATGCCCCCCGGTGACTTAAAACGCCAGCAGCAGGCCGCTGAGGCCGAATTGCTCCAGATGGGAATTACTTTCACTGTTTATGGCAGTCATGAAGGAACGGAAAAAATTTTTCCTTTCGACATCATTCCTCGGGTGATCCAGGCCGACGAGTGGAAGCAGATTGAAACCGGTTTGGCTCAACGTATTCAAGCCTTGAACCTTTTCATTGATGACATTTACCACAACCAAAAAATTTTAAAAGACAAGATCATCCCGGAGGAAATGGTGAAGACCTCCTCCGGTTTCCGCCAGCAATGCGTGGGACTCAATCCTCCCCGCCGAGTCTGGATCCACATCACCGGCACTGATCTGGTTCGGGATAACGAGGGGAAATTTTTCGTACTGGAAGACAATTTGCGTTGTCCCTCCGGAGTATCTTACGTTTTAGAAAACCGCTCCGTGCTCAAACGCATCCTGCCCGGCGTGTTTCAATCGATGCCGGTCAGGCCGGTGGATGAATATTCTCATCGCCTGCTCGACACCTTGGAACATTTGGCTCCGGCCACCGTGCGCCATCCCCGGGTCGTGGTACTCACCCCCGGTCCCTACAACTCCGCTTACTTTGAGCACGCTTTCCTGGCCCAGCAAATGGGCGCGGAGTTGGTCGAAGGCCGCGACCTTTCCGTTCAAGACGGGTTTGTGGTCATGCGGACGACAAAAGGTTACCAAAAAGTGGACGTCATTTACCGCCGGGTTGACGACGACTATATCGACCCGAAAGCCTTCAAGGCCGATTCGACCCTTGGCGTTCCCGGTTTGATGGAAGTCTACCGCGCGGGCAAAGTGGCCATCGCCAACGCGCCCGGCACCGGCGTAGCCGACGACAAGGCCATCTATACTTATGTTCCCCAAATTATCCGCTACTACTTGGGTCAGGAACCTATCCTGCCCAACGTCCCAACCTTCGTTTGTTGGGACGACACCCAGCGTCAGCATGTGCTGGAAAACCTGGACAAGCTGGTGGTCAAGGCCGTCAATCAGTCCGGCGGTTACGGCATGCTCATCGGGCCCCACGCCAGCCAGGCCGAACGGGATAAGTTTGCCGACCTCATTAAAGCCAATCCCCGCGACTACATCGCCCAGCCCACCCTAGCCCTTTCCCGGGCTCCTGTTATCGTCGGCGATCATTTCGAGGGTCGCCATGTGGACCTCCGTCCTTATATACTGTACGGCATGGATATTTACGTGATGCCGGGCGGACTCACCCGGGTCGCCTTGAAAAAGGGCTCGTTGGTGGTCAATTCTTCCCAGGGTGGAGGCAGTAAAGACACCTGGGTCCTTTCCGAAAATCCCGCGCCCGCTAAGAAGGGTTAACCCATGCTCAGTCGTCTGGCCGACTCCACCTATTGGATGAGCCGCTATATCGAGCGGGCCGAAAATGTGGCCCGGTTTATTGACGTTAATTTGTACTTAATGCTGGACCAAACGATCCTTAAAGAAGAACAACAGTGGCTTCCACTGGTGGTGACCACGGGCGATTACGCCGATTTTCAAGCCCGTTACGGCAATGGTTCCAGGGAAAATGTCCTAAAATTTCTGATCTTCGATACTGAGAACCCTAATTCCATCATCTCCTGCCTGCAAAAAGCCAGGGAAAACGCCCGGACCATGAGGGAAGTCATCTCCTCGGAAATGTGGACCCAAGTCAACGGTTTCTATCATATGGTTCAAAACGCCGTCAGTTCCCAATCCGCGAAAGACTTTCCCCAGGCCTTTTGTAAGGAAGTCAAACAATCCAGCCACCTTTTTACCGGTATTACCGATGCCACCTTTTCCCACGGGGAGGCCTGGCACTTTATCCAGTTGGGCCAGCTTTTTGAGCGGGCCGATAAGACCGCCCGTATCCTGGATGTGAAATATTTTATCCTTTTGCCCAAGGTGGAGGATATCGGAACCCCCATTGACCTGATTCTCTGGACCGCCCTGTTGAAATCGGCCAGCGCTTATGAAATGTACCGGAAAAAATTCAACCGCATCGATCCCTTCCGCATCGCCGAATTTCTGGCCTTTGACAGTGAATTCCCCCGTTCCATGCGCTATTGCCTGGTCAAGGCGGAAGAATCGCTTCGGGCCATTACCGGCACCCCGACCGGCACCTACGCTAACGCGGCGGAGCAAATGTTGGGCCGGCTCAGAACCGATTTGAATTACGGCAATATTCAAGAAGTCATCCGAAGCGGGTTGCATGAGTATCTCGACTCTTTCGAAACGAAGTTAAACTCCGTGGGCGAGGCTTTGTTTGCCATTTACTTGGCGCCCAGCCCCGTCCCCGGATATTCCGGGGTGAAAAGGATTGATCAATGACTTTTTGCGTGGCAATGAAGGTGAAGGACGGGCTGGTGGCGTTGGCTGACACCCGGATTACCAGCGGCACCGAGCAGATCACGGCTAAGAAAGTATCCATCCACCAGAACGGAAACCATTCACTTTTTCTGATGACCTCGGGCCTTCGTTCGGCCCGAGATAAAGCCCTCACTTATTTCGATGAGGTTTTGGAAAACCGAACCGAGCCTTTCGACAAGTTATACAAGGCCGTCAACGCTTTCGCCGACCAAGTGCGGCGGGTGGCCGAGGAGGATGGGAAGGCCTTAGAGAGAAGCGGTTACAGTTTCAATTTGTTTTCTCTCATGGGCGGTCAGTTGGCCAATGACACCGAGCACCGTCTATACCTCATTTATCCTCAGGGCAATTGGGTGGAGGTTACGGAAAGCACACCCTACTATGCCATTGGCGAATCCAGCTACGGCAAGCCTTTGCTGGATCGGGCCTTAGTCTATGAGAGCAACATGGAAGTGGCACTTAAGGTTGGGTACTTGGCTTTTGAGGCGACCCGAACCAGCGCCACGGACGTGGATTTTCCCATCGACGTGGTGCTGTACCACAAGGGCAGTTTCAAGATGACCGAACTCCGGTACGACCGGGAAGATATGCGGGCCGTTTCCGAATGGTGGAAAAAGCGGGTGCGGGAAACGGTGGAACTCTGCCCCAATGACTGGGCCAAGGAAGCTCTGGAGCGGGATCCCAAGACGTGAGGCTAGAGTGAATTTCCCGGACCATCACGGTTCAAAGTTCGGGGAATGTCGGGAGGCGCGAAAATGAAATTTTCTGTCAAACACCAGATGAAATTCACTTACAGCAAAGCGGTTTTTCTGGAACCCACTTATGTGCGTCTGCGGCCCCGAGACGACTACAGCTTAAAGCTGGAAAGTTTCGAGTTGGAAGTGGACCCCTCTCCGGCCGGCCGTTCGGAAGGACAGGATTTGGTGGGCAATCAGGAAACCCTGATCTGGTTTAACGGCAGTCTTTCCTCCCTTACCGTGCGGGCCCGTTCCCAGGTCGAAACCCTTCTGAGTAATCCCTTTAATTACTTAGTGGTGGACCCTTCTACCTTGAAGCTTCCCGCCCGTTATAGCGTCGATAACCGCCTGATGCTGACACCCTACCTTTTCCGGGCCCAACCAGACAAAGGTATAGAAGATCTGGCCCAAACCCTTCTTCACGAGAGTGATGACAACACCCTTAACTTTCTTTACCACGCCACCGATTACATCAGCCGTGAATTTAGCAAGATCATCCGGGTCCAGGGCGACGCCCTTTCTCCAAACCAAACCTTGCGCCGCAAGGAAGGCGCTTGCCGGGATTTGGCGGTCTTATTCATGGATATCTGCCGTTCCCTGGGGTTGGCCGCCCGTTTTGTCAGCGGTTATAAATTTGACCCTGAGGCGGTCGACGCCCACGAGCTGCATGCCTGGGCGGAAGTTTATTTGCCCGGAGCCGGCTGGCGGGGTTATGACCCCAGTTGGGGCTTGGCCGTGGCGGACCACCATATTCCCCTGGCGGCGGGTCCGACGCCGCAGGAAGCCATGCCGGTCAGCGGCAATTTTCGAGGCTCCGATGTCTTGTCGAACCTGGATTATTCGGTGGAGATTGAGAATCTGGAAGTAGCCAAGCGGTAAAAGATTGGACTTTCAATCAGGATTTAAACAATCCCTTATATTTATCCCAATTGGCCCAGGCTAAAAAGACGGCCAAGACGACGTTCAGGATCGCGACGGGCAAACCCGAGGGCATCATAAAAGCGTGAAAAAGTACAATTTGAATAATGATCGGCGCTAAGACCAGCAAGGCCACTGGTGTCCATCGGTTGAGAAGCAGCAGAAGTCCCATAGTGCCTTCCACCCCTTTTAAAAATGGGAAAAAATAACCGGTGGCCAAAAGGCCTGAAGCGAATTTCCCCATGGGGGTCGTCGTGTCCATCGGCGGCATCTTCATGAAAAAATAACCAAACCCGAATACGAAAAAAATCAGTCCCAATAAAATCCGGGCTCCAACAACCGTGTACCGCAGACCTTTGCTTTCTTTCATCTGAGCGGCTCCTTTATTTTTGATCTTCTTTGTTTATTTCTTTTCGGTTTCGGATAAGGACTTCAAAGCTTCCAATCCCTTCTCATACTCACCTCCAATCATCTTGTCCATGTTCATGAACAGGTGGACAGTCTTGAACATAAAATTCTTGCGACCCGACATGCTCCAAGACACTTCCGTTTTTTCTCCCTCGCTCTTGAAAGCAAATTCGACCTCATTGGTCGCCGCGAAAGGCTTCAAAAAATCCAACCGTAGTTTAATCAAGTCCGGACGGCTCTCGGTGATAGTCATGCACCCCTCCCCGATCTTTTGATTGCCGGTCCACCGGTAAATGGCGCCTTCTCCCGACTTGGGCCCCTCAAAGGTCTTTTTCATGTCCGGATCCAGCTTTTCCCAGGGGGACCAATCCGCCCACTGGTGGAAGTCATTGACCCTGGCGAACACCACGGAGGCCGGGGCGGAAATCAGGGTGGACCTGGAAATCTTGAACTGGTCGGATTGGAAAGAAACCACGGCCAAGAATACTAAGATGATCCCCGCCAAAACCAAGACTATTCCTAAAACCATAACCACCTCCCTTTTCTTTATTTCCTCCCGGCGTTTTTTTCCGCCTGGGCTCCGCTCACCCGATCTTGGCCAGGTACTCGGCCAGATTGTCCAGCGTCATGTTGGTTCCCTGAGCCATGCCTTCGATCATGGGTTCCGAACCCGGATTCGCTTTCAATACCTTCATGGTTAAGGTCAAGTTCGTCTCGTTTCCCTTTTCTTCCAACTCCACGGTTTGCCGAAGCAAAAAGAAAGGCTTTCCTTGAGGGTCCATCGCCGACGCTTCCATCACCAATCGGCTCGGCGGTTCCACTTCACGATAAACCGTTTCGCAGTGATGCTCCCAACCTTCGGGCGCGCGGAAGGTATAACGCCAAAGCCCCCCCGGCCTCAAGTCCACTTCGCATTTCGGCACGGTAAAGGGTTTGGGTGCCCACCATTGGACCAAATGCTCCGCCTTGGTGAAAACCTCAAAAACCAGCGCCCGGGGCGCCTTCACGGTGCGTTTTAAAACCAAATCCTTGGAATGCGCCTTATTCTCAAAATTACCTAATTCCACCGCCATTTTCGTCCTCCTTAAGCTTTGACCGCGGCGGCTTTTTGAAGCCCCGCGATATCCAGTTTATCCATCCGCATCATGGCCTTCATCACTCGGTTCGCCTTGGCCCGGTCCTTATCCCCCAGCAACCGGCTCAACACCTTCGGCACGATCTGCCAGGAAAGGCCGTAACGGTCCTGAAGCCAGCCGCACCGGTCTTTGCGCCCGCCTTCGGAAAGCTTGCTCCAGAGCCGGTCCACTTCCTTTTGGGTCTCGCAATCCACGAAAAATGAAACAGCGGGATTGAACTGAAACACCGGCCCGCCGTTGAGGGCCATAAAATCCTGTCCCTCTAAACGAAAGGTCACCGACATGATAGTCCCCGCCGGGCCCGGCCCGGCGGCGTCATAGCGGGTGATCCCTGTGATCTTGGATTTTTTGAAGATCGACACATAAAACCGCGCCGCTTCCTCGGCCTGGTGATCAAACCAGAGGAAGGGTGTGATCTTTTTGCTGGGTTGGGCGGCCTTTTCCCGCGCGCGGACCGCCATTACTTCACCGCCTTGGAGGCTTGGGCTTGATAGGCCCGCCGAAGCCAGGCTAGCACCTCGGCATTGACCTGCTTGGGGTCGGTTACCAGAACCCGATGGGTCACCATGCCGGCCCAGGATCCTTTGGCCTCCTCCAAACGCCCGATAGGCTTCACACCCTTCATCTTGAAACCCAATTCCAATCGTTCCCCGGAGGAGGGCTGGATCACGGCGAATTTCTTGCCGTTGCGGTGCAATTTCACGTAGGTATCGTTGGAAACGATCTCCACCCCCGGCCCGAATTTCACAGCCTTCGCCGTCAGTTGATCACAGGCCTTTCGCCACTTGGCCTTCGGCCCGGCAAAAAGGTCCGACAACTTCTCCCCTTGGGTCCGCTTGGGTTTCCCGGATTTCAGCAGGACCGCCGCGATGGCCATGGAATGGCCATGACCGAGGCCGAAATCCTTCTTCAACCAAGCCACGATTTCTCCCGCCCGGGTAAAGTTCTTAGGAGCCGCCAGTTTCTTGAAATCTTCCGGCGTTTTGCCGGTCTTCACCTTGATATTGTCGAGATAGGCTTGAAAGGACATTATTTCGCCTCCGGCCAGGCGGCCAAATAATCTTCTAACTTGTCGAAGGAACCGGTCCAACCGCCGGTCATGCCTGCGCGGCCTTGGACGAAGGTATCGATCTCCGCCGGCGTTGTTGGGCCATAGGGTTCCCAGATCAAGGTGACCCTCGTCTGGTCCGGTCCCTCCGCCGTGAAGACGACGGTGGTCTGCATGGTCTCGGGCCAGGTCGGGCTCATGGGGTGCCGGGTTATATTTTCTTTTTCGTCGCAGAACTGTTGAAGATAAACAAGCCGTTCCGGTGCGGTGATCTCCACATACTTGAGCTTCCCATACATCGCGGGGCCGCCATTTTCCATCGCGATGGAATAAAAGCTTTCGCCGCCGGGCTTAAAATCTCTACGGATAACCTTCATGGCGGCGCCCTGGGGCGCCATCCACTGAGACAAGTGCTTCGGATCAGTCCAAATCTCGAAGAGCTTGGCTTGCGGGGCATTGAAGGAACGATTGATGATAAAAACTTCTTTTTGTTTGGTTCCTTTCTCCAAATATTCGGCCAAGCGGTCCCAGGTGGAATTGCCGCCCGCCTTCTTGATGATCTGCCGGGTTTCTTCGGCGGCTTCGGGCGTATCCAGCGTCATGGTCATGTCCATGTGGGTTTTCTTGTTTATTTCTTTAAAGAGAACCGTCACGCGGAAGAGTGGCTTTTGCTCGTCGTTGCCGCCGTGGTCATAAACCATCTTGGAATAGGTTTCGACTTCGAGATACTTGGTCTTATTGACATAATCCACGCCGTTAGGCCCGTGCATGGTGTAGTGCCAGTGGCCGCCGGTGCGGATGTCCTTGCTGTGGCTGGTGATGGTGAAGCCCCGGGGGCCCCACCATTGGGCGACTTGGTCCGGTTCCGTCCAGGCGGCCCAGACCATCTTGACGGGCGCGTCAAAAACCCGTTCCAGTTTGATCTCGTTGGTCTTATTTTTCGTCGCGGTCATTCTTCTTCTCCTTTTGCTGTAGTTCGTTTAAATAGTCATCGAGACGGTCAAAGCGTTCTTCCCAAAGTTTGCGGTGGTGCTCCAGCCAATCCACCGCTTCCCTGATGGGCTTGGTCTGAAGCCGGCAGGGCCGGCTTTGGGCCACCCTGGCCCGCTCGATCAATCCGCTTTTTTCCAGGACCTTCAAATGTTTGGAAATGGCCGGCAAACTCATCTTGAAAGGCTTGGCCAGTTCCTGAACCGAGGCCTCCCCCTTGGTCAGGCGGGCCAGCATGGCGCGCCGGGTGGGGTCGGCCAAGGCCGAAAAAGTCTCGCTCAGTTGATCGGTCGGCATTTTATTTAACCTCTAAGTTATTTAACTAATTAGTTATATACAATAACGATCTTTAAATTGTCAATCGGAAATTTTTGAAATTTTCAATTCAACAAAATCTTCCGCTTCGATTTCAGCGACACTCCAAAACCCGAACATGCGTCTATAAGTGAAATGGCCGATCCTTTTCCCATCTTCATCCTCAGCTGTGAGCGTTCCGGCTCCACGCTCCTTCGCTATATTCTGGATACCCATCCGGAGATCGCTTGCCCGGGAGAGCTTTATTTGGGCCGGCTCACGAAAAATTTACGCGAAACGGTTTCCCGCACCTTAGGACTGACCGCCGGGGATAATGCGCATGAACGGGAAAAGACAACTCAGGAAGAGGTTCACTGTGTCCTGAACGGGCTGCTTTCCAAGTACGCGGCCCTCCGGGGGAAAAAATTCTGGTGCGATAAGACCCCCTTGAATTTGAAGGATCTGGCCGATCTGAACTGGGCCTTTCCCAACGCCCGATACATCTGTTTATACCGCCATAGCTTGGATGTGGTTCAATCCTGCCTCGAACTACCGGAGAAAGCCTATATTTGGTGGGCCCTCCCTTATATGGTGAAACACCGGCAAAATCCGGTGGCCGCCGTACTGGACAGTTGGGTGGAGAAAACCCAAATCATGCTTTCTTTTGAGAAGCGTCAGCGCCGAACCTGCCGGATTCAATATGAAGTTCTTGTAGCCGATCCGGTCAAAGCCCTGAATCCGGTTTTTCAGTTTCTGGGATTGGATTGGAATTCAGCTTTGTTGGAACAGGTTTTCGGCATGGTCCATGACCAAGGCGGTGGAGACGAAAAAATCAAGTTGACCCATAAAATCGAGACCGACCGGGTCGGCCATGGAACCAAAATTGATCCCGCTTTGTTGGCGTCCGTTCCCCCAGGTTTACGGCTGAGTCAAAAAGCGCTCCATCTGGAACTGGGCTACCCTTGAGCCGATTCCAGCATCAACCCCCTGTCGGTGGCATGGTTATTTCCAAATGGAGCTACGGCCACTGCGCAAAAATCTCAAGCTGAAGACCAACCTTGTGTGTTAAGGGAAGTAACAAAAATCTGTCGAAAAAGTCAAAAAACTTGTAAAAATCACTTTCCTGATATGGGTTAAAGGGCTTTTTCCTTCATTATTCCCTTGGTTTAACCGATAAAATTTGGCATATTTTCTGCACGTTATGAAGTCCTTTCCCTTCCCCACGAAGGGATCCCCATTCCAGTTCGGGAGTTTATTTTGACGATCAAAACCATTCGAAACTTTTTTCTAAAAACGACTCTCGGAATCCTGATCTACTTGTCCGCCGCACCCCAAGCCAAAGCCCAATTGGCCGCTTCCGTGACCCTCAATTCGGCTACCACGATTACTTCTTTCGTTCCGATTCATGTTTTCGGCAACAACATGGCTTACTGGGTCTCCTCGGGCGTTAATAGCGCGGTAGCCGCCAAGGTGCAAGCCGCTGGAAATTATTTCCTCCGCTATCCCGGAGGCTCCTCCTCCGATGATTACCACTGGAACGGCTCAGGCAGTTACGACGCCAATAACTACTGGGTTCCCAGTGGCACCACCTATACCCCCGGCTATCAAGCCTGCCAAACCTATCGGGGTACCACCTCCGCCAGCTACGGCTATCCTTCCAATATAGACGACGGCAGCGCCGCCACCACTTGGATGTCCAATGTGGATACTGACCTTCCTAACCACCAATGGGTTTATATTGACCTGGGCACCGGCATGGCGGTCAACGCCGTTTCCATTCTTTGGGGTAATCCCTACGCGACTTCCTTCGTGGTGCAGTACTACAACGGCGGCGTCACCCCTTACACCAGCAACACCGAAACCATCTGGGCCAACACCTCGGCGGCGACCGTGACGGGTACGGGCGGCACCCAGGTCGTCAACTTCACCTCCGTGACAGCCCGCTATATCCGAATCCTCATGACCGCCAGTTCGGGCGGCGCGACCGCGCCCTTCGCCATCGCCGAGCTTTACGTCCTGAATGGAACCACGGTGGAAAGTAAAAACGCCGACACTCAGGCCAATCAATCACCCGTCATTGTTTCCAGCACCGACCCGGCCTCCAGCAAAACCTGCTCGGCCGCCAATCCCGACCAGCCTCTCGCTCCCAGTTATTACACGCCTTCCTTCGACTTCAATACTTACATGACCGAAGTGAATTCTTTCTCTCCCAAGGGAATCCCTCTTATCACCGTCAACATGGGTTCGGGTACGGCGTCGGAAGCCGCCTCCTGGGTTTATTACGCCAACATCACGAAGGGTTACGGCATCAAGTATTGGCAGATCGGCAACGAAACCAACGGCAACTGGGAAACCGGCGGGCCCATGAACGCCAATGATTATGGCCGGCGTTTCATTGAGTACTACAACGCCATGACGGCGGTGGACCCCACCATCCTGCTCACGGGCCCGATCAGCGGCTCCCCCAACGGCGGCTCCAACGCCTATGACAGCAACAGCTACATCCAGGATTTCCTCCTGCGGCTTTACAACAATCCCGGCGGCAACGCCATCGCCGACCTGGGAGCGGTGGATTACCACTGGTACCCGAACGTCACTTCCTACCCCTCGGGCTTTTCCACACCGGCCCAATTGGCCAGTTTCCCGGCCACCCTCACCGGTTGGCTCACCCCGGTGGGCCTGTCGCTGAACACCCTCCCGGTCATCATGAGCGAATACAACTGCAATGCGAACGCTTACGGCAACAACGCGACCGTGGTGGAAGCCAACGGCCTCTGGCTGGCCAACTGGCTGGGCGCCTTCATCACCGGTTTCGGAAAGAACGGCTTTTCCAACATATGGGATGTCGTCAATGGCGGCAGCGACCATACGGTCGTCACCGACGGCGACCTGGGCTATCTGGATAATTCCTCCCCCTATCAACAGCACGCCACCTATTGGGCCATGCAGATGATGGCGACCGATTGGGCCATCCAGGGCGATTCCAGCACCCATGAACTGGTCAGCACTTCCAGCAGCGCGGCCACCATCGCCTCCTACGCCGATTCCCGGCCCGACGGGGTCGTTTCGCTCATGCTCATTAACCGCGACCCGACTAATTCTTACGCTACGACCATCACCATCAACGGGTTCGTTCCCAATACCACCGCCAACGAATTTACCTTCAACACCACCAACTATGCCTGGCAGACCACCACCGTCAATTACGACGCCAATCCGGATACCGCCCCGACCACCGCCTTGCTTTCGGGAGTGACCGGTTCTTTCCCCGTGACCTTGTCGCCCTATTCCATCAATGTGTACCAATTCACCAATTCGGGCGTCCCCACCTTCACGCCAACTTTTACTTTCTCTGCCACACCGACCTTTACCGCCACTTCGACTAAAACCCCGACCCTCAGCCCGACCATCACCAATACCTTGACGCCCACCAACTCTCCGACCATTACTCCTACGCCAACCCTCACTGGAACCCCCACCAATACCTCGACGCCGACGGACACGCTCACCTCGACCTTGACCGCCACTTTCACTCCGACCAATACGGTTTGCACCGACGGCTTCGGAAACACCTGCACCTATACCCAGACCCCCGCCAACACAGACACCTTTACCCCCACCTTGACGCCGTCCCCCACCTACACGCCGCCATTCACCTTCACGCCCACCGCCACCGTCCAGCCGACCGCGGCTTTACAGCAGCAATCCTCTTCCTCCACGGCCAATCCGGGTCAAACGATCACTTATACCCTGACCTTCACCGTCTCGGGCAGTTCGGCTTTTAATACGGTCGTCACCGATGTGT
>Ga0206828_1088_pt2 | contig 14385 bp, 11 predicted proteins | sample Alteio_BWOrgCont_78_FD_152858 | JGI IMG/M metagenome (GOLD analysis project Ga0206828, IMG submission 152858) | Enriched cells from forest soil in Barre Woods Harvard Forest LTER site, Petersham, Massachusetts, United States -... | ecosystem: Environmental > Terrestrial > Soil > Temperate forest >... | reverse complement strand
CAACGACGTGATTCGCATTCGCAACGGCGACCGCGGGGAGGGCGCGCTGTAGCGCAGTAAATGCGAGTCGGGGGCTTGGCGCGGGCGCCCGCCCCATTTGCCCGATTCGGGGGCATTTCCCCCTCTATCACGTATTGTCCCGGGAGCCGGTTCATCCGTTATAATCTGAGGGCATCTCAATGGTTACCCGAAGACAATGTGTCGGGTTTCTGGTTGCCGCTCCCCTCGTCCCCGGCCAGATTCAGGAATCGATCGAAGGCGTTGAACGAATTGTCGCCATCGGTGACGTGCATGGAGATTACGAAGCATTCGTCTCGCTGCTCCGCACGGCAAAGCTGATCGACAATCGAACCGCTTGGATCGGCGGCGCGGCGCATCTGGTGCTTCCCGGGGACTATCTCGATCGCGGTAAGGATTCGCGCAAAGTCATCGATCTGCTGATCGCGCTGGAGCCACGCGCGGAGAAGGCGGGGGGCAAGGTACACGCACTGCTGGGCAACCACGAAACGATGAACGTCTACGGCGATCTCCGCTATGTTGTGAAGGCGGATTATGACTCGTTTCGAGAATCCGATTCGGCGGATTCGCGAGAGGAAGCGCTGGCAGCCGCGTTACAGGCTCAGCGGGCCAAGGGCGGCCCGCCGTTGGATGTGGCGGCGTTCCGAAAGAAATTCGAGGACGAGCATCCGCTCGGTTGGGTGGAACGCCGGGAGGCATTTTCCGCCACGGGCAAGTATGGGAAATGGCTTCGCCAGAAGAACGTAATCGTCAAAATCAACGATCTGATTTTCCTGCATGGTGGAATCAGCCCGAAATATGCATCCTGGACACTGAACTCGATCAATGACAGCGTGCATGCCGAATTGGCGGATTTCGGCAGGATCAACGGAGGCGTCACAGGAGACCAGGACGGGCCATTGTGGTATCGTGGCCTGGCCGAAGCCCCGGAGAGCGACCACGTCGTGGCAAGCGCCATTGATGTGTTTCTACGCAATCAGGGGGCTCGGCGCCTGGTCATCGGGCACACACCGCAGGTGGCCGTTCTGCCGCGCTTTGGGGGCAAGGTCATCCTGATCGACGTGGGATTATCGTCGTCCTTCGGAGGCCCTCCGGCGTTTCTACTGGTGGAGAGCGGAAAGTACTACGCTGTGCACCGCGGGAGGAAGCTGGATTTTCCCGTGGATGGCGGCGACTTGACGGCCTATTTAAGAGCTGCCGCAGCGCTGGATCCGCCAGATTCGGCGTTACGGCGGCGTTTGTCCAAGGCGGGGCGTTAAGCTCCTTCGCCCCGGGTCTCAATGCCGGGAGGGCCGATCGTAGAGCGCGCGATCGCCGTTCGATTCCAGGATCTTCACGATCAGGTCGCGCCTCGCGAGGAGGCCTTTGATTTCGCCGGAGTCCAGGTAGTCGTTCATTTCCTTCTTTAGGCTTGCGGCGTCCAGAGTCTTCATTTTGGCCAGAAGACCGCGATCGCAACTGGAGATCATCTTGGGATCCAGAAGCGTCTTCATCGTCCGAAAGGCGCGCGTATGATCGATCATCCAAACGCGCCATTGCTTATCGATCAGCAGATTCGTGGCGTTGGAATCGGTGTTGTACATTAACTGATCGTAGACATGCATCACCTGGATTTCCTTGTCCCACTTATCGCGGTCGGGCGGACTGATTTTCTTGGCCAACCGATCCTCTTCGTCCATCAGGACGTCGTCGATCCACCAGGTATAGGAGGCGCTGGTGCCCATGTACCTCCGCTCGACGGAGGGCGGGACCATGTCTTCGATGCCTAACATCTTGGCCAGCCTCCATCCAGCGATGTTGAACACATACGTGTCCTTGAAGTTCAACTCGGTGGAGCCGTTCTGGCCTTGAAAGACGGCTTGCCGGTCGTTGATCCGCTGCACGCTCGCGTCGTGAGTGATCTTTCCGTCGCTCAGCGTTACCCGGACCGTGCCGGTAATGCCTTTCTTCGATGGCTTTTCCGCCGTGATTTTGGCGGTTCGGAGGAACGCCTCCTGTTGATCGTAAGTGAGCGTGTCGGCGGCACGGAGCTGCATCGAGACCAGAGCCGTAACGGCAAAGAACGCTGCTTTCATGAGCCCTCCTCAATTGCGATCGGATGTGGTGCAGTATAACATTGTTTCTGAGTGAAGATGGCTAATAATCGATGAGAAGCGGTCGAACGCCGAGCCCCCCTCTAGTTCGCCAAGCTCTTCTGACTGCAGCCATCATGATGGCGTGGCAATGGGCCGGGAAAACCACTCGCGATAGCCTGTTTCTTTCCGTGTTTCCCGTCTCCGCCCTCCCCGCGATGATGGGTGGCGCGGCCGTGAGCTCGCTGCTTATGGCGGCATTGAACGCCGCATTGTTGCGGCGATTTGGCCCCGCGCGAGTCATACCGGTTGGCTATCTGATAGGAACGGTCCTGCACGCAGCCGAGTGGGCCTTCTTGCCGGAGTTCCCGCGCTTGGTGGCCGTCGCGGTTTACCTCCACGTGGTGGCGCTCGGATCGGTTCTTCTCTCCGGGTTCTGGGCTGTCGCGAACGAGAAATTCGATCCTCGGGAGGCGCGCCGCTACTTCAGCCAGATCGCGGCTGCCGGGACTCTGGGAACGCTGGCCGGCGGCGTGATGGCGGAGCGCGTCGCTGCTCTGACCTCCACGCAAAGCCTGCTGGTGCTTTTGGGCGTGCTGCAACTGGCTTGCGCCGTGGCATTGTACCGTTTCGCGCCGGCCAAGGAAGCGCAGCGGCATTCCGAAGCTCCCTCCTTCCCGGAAGTGATCTCCGGCGCGCCGTACCTGCTGGGCTTGGCCGCTCTGGTCATGCTGGCGGCCATGAGTGCTTCGACGCTCGATTTCTTGTTTAAAGCTCAGGCTGCGGCGCACTTCGCCAAAGGAGCTCCGCTGACTCGTTTCTTCGCAATTTTTAACACCGCAACTTCCGTAATCACATTCGGCGTTCAGGTGGGCTTCAGCGGGATGTGGCTGAAACGTTTCGGCCCCGGGAAAACAGTGGCCGCTTTGCCCATGGCGATAACCGGTGCGAGCCTGGCTTCTATATTCGCGCCAGGGCTGGTCGCATTGACGCTCAGCCGGGCGATTGAGATTCTGCTGCGCGGGTCCGTGTACCGATCGGGCTATGAACTGTTCTACGCGCCTATGCCGGAAGCAGAAAAACGGTCCACGAAATCGGTTATCGATATAGGGGCGGAGCGTTTGGGCGATGGTTTGGCGGGCGCCAGTGTCCAGTTGCTACTGGCGTTGCCCGCCCAGGCGGTCTCCGTCGCCATTCTCGGATTCACGGCCGCGCTCTCCGCCGGAGGGGTATGGCTGGCGCTCCGCCTGGAGCGCGTATACGTGCGGGTCCTGGAACGAGGCCTCGCGCATCATTCTGTGATTGCACCGCCGCCCGCGGAGGACCCGCTTGGCGAATCCAACGTTATGAGCGGGTCCTATTCGGCATCATCCCCCTCCGGCGCCGCAATACCTCGCGCGTCCGCGCCCGTTGCCCCACCCCCGCTTGCCGATCCGGTCCTCCGGGCATTGGCGGAACTGCGTTCCAACAATCCTGCCCGGATTCTGACGGTGCTTCAGGGGAATGAGTCGCTCGCACCGGTATTGGTGCCCCAGGTGATCCAGTTGTTGGATCGCGATGATGTTGCACAAGCCGCCTACCTCGCGCTCAGGCAAACCGGAGACCTGATCGCCGGCCAACTGATTGACGCGCTGCAAGACCCGGCCAATAGCTACAACGTGCGCAAGCGAATCCCTAAGGTGCTGGCTTCTTTTCAGAGCCGCTTAGCTTGGGACGGCCTGGTGGCACACCTTCTGGATGAGCGATTCGAGGTTCGGACCCGGTGCGCCAAAGCGCTTGAGAAGATACTGGTGCGTCGACCCGAGTTTCGGCCCGACCAAACTTTCATCTTTGAGGTTGTGCGGCGGGAACTCTCCAAGGCGCAAAAACTCGCGCGGATGCATACCGGCGGAGAGGCGGCGAGAACGGAGAGGGCCCTCAAGGAACGCGGCATCAAGAGTATTGCTCACATTTTCACGCTACTCGGGTTGGTCCTGCCGCCGAAGCCAGTTCGGCAGGCCTTTCGGGCCCTCCACGCCGAGGAAGGGAAGCTGAAGGGAGTAGCTTTGGAGTACCTGGACAGCATTTTGCCGCGCTCGCTTCGGGAGGAGCTAACCGCATATTTTGAGGGCTCTCTCACTTCGCCTGCCGGCGCCCTCAATCCAGAAGCAGTTGCGAAGCTGGTCGATTCTAACCCGTCGATGATGCATCGCCTCGAGTTTTGGGTTGATTCAACGGATTCGTCAAAAAAGAAAAGCTAGCCCGCACGGCGGCAGTTGTGCCGCCGAGGTTCCCTTAAGGCCAACAGCGGTGTTTGGATTGGTGCTCCTGAAGCTTCGCCCACAATTGCTCGCAGGCGCTCTGCGCCTGGGCGGAGCGGTACTGCACGTCTTCGGGAGGCAGTTTAGCGGCCTTCAAATCGCGAACGGAGGCGCTGAAGTCGTCGAAGGCGGTGCTGAAACGGGTCAGCAATTCCTGGCGTTCGGGGCAGGTCATTCTTTACCCTCCGTAATGCCCTCAATGGCGCCTCCGGGTTTGCGAAGCTCGCGGGCCAATCGCGAATCGGGCGGAAGGCCGGCGATGATTTCCTCGCATCCCGCTAATCCGAGATCGCGCCGCAACCGCCACAGCGCGATTCCGACTACATCGCGGTGGTGTAAGCGCGAGCCGCACTGAGAGTTGGCGCTCATGCTGAGCCACAGGTCGTGTAGCATATCGACGTCCTCAGGCCACAGCCGCGGCGGGTGCGGTCCCAAGTTTACATAGGTAGACGGCCGATCCGGACTGATTACCTCGAGCGAGAAAGCCTGGCGCGGTTCCGGCAACGCTTCCCAGGCCAGGCCGATGCGGCGGGCCAATTCGTCGGAATCCATGCGCGAACTGACTCCCGTCACCAGGCGTGAAGCGCGCAGCACATTGGCGGCTTTCGCCAGCGCCTCGAAGGGGTTCACGGCGGGCACCACCAGCAGCTCCACCGGCTTGCCTTCCTTTTCGGCCAGCTCGACGACGTGGCTGAAGAGCTCCTTTTCATAACTGCTGAAGAGCTGCTCATCGGACAAGCTGTATTCACCGGCGCCCGTGGAGATGGTGCGAACCGTCATGACCACGATATCGTGGCGTCGCAGGTTGGTCTTTTCGAGCACGCGTTTCAAGTGCTCCATGCGATGGTAGTCGCGCACCGCTACCAGCACGCAACCGGGCCGCGCGGTGAGGCTGGAATCGTCGATTTCCGCCTGATGATCGAGGTTGAACTGCTCCAGCCCTTTCTTCTCCGCCGCGACGTTGCGGCGGCCGACTCGTTCGGAAATGGTGAATAACAAGAAGAGAAAGATAGTGAACGCCACGCCGTACTTGGTCGCGGTCTCTTTCGTGAACAGATTCACGATCGCCACGAATCCGAGAATCAGAGTGCAGGTTCCCAGTCCAAACGGAATTTCGCGGCCCGCGATACGAAGGTTAAAGGGGAACTTGTATTCCTGATCATGGCGCTGGAAGCGGAGCGCGGTGACGCCCAGCGCTTTCATGAAAAAGCTCCACACCACGCCGAAAGCATAGGCTTCGGCGAGTACGGTCATGTCGCCGCGGCTGCCGATGATGGTGACGATTTGTAGCAGCGCGATCAAATTGATGATGCGGTAGGTGGTGCCGAACTTGGGGTGGGGTTTGCGGAAGAACGGCAGCAGAACGCCGTCCTCGGCCACGCGGTTGAGGATGCCGTTGGCGCCGATCAGCGAGGTGTTAACCGCCCCGGATAGAATCAGCACTCCCACAATGACCACAAAGATATGGAAGCTCAGCCGTAGGATATAGGGGCCGCTTAGACTCATGGCTAAACCGCCGATCAGGTTGTCGAAATACTTGGGACGCTCGGCGTCAGGGATGATCATGCCGGCGAAGACAGTGATCACGCCGGTGCACACCACCGCGTACCAGCACACCAGATTCGCGGTGATGCGCAGATTCTTCAGCTTGGGATAGCCGATTTCCCGGTACACCTGCGCCAGCGTTTCGAACCCGCTCATCGACAACAGCGAGTGGCCGAAGGCGACCAGCAGCGCGATGGAGGAAATCTGGAGCCAGACGCCGTTTCGCATCCAGCCCTTGGCGTCTTCCGAAAACATCAGATTCGAAGGGATGGGCGCGGGCGGCAAGTTGTGCCAGCGGCCCTCCAGCAGCAAGGTCAGGGGGCACCAGATCAGCAGCGTGACCACCATCACAGTGGTGATCTGCATGATCCGCAGAGCCGTGCCGCTGGATTCGTGAACGCCTTGGACGTTCTTCCACCAGAAGTAAACTGTGATGGCGATAGCCAGCCCGGCGGAGAATGTGTTCACTTCCACGCGAAAGGCCTGGTGCATGATTGCGCTGATTTCGTTAAGCAGCGCGCCCAGATACTGCCCGGCGCTGACCACGCTGATGGGTCCGGTGAGGATGTAGTCGAATACCAGCGCGGAGACGGACAGCTTGGCCATGGCGGGTCCCATGCTGTCGCGCACCACCACGTAGACTCCGCCGCGCACGAACATGCTGCAGCTTTCCATGTAAACGCTGCGGACGGCGAAGCTGAACAGCATCACGCCCAGCACGAACCAGGGGGCGGAGCGTCCGATGGCCTGTTCGGCCGCGCCTCCGGCGTAAAACGCAGAGGAGGCGAGATCGCTGAGGACGATCGCCGCGCCGCGCCAGAAGCTGATGAAGGAAAGCGCTACCGTGGTCGCGACGACGACCTTCGCGCGCGCGCTGGTGAATGACTTCTCCTGGATGACCATGTAGGAACGGAGAGTCCGCGCGGCTGACAGGGCCGGGGGGCAACTCCTTACTATCGCGCTCTGAGGCCTCGCGGTCTTCCCGGAAAAAGATAGCCTGGGGCCTATCTATCAGCCATAGTGAAGGCGTCAGCCACAGGGCAGGGATTGAAGTCGCGATCGTGAGGGAGCGGTAACGCCACCTACGCCTTGTCGATCGTCAAATAACCTTGGATAATCAGCATCGCCACCAGCGACGCAAGATCTTCAAACCCAAAACCCGCTGGCAGGGCCTCTCCCGCCTTCGCCTCCGCGTAAACAGTGGCTACGTTGCGGCTGCCATCGAAACGCGCCGCCAACGGAAAAATCCACGGCTCAAACTCGATGGCGTGCGCAAACGGAAACTCGGTTTCCAGCAGCACTTCGGTCGCGACGAATTTGGACTCATCCACTCTATGCGCGACCGTCGCTTTGGCCGTCGGCGCAAGCCGCGGCCGCAAATCCGCCACCGCTTCCAGTTGCGTACACGCCCGGCTCCGCCCGAATACCTCTTCAAACGAATCCGCCCCGGTGCTCGCGCCGAGCTTGGTCCGCATGGTCCACGGCCTCGTCCCCGCGCCTTCATGCCGTTGTATAGCGAGCGCCCCATAGCAAAACCGCGTCACCCCCGCCTCGCGGAACGCTCGCTCCACTCCGTCGGCGTTCTCGCCTCCCGCCACCTGCCCAGCCAACTCCTCGGGAGAGAGATACTTTCGCACCGCGAAGATCAAGTTGAATTCCGCCTCCGCCTCTCCCAGCCACTCCCGCGCGCGCAAATGGAACGGAGCCTCGTCCCGTTCGCTTCCCAGGCACAGCGCCAGGAAGTCTCCTCCCGGCCTCAAATATGTTGGCAGCCCCTCCACGATGCGCCTCGTGATCGCCTCTCCCGTCGACCCTCCGTCGCGCCAGATCTTGGCTTCCTCCACACTCGGCATATATGGCGGGTGCGCAACGATGCGATCGAAGGTCCGTCCTTGTACCGGACCGTACAAATCCCCGCAAGCAATTTCCACATTCCCGCAATCGTTCAGCCGCCGATTGAACTCCGCGAAGTGCGCGGCTCTGGCCGTGACGTCCGCCGCGACCGCATGCCGGACGTAACGGCTCAAGACCAGCGCGCAGATCCCCGTCCCGCTACACAAATCCAACGCATCGTCCGCCGCACTCCGTGGCAGCAGCTTGAGCAAGTGCAGCGTTCCCGTCTGGATCGCCGGGAAAACAGAATCGGCCCCGGATGATTTGTTGTAGTGGTCGGATGCGATCAGCATCTCGCCCACCGGGTACAGAAAAACCGGCGATTCGAAGCAATCGGCATCCCCACCGCGCATCAAGTCCAGCGCCAGGAAGGAGTCCACAGTCGCGCGATCCAACGCCGCTTCCACTTCCGCCCGCGGAACGCGTTTCAACTCTATAAAGAGTCTCAGCAGCACGCTCGACGAGGCAAGCCCGCCGGCGACTTTTGGTTCAATCGATTCCGCGCCCAGCGCCGTGTTCCCGGAGTCCCGCAGGATTCGATGAACCGCGGACTCTTCGAAGTCCGGGCCCCGCAACGCCGCCGCCACGCGAGCAAAATCTTCCGGATCGCCCAGACGCAAGGGAAGCATCGAACGACTACTTCACTCGCATCGCGAATCCGTACAACGAATCGCCCGCCGCCACCACCACGTACTGCGCTCCGTCGAGCTCATACGTGATCGGACCGTTCGTCAAACTCGCATGCAGTCCCGCATGCCACAGCGGCGCGCCGCTCGACGGATCCAGCGCCACGAAATTCGAGTTGGGATCGCCCGCGAACAGCAGCTTTCCCGCCGTGCTCAGCAGACCCGAACGCACCCCTCCGCCATTCCCCGGCCACTTGTGGCTCCAGCGCACTTGTCCCGTATGGTAATCGATCGCTTGCAGCATTGCCTCCGAATAACCGCTGCGGTCGTTGCCGCCCCAGCCCTCTGGTTTGTCGCCGTCGTCGTAGAGGTAATACACGCTCCACGCGCGCGCTGCGTTGGCGTAAAACAGTCCCGTATCGGGATCGAAGCTCGGCGACGGCCAGTTGATCGCGCCGCCCTGATTCGGCGTGACCAGCGCGCCATCCTTCTGCGGCTGCTTGGCCGGATTCGGAATCGGCTGTCCTTTCGCGTCCACCCCCAGCGCCCAGTTCGTCTTCACGAATTCCGAACTCACCAAACGTTCCCCCGTCGCGCGGTCCAGCACGAAGAACCATCCGTTGCGGCTCGCCTGCGCCAGCAGCTTGCGCGGCTTTCCCCCTATCTCGCCATCGAACAACACCGGAGTCTGTACCGCATCCCAATCGTGCGTGTCGTGTGGCGACGGCTGGAAATACCACGCCAACTTCCCGCTATCCGGATTCAGCGCGATAATGCACTCCGTGTACAGATTCGAGCCCATCCTGCCTTGCCCCGCAATCACCGGCTGTGGATTCCCTGTGCCGAAGTAAATCAGGTTGAGGCTCGCGTCGTACGTGCTAGGCACCCACGTCATTCCGCCCCCGTGCATCATCGCTTCCAGGCTCGGCCACGTCTTGGCCTCCGGAGTCCCCGGTTCCGGATGCGCGTACCATCTCCATTCCAAGTCTCCCGTCCGGGCGTTATGCGATTCGATGTAGCCAGGGATATCCAGATCGTCGCCGCTCACGCCCGTAATCACGTGGTCTTTCACCACAATCGGCGCAACCGACGCATAGTAAAACTGCTCCAGATCGCAAATCGACTTGTGCCAGCGCTCCTTGCCGTCCGCCATGTTGAGCGCCACCAGATTGCAGTCCGGCGTTTCGAAATATAGCGTGTCATGCCACGCCGCGGCGCCCCGATTCCCGATGTGCCATCCACCCTTCGACTTCCACGCGTAGTGCCAAATCTCCCGCCCCGAGCGAGCATCCACCGCCCACGCATGATCCGGAATCGTCACATACAGCACCCCGTTCACTTCAATCGGAGTGCCCTTGATCACCGGCGCGTTGTTGCCGCCCCCCGCCTGCGGCTCGCGCCCCGGATTCGCGCGATACACCCACGCCAAGGCCAACGAATTGATGGTCGATTGATTGATCTTGTCGAGCGCGCTGTACCGTCGCCCCGAATAATCGCCGTTATAAGTCGGCCAATCGGTCTGTCCGAACAGCCCCGCCGCACATAATGTGAATAGCAGGGTTCTCACTTCAGTGACTCCAGATAGCGCACGACATTATGAATGTCCTGATCCGTATAAACATCCAGCAGCTCGTGATGCCGCGCCAGCGGATCGTCCACTTCCACGTTCACATTCGCCCCGCGCACAAACTCCCGATACTCGCCCACGGCCGTCCGTAGCGACACATTGAAATCGTCGATCCGCACCAACTGCCCCTTCACGGCTGTCCCATCCGCGGCCGTCACCGCCACAGTCGCCGGCTTAGTCGCGCGAGGAAACAGGAACCGTTGCTGCAGATCCACCGCATCCTTGAACCTACGCCCGATCCCCGCTAAATCCCCCGTCGCAGCATGGCACCTCGCGCACCCTCCCGCGCCGTTGAAATACGCGCGCCCCGCCTCCGCATTTCCCGTCAGCACATTCGGAGGCTCATCCGCATTGCGATCCTTTGCCGTCGCTTCCACCTGCTCCTTCAGAAAATGCGTGATGTCAACCACCTGCGCCGAGCTCAAATCCGCCTTATGCCCTGGCAATCGCTTCAGCGCCGGAACCAATTCATTGCCCAGCCGGTCGCGCAGCACCAAGGCCGACCGAATCAAATCCGGACCGTCCGCAGTGCCCTTAGCGAGAGCTCCGTGACAATTAATGCAGTATTGCGTGTAGATCTGCCGACCCCGCCGGGCCGCCGCCGCATCCACCGTCTGCCGCTCCGAAGGCCCCGCCTGCCCCACCAGAACCGAACAGGTGAGCGCCGCCAGACAGAACACTTTTGGTCTTGCCCTATTAGTGTTCATTTGCGTTCATTCGCGGCTAAAACGTTCTCCGCTAAACATCGCACAGCGCGATCGCCTTATCCAGAGTCTGAATCGCATCGTGCCCCGGCGCAGGCGAGTATTCGTGGCTCACAAATCCCGTATAGTTCTGCTCCGCGATCGCCTGCATCACGAAGTGGTAATTCAGCTCCTGCGAATCGTCGATATCGTGCCGCCCCGGATTCCCTCCGGTATGGAAATGTCCGATCCATTTAAACTGATCCCGAATGGTCCGCACGATGTCCCCATCCATGATCTGCGCGTGGTAAATGTCGTACAGAATCTTCACCCGCGGCGAATTCACCCGCTGCATCACGTCCACACCCCAGCTCATGTGGTCGAACATGTAGTCCTTGTGATTCACCTTGCTGTTCAGCAGTTCCATGCAGATGGTGACGCCCTTGTCCTCAGCCTGCGCCTTCACCTTGTTCAGGAATGTCACGCAGTTGTCCGCGCCGACGTTATCCGCCATTCCACGCCGAGTTCCCGAAAACGTGATCACATTGGGAACCTTCGCCGCCGCCGATTCATCGATCGCCGCCCGTAGCGATTTCTCCAGCTTGTCGTGATTCTCCGTCCGATTCAGCGCGTCCGCGATGGTACCGCCCGGACCCAGCGGATACATCGACGGCGTCAGCCCGTACTTGCGCAGCAACGGCCAATCCATCGGCCCGATCAGGTCGAAACCCTGAATCCCTAGCCGGGCGGCCGCCTTACAACAATCCTCCAGACTCATCCCGCGGGCAAACACCCCCTGCGTAACGCCCTGCTTGAGGCGGCCCTTGCGTTTGACTGGCTCGCCTTGCCCCCAAGCCGTCGTCCCGGCCACCGCGGCCATCGCTGTCCTCGCGAAAAACTCTCTCCGGCGCATGTGTTCTCCCCGTGCGAAATTGTATCCAATTTGCGTCCGCGGTGCGCAAGGACCGCTTCGAAGAGGCATCCACCGTCTAACGCCAGCCTTTAAGGGTCTACTTAGGAACGGATAAGCGGCCCTGATGGCTCATATGGCTACATCGCCGGCCAGTTGTCGATAGGACCGGCTTAACCTGTACAGCGGTGGAGCAGGCTTCAGCCTGCTGGATCCAGGATTCTGCTCAGTCGCTAGTCCTGCTTTATGCCTACACTATTCTGGGACACGCGACTAAGTTCAATCGACTCAACCGGAGCCGGCGTACCGTCCACCTTCGCCGCCATGGCTAGTAAATCCGCATCCCGGAGGCCTTTCCAGCCGGTGCCGCTAGGAAACTCCAGGCCAATTTCGTAAGCCTGCTTTCGCTGATCGCAATACCGAACCGAACCTCGCCCGCCGATGCCGAACCTGTGGCAATAGAAATACACCGTCGTACTCTTCGGTAACCTCTGGGGAACGGTCATCCTTGCCCCCTTTAGAGATATGTCGACCAGCCGGGCTTGAAAACGGGTCTCCCGACCGTCACCATCCATGCAAAGTATACCCAGTGGGGCATTTACCCGGTCGCGCGCTTCTCGACGGCGCTCGCTTTTGTTGGGACGCATGGCAGGATCCCTTCCTTTATTCGCGGCTCTGTTGTTTGAAGTCGGCACGGGCGATTGATTTCTACAGGGTTATTATATCCTTACGCTAACCCGGCAAACACATTACTGAATTCTCAGGATTTAATTAGAATGTTGTTACAAAAGGCACCGGGCCTACGCCATACGGCCACGGCGGCCTATACCACCGAGGGACCGATCCACTTTGGCCGAGATCCCGCCAGCCTCGCACCCAATACGGCCCGCACGGATTACTCGGCCGAACGGGTGCCAGTTTTGGAGCTATCCTATGGAAATATGAACAAGCTCATCCTGCTGCTTCCGGTATTGGCCGCTTCGGGCTTTGCTCAACCTGCGGCCCCAGCTCAAGCTAATCCGCTCTCCGCGTGGCTGCGCAATGCCTACACGGGGAATCGCAACAACATCGTGCGAACCGCGGAGAAAATGCCCGAAGAGAACTACGGGATGCGCCCCGGCGCGCAAACCGAAGTGCGTACCTTCGGCCAGCAGGTGACCCACGTCGCCTTTTACAACTATCTGTGGTGTTCCCAGGCCAAGGGAGAAAAGAATCCCAACCCGGGCAACCTCGATAAGCTGACATCCAAGGCAGACATCCTGAAAGTGCTGAACGATGCATTCACCTACTGCGATGGCGCCTACAACGCCCTGACCGATGCCTCCGGCGCGGAGACCATCGATATCACCCAGGAGAACGGTCGCCAGACCCGCAGCCTGCGCATGGGGCTATTGACCTTGAATTACGGCCACAACAACGAGATTTACGGAAGCATGGTCGTGTATCTACGGATGAAGAACCTGGTGCCGCCCGCTTCAGAGCCTCGCACCCCCCAGGCCAAGTAGCGTCGCGATAGTTCTCGATTTACCGGAGGAAAACATGAACCGACTGATCTGGCGCAGGATTCTTCTCGCTATCCCGGCGGCTCTGGCCGTCAATGCGCAGAGCCTGACCACCCTGGCAACTTTCGGTGGCGCTACCGGCGTCCAACCGATGTCGATCACACGCGGCTCCGACGGGAACTTCTACGGGACCACTTTCGGCGCACCCAACGTGACCACCGCGCAGTACGGCACCATCTATAAAATCACTCCCGGCGGCGCGTTTTCCACTCTGTATACTTTTTGTGCCCAGGGCCTGCCTTCCTGCAGCGATGGTGGATATCCCACCGGCCTAACCCAGGGTTCCGACGGAAACTTCTATGGATCCACCACCAATTACGGTTTCGGCGGCGGCGCCATCTTCAAAATCACCCCCGGAGGTTCCTTCTCCGTCGTGTATACTTTCACCTCCACCGACGGCTCCGGCGGCGACGTCCGAGGAAATTTGATTCAAGGCTCCGACGGAAACTTCTACGGCGAGTCCGGCACCGGCGGCGCACCTGGTAACGGCACCGTCTTTAGAGTCACCCCCACCGGTTCGTTTTCCACCATCTATACCTTCCCGCAGCATCCGCCAGGTGGCGCGGTCCCCAGCGGAGGGTTAACTCTAGGCTCCGATGGCAATTTTTACGGAACCACCATCGACGGGGGCACCGGAGGGAATGGCATTATCTTCAAGCTCACCCCAACCGGTACGATAACCGCGCTCTACAACTTCCCCATAGCCATGGGGTCTCTATCGCTCGGCGCGATGATCCAAGGCACGGACGGGAACTTCTACGGAACCACTTCGCAGGGAGGAACCAACGAAGGCGGCGAGATTTTCAAAATCACCCCCAGCGGCACGTTCACCGACCTGTACAACTTCCTCTCCAGTCCCACTGGAAGCGACGGCGCCACCCCTTCCGCCGCGCTGGTCCAAGGTTCCGACGGCAACTTCTACGGATCGACCGAGTACGGCGGCAACCCCAACGGTTACGGCACGCTTTTTAAGATCACACCCAGCGGCGCGCTCACCACGCTCTACTCTTTCTCGGTTACCGATGGCGAATATCCCTTCGGAGTCGTTTTCGGCGCCGATGGAAACCTCTACGGCGTGGCCTCTCAAGGCGGCAGCACCAGCTACGGCACCGTCTTCAAACTGCAGCTTGGCGCCCCATCCTTCACCTG
>Ga0206828_1086_pt2 | contig 14489 bp, 13 predicted proteins | sample Alteio_BWOrgCont_78_FD_152858 | JGI IMG/M metagenome (GOLD analysis project Ga0206828, IMG submission 152858) | Enriched cells from forest soil in Barre Woods Harvard Forest LTER site, Petersham, Massachusetts, United States -... | ecosystem: Environmental > Terrestrial > Soil > Temperate forest >... | reverse complement strand
TGACTACACCGGGTTCTCGATAGGAAGCGTACGTATTGTCCCGCTCGCTCAGGTACTCTTTTCTGCGCGTGAACACGATAATGGCGCAAATGCCGACGAGTTCAACTCGGGCTATGAACGTGTTTACTTGTCGCCTGGTGTGGAATTCGACGTGCATAAGTGGCGGATTTACGCGGACGCCGAGGTCCCAGTCTATCAATATTTTCGCGGCGATCAACTCGCTGCGCCCGTGTTGCTGAAGTGCAGCGTGAGCTACATGTTCTAAGCGAATTCAAAATTGTCGGGCAAAATCGCCGCGAATTTATTTGCCGATGCAAAACTGGCTGAAGATGGCATCGAGCAAATCCTCGGTGGTGGTTTTCCCGACGATTTCGCCGACGGCGTTGACCGCGATGCGCAAATCCATCGCCGCCAATTCCAGCGTTTGGTCTGTTCGCAGAGCTTCGATGCATCGCCGCGTGGCGCCGCGCGCGCGCGTCAGTGCCTCCTGATGACGTGAATTGATCATCACTTGCAGCATTTCGGCTTTGATTTCGCCGGACCAAATCAGTTGCCTGATGGCATCCTTAAGCGCTTCGATTCCCTTCCCGCTGAGACAACAAACTTCCACGACCGGCGCATCGATTTTATCAGGCAATACCATTTTGGCAGGCAGGTCCATTTTGTTGCGCACCAGGATCCGTTTCTTGGCGGCAAACTCCGACAAATAATTCCGGTCGGCCTGCGTCAAGGGCTCGGAGCCATCCAGCACCTGCAAAATAAATTCCGCTCGCCCGAGGGATTCGCGGCTCCGGCGCATTCCTTCCACTTCGATCGCGTCGCCCGCCTCGCGCAGGCCCGCCGTGTCCACGAACACAACCGGCAGGCCGCGAATATTCGCAGTCTCTTCTATGGTGTCACGCGTGGTGCCTGCGATTGGCGAAACAATGGCGCGGTCATGCCCCAACAATTGATTCAGCAGGCTGGATTTGCCTGCGTTGGGCCGGCCGATGATGGCGGCCCGCACACCGCGCCGCAAAATTTGTCCCTCATTCGCTGTACGCAAAAGTTCGTCCATGAAGGCAACGCCGTCTTCAAGTCGCGCGATGAGCTGCGCTTTCGTATCGGGCGCGATATCCTCCTCGGGGAAATCAATATGCGCCTCGACGTGCGCAAGGGTTTTGATCATTTCATCTCGCAACCGGTTGATGCGGATCGAAAGTTTGCCCGCGAGTTGTTCGTTGGCTGCGGTCAGCGCAAGTTCGGTGCGCGCATGAATCAAATCCGCCACGGCTTCGGCTTGCGCCAGATCTATCCGCCCGTTGAGAAACGCGCGCCGGGTGAATTCACCGGGTTCGGCCGGTCGCGCGCCGTTTTCAAGCACGGCATCGAGGACCATTTTTGCCGCCAGCAATCCGCCATGACAGGTGATTTCCACCACATCTTCGCGGGTAAGGGTTCGCGGCGCGCGCAGGACGGCAATCATTACTTCGTCCACCTTCCGGTCATGGTGAACTACTTTGCCGTAATGGATGGTATGCGAGGGCGCGTCGGAAATTTTGGTCGCGGATTTGCCAGGCGGGACAAAACATTTGTCCGCCACCGCGAGCGCTGATTTGCCCGAAATGCGTATTACCGCCAGACCGCCTTCTCCCAGCGGTGTGGCTATGGCGGCGATGGTATCGTCAAGCATGGTTTCTCCCCGCGTCGCGCCTCGCTATCGAAACGCAGATCCAGACATCGGCGTCATTGATGGCCGCAGTTGCCCGCCGCATTTTCAGCGTCGCGCCCTTCTAAAGACAGCCGCGCTTTTTCGTAACTTTTCTTGTGGAGGTAATGCAGCAGCTCCGGCGCGGTCTCGCGCGGCAATTGTCGGGTAAGTTCATCCAGGCGGTTGAACAAGGGCAGCAGGTTCGGCTTGGGATTGGCGCTGGCCATGGATTTGACCTGCCGATCCAGCTCGATCAGCGTTTGCCAGATGTCTTGCTCGGTTGCGGTCATGGCTGAAAATTAACCCACTTACGCGTGTAACACAAAGCCAATCTGGCCTTTGATGGGGCCGTGAGGACGCCGATTGGATCGCGTTTGAGCAGGCTTCCGATTATTGTTTTCATTACCATTGCTAAACGAATTTAAGGCTTTAAAAAGCATTTTGACTACAAGATAGTCTGCGCGATGAGTAGCAGTATTAAAGAACCGATTAGACCGATATTTATGGGTATTGAAGGCGGCGGCTCGCATACCGTCGCGTTAGTGGTCGATTCCCGCAAGCACTTTCAACAGCGTTTTGAGGCCGGCCCGGCCAACGTCAAGTTGCTGACGGATTCGCAACTGGTGGCTTTGTTTCAATCCATTGCCCATGCTCTTCCCCGTCCCGATACCCTGGCGATTGGCATGGCCGGTGCGCGCGTGGAATCGGACTGGGCGCGCATCCGCAATGCCGCCGGCAAGGTCTGGCCGCAAATTCCGTGTTATGCGACCAACGATTTGGAAACAGCGCTGTGCGCGGCGGAAACCTCGAGTGGCCAGACGCCCAATGTCCGTGTCCTGGTGCTTAGCGGAACGGGCTCGTGCTGCTACGGTCGCAACTCGTCCGGCAAAACCGCCAAGATCGGCGGCTGGGGGCATATTCTGGGTGACAAAGGCAGTGGTTATGAAATCGGCTTGCGCGCGCTCAAAGCCGTTGCGTTTTTTTACGACCGCGATTGCGCATGGTCCCGTCTCGGCCAGCGTTTATTGCAACGCCTGCAGCTCAACGAGCCGAACGAACTGATTTCATGGGCGCAGACGGCGGAGAAAGCGCAGATTGCCAGTTTGGCGGTCGAAGTGTTCGCTGCCTGGCGCAAAGGCGACGAGATTGCCGCCGAGATTGTTAATAGCGCCCGCGAGAGTCTGGCGCAGGACGCCATCGCATGTGCCATGCAATTGACCGGCGAAAAGGAGCCGGTTCAATTTATTTTTGCCGGCAGCACGGTATTGAAGCAGCCGCAATTTACCAAAGAGCTCGGCGCGCGAATCAAAAAGTTATGGCCGGGCGCCGTGATTGCTCCTTTGGAACGCGAGAGCGTCTGGGGCGCCGCGGTTCTGGCGCAAAAGCTCTGGAGCGGCCAGCCCGCCGTGGCAAAATCCCTCAAGGTCGCCACCCGTCCGGCAAAGGGAAACAAATTTCCGCTGCCAGAGATGCCGCTCTCTCTGCTGGTGAAGCACTCGCCCACCGAGCAGCGCCATCCGCTCTCGCTGAATTTTGACAAACTTTCACTTGCCGCGGCCATCGAACTGATGTTGTCCGAAGATGAGAAGATTCCGCGGGCAATTCGCGCCGAGCGCAAAAAAATCGAACAGGCAGTGGGGCTCATAGCGGCGGCGTTCAAAAACGGCGGGCGGCTGTTCTACGTCGGCGCCGGAACCAGCGGCCGGCTGGGCGTGCTGGACGCCAGCGAGTGTCCGCCCACATTCCGCACTCCGCCCGAAATGGTTCAGGGCATTATTGCCGGAGGGCAGGGCGCGCTTTGGCGCTCCGTTGAAGGTGCTGAAGACGATCCGGTCGCCGGGGCGCGCGCCATTGAGTTCCGCAACATAAACCGCAAGGACGTCGTCGTCGGTATCGCCGCCAGCGGGCGGACGCCATTCGTCTGGGGTGCGCTGGCCGAGGCCAAGCGGCGCGGCGCTAAAACCGTGCTCGTCGGTTTCAACCCCTTCTTGAAAATCAGCGGCGATGCCATGCCCAACCTCGTCATCACCCCGAATGTTGGCCCGGAAATCCTCACTGGTTCGACGCGTCTCAAGGCTGGCACCGCCACCAAACTCATCCTGAATATCTTCACGACGCTGGCGATGGTCCGCATCGGCAAAGTCATCAGCAACCTCATGGTGGACCTGAATCCGTCCAATACCAAATTGCGCGACCGCGCGGTGCGCATCGTCCAGGAATTGCGTGGGGTGGACTATGCCACGGCGCAAAAGGCGCTTGAACGATCCAAGTGGGTCATCAAAAAAGCCTGCGCGGGTTTGGGCCGGCGATCTTCTTTGAACGGTTCAAAAAAAATCGCACGCCGCCGTTGATCAGAGTCTTCGCTGATTGCGGGCAATCCTCAGAAATGGATTTTCTGCGCCAATATCAGCAGCGTTAAAAACCGTACCAGCGCGCTGAGGGAAACCAATAGGAGCAAGCTGGACACATAAAGCCCGAAGGCATGTGGCGGATCCGGATCGAGCACCGGAATCCCATGATACAGCGTTGCGCTCGTGAAGAAAATTCCGATCGCAAAACTCGCCCATGGGTTCATGTTGGGAAGTGCGTCGCACAAACGCAGCAGAAAGAGCGGGCCAAACGCGTACGCCGTGACCGCGAAGCATTCGTTATACGTGTGCCGGCTGACGAACGTGCGGGCAAATGATTTCATGATCGCGGCGCTCAATACCACCAGCACCAGGCTGGAAACAAATTGCGCGATCCCATAGTGAATCAGCAAATCCTGGCCGAGCTTGACCGGTTCGCCCACGATTTCCGCCGGCTTGCCCAAATAACCCGGAGCCTTGCCCCAATGCCATATCCCCCACAATTCCCCCGCCAGCGTCAGCGCCAGCAGCGGCAACAGGAATAAAAACAATACCCAGATCGCTTTCGCTTTGGCTTCAGCGATCCTGCTCCATGTCTTGACCGGCTCAAAGATTAGGAACAAAACCTTTATCATTGCGTTAAGTCATAGCTGCAAACGGTTGCCTTTACAATGTTTATCAACGGCCTTTGCAACCCGGCTTCAAACGCTTTCTAGCGAGCCATTCCCGTTCCGGCCTTCAAAAATCCCGCCGATATTCCCGCAAAATTAGGTGGCTTCTCGTCCCGCCGACTGCTCTAATTGCTACGATGAAAGTTGATGTCGGCATTTGGAGCAAGCTCACCTGGGCGGCCATCGTTCTGGGGCTCGCCGCCGGTCTCATGCTTGTCGTCGGCTGGTATCTGCCGCTCATCCGTCAGAACGAACGCATGCGCAAGGACATCCTCGCTCTCAGCGTCCAGATCCAGAAAGAGGAAAAGAACGCCCGCGATCTCAAAGCCTCCATCGAGGCCTTGCGCCACGATCCCAAAACCGTCGAGCGCCTCGCCCGCGAAAAACTCGGCTACGCCAAACCCGGCGAAACCGTCATTCGTTTCGAACAGACATCCGCCGGCAATTCCGTCTCAAACTGACCGCTCCGGCTGGCTCACACCGTTAGGATTTCCTTTTCCTTGTGCTCCAGGTGCTTGTCGATTTTGGCGATGTAATCGTCCGTCAATTTCTGAACTTCTTTCTCCGCCACTTCCACCTGGTCTTCCGTGACTCCTCCCGCTTTCGCGTCTTTTTTTAACGCTTCCAGCGCGTCCCGGCGCACGTGCCGGATCGCCACCCGGCCGTCCTCCGACATTTTTTTCACCACTTTGATGAATTCCTGGCGCCGCTCCTGGCTCAACTCCGGCAAAACGATCCGGATGAACTTCTTGTCCACCGCCGGGTTTAATCCCAGGTTGCTCTTTTGAATCGCTTTCTCGATCGGATGCACCGTGCTCGCGTCCCACGGCTGGATCAACAGCATCCGCGGCTCCGGCGCCGTGATGCCCGCCAATTCCCGGATCCGCATCTGCGAGCCATACACTTCCACCAGGATGTTTTCCACCAGCGAGGGCGACGCCTTGCCCGTTCGCACCCCGGCGAATTCATTTTGCACCACCTCTTCCGTCTTGATCATCTTCTCTTCCGCTTCCAATAAAATATCGTCCAGTGCCATAATCCGTCCATGCTAGCAAACCCCGCTCAAGGTGTATAGCGCGAAACCCCGCTTGCCGCCGCCACCCCCCGTTTTTTCCAAAATGCGGAATTAAGCGGAATTAAGCGGTATTATCCGGAATTAGGCGGAATTACCGGCATTCCCTGTCACCTTTCTGCCCTCATTTTCCCGCTGCCCAACACGCACCACGCAACCCGTCCCGGGCATACCCCACCCCTCGGCCACGCCTTCCGTTTCTCAACGGACAACTGACCACCCGCCCCGATACCGACGTCGGGGCTGACCACCAGCCGATTCAAATTTCAAAGAACTACGACGGCCGATTCTCCCCCTCTCCTGGGGGACCACGTTGCGCGAAGCGCACGTCCCCTTTCGGGCCACTAACTAGTGGCGGGCTTGGGAAGCCACTGGGTTGGGGTGAGGGCGAACGTGTCTCAAAACACGACTCACCTCTCTCGCCGCCGCCGGACGCAATCCGTCCGACGCCCGTCAACCTCGCACAGCTTGCCTCCCGCGTCAAGAAATATTTACGCAATGTATTGCTTTTAGAGGGATTGACCGCGATTCCCCCGCAGCACGTGCGTCCGCAACCAACACCCTCTTGCAAAAAGGCCGGCTTTCTTCCATAGTCCATCCAATGATGGTGCCCACCCAGGATCCGATACCAACCCGCTACAGCCTTTTGAGCCGGCTGGAGAACTGGGATGATTGGGAGAGTTGGAAAAGTTTTTTCGACACCTACTGGCACCTGATTTATTCCATCGCCATCAAGTCCGGCCTCACCGAAGCCGAGGCGCAGGATGTCGTTCAGGAGACCATCATATCGGTCGCCAACAACATCCAAAAATTCGAGCGCGACCGCCGGCATGGCTCCTTCAAGGGCTGGCTGCGCAACCTCACCCGGTGGCGCATCGTTGATCAATTGCGCAAGCGGCCCAATTCCAATCGCGCCACTCCCGGGACCGCCGCCGGCGAAGCCGGAGTCTGGGAGGAACCGGAAATCACCGACCCGGCGGCCTCGGCCCTGGAGACGGCCTGGGAGGAGGAGTGGCAGGCAAATCTATTGACGGTCGCCATGGAGCGGGTCCGGCAGCATGTCAAAGAGGAGCATTACCAGATGTTCGATTTGTATGTTATCAAAGGTTTGCCCGTCAAAAGAGTTGCCGAAATTCTCGGCGTCAGCGTCGGCCGGGTTTATCTGGCCAAACACCGGGTCGCTGCCTTGATCAAAAAAGAGATTCGTCTTCTGGAAAAGAAAGAGTTTTGAGATGGAGCGCGACCACCATATTCGATGAGCGAGCCAACTCCAACCCGGGCGCCGGAAGCCTTGCCCGTCGTTTCCGAGCACAAGCTCATCCGCGTCGTCGGCGAAGGCAGCGGCGGCCAGGTCTGGCTGGCCAGCAACGTCCTGGGCACTTACCGCGCCGTCAAGGTTGTCTATGCTTCGCGCGGCAACCGCAAGCCCATCGAACACGAATTTAACGGCATCCTCAAATACGAACCCGTTTCCCGCCTGCACGATGGCCTCGTGGACATCCTCCAAGTCGGTTATAACCCCGAAGGCGGTTATTTCTATTACGTGATGGAACTGGCGGATGACGCCGTCAACGGCCAATCATTCGACGCGCAGGAATACGTTCCCCGCACGCTCGAACAGGACATGGCCCAACGCCGGCGGCTGCCCATCGGGGAATGTGTGCGCCTGGGTGCGGCGGTGGCCTCGGCCCTCGGTTTTTTGCATAGGCACGGCCTCATTCATCGGGACATAAAGCCGTCCAACATCATTTTTGTGAATGGCTTTCCCAAGCTCGCGGATATCGGCTTGATGATGGGCATCTCCGAGGCGAAATCTTACGTCGGCACCGAGGGCTTCATTCCCTGGGAGGGCTCCGGCACCGTCCATGCCGACATCTATTCGCTAGGCAAAGTCCTTTACGAACTCAGCACGGGTCTCGACCGGCTCAAGTACCCCGAGTTACCCGCGGATTTGGGAACGAGTTCGGAGGACCGTGATTTGGTTGAATTCAACGCCATCGTCCTCAAAGCCTGCCGCAAGGTGCCCTTCAAACGCTTCAAGTCCGCCGAGCAAATGATGTCCGCCATTCTCAGCTTCCAATTCAGCGTGAGCGAAGCCCGCAAAAAAGAAACCCGCCGTTTTCGATCCGCCATTGTCGGTATCTTCGGGGCCATCGTGGCGGCGGCCGTCATCGGCCTGCTGGTGTGGCGCATGGTCTGGCTGGTGCAACACCGCTAGAACGGTTTCAGGGTAGGGCAGGGGAGGACAGTCCAAACTATTTCATTAAATTCAAAGATTTTTGAAAGAATCGCTTCTTTGCTCACGAGCTATAGGCAGATGGACTGGATTACCGGCGAAAACAGCGAATTCCTGCTGTATTCGATAGCGGCAAAGAATCCGGAGAGAAGCATCAAAAACCATTGATAGCTATATATTTATGAAAGACAACCGTTACCTCGAAAACGCTTTCACCCTGATGGAACTCCTCGTCGTGCTCGCCATGGTCTCGATTCTCGGTGGCCTGCTGCTGCCCGCGTTGGCCCGCACTCGCGTGCAATCCGCTGCCTCCGGCTGCCTCAGCAATTTCCGCCAAATCATGGTTGGCTGGTGCATGTACAAGGACGACAACAATGACATTCTGATGCCGGGCTCGAAGCCGGGCGATACCGATGGCAACGTGTTTGGCTGGTATGTTGACACAATCCCAAACGAGAATTGGTTCACCAGTGTCTCAAACACGAATGCGAATCTCTATACGAACGGCACTCTGGCGCCTTATATCAATTACCACATGGAGCTGCTTCGCTGTCCCGCCGACGTGATCCCTTCAGAAAACGGTCAGCGCGTGAAAGCCCGCTCCATGAGCAGCCAGATCGGCGCGTTTGATAACCTAGGTGATATGAACAATAATTCGAATGCCGTCGAATATTGGAAAGAACTTGCCAAAGGCAGCGATTTGATCGGTCTCGCCCCGAAAGATCTATTTGTCTTCGTCGATGAAAGCTTTTGGACTATGAATGACGGCTGGCTGGAACTCGATCTGATACAGCCTGACTTCCCGGATTGCTTTGCCGCCTATCATGATGGTGGCGCCGGTATTTCCTTTGCCGACGGCCACGCCGAAATTCACAAATGGGTCGGTTCCTATCGAGCAAGTACCACCGCCCCGCAGGGTATTCTGGGCGTCCCGTATCAGTTCGGTGTTCAAAGGGCTTCTTCCACTCACGTCAGCAGCACCGGCGCTGATCCGGATTGGGTTTGGGAAACCCAGCACGCTTCCTACCGGGTTTACTGAACTTCACCATGCAAACCAACAAACCAAATATCGGCAGGGCGTTCACCCTGATGGAACTCCTCGTCGTGCTCGCCACGGTCTCGATTCTCGGCTGTCTGTTATTGCCCGCGCTGGCCCGGACCCGCGTCCAATCCGCTGCCTCCGGCTGCCTCAGCAATTTCCGCCAAATCATGGTCGGCTGGTGCATGTACAAGGACGACAACAATGACATTCTGATGCCCAATTCCAAGCCGGGCATGTCCGACTATCAGATAGGTTGGTACGATCCTGCAATTGTCGGAAACGAGGATTGGTACGTCAGGGACTCAAACACTAATGCGAATGTTTATACGAACGGCACTCTGGCCCCCTATATCAATTACCAGATGGGGCTGCTTCGCTGTCCCGCCGACGTGATCCCTTCAGAAAACGGATTACGGGTACGCGCTCGCTCCATGAGCAGCCAGATCGGCGCGATTAATAACGTAGGTTTTGATAACGCTAATTCGAATGGCGTGGAATATTGGAAAGAGCTTTCCAAAGGCAGTGATTTGATCGGCCTCGCCCCGAAAGACCTATTCGTCTTCGTCGATGAAAGCTTTTGGACGATGAATGACGGCTGGCTGCAACTTGATCTGATTGTGCCTGACTACCCGGATTGCTTCGCCGCGTATCATGACGGTGCTGCCGGCATTTCTTTTGCCGACGGCCATGCCGAAATTCACAGATGGATCGGGCCCTATCGAGCAAGTAACACCGCTCCGCAAGGCATTTTGGGCGTGCCCTATCAGTTCGGCGTTTTAAGGCCTGGGGCCGTCCACGTCACCAGCTCCGGCGCTGATCCGGATTGGGTTTGGGAAACCCAGCACGCTTCCTACCGGGTTTACTGAATGAATCAAATTATATTATGAAAGCACCACGAGCCAAAATTCAAATAATCGCCGTGAGCCTCCTTCTGGCTTGCTTCACGACGGCCATTCACGCGCAACCCGCGCTGGTCTCGGCCATCAGTCCCGCGGCGTCGCCCGCCAGCGCGGGCGGGGATTCCTCCAGTCCGCTCATCAGCCGCGATGGCCGCTACGTGCTTTTTTCCAGTTTCGCAAATAATCTCGCCACCAACGCCGCCGGCGGCGCTTTCGTCCCCGTCTTTCCCGCGCAACTGAATGTTTATCTCTATGATCGCACCAACGGCACTTCCACGCTCGTCAGCGCCAATACCAACGGCACCGCCGGCGCCAACGGCGATTGCTTTGCCTCCGCCATTTCCACCAACGGCCAGTTTGTCCTCTTCGAGAGCAGCGCCAACAACCTCGTGCCCGGCGATACCAATGGATCCCTCGAGATTGTTACGGACGAGGGCGTCAATCCCGTTCCGATGTCGGTTTTCGTAAATCAGGTTTATGTGCGCGATGTCATCAACGGCCTCACCACCCTTGTCAGCGTCAGCACCAACGGCGGCCCCGGTAATGATGTCTCCCGCAGCTCCACGATGACGCCGGATGGCCGTTACGTCGCCTTCGTCAGTGCTGCCACCAATCTCGTCGCCAACGACACCAACGGTCTGGCCGACATCTTCGTCCGCGATTTGCAACTCGGCGTCACCACGCTTGCGAGTGTCGGCGCCATGTACACCAACACCACGAGTATTCCGACGAACTCCTGCGAAGCGCCGGATATCTCGGACAATGGCCGGTATGTCGCCTTTTTAAGCTGGGCCACGAATCTCGTGCCCGGAGTTGTCACCACTCCCGAAATCTATGTGGCCGATCTCGTCGGCGGGACCACCATTCTCGCCAGCACCAATTCCCGTTCCATCGTTCAGTCCGCTTTTAACACGACCGATGTCGTTGCTTCGGACCACGTTATCAGCGCCGATGGACAATGGGTGGCTTACGTGGCGTGCGCGACGAATCTCGGCACGTGGTTTCCCTCCGGCGTCCTCATTCGTTACAATGTTCTCACCGGCGAAACCGACATCGTGAACACCAACGCCCTGGGAGCCCAGGTCGGTTATGAAATCAATGGCCGCAGTCTGGACATGACTCCTGACGGCAACTCCATCGCCTTCATTACGAATAGCTTCGTGCAGACCACGAACATGCTGCCTGATGCTCTCTGGGTCTGGAACGCTCAATCGGATACTACCACCCTCGTCAGCGCCGATCCCAACACCAACCTGCTGGACGTGCCGGATTATTATTGGCCGCAGATCAGCAGCGACGGCCGTTACGTTGCCTTCTTCAGCAGCGTGACCAATCTGACCACGAATGCGGTCATTACCAACTTTCATTTGTATGTCTATGATTCGACATCTTCAAACATCAGTCTCGTGGATGCGCGCGTGGACGGCTCGGCGCCCGCATCCATCCCGCCCGATCCGGAATCGATCAGTACCAATGGCCAGTTCATCGCCTTCGACTCGCTTGACACGAACCTGGCGAGCGGCGACGCCAATCGCGCTTATGATGTTTTCGTGGCGGACGTAACAAACAACACCGTCGAATTGATTTCGGCCGCTTCGCCGGCTCTACTATCGCTCGCGCCCAATGGCCAAAGCGTGCTCTCCTTGTTTTCCGTCAGCACCAACGCCCGCTACGTCGCATTTACCAGCGAAGCCGAGAATCTGGTCACCAACGATACGAACTTCATGCGCGATGTCTTTGTCCGCGATATGGTGACGGGCTCCAACACGCTCGTCAGTGTCGCCACCAACGGTTTGTCCGGCAATGATCTGTCCAGCGACAGCGCCATCAGCGCCGATGGCCGTTACGTCGCCTTCACCAGTTCCGCCAGCAATCTGGTCGCTGGAGACACCAATTTTGCGCGCGACGTTTTTGTGCGCGATTTGCAACTTGGCATCACCACGCTGGTAAGCGTTAACCTCAGCAGCAACGGCCCCGGCAACGCCGATTCGTTTTCCCCCACCATCAGCGCCGACGGGCGGTATGTTCTTTTTTGCAGCTATGCCACCAACCTTGCTCCCGGCTTTTCCGCCGTCAACAGCGCTAATTTCTTCTGGCGCGATACGCAGGCGGGCACAACTTATCCCTTGTCAAGCAATGCGACCTACACAGGTTCGATTGCCACAATGACGACGAACGGTATGTTCGTGGCGTCCGAGGGCGGCGGTCAGCCAGTCTACATCTGGAACATGCAAACGCAGAAGCGAATCTACACAAATTCCGCGTACGCGATAGCCCTCGCTTTAAGCCAGGACGGAAAGTATTTCGCAGCCACGACCAATACTGATTTTCCGATAAACGTCAACGGCGAAACATTTATTGTAAACCTTACCAATAACGCCAGAGTGTTGCTCGGCAGTCAGGATTCATACTTTCGCGCGGGCCTGCAGTTTAGCGGCGATGGCCGGTATTTGGTCTTCGAGGCCGGATCCATCAACGCCTTAGATCAAGTTATTCTCTATGACACTCAATTGATGACTACCAATCTCATCTCCAAAAGCTACAACTCTTCCGCACCCGGCAACGGTCCCTCAGATTCTGCGACCATCAGTGCCGATGGTAATTTTATCGCCTACCGCAGCTTAGCGACGAACCTCGTCCCGGGCCTTACCAATAGCTATCAGAACATCTATCTCTACGGCCGCGTTTCCGGCGAGACGCTGCTTGTGACCTCGAGCCAGTACGGAAACTTCTCCGCCGATAACCATTCGCTTGTCCCCGTGTTCAGTGGCGATTCCCGGACGCTGCTGCTCACCAGTTGGGCGTCTGACCTCGGCGCGCAGGCGTTTAACCAGTCCGGTAATATCTACGCTTTCAGTCTTTACAATTCCAACTCCCAGCCCGCCTTGACCATCACCATCACCGGGCCCGCCGCCGTGGCCTGGCCCGCCACCGCGGGACAAAGCTATCAGGTGCAGTACAAAAATAATCTCACCGACCCGGTCTGGCAGATAGTGAATGGCAACGTCACCATCGTCGGCAATCAGGGTTACCTCACCGACCTCGCCCCCGCTCCCGCGCAACGATTCTATCGCGTAATGGCCTACTGAGTTCCCGGCCGATTCCCGTTCCCGGCCGGTTCCTGCTGCGTGATGCAGTGGAACGAACCGAGCCCCCAGATTAATTCCGTCGAATCCACGCCCACCACGCGGCGATCCGGAAATTCCTTCTGCAAAATCTCCACGGCCCGCCGGTCGTTGGCGTGCCGGTAAGTTGGAACCAGCACCAGCCCGTTGGCGATGTAGAAGTTCGCGTAACTGGCCGGCAGCCGCTGGCCTTCATGCTCCACGACTCCCGGCATCGGCAATTCCACGATCCGTAACGGCTTCCCGTCCTGGTCGCGCAACCCGCGCAGGCGCTTCAGGTTTTCCTGCAACAAATGATAATTTGCGTCCGCTGGGTCTTGCTCCACCACTGTCACCACGGTGGTGGGATTCACAAACCGGGTGATATCGTCAATGTGCCCGTCCGTGTCGTCGCCCACAATGCCTTCACCGAGCCAAAGCACATTTGAAACACCCAGGTAATCTTTCAAATATTGCTCAATCTGCGCTTTATTCAGTTGCGGGTTGCGATTGGGATTCAGCAGGCACGCTTCCGTCGTCAACACCGTGCCACAGCCGTTGACCTCGATTGATCCACCCTCCATCACGATGCCCGGCGAGAACAGCGGCAATCCGCGCAAAGCCGCCACCTGCTCCGGCACCGCGTCATCCAGATCAAACGGCGGATACTTGTTGCCCCACGCGTTATAAGCCCAATCCACCACCGCGCGCTCCGGTTTTCCCTCACGTCCTCGCAGCAGAAAAATCGGCCCGTGGTCGCGGCACCAAGGTTCGTAAGCCGGAAAATAATGAAATCGCACACGCTCCAGGGGTATTTTGTACTTTCGCAACAACTCGCGCACCCATGACTCCATCCCGGCATTCCAAACATTGATGTTCACTTCCTCGAACTGTGTCAGATGTCGGATTAATTCCGCATAGACCGGCGGCACCGTGTCGTATTTGTCGGGAAAGCTGATGCCGTCCGGTCGCGGCCAGGTCAGCCACGTCGCGGCGTGCGGTTCCCATTCCGCCGGCATGCGGTAACCGAGTTCCAAAGGCGTTTGTTTTTTCAAGATAGCTGAAGGCATCGTCTTTCGGTGAGTTTAAAAGCAGAAGTTTTTCCGGCAAAGCCAAATCACGCGTCTATGGCTTGATTTCGATCTGGTCGCCGGCCTGCATCGGCATGTCCTGGCCCTCCAGCAATTGTTGCGCGCGGATGTGCAGCGGCTGCTGGCCTTTGCGCACCACGATAATCTCGCTCGGATCTTTCGTTCCGCGATATTCGGCGGCGACAATGGCCTTGGTCAAAGTCAGGTCCTGCGTCCAGGGCACGACCGGCGTCTTTACGTTTCCCATCACCCAAATGGAAGGTCCTTGCGCCGCCATCGCCATCCCATCTCTTTTGCCCTGCAGATACGCGGCCCGGGCCTGGGCATTGGCCGAGG